>Ga0265314_10006292_pt1 | contig 10527 bp, 9 predicted proteins | sample 4126metaG_FD_203106 | JGI IMG/M metagenome (GOLD analysis project Ga0265314, IMG submission 203106) | Rhizosphere microbial communities from Carex aquatilis grown in University of Washington, Seatle, WA, United States - 4-1-26 metaG | ecosystem: Host-associated > Plants > Roots > Rhizosphere >... | reverse complement strand
GCGATCAGCCGAGGATTCTTTTGTCGTGGTTTTGTGACGCCCTTACAGGGCTTGCGCGTTCGGGGTCTTCGGTTCCCAGGGCGTCGCGACAAATGGCTTCGCATTTGTCGCTGTGCCCTGGGCTAAAAAGATGTCACGCTTTCAGCGTGAACGGCAACGACACGCAAGCTGCGTTCAATACGAATGGCCAACGGCGCACTGGTCGCAAACGACCGCGACGCAGTGCCACCCGGACGCCGGATCAAATCCATTTAAGAATGCACATCCGCGAACTGAAGATCGCTGGACGGCGCAAGGAGCAACAAGTTGCTCCTTGGCACCCACGGCAACAGCAAGCTGGTGCCATGCGTTTTGCCAACGGCATCGATTGTTCTTTTGATGATCGCGCGAATGGCCGGCGATATTTTTTGATCTAAACCGCGCGTTGTAACTCCGCACGGGGCAGCCCGCGACAGATGGGCTGACCCGTGGCACCCGGACGACGAGAACACGCTGCGTTCAAGCCTGCATTGCCAACGGCTTCGCACTGGCTGCGAATGACTGCAGCCAGTGGCACCACGGCCACGACGTACAAGCTGATACGGAACGCGCATGGGCTTTAATCTTTCAATGGCGCGGCTACGCTCGCGAACCTCAACCAATTGATGATCTGAAAGGTTGAGATCGGGCATCTTGACAGCAGGCCTGTTCAGATCAGGCGCGTCAGTCGGGTGCAACGTTGGACCCCCCTGCGGACTAAAGACGTCCGCAACATCAGCTGCATGTAATCGGGAGAACTTTATGGCCGGGATTTTTAAATCCTACGATATCCGCGGAGTTGTGCCGACCCAATTGACCACCGGGGATGCCTACAAGATCGGCAAAGCGGCCGCGGCGGTGCTTAAGGCCAAGGCGATTGCCGTCGGACGCGACGCGCGGATTCATTCCCCCGACCTGGCGGCCGCGCTGATGGACGGAATTGCCAGCGCCGGCGCCACCGCGCTGGATTTGGGCATGGGCCCGACGCCGGTGACGTACTTCGCCGCGGGTTCGCTGGGCGCCAAAAAAGTGCAGGGTGCGATTCAGGTCACTGCTTCCCACAATCCGGCCGAATACAACGGCTTCAAATTTACGCGCGGCAATGCACTGCCAATGAGCTACGACTCGGGGCTGGATGAAGTCGAGCGGCTGACGCTGATCGATCAGCCCGGCCTGGCCAAGCGTGCGGGCAAGATTCAGAAACTTGATTTGCGCAAAGGTTATGTCGCGCACTGCCGGCGCTTTGCGAGGCTCAATCCAAAGCGGCGCCTGAAGATCGCGATCGACACGGGCAACGGCGTGATGGGCGCGTGGCTGCCGGACCTGCTGCGCGGCCTGCCGCTCAAGGTTTTTCCGCTCTATTGGAAGCCGGATGGGCGCTTTCCGAACCACGAAGCGAACCCGCTTAAAGAGGAGAACCTGCGCGATCTACAGGCCGCGGTGAAGAAGCACGGCTGCGATCTGGGCGCAGCGTTTGACGGCGACGGCGACCGCGTCGCGTTTGTCGACGAGACCGGGACGAGCGTGCCCGGCGACATTGCAGGCGCGCTAATGGCGCAGGCGCTGCTGGGCACCGAATCCGGCGCCACGGTGATTTACGACGTGCGCGCGACGCGCGCGCTGCCGGAAGCGATCCGCGCCGCGGGCGGGCGCGCCGTGGAGACGCGCGTGGGCCACAGCCATATCAAGGCCGGGCTGCGCCGCGAGAAGGCGCTGATGGCCGCCGAGTTGAGCGGGCATTACTACTTTCGCGACTTTTTCTGCTCGGACTCCGGCGAGACGGCGCTGTTCCTGGTGTTGAACCTGGTTTCGCAGAGCACGCTGCCGCTTTCGAAACTGGTCGCGCCATTGAAGCGCTACCATCACACGGGCGAAATTAACTTCCACGTCTCCGACGCGAACAAGGCGCTGGCCGCGGCTGAGAAAGTTTTTGGGCCGCGCGCCGCACGCATTGCGCGGGCCGACGGCCTGACGTTCGACTGCGGGACTTGGTGGTTCAATGTGCGGCTTTCGAACACCGAACCGGTGGTGCGGCTGAATCTGGAAAGCACGGTGTCTCAGGATGAAATGGAAGCGCGGCGCGACGAAGTCGCAGACGCGCTTAAGAACTCCTAACAGAAGCATGCCTGGCCGCGCAGCCCGGATTGTGGTGCCAGTCAAGGCGCGCCGAGAAAGCGTTATTTGGAGAATCTACCGCGACGAGGCGCAACGCAGAATGGCGCCACAAGGCGAGGCTGCCCTATGGGTTGGCAGTGCCCGTGTCCCTGCTCTTTGTTGTCGCTCCTCACGGTATTTCCTCCGGATAACGTTTCGTCGCTCCGCCTCGATCAGGGCCACGGGCACGCCAACGCGGCTCAGGCCTGATTCTGTTAGGAGTTTTAAGAATGTGTAGTATTTTAAATATGTGGCGCTATTCGCCGCGGATTCGAACGAGCGCCTTCTGCGCGGCTTCGCGGACTTCTTTCCACTCATTGTGGGTCACCGACCATTCGAGGTCGGGGATCGCCGCCTTGGCTTCGGGGCCAATGTCGCCCAGCGCCATCGCCGCAAAGAGCCGCACGTTGATCACCGAGTCGTGCAAGGCTTCGGCCAGGTATGGCACCGCCGGCACCGCCGACGAACCCATATGGCCGAGATCGATGCAGGCTTCTTGGCGGACGTTGTTGTCCTTGTCGCGCAGGCGCTCGCCGATTTTGCGCAAATCTTTGGGCAGACCGTCGAGGCTCAATTTTTCCTTCTCTTCTTTGCACCCCGCGGTGAGGACAAGACAAAGCATTCCGGCAAAAACTGCCGCACGCCCCAGTACTTCGCCTATTTTTCGTGCGGTATTCATGCGTAAACCTCCTACCCAGGGGCCGTCCTTCCTTGCGCTGGAATAATAGCAACGGGCGGGCCGCTCACCGCTTGCAGGGGCGGCCTGCGAGCCTAAACTGTAGGTGATTATCGAAATGAGGCGCGCTGATGGCTGACCAGGACAAGTCAATCGACCCGCCAGCGAGTGGCAGCACGGCCCCCGCACCGGCGCCTAGCCCGGCAGCGCCGCCTGCGACGCCAGCGCCTGCACCCCCCGCCGGCGCCGCCAAGCGGCCTCCGCGCGCCAAGCGTTCCGTGCATGTGCCCTTTGAGATGCCCTTCAAACTCAGCGGGAAGTGGTCCTGGGCGATCATGCTCCTCAGCCTGATTTCGTTTTGCGCGCTGGGGTACCTGCTTTACACGGCCATGACGCTTAAGCGCAGCAATTCACCGTCGCCCGTGGAATTGAACAAGGATTCAACCGAAAACCAGGCGCGCAGCTTCAGCATCCAGTTGCCGGTGAACTGGAGTACTTTCGGCAAGACGGAGATCGCGGGACATTATCCGGTCGAGCCGGAGCTGATCAGCAAATGTCCACCGATGGGCATGCGCTATTCACCCCAGATCACGGTGACCCAACTGCGTGCGCGCGCGTTCGACCTGAAGGAACACGTCAAGAATTTCAAGGAACACATCAAGGAAGCGGACGCGAGCGCAGAAATTCTGGCAACCGAAGATTTGTTCCTGGATGGCGTGCCGGCGATGCGCGTGGAATACACCGTCAATTATAAGGAAAGCGAGTGGCCCGAAGCCACGCGCCTGCACATCATTGCATTCCTGGTCGAAGACGGACCGGAGTACTTCGATCTGGTCGGCGCGGCGGAAGAAGACGACATGCCGCGCTACCGGGACAAGCTGGAAGCATCGCTGCGCACATTCAAGCGCATTCAGCAAAAGCCCGAATGGAAAATGGAACAAGAGTAGCCATGGCGCAGACACCCTACTTGAAGAAACACGTGCTGGTCTGCAACGGGAAGTCCTGCGGGCCGCAGGGCGGCGTTGAAATTCGCGAAGCGCTGAAGGACGAATTGCGGGAGCGCGGCTTGCGCAAGCAGTACCGCGACGGCGAATGCACCTGCATGGGCCTGTGCCGCGACGGCGTGAACGCAGTGATCTGGCCGGAAGGCACCTATCTGGCCGGTCTGACCGAGAAGGATATTCCCCGATTAATCGACTATCTGGAAGGAAGTGGCCCGCGGCTCACCGATCTGGAAGAGAACGCGGACTGGAAGATCCAGGAAAAGCTCGGCGAAAAAAAGTAGTACAGAATCCCCTGCCCTACTTTGCAAACGGGTCCGGGATCACGCCGTCGCGCGCGTCACCCAGGAAGTTCATCACCAGATCGTCTTCGGGGCTCTCGATCATTTCCTTGGTGCGCGTGTAGTAATCGGCGTTGCGGTCGAGCTTCTTCACGGCATCTGGATGGCACGTGATCGGGTCAATGATTCCGCCGTCGCAACCGCCCTGAATAGCCAAATCCAACCAGACCGCGTTGATCAGGTGCCGCAGCGGCATGCCAAACGAAAAATTCGAATGCCCGCCCGAGATGTGGATCTCGTTTCCGTATTCCTTGCGGATCTCCGGATAGGTCAACAAGCCATCCAGACCTTCCTTCGCACTAGCGGCTTTGGGATAAATCAGCGGATCCACAAAGATATGGTCGCGCGCGATGCCTTTGTCGAAACAAATCTTGAGCATTTGGCTGAGGTTCTGCATGCGCTCTTCTACAGAATGTGGCATGCCCGTCTCACCAGAAGCCATTACATCCACGGGCAGCTTGCGCGCAACCACAACGTCCACGACATCCAGGCGTTCAAGCGAAATCGAATTAAGCATCGGAATGCTTTTGGAATAATCGTTGGCGTCGAGGCCCTTCATTATCGTTTCCGTATTGGAGCTGTCGATGCTCAGCGGCGTTTTGCCTGCCACCGCCTGCACGACCGGGACGATCCAGGCCATTGAAGCCAGGCGCTTTTCAAGGCTTGGACTAACCTCGTCGATATTAACGTCCAGAAACTTCACGCCCTTCTCAAGCTGCCGCCGCGCAACCCACTGGATGTACTCCGCGCCAATCGGGTCGCACTTGAGACCATATTCGACAGCGAGATGACAATGACTCACCATACCCGCGTGATAGTGCTGGTTGTCCTTCTTAAACCATTCTGGAATTTCCATGCGCTTCTGCGCGCCCTTGTCCTTCCAGACTACAAACTCCTTGCCGCCTTCCTTCAGGCAGCGCGGACCATCGAGCTTCACGCGGCGCGAAGTATGGACATTCTCGCCGATAATGATGAAGTTCTGGAGACGCAGTTCGTAGGTGGACATGAAGTTCCCTCGGCCATGCATGCGAACGATAGAATTGAATCAACCAGGCAGAGGTTTCATATCACGCGCGCCGATTTGGGCAATGAACGCGCGCGTTCATTTCATCAACCGGGACGGGAACTGGCAGCACCCAAGCCCGTAAATAGAAGGAGCCTCGCCACCGGTATTCCGGTGCGAGGCTCCCCCGTCGCAGACTTCCCAGAAAGTGGTTTAGCTGTTGCGGCCTGCGTCGTAGCGGCGCTGTCCGCGGACCATGAAGCCCATCTGGTTATCCTTCTTGGCCTGCTCCACGTGTTGTTCGGCATGCGCGCGGTTGTCGGTCGTGGTCGCGGAGATCACCACGTAATCGTCCGCGCGGCGGTAACGGTGGATCGCGACGGGCCGCGAGGCCTTCGAGTGATTCGACTTCGAGCCGTGAATCGTATTGACGTGGAAGAAAATCGCGTCGCCGGCCTTGCCAACCACCGGCAGCGCGCGCTCCCACGGCCACTCTTCTTCTTTCAAACCCAAGTGGCTCGAAGTGTCAACGTGGCCCAGCACACCGAGCTTGTGCGAGCCTGGAACCACATGCAGCGCGCCGTTGACCAGATCCGTATCGACCATGTAGCCCAACACGGCGACGGGGCCGTCGTAGCGATGCTGAAAATAAGCCGCGTCCTGGTGTAAATTTTTGGCATGCCCGCCGACGGGCTCCTTATAGAGGCACTGGCCGTCGAGGAAGAGTTCGACGTCCGGTCCGAGGATCGCCGACGCGATGTCGACGGCCTTCTCGTCGTACGCCGATTGGAACATCGAGGCGCTGTTTTTGTAGCCGACCGACAGGCACATGATCTGCTTGTCGCGCGAATAATTCTTCGGCGCGGGAATCCAGAGCGTGCCGTCCGGCGTGGTCCAGCCTTCCGCGCATTTCTTTGCTTTGTCGACCAAGGTCAGCGCTTGCGAAGCAGCCGTTTCGATTTCGGCGCGCAGCTTGGGTACATAGGCCTTGTAAAGGCCACGCACGACCAGCGCGCCGTGTTCGCGGTAAATCTGCGCCGCACGCTTCGCGTCCAGATTTTCGGCGTGCACTTCGAGGTCTTCAACCGTCACCGTAGCGTTCATATTCGGGATTCTCCTTGGGCGGCGAATGATTCGCGCCGGACATGTGCAAGATACCCAATTGCGCCCGGGTTCGGCCATAGCAAAGACGGGCATAAGTATGTATATTTCCGGCATCCCAGCTTGGATTACCCAAATGGCCATAGCAGAAAATACAGCAGCTCATGTGCCTAATATCGCGGACCGCCTGCAGGTACGCGTGTTCGTTTCGGCGCGCTTTGAAATCGCCACCGGCTGGAATACGCCCAATGTTTACAGCAGTTTCTGGCGGCTCTACATCAACGACCGCGACGGCGCGTTCGTGCGCCTTGAGCATGACGACTACGCATTAACTGCTGGAAGCGCGCATCTGATTCCGGCATGGGTGCGCTTCGACTGCCACAACCGCCGCCCGCTCCTGCACGCATATATCCATTTTGAAGTCGTTGGCCTGCCGCTGGCCTTGATGAAAGCGTGCTTTGGCGCACCCGCCGCCCTCCCCTTGCGCGGCCCGGTCGGCGCGACAGCCAAGGCATGGCTGGCGGACTTTCAACGCCTGCCCGCACACGACCTACAAGCCGCGTGCCGGACCAAAGCGTTGATCTTCACTGCGCTCGGCGAACTTGTCGGCAGCCTCACGCCCGAGCAACGCACGCGCTTTAATCGTCAATTACTGGGCAACCAGTCCATCACGCCCGCACTGGACTACATCGAAGCCAACCTCGGCGCGGACCTGGATAACGCGCGACTTGCTGGAATTTGCCACGTGAGCGAGGATCATTTCATCCGCCTGTTTCGTCAAAGCGTGGGCCAGACGCCTGCGCAATACACCCTGGAGCGGCGCATCGGCGCAGCCGCACAGCAATTGGTTTTTTCGACGCAAAAGATTGAAGCGCTGGCCACACAATTGGGCTTTAGTGACCGGTTTCATTTTTCGCGCGCGTTTACCAAGCGCATGGGACTGCCACCCGCGGCGTATCGAAACTCGATGCGCGTTTAATTGGGAAAGGGAATTGCAATGAATTCGAAAACTCCCGTGAAGGTCGCCCTGGCCGGCTGTGGCGGAATCAGCCATTCGCATATGGCAGGTCTGCGCCAACACCCGGAGTTGGAAGTCGTGGCGTGCGCCGACATTCGCGAGGAATCCGCGCGCGCCTGGGCCGAGAAATACGGCGTGCCCAAATATTTCACCGATTGGCGTCAATTGGTCGAACAGGTGCGCCCCGAAGTCCTGATCTTCGCCACCTGGCCTTCGCAGCATCTGGAGCAGATTACCGGGGCCGCGGAGCTGCGCGTGCCTGCGATTTTGTGCGAGAAGGCGCTGGCGCTGACCGAAAAAGACGGCGCGGCCATGGCCGCGGCCTGCCGCAAGAGCGGTTCGCTGCTAATGGAAGCGTTCATGTATCGCCACGCGCCGCGCACCATCGACTTCATGAAACGCATCCGAAGTGGCGAACTGGGCGAGTTGCGCTGCGTGCGCGCCGTCTTCTCCGCACCGATTTACAACCCCAAAGGCAGCAACTGGCGCAATGTAAAGGAGACTGGCGGCGGGATCGCCTACGACTTTACGTGCTATGGCGTGAATCTGCTGCGCGCGGCCTTTGGCCAGTCGCCCAAACGCGTCAGTGCGCTCGCGGAAATCTGCCCCGAACAGAACATCATCGTGACCCTGCACGGATTTCTAGACTACGGCGGCGGACGTGTCGGGCACATTGAATCCAGCCAGAAGGAAGCATGGCGCATGGAAGCTGAAGCCATCGGGGCCAACGGCATCCTGAATTTCCCGCTATTCATTCTGCCGCCCGGCGATCAATCCGCACCGCTGCGGCTGACTCAGGGCAATGGTTGGGGCGGCGATTATCGACATACCGAATTTGCCGGCGGCTACGCCAACCCGTACGGCTTGCAGGCGCTCAATCTCGCGAAGGCGCTACAGGAAAAAACCTCGCTCGAACTGCCTGTGGAAGAATCCGTCGAAAATCTACACACCATGGATGCGTTACTCAAAGCCGCCGATACCGGGCAATGGGTCACCCTCGGCTAATTGGGGGCGCTTGCGGGCGTTACGCCTATCTCGAAGAAAATTTCGGCCCAGATAGAGAGGTAGCTCAGCCGTTCGATTTATTTTGCAGGGGCTTCTAACCACAAATAGAGCGGCGCCTCGTCGAAGTTCACTTTGACCTTGCCCGCCTTTGCTTCGAGGGCCTCAGGCGCGACATCGCCTTCCTTGAGTGGCATACGTTCGGCCTTAATGAGTTTCGCGCCAGCTAAATCGAGTTCTTTCTCGCCTTTCTTCCCCTCTCCTGTCGGAGACCAGACCGCCAGTATGCGCTTTTTTGGGTCCGTACCGGACTCAAATTCGAATACGTAAATATCCCCATCCACTTTTTCTCGGGACTTTACGAAGCGATAATCACCTAGAGTTTTGTAGAGATGTGCAAGAGCCCAATAACTCTGCTTGGGCTTCCAGTTGCGAGTGATACCCGATGCGGCATGCAGGCTGGCTTTGTCTTCGTCGTTAAACCAGTAAATGTATGCGTGCGAAACATCCATACCCATAAAGACGAGCGTGGAACGCACCAGGTACTGCGCCTGTTGCGTGTCGGTCACGCCAACCCATTTCGCGAATTCGGTTTTCGGATCGGGTTTTTGAGTCGTGCAATCCCACCCAAATTCGGTTAGCCAGATCTGTTTGCCGAGCGCATTCTTGTCGCGCCAGTCGATCACGGCTTGCAGGTCTTTGAGATATTTTATTTTCGGATCTTCCGGAAACGAGCGCCGCCACGTGGGCCAGCCTTCTACCATGGCGTAATCGTGGACGTTGATCACGTCATAAAGCGCTTCGAGGCCCTTTACGCACTCGAGACTCTTTTCATATCCCCCACTCTTCCCTGCGGTGGTGTTGCAAGTGGCGATGGTCAGCTTCGGGTCCCCTTCGCGCAACCCTTTGGCCATGCTTTCAAAGAGTTTGCGGTACGTCGGGTCGTCGTACTTTCCGGGCTCATTGCCGATCTCGACCGACGAGACCAATTTCTTATCGCTCGAAGGCCCGAAAAACTTGGCGAAGGCTTTCCCATAGTTAAAAGAATCGCGCGGGAGGTCCTTCCAGCCGTCATGCGGAAGCGTCTCGAACATGATTGAACAGTCGACATCAAAGCCCGCATCTTTCCACGATCCATAAACCGCATTCCAGTCAACGCGGTTGCGGGCTTCGGGAAATTTCGGCGCATAATCGCTATCCTTGCCCACATCCCATTCGAGCGGGTGGTAGTCGCGCGCAAGCCGGCAAATGCTCTGATAGAGCTTGGGTTTGAATTGAACCGTATGCGTGCACAGGCCCAGAAAATCGCGCAGTAGCGGTTTGGCCGGCTGAGGCTTGGCATCTTCGGCTGCGACGCAGACGCAAAAATTCATCGCGGCGAATAGCAGTCCACAGCGCAACGCGTGACACATGTATCTATTCCTTCGTTGGCCTTAAGCCAACGTATCAGAAACGCTTAATCACGCCACCCAGCCCAATTTGCCTCGCGCTCTTTTTCGAGCCACGCGCTAAACTGCGGCGCATTACTTCATAGAAAGGACGTCGCATGACTCAGCAACGCAGCGATGTGGCCATTGTGGGCGGCGGATTTGGCGGCGTGGCGGCGGCCATCGCGCTGACCGCGCGCGGCTTTTCAGTAACACTCACCGACGAATTCGACTGGATCGGCGGGCAAGTGACGAGCCAAGCGCTATGCGTGCTCGACGACCTAAACGATCCCTCTGGAGAAGCCGTCGGCGTCACGCGCCGCTATGCCGAATTTCGCAAACGCGTACGGGACGCTTATAAAAAGGCCTACAAGCTTTCCCCGTTGGGCGCTTCACAACTTCATCTTTGCCCGGGCAATGCACGCTGTTCACATCTGACGGCGGAGCCCAACGTCGCCCACGCCTGCCTGCTTGAGTGGCTCGCGCCCGCGCTCAACTCAGGCAAACTGAAAATCCTAACGGGTGTTATGCCCATCGTTGCCGAGCGTGCAGGCAACAAAGTCGTCTCGATCACCTGCCGCCACGCTAAGGAAGCCTCAGAAACAGTTACGCTCGCCGCGGATTTCTTTCTCGACGGCACCGAAGCTGGCGAAACCTACCCACTACTCAAACTGCCCTACCGCTTGGGCAGCGAAGCGAAATCCGATTTCTCCGAACCGCACGCGGCGGAGCGTGCCGACCGTAGCGCCATTCAATGCTTCACCTATTGCGCAGTGGTGGAGTTTG
>Ga0265314_10006290_pt1 | contig 10528 bp, 8 predicted proteins | sample 4126metaG_FD_203106 | JGI IMG/M metagenome (GOLD analysis project Ga0265314, IMG submission 203106) | Rhizosphere microbial communities from Carex aquatilis grown in University of Washington, Seatle, WA, United States - 4-1-26 metaG | ecosystem: Host-associated > Plants > Roots > Rhizosphere >... | reverse complement strand
ATATACAACTCGGCCGGCTGGGGAGCTTATTTCCGGGAAGGTTATCTCTTCATTGAACGCGCGGCGGTCATCGGTGGCGCGCAGTATCCCGATTTCGGCTGCAATTTCGAAGTGTTCACCAACCCTGACTTCATCGAGTTGGAAGCGCTGGGGCCTCTGGTCGAATTGAAACCGGGGGAAGTCGTGGAGCATGTGGAGCGGTGGTGGCTGTTTGTGGATGTGCCGGGTGGAGAGAACGATGCGTGGATTGATTCGGCTGTGGTTCCGCTGGTCAAACAGACGACGGCATCCTCCGAGTGAACGAGTGTCGTATTCGAAATTGGTGAGGGTTCTGTGAAGAGAGCGTACGCATGCATTGATAGTCAGCGGAAGACGCCGGAATTCCTTTTTGACCATGTTAATGTGATGTGCGTCACTGCGCGATTCGCGCACCCACTTAAAACTTGACATTTCGGATTCCCGAGTTTTTATTAGTCTTTAAACGTTTTAATAAATTTTACGCGCGAGGAGAAATAAAATGGAATCACGGCAGATTGGGGATGGGCGCTCGTTGGGCACCATCGTTGTCACAGCAACGCAAATTCAGAGCAGCCGTCATGCTGAGCGTGTAATGGATGGTAGAAGACGAGTTCCATTCTCCCGACGCGGGAGCATGATGACGTGGTTGGCGCCGTTGTTCGCGATCCTGCTTCTACTCTGCGGAACCGCCCTGGGTTCGGTGACGGCGAGCATTTCCGGCACCGTGACGGATTCAAGCGGTGCGGCGATTGTGGGAGCGGCTGTCACGGCCACTAACGTCGAGACCGGTATCGCCCAAACCCTGCACACGAACCAACAAGGTTTCTTCACCTTCCCGTCGTTATCGCTGGGCCATTACGACATCAGCGTGCAGCAATCTGGATTCAGGCCCTTCCGCGAGACCGGACTGTTGCTGGACGTGAACTCCGCGTTAACGGTTGATGTCGTCCTGAATGTGGGTGACGTCAAGGAGGCAGTGACGGTAACAAGCACTTCGGTGCACGTGGAAACCTCCACCACGCAGTTGGGTGAGGTGATCAGTTCGCAGGAGATGACGGGCGTGCCGCTGGTATCGCGGAGCTACACCGATTTGCTGTCGTTGCAACCGGGCGTCGGCTCGGCTTCCTCGGGAATTGGCGGAGGCGGGGGTGGGACGGCTAACACCGGGTCGAATTTCATAGCCGCGGGATTCGCTGTGACCCCGGTGTCGGGTGATCTGAACGCAGGAAATCTCTCGGTAAACGGCATGAGGGAGGCGAACAACGGATTCCTTCTCAATGGAGCGACGGTGCAGGAATCCGGTTTCGGCGGTACGGCGGTCATTCCCAACCTGGACTCGATCGCCGAGTTTCGCATCATCACCAACAACTTCGACGCCGAATACGGCAACTACAGTGGCGGTCAGATCAACGTCATCACGAAATCGGGAACCAACGGGTATCACGGCGATTTGTTCGAATTTCTCCGCAATACGAACCTGGATGGACGCGATTATTTTGTTCCGACGCGGGGAGCGTACCATCAGAATCAATTTGGGGGCACCTTTGGCGGGCCCATTAAACGCGACAAGATATTCTTCTTCGGGGATTATCAGGGAAACCGGGTTGTGCAAGGGGTAAGTTCATCTTTTTCGGTCCCCACGCCCGAGGAACTTGGCGGCGACTTTTCGGCAGTTAGCAGCCAGATGACTAAGCACGTCAATAGTGTCGGAGACAGTACGACCGCGGGCAGTTGGGCCAGCACGCTTTCTGCCGAACTGGGGGGGCAGCAAATAAACTCGGGAGAGCTTTACTACTACGCTCCAACGAATGGCAATCCGGGCTGTACCACTACGGATCCCATCACGGGCTGCGTTTTCCCAAATGCTCAGATTCCCACTACCGCTATTTCACCGATCGCGACAAATTTGCTGAAATACATTCCCTCCAGCGAGAGCGGGTCTTTCAGCACTTCAGCATTTTCCACCCGGCTGCGCGACGATAAGACCAGCGGCCGCGTGGACGCCAACTCACACTTCGGCATGCTTTCCGCCTACTATTTTTTTGATCAATACACGCTGCACAATCCGTATACGGTGGCTTCCTCAGTGCCCGGCTTTGGTTCGCTGTCCAAAGGCAGATCGCAAGTCATCAACCTGGGTGACACCAAAGCCTTCGGCAACTCGTCGGTCAACGAGTTCCGCTTCCAGTTTGTTCGCAGCAAGAATGTGACCACGCCCTCGGGAGGGACCGGAGTTACGTTAGCCTCGCTCGGTTTCACCGGCATTACGCCGCTCGATCCCAGCATTCAAGGTGTTCCGGAACTCGATTTCAACAACTTCGATCTGGGGGTTCTGAGCCGTGTCTTTGGACTGACCGAGAATACGTTCCAGTGGCTGGATAACTATCGCAAAGTGGTGGGCAAGCATACGCTGTCGTTCGGGGGGACCTATCATTACACTCAACTTCAGGAAGCGCTCATCAACATTGAGAACGGCAATTTCCAATTTAATACCGGCAGTGAGACCGGGATTGACATAGCAGATTTCCTGCTGGGGGCGCCGTCCGGTTACAACCAGGGACAGACTCCCGCATCCAACGGCCGCAACCGGTACATGGGTCTCTACGGACAGGACAGCTGGCGGACCACTTCCAACTTGACCTTGAACTACGGGTTGCGCTGGGAATTCGCCACTCCCTGGTACGAACAGCATAACGAAATCGAGACCATAGTTCCCGGTCTGCAATCCAAGGTGCTTCCGAACTCGCCCGTCGGTTGGGTGTTCCCCGGCGATCCCGGCATCCCTCGCACTTTGGCGCCCACACGCTATAACAATTTTGCCCCACGGCTCGGCCTCGCATACTCGCCAAGCGGCGGCGATGGATGGCTCGGCAAGCTGACCGGAGCCGGACAAACCAGCATTCGCGCGGGTTACGGGTTGTTCTACACGTCCTTTGAAGGTGCAACGGATTTCAATGAGATTGGAGATGCCCCCTACGGGGACTATTACGCTCCTAGCACCCCGACCTTTGCGAATCCTTTTGTCAGTCGCCCGAGCGGTGCTACTTCAGTGTCCCCGTTCCCCATCCAGCTTCCGGTACCGCAAGACCTCGATTTCGCAGCGAGGGGATTTCTTCCGATCGGAGCGTCACCAGGCTTCTACCACAAGAACCGGTTACCTTACGCCGAGGAGTATGAGCTTTCCATTCAGCGGCAATTCGCCTCGTCCACTCTCTTAACGTTAAGTTATGTGGGAACGCAAGCGCATCGGCTACTTTCTGATCAGGAAGCCAATCCCGGAAGTCCGGCGATCTGTCTCGCTCTGCAGCAGTATGGGTGTGGTCCTAACGGCGAGAACAATAACTACCTATTGCCCGCTGGAGTGGCTGCTCCAGCCGCAGCCGTAGCCGCAGGTATCGTTACCACTGCCCCATGTGCGTCCGGTTCGGGCACGTGCAATGAAGTGGTCGGTACCCGTACCGGTCTGGTTCCGAACCTTGCCACCGCAACGATGAACTTCACCAGCGACGGCTATTTCATCACCAACGGTGTATCCGCCTACAATTCGTTGCAAGTAAATGTGCGACACACGGCGAAGTCATTCACTTTCTTGGCGGGTTACACGTATAGCAAGTCACTGGACGACTCCTCCGCGTATGGCGAGCAGGTAAACCCGTTCAACCACAAGTTGAGCCGGGCACTTTCTGCTTTTGATCAAACTCACAACTTCGTTTTGAGTTACGCGTACAACCTGCCTTTTGAAAAACTGGGAGGTCCAAAACGGCTGACCGCGGGCTGGCAGCTAAGCGGCATTACGCGATTTGCCACCGGTCTTCCGGTCACGCTGTATGAGACGGACGACAATTCCTTGCTGGGTACCGCGAATTCCGGCCCCTTGCCGATCGGCATGGACACTCCGCTGTTTACGGGTACTTCGATTCATCGGCGGAACCCACGTAGCAGCGCCACTGCGTCCTTCTTTGACGCATCGCAGTTTGTCCCGGAACCGATTGGAACGCTGGGAAGCCCGCGGAGGTTCTTTCACGGGCCTGGCCAAAACAACTGGGATATGGCGCTGCTGAAAGATACCAGGCTGAGCGAGACAACCAGGCTCGAGTTCCGGGCGGAGTTCTTTAATCTCTTCAACCATACGCAGTTTAGTGCGGTGAATGGCAACATCAGCGGCGCCGGCACCACGACGCAGTTCGGTTTCGGCGACGCGCAATCAACTCAGCAGGCGCGCATCGGGCAGCTCTCACTGAAGCTTCTCTTCTAGTGCGCAAAGGAGAGAGCAGTCAGCAAAACCATTCAGGAGGCTCTTCGGAGCCTCCTGCTTGCATTTGAGGAAAGAGATGAGGTGTATCAGAACCTTGGCGGGGGACGACAGGTTCGAGCGAGTTTTGCCATGGCGAATGATTTTCCGCGATTTGACTTGAGGGGCGATGTCGCATTAGTGACCGGCGCGGCTCGCGGCTTGGGCCGTGCGATTTCGCTGGCCCTCGCCCACGCTGGCGCTGATGTGGCGCTCGGCTTGCGCGATGTGGCCACCGGAGGTGAACTGACGAAAGAAATTGAGGCGACCGGCCGCCGCGCTTTGCCTTTGCAGATGGACATGACGCGGCTTGATGAGGTTTCCCGGGCGGTCGATGACACCATTGCACACTTTGGCCGCCTTGACATCTTGGTCAACAATGCCGGACTGGGTCCGGAAAACGCCGCGGAAAACGTGCGCGTGGAAGATTTTGACTTAACTCTCGCCGTGAATCTGAAGGGGACATTCTTTGCCAGCCAGGCGGCCGCACGCGTGATGATTCGCCAGCAGCGGGGATGCATCGTGAACATGAGTTCCCAAGCCGGCTTTGTTGCGATCCCGACGGAATCGATCTATTGCATGACCAAGGCTGCCATAGCGCACTTGACCAAATGTCTTGCCGTCGAGTGGGGTAAGTACAACATCAGAGTGAATGCGGTTGCTCCCACGTTCATTCGCACGCCGGGTACCGAGCCCGCCCTGGCCGACTCAGCCTTCCGCGCCGACGTGATCGAGCGCATCGCGGGCTTACACCGAATCGGCGAGCCGATGGACGTTGCGGGTGCCGTTGTCTTCCTCGCCTCGCCAGCCGCGTCGCTGATTACCGGGCACACCATCCTGATCGATGGCGGCTGGACCGCCAGATAATCCGCCTTGCAAAATGGAAAATTCCGGATTAAGCGGGGGTACATAGATGCGCGTTGTGGTGATTGGTGGAACGGGTCATGTAGGGACGTTTCTCATTCCACGACTGATACACGAGGGCTACGAGGTCGTTTGCATCCACCGAGGAAAAGCCAAGCCCTACCTGCCCGATCCAGCATGGAAAAAAGTGCAGCAGGTCATGATGGACCGCGAGGCGGAGGATGCCGCCGGTACATTCGGTTCGAACGTGAGTCGGCTCAAGCCTGACATTGTCATTGACATGATCTGTTTTGATGCTGCCGCCGCCCGGCAACTGGTGGAGGCCTTGCGCGGGAAGGTACGCCATTTCATCAGTTGCGGGACGATCTGGGTCCACGGTTATCCTGTTACCGTCCCCATGACGGAAGACTTGCCGCGGCATCCTTTTGGCGAGTATGGCATCAGGAAAGCGCAACTCGAAGCCTATCTCATAGAAGAGGCCCAGCTCCGCGGTTTCCCAGCAACCTCCATCCTACCCGGTCACATCGTGGGACCGGGCTGGGTGCCGGTGGGTCCTTTGGGTAATTGCAGCCTTGAAGTGTACGGCAAACTCGCCCGGGGAGAAGAATTGCTGATGCCACACCAGGGGCTGGAGACGTTGCATCACGTTCACGCGGACGATGTGGCGCAAGCCTTCATGAAGGCGATGGCCAACCGGAATGCCTCGGTGGGCGAAAGCTTCCATGTGGTCTCCGCAGCGGCGATGACGGTGCGGGGCTTTGCGGGATCCTTGGCTGCGTGGTTTGGCCAACCCGCGCGCCTGCGATTTGTCCCTTGGGAAGAGTATCGAGCCACGGTCTCTGCCGAAGAAGCGCAGGAGACGTGGGACCACTTGGCGCATAGCTCGAATTGCAGCATTTCCAAGGCCCAAAAGCTGCTTGACTATCAACCACGTTACAGCTCGATGGAAGGTGTCTGCGAGTCGCTGGCCCAACTCATTGAGCAAGGCCAGTTACAGGTGGAAAAGCTGACATAGTTGTGCTTCTGTCCCGGGATCCGATTCAATTGGCGCGCCAGCTATTCGGTTGACGACGTAATGGTTTTTTCTCCGGCGCGGATCGGAGCGGATGAGGTCGACTGCCTCACCACCAACTCGGTGTCCAAAACCTGCTCTCGGCCCAGGCGCCGGCTTGAATGGAGCATTTTGTCGAGCACTTCGAACGCCAATTTTCCGAGTTGCCCGCGTGGAATACGGATCGTGGTAAGAGAGGGACGGGCGAGACTGGAAAATTCGATGTCGTCAGTCCCGACCACGGACACATCCTCCGGCACGCGCAAGCCGGCCTCCTGCAGCGCCACCACCGCTCCGACCGCGGTCATGTCGTTGCTGCAGAAGATAGCGGTGGGGAAGTGGGGCTGGGCGAGAAGTGTCCGGACAGCCGCGATTCCTCCTTCCACCTTATTGTTGCCCACGACATTCTGATGCGTGGGCAAGCCCAGTTGCTGGAGCGCTTCCGCAAATACCTGTTCGTACATGAGAGAAGACGGGCGTTCCCGGGGTCCGGAGATGAAAGCAAATTCCCGGTGGCCGAGTTTGTAAAGGTATGCGATGGCTTGGGACGAGCCCTGCGCGTAGTTTATGTGAATGTTGCTGATGTAGCTCTCAACCAGCCCCAACTCCAGGAAGACAACTGGGATCTGACTTTTTTTGAGTTCGCGCGCGATGGCCGGATCCAGCGATACCGTCATGACGGCCACGCCGCGTACCCTGTTCTCAATCATCTTCTGCACGGCCAGCTGCGTGCGGTCGGGATCATAGTTTGTAGCGCAGAGGAGTACGTCAAACCGATGTCTCACTGCCTCCGCCTCAAAGCTCTTGATAATCGTTGGGAAAAAGGGGTTTTCTATATCGGAAATTATCAGCCCGAAGAATTCGCTGCTACCACGCGCCAGGCTGCCGGCATGAACATTTTTGTAGTACTTCAGCTTCCGAATGGCGAGTAGAACGCGTTGCTCGGTTTGTGGAGCAACGTAGCGGGTCCGGTTCAAAACGTGCGACACCGTGGCGACCGAAACGCCCGCTTTCTCTGCGACGTCTCTGATACCGGCTGGCATTTTTTCTCCCCTTACCTCCTTGCCCCAGATCGTTTCGGCTCACGGCAGCTTTCTTACTCGTGACCAGGCACTCGCGGCGCAGATTCAGATGCTGCCTTTGGAGTAGGAGGCGATACCATCATTTAAGAGGTTCGTTGACACCCTAGCACCCACGCATGTCACAAGGCAACCTGTCTACGTAAACGATTACCGTAAGCGTTTGTCCGGCTGCGCGAAGCTAGTCAAGTGACGGGACGCCGCTCATGTGGCGTTGCAGTCGTGATATAAATTGCCCGATGCGCCTCAAGCTGGTCAGTTGCGAAGTTCTGTTTCCGCAAAATGTGCGACGCCTGCGCCCATTCGCCGTACCAGGTGGACTTGGAGTTTTTACCGCAAGGCCTGCACGACTTGGGCGCCAAGGCGATGGCGGAAAAGATTCAGGGAGTTGTGGACCGCGCGCCGGAAGGCGCTTGCGAAGCGATTCTGCTCGGTTACGGACTCTGCGGCAATGGGCTCGATGGGCTGACCGCGCGGCATACGCGCCTGGTGCTGCCGCGCGCGCACGACTGCATCGCACTGCTGATGGGCAGCCGCGAACGCTACCAGACATACTTTGAGGGCAACCCGGGCACCTAACTACCAGTCCACCGGATGGCTGGAGCGCGGCAAAAGCGTGCAGCAGTTGACGCACAACACGTTGGGGTTCGACGAGCCGCTGGAAGCGATGATTCGCAAGTACGGCGAGGACAACGGGCGGTACCTCTACGAAGAGATGACGCGTTACCGCTCGCAGTACCGCAAGCTCACGTTCATCGAAACGGGAGTCGAGGCAGGCGGGAAGTTTCTTGCCGAGGCGTCCACTGAAGCCAAAGAGAAGGGCTGGAGTTTCGAACGGTTGCCGGGCGACCTAACCTGGGTGCGGCGCATGGTCGAGGGCGAGTGGGCGGCCTGGTGGACGCGGCGGCATGCGGCCTCGAACTGGGGTTGATTGGCGCTAACGGCCGTCTGACCAACCCCGACAAGCGCTTGTCGCTAGTCGAGGACATCTCCCTGTCGCAGAGCGACATTCCCGAGTTGCAACTGGCCAAAGGCGCGATGGCGGCGGGTCTGCGCATGCTCGCCGGCGTCGGCGTCGAAAAACTCTGCCTAGCGGGCGCGTTCGGCAATTACATCCGGCAGTCAAGTGCACGCGCGATTGGACTGCTGCCCGAGGACTTGGCGGTGGAACCGGTGGGTAACAGCGCGCGGCGCGGCGCGCGCACACTGCTACTTACGCCCTCCACGCGTCACGCGCGGTTGCGGAAGATCTCGGCGTTGTCGCGGCATGTCGAACTCGCTGCCGACCCCGAATTCCAATGTATATACGCCAAGATGATGGCGTTCGCCCCCTACCGACTTAACAGATGAGGCGAGTTTATGGCTGTTTCACGCACTGCTTTGCCACGAACATATTTCTGAATTAACCCCGGACCACGCTTCAATCGTCGTTTTCATAGCCGGCATCGTGACCGTGAGCAGGGCGGAAAGACCCCTATCGCGCCGCATCATGCCTTGGCTAGTCGTAGACTCCGCACTCCTTTGCCATTGCAACAAGAGCGTGAACGTTTTCAGGTGGAGTAGTCGCTGGCATGTCGCAGCCGGCAGTGAGGATGAAGTGCCCATTCGGCTTCCAGACGGAGATGAGCTTGCAGACTGCTTCCCGCACCTGCGCGACCGTCCCCCGAGCCAGGACGCCGCTGGGGTCGATGTTTCCATACAGCACGTGGCGCTGCCCGGCGGTTTGTTTGGCTTTCACGGCGTCGGTTTTGTAGTCGAGTTCGAAGCCGCAGGATCCGTATTCTGCCAGCATGGTGAGGATTTTGCTGGCATCACCGCAAATGTGAATCACCACGAAGATCCCATTAACGGCAAGGTCTTTCACCAGGCGTTCCTCGTACGGACGCGCAAAGCGGTCGAACATGCGGGGGGAAACGACGTCGGGGCCACCCAGGCTATCGCCTAGCGAGGTGAAGTGGGCGCCGGCCTGGGCCAGCGCCCGATGGACGGCGAGATGGCTTTGGTAGCAAATCTCCAGGAGCCGGATGATGCGCGGATTGTCCGGCTGCTCGGCGAGCTCCATCAGGAAATCCTCGATGCCTCGTACCAGGCAGGCGAGACTGAAAGCGGCTTGGTCGGCATTGCCGCGGATGGCAATTTCGCCGCCCACTTGTTTGGACATCAGCCGGACAGCCTCGATCAAAGCAGGAATGCGACCATCCGTCTCGGGATTTATCACTTTCAAGCGGTCAACTTCGTCGAGACTGCGGATAGCCGGTGCCTCGATGTGGCCGGGTTCGTTGGGAGCACATTTCGACACGGCACCTAGGGCCTCGGCGAGCATGGTGGTGTCCGTATCCACCATAATGCAGTCGTGCTGGTATTTCTCCAGCGCCTGCAGATGGACGCGGGCAATGACTTCAGGGTCAATCCGGTAATCTTCCATGCGGATGCCCGCTTCGCGCGCGGCCATCAGGAAGTTGGGCAGGGTGACGGGCACACGATCTGGGATTCCGCCCGCTAAAACTGTTCTTACACGCTCAAGAGAGTTCATATGTAGCCTGTGAAAAATGACGCCATCGCCGTAGTTCGCCACGCGGCGATGGCCGGTGGAACGACAAGGAATTGCTTCTCGCCGATGGTTTGCGGCAACTCACGATCCTCAAGGCTGAGTTAGAGAGCCATCGTACGCGACGCTGGATCGATGTTCTCGCGCTCTAGATGCGTAATCGACAGATATTTCGCCGGATTGTCGATCGTCGCTGCCTTTCTCTATGGAATTCCGGCCTTTCGCTATTTCTCTGGCAAAGGACGAGGCAGGCGACCAAATTCTCTATTCATCGCATACTGAATATTCCATATTCAGTTCTGGCAATATGCAATTCACTTTGGTGCCCATGCTACTTAGTCTTTGTCGAATTTCCGTCGGATCAACTGTATTAAAGTCAAACATACCAAAATGATGCGGCAGCAATGTAGGAATATGCGATTGTCGACAAACAGCCACCGCCTCTTCCAACGTGAAATTGCCGGGCACGCCGCGGCTTTGTCTAAATGCATCTCGCCCGTTAATAGGCAAAAATGCGACGTCGATGTTGTACTTTTCAAGATTGTGAACCAATTCTGGATATGGAACGCAGTCCCCGCTGTGGTAGATGGTGCTTTTACCGATTTTGACGATATACCCTAAGTAAAGATGCTCATTGTTGTGATTTGTTTCAATGTGTATATGAGCAGCGGGGATTG
>Ga0265314_10006289_pt1 | contig 10531 bp, 6 predicted proteins | sample 4126metaG_FD_203106 | JGI IMG/M metagenome (GOLD analysis project Ga0265314, IMG submission 203106) | Rhizosphere microbial communities from Carex aquatilis grown in University of Washington, Seatle, WA, United States - 4-1-26 metaG | ecosystem: Host-associated > Plants > Roots > Rhizosphere >... | reverse complement strand
GACACAGGCGCAGGTGTTGCATCAAGAGAAACTGGCCACGGTAGGACTGCTGGCCAGCGGCTTGGCGCATGAAATTGGCAACCCGCTCGCTTCCATCCTCGCCATTTGCGACAACCAGTTGCGTCGGAAGGACGGCGGCGCGATTAGCCTGGAAAAATTCGAACGCATTAAGCAACTCGTGTTGCGCGTCAGCGGAATTGTGCGGCAGTTGGTCACCTTCGCCAAACCCGATCCGGCAAAATGGCAACCAGTGCAAGTCAACGAAGTGATCCATTCGGCGTTGGATGTCGCCAAACTCTCACGCGCCTCCAAGTCCGCCGAAATCAAGTTAGATCTGGCCACGGATCTGCCGCAGACCATAGGCATTCCCGACCAGTTGGCGCAGGTATTTTTAAATTTGCTGCTTAACGCCTTCGACGCGCTGCGTGAGAGTTCCGGTGAGCTCAAGGTGCGATCCACGCATCGCGATGGCTGGATTCACGTGGAAGTCCAAGACAACGGTTGCGGGATCCCGAGCACCGCCCAACGCATGCTATTCGCGCCCTTTTTTACGACCAAAGAACCGGGCAAAGGCACCGGCTTGGGTTTGCACGTAAGTTTGGGCATTGCCTCCAGCCATGGCGGAAATATTGACGTTCGATCGGAACAAAACCAGGGATCTACCTTCACGGTGCGGCTGCCCGTTCGGGAAAAAGCGCCAGAGCCAGAAAGGCAAACGTGACCTCAATCTTAATCGCCGAAGACGAAGAGGACATTCGCCGTGAACTGGGCGAGATCCTGGAAGCGCAAGGCTATAAGGTCTTCACGGCGGCCAATGGCGCGCTGGCTTTGCAGGTGCTCCAGGAGCAGGCCGTGCAGTTGGTTTTGACCGACCTGCGCATGCCCAAAGTCGATGGCCTGGAACTGATGCGCAAAGCGCGCGCGGGCAATCCCGAGACCGCGTTCATCATGATGACCGCGTTCGGCAGCCTCGAAACTGCGGTCGAAGCCATGCGCGCAGGCGCCGCCGATTACCTGATCAAGCCCGTCGCGATCGAAGAACTCCTGACCAAGGTCAACCGCATCGTCGAAAATACCGAGCTGCGCGCAGCCAACCGCCTGCTTAAACGCGATTTGGATCGCAAGCTTGGGCCGATGGAAATGATCGGCCAAAGCCCACGCTTGGAGGAGATTCGGGCGCTGGTGCGAAAAGTTGCTCCAGCACGCAGCCCCGTCCTGATCACCGGAGAGTCCGGGACGGGCAAAGAATTGATCGCGCGCGCGCTTCACGCGCTGGGCGCGAATAAAGGCGAGCCATTCGTGCCGGTGAATTGTGCGGCAATTCCAGAAAATCTGCTCGAATCCGAGCTTTTCGGTCACCAAAAGGGCGCGTTTACCGGCGCAATCGCTGATAGCGAAGGACTTTTCCGGGCGGCACGCAAAGGGACGCTCTTCCTCGATGAAGTCGGCGAATTACCGTTGGCGATGCAGGCCAAACTACTGCGCGCGCTTGAAGAGAAGCAGGTCCACCCAGTGGGCTCGTCGCGCTATGTCCCGTTCGAAGCGCGCGTTGTCTCGGCCACCAATCGCGACATGAAGAAGGAAATTGAGGAAAAGCGCTTCCGCGAGGACCTGTTTTATCGTCTGGCCGTGGTGGAATTACATTCGCCGCCACTGCGCCAGCGCAGCGAGGACATTCCCCTTTTGGTGCAACACCTGCTCAAACGCTTTAACGGCGAGTTGGGCCGGGCCTTTCAGGGCGTCGAAGAGAACGCAATCGCACATCTCGTTGCGTTGCCTTGGAAAGGCAATATCCGCGAATTACAGAACATGCTGGAGCGCGCGATGTTGGTAGGGACAGAGCCCAAATTGACCTTGGCGGATTTTTCGCCGGGCTCACTGCATTCCGGCACGACCGTGATTGAGACGCCGAATCTAAAGGACGCCGTGGGACAGTTCGAGAAAGCGCATGTCCAGCGCATGCTGCGCCAGTGCAAGGACGACAAGCGCAAAGCTGCCGCGGAACTGGGGATCTCGTTGTCTTCCATGTACCGCTACTTGGGCGACACAAAGAATTTGGCCCAGGACAAGGAAGAGTAGCTCCTCCTTGTGCCAGGCCTAATTCCCGACCTATTAAGATTACACCTAAACTATTTCGCACAATCCTCAATCAATTCATGCTCCCGCTTCGGTGGCTTGCACTCCTTTTTGGTATTTTACGTATACAAACACCGGCGTGGGCAAATCGCCCAAATGGCTCTGAATGAGGGGGAGCACCTTTTCCCAATCCAACCCACCTACCCCTGTCGCAAGCTTGGGCATGGCGAGGCTACGGATTTCGCCTTTTTCAAGTTCATGGCGCAGTCTGCGAAGGCAATGATTTACATTGGCTAAGGTCGCCGCGCCCGGTTTATCGGAGTCATGCGCGCCTTCCTGCGTCATCAAGTTCACAATGCGGACCCCGCCGACTCCGCCCCAGACCCAAAGTTCGCCGGGTTTCGGATGGGTCTGATGGGCATAGTGCCGGAAATCTTTTGCCATGGCCGGCCACGCTTCCCGCAGCTCGTGCGCCAAGCCTTGATTAAAATGGTCGTTCGGCGCAACTCCATGCGCAATGCCTTGAGCCTTGGTTTTCAAAATATCGCCAGCAACCTGATGAATCATTTCCGAAACCTCCGCTTAAAGGTGTGAATGAAAAGCCTTGTGGTGAATCACAATTCCGTTTCCAGCAACCTGAGAATCAGCCTTGTTTAAAGTTCCCTTTTCTCTGGAACACGAACCAATACACCCCACCCACAAATCCCGCGCCACCCAATAAATTTCCAAGCGTCACTGGCAGCAGATTTTTCTGCAAAAAATCTGCCCAGCCGAGCGGCGTGTCACCCGCTGAATTCAGTTCCGGTTGGATCAGCATTCCCAGCGGCACAAAATACATGTTGGCCACGCTATGCTCGAAACCGCAGGCAACGAAGGCGCTGATGGGAAACACGATCGCCAGAATTTTATCCATCGTGCTGCGCGCGCTGAAGCACAGCCAGATCGCCAGACAAACCAGCGCATTGCAAAGAACTCCCCGACAAAAACCTTCGACAAAGTTGAGTTGCAACTTGGATTCCGCTATGGCCACTGCGGTTGCCCCTACCGCCTGGTTATTCATTTTCCAGACCCCGCTCAGGAACACGATATAGGCGGTCGCCAACGCCCCGGCGAAATTTCCGATGTAGACGACGAGCCAATTTCGCAGCAGTGCGGCCGCCGATACGCGCCCACTGGCCCAAGCCAGCGTGATCAGGTTGTTGCCGGTAAAGAGCTCCGCTCCGGCGATTACCACCAAAATCAGCCCGAGGCTGAACGCCAAGCCCCCCAGCGCCCTGGTCAGCCCAAAGCCCAGGCCACTTCCAGTCACCGTGACGGTGTAAAATGCCGCACCCAACGCAATGAAGGCGCCAGCAAGCACCGACAAAACGAACATGGTCGCCAGATTCATCTGGGCTTTTTTGACGCCAACATCTTCGATCCGCGCAGCGATTTCGGCCGGCGCGTAGCCGTCGATCTTAAGGTCGACAGGCTGAAGGCCATTTGGCCTTTCCGGCGCGGCGTTCTTGTTAGATTCAGGGGGCGTCATGTGCTTTCAAGCCTTGCGTCCGGCACGTTCGACTTCCGCGATGCGTCTAATGACTTGGACCACACTGTCGGGGTTGAGCGAGATCGAGTCGATGCCGCATTCGACGAGGAACGCGGCGAAATCGGGATAGTCGCTGGGTGCTTGTCCACAGATGCCCACTTTTCTTCCGGCGCGGCCCGCTTTTTCAATGACTTCGCGAATCATTTGCTTTACGGCTTCATTACGTTCGTCGAACAGGTAGGCCAGGTCGGTCGAATCGCGATCCACGCCGAGCACCAATTGGGTCAGGTCATTGCTGCCGATTGAAAAGCCATCAAAGCGCTTGGCGAATTCTTCCGCAAGGATCACGTTTGATGGAATTTCGCACATCACATAAACATCCAGGTCGTTCTCGCCGCGCTTCAGGCCATTTTCCGCAAGCACGCTCAGCACTTGGTCTGCTTCGCCAAGCGTTCGACAGAATGGAATCATTAGCTTCACATTGGTGAAGCCCATTTCATTGCGTACTTTCCGCAGCGCGCGGCATTCAAGCGCAAAGCCGTCGCGGTAACGCGGGCTGTAGTAGCGCGAGGCGCCGCGGAAGCCCAACATGGGGTTCTCTTCCTTGGGCTCGAATGCGGCACCGCCGAGCAAGTTAGCATATTCGTTGGTCTTAAAGTCGCTCATGCGGACGATGGCCGGATGCGGGTACTGCGAAGCCGCGATCTTTCCGATCCCGCGGGCCAACAGATCCACGAAGTAATCTGCCATCAAAGCGTAACCGCGGGTGCGCTCGCGGATTTCGCGGCGTGCGGCTTCGTCCGAAACACTCTCGAATTTCAGGAGCGCCATCGGATGAATCTTGATGTGGTTACTAATGATGAATTCCATGCGCGCCAGGCCCACGCCCTTGACTGGAAGCTTCCACCAGCGGAAAGCTTCCTCGGGTGTTCCGATATTTAGCATGATCTGCGTTTTGATCGCGGGAAGGCTGGCCAGGTCCACAACCGTGGCTTCAAACGGCAAGCAGCCTTCATAGACGCGGCCCTTTTCACCTTCAGCGCATGAAAGCGTTACTTCGTCACCGGATTGCAGTTCATGCGTTCCGTGGCTGGTGCCGACGATGGCCGGGATGCCCAGCTCGCGGCTCACGATCGCGGCATGGCAGGTGCGTCCGCCAAAATCGGTGATGATCCCGGCGACCTTTTTCATAACCGGGACCCAGTCGGGATCGGTCATTTCGGTGACTAGAATCGAGCCTGGCTCGACCTGTCCGATATCATAGACACTGAGAATTCGACAGACCTTCCCTGTGGCGATGGCTTCGCCCACGCTAATGCCGCTGATTAGCTCGCGCCCCTTGGCTTTCAGCTTGTAGGTTTTGAGCGAACCCGCCTGACGTTGTGATTGAACGGTCTCTGGACGTGCCTGAACAATAAAGAGTTCGCCGGTCAGTCCATCCTTGGCGAATTCAATGTCCATCGCTTTGCCGTAGTGGCGTTCGATAGTGCATGCCCAGCGGCTGAGCTGAATAATTTCGTCGTCGTTAAGCACCCAAGCACGCCGTTCTTTTTCGGTGGTCTCTTCGCCCACAGTAGCGGCGGTGCCGCCGGTTGAATAAATGAGCTTCTTCTCTTTGCTGCCCAGCTTTTTATCGACAATGGGTTTGAGCTGCAGATCGTTTAGGAGCGGTTTAAAGACCGTGTACTGGTCCGGTGTGACGGTTCCTTTGACCACGTATTCGCCAAGGCCGTAGGCCGCGTTAATGATAACTGCGTTGGGAAACCCGGTCTCGGTGTCGATGGTGAACATGACCCCGGCGCAGCCCTTGTCGGAGCGCGCCATTTTTTGCACGCCAATGGAAAGTGCGATCTTAAGGTCGTCAAATCCTTTGGCCTTGCGGTATGAAATGGCGCGATCGGTGAACAGCGACGCAAAGCAGCGGCGGCAGGCGTCGAGCAATTCGAATTCGCCGCGGATATTCAGAAAGCTTTCCTGCTGGCCGGCAAAACTGGCTTCAGGCAAATCTTCGGCGGTGGCACTGCTGCGCACCGCCACGTCGATGTCTCCGCCGCCGAATTGGCGAGCCAATTCGTGGTAAGCAGTGACGATGGGCTGCGTAAGTTCCTTGGGAATTTCGACGGTTAAGATTAACTTTCTGATACTCGCACCGGCTTGTTCGAGTGTCGTCAGGCCTTTGCGCAAATTCGACAGGTGCTCGGTAACCTTGTTGCGTAAGCCATCGCTTTCCAAGAATTTCCAATACGCGGCGGAGGTCGTTGCAAATCCGTTCGGTACGCGAATGCCATGGCTGCGCAGGCTTTGAATCATTTCGCCTAGCGAGGCGTTTTTCCCACCCACCAAGGCGACGTCTTTGTTGCCCACCGATTCCAGGCGCACAACGTATGGATTTGAATTAGGCATGGGCAATTTCCTCAGCATCAGTTCGGACATGCCGGTAAAAGCAAAAGAACGGCCAAGCTAATTAGGCGCGATTTGCGAGACCCATACTCTATGCGCTATGTGTAGGCAGGCGTGTTTTCTCAGGCTTGGGAAATCCCGACTCCACGATTGACACGTCTTTTGTTGCGAGCTGGGCTTGCCAAGGCTATTCACGCTGGAAATCGCGTGCCCTTTTGACAACCGGTGCTGAAATCATAGAATGGTCGCATGATCACTTCAAAAAATGCACGCAAGCAGGTCCGATTGAATTTCCATAAGGGAATGGTTGTACTGCATGCCGCCGACGCGGCCCCACTGGCATGCGCGCTTGAAGACCTCAGCGTAGGCGGCTGCCGCTGCTTGGTTCCCCAAAGTGCCCTGAACCCCAAGTTGATGGGGACCTGGAAAAAACTTTTGGTTCCTGGTGCGCGGGTGCAAGCGCAGGTCTCGGTGCCGCCACAACTTTCGCGACAGGCCTATCACGGCACCATCGTCCACGCCCATCCACATGGGAATTTTGGGCTAGATATCGGGATCTCCTTTAAATACATCACGCCAGGCCAAGGGAAAAAACTATATGCGGCGATGATCGCATTCGCCGCCGAGCGTCTGCGCGGCGGCAAACGCCCGCTGGATCCACATGATTTGGAGCAACAAGCCGCAACGGCAAAGGAAGACAAAGCAGCGATACCAACTTCCATGAAGGGCCTGCGCCTGGGCGAGGTCCTCGTGCGCATGGGCAAGTTGACCAAAGAAAAACTCGCGAGCTACGAAAAATTTCTTACACGCAGAAGCGAAAAGCTGGGCAAGCAATTGCTGCGCGACAAATTGATCACGACCGCTGACCTGAGCCACGCCCTTTCGCTTCAATCGGGGTTGCCCACGGTGGATCTGAAGGACCGTGAGATTCCCATGGAATTGCGCGGCGTCTTCAAATACCTGCAATTACTGCGAATGGAAGCCATTCCATTTCAGGAATCGCGCGACCTGATCTGCGTGGCTACGACCAAACCGCTGTCGCCCAAGGATTTAACGGAACTGGAAAGCCAATGTCGGCGGCATATCCTGCTTTTTATCGGTCAGGAAGACCAAATCCACGACCTGCTTTTCCGGCTGCGCCCAAAGGGTGCGCATAAATCGCGCCGCCACATGCGCTATAAAGCGGCGCTGCCGGTTTATTTTCAATTCTGCACCGAGACCGGAGCCGCCACAGATGAGGCCCTGCACCAAGGCGCCTCAATCGACATCAGTGAAGGCGGCTTTCAGGTCGAAGGTGAAGCCATTCCGAACCTCACTGCGGAAGCCGTGGAACGCCAGAATCTGTATGTGCGGCTGGCGTTCAAGCTCGATGAGCAGGAATTGCACCTTGTCTGCGCGATCCGTTTTGTGAAAGCCTGGATGCGCGCCAGCGAACACGTCTTCCCCTGGGTCTATGGGTTCGAACTCAAACGAATCGAAGAAGGAGACCGCGCGTTGCTGCGCAATTTGTGCATTCGAGCTGGGATCGTAATGCGCCGAGACAAGACGCTCAAATTTACCTGATACCTGGGTCTTCATCAGGAAGCGCGGTGCTCGTGGCTTCTGCCATGGACGTTATGCCCAGCTTGACCTTTTCCATGGCATCTTCGAACAGCGTGCGCATGCCTAAATGACGCGCGGCGCGTTTGAGCTGATCGCCCGGCGCGCTCTTGTTAATCAATTCGCGCAAATCGTCGCGGCATTCAAGCAATTCGTGAATCCCAGTACGGCCCTTGTAGCCGGTTTTATCGCAAATTTCGCAGCCAACTGGCTTGCCGATCGTCCCCACCATTTCCGGGCCTTTTGCGCGCAGCAGAAGAGCGCGCTCTTCCGGAGTGGGCTCGACTTCACTATGGCATTTGCAAAGCCGGCGCAGCAACCGTTGCGCGCAGACGCAAACCAGCGTCGATGAAATCAAGAATGGCTCGACGCCGATTTCCACCAAGCGCGTGACTGTCGATGGCGCGTCGTTGGTATGCAGCGTGGAGAACAACAAATGGCCGGTCAGCGCTGCCTCGACGGCAATTTCGGCCGTCTCCCGGTCACGAACTTCGCCGACCAAAATGATGTCAGGATCCTGGCGCAGAAAGCTGCGCAGGCAGCTCGCGAAGGTCAGTCCGATGTCTTTGCGCACCTGGATCTGATTGATCTGCGGCAGTGTGTATTCGATCGGGTCTTCGGCTGTCAAGATTTTCACGTCAGGCGAATTGATCTCGTTGAGTGCCGCATACAGCGTCATTGACTTGCCTGAACCGGTGGGACCGCAATGCAAAATCATCCCGTAAGGCGCCTGGATCTGCTTGCGATAGTTTTTCAGGTTGTAGTCGCTAAAGCCGAGCTTCTCAAGGGGCAGCGTCGACTTCTTCTTGTCGAGAATACGCATGACCACATTCTCGCCGTGATTGGTGGGCATAACAGATACGCGCAAATCGAGATCAAAGTCTGGGCTGAACTTTTTGAAGATCAAACGTCCGTCCTGCGGGAGTCGGTGCTCGGAGATATCCATTTCGCTCATGATCTTGTAGCGGCTGACCAGCGGCGGATGCGCCAGCGCGGGCAGGACCAATTTGACGCGGCAAACCCCGTCAATGCGGTACCGGACGACTAATTTTTCTTCCTGAGGCTCGATGTGGATGTCGCTGGCGCCCTGCTGATATGCGTCTTCTATGATTCGGTTGGCCAGCTTGATGATTGGCGCGGCGACTTCGCTTTCTTCGTCCTCGTCCTTGCCCGCAGCTTCGATGGCGGCGGCGGGTACTTCAAAACTCTTGTGGACCGATTCGACCGCCGCGGAGATTGGCGTCGCCGTGGGGAAGGCACGGCCCAGCGCGGTCTTGATCGCCGACGGTGACGCGACCCGTTTTTCGACCACTTTCATGCCGGCGACAATCTCAAAATCGCCCAGCATTTGCAGGTCCAGCGGATTGCTTAATGCTACTCGCAGCCCGTTTTCTCCAACGCGTCCCAAGGGTAGAATCTGGTAGCGGTTCACTTTCTCTTCGCCAACCGCGCGCAAGAGCGGGTAATCAGGCTGCCACTCTTTTTCCAGATCAATTGAATCGAACTTGGCCAGGCGCGCAACGCATTCCGCGGCCTCGGCCTCACCAAGTCGGGTCTCGGGGTCGAGCATGCGCAGTAGAGCTTTTGAGGCGTAAGTAGCGACATCTTCAAGCAGTTTCTGATCCTGGGCATCGAAGGTGTCGATCTTTTGACCATCTGTGAACTTGTTTATCACCTGAATGCAGCCCACGGTGGCGCCGTTAACTACCAAAGGAACCGCCAGAATGGAGCGCATTGGGAAGCCTGTGAAGCCCTGAACCACCCGAAAGAAGTCCGCGCTACTCACCGCATCGCTAGTATTGACGCTTCGACCGGCGCTGATCTGCTTCCACTCTTCGCCAAAGCATTCGGCGGTTAGGTTCAGGCTTCCCGACTTCTGGGCTTTTTCGGCAATTTTATGGGAATGATCTTCGCCCTTGGAATATAGGCTTGGCGAAAAATATGCGTTCTCAAGCACGGCTTTATGGCCCGAGAGATCGAACATCAAAACCAGGACCGATTGCGCCTGCAAAGTGTCGCAAAGTTTACGAATCGTAGTGCCTAAAACCGCGTCGAGTTCCGCCTTGGAAATCGGATCCTTGGAAAGCAGGCAGCGCAGAAGGGCATCTAATAAGTGCCGGCTATCTTCAATTATGCGAATCGTTTTGTCAGTACTGGCAAATGGCATGTCGCAGACCTTGGAAATCCCGAGTGCAAACTATTTGGGGCAATTCTTATGCCAAGAACGGGAGTAAGCGGTGCGTATGGGCGGTGAGGGTGCTACCAATTTTCGGAGAGCAACCGCTTGTCACCTTTCCAAGCGTACCTACCATCTTTGTCAATATCTGCGACGCGCAGGCGATTGCTCGCTTGCCGTCGAACTAGATACCGCTGCGTCAAGCGCGCCTGCCCCAGCACTCGGCAAACGCGCCGCTCGGCGAACTTCAAGCGCTCCTGTACGTGCGTGACCACGCACCGGTGCCTTCGGCGATCCGCTTTCCAGTCAAAATTTGAATGAAATGCTGCGCGTGCGGCCGGTTCCGCGATAGCGTCGAATGCTTTACAAACACGCTGCTGACCTTAAGCTATATCTTGTACTTTGTGCATTACGGGAGTTTGGCCATGAATTTCTATTTCTGTGAGGCCTGTGGCAAGCGCGTCACTGAAATCGATATCGCAACTGGCGCCGCGCAAAACAAAGAAGCTAAGGGAGTTTATTGTAAGAGCTGTTCTGTGGGCGTGAAGACCACCTCTCTGGCGCCCGCCGCGGGCCCAGAGCCAGCGGAGGTTCCGAAGGCCGTTATTGCGACATCCGTCTCAAAGAAAATTCCCGCTCCGAAGAGCAGTGAAGAAAAAGTTGCCGTCCAAAGCACTCCGCGGCCGGCTAAGCCTGCGGTCGCCATGGTCTGGTTTGTCATAGCAGGCGTTGTGTTTTTGATCGTGGTCGCA
>Ga0265314_10006283_pt1 | contig 10536 bp, 10 predicted proteins | sample 4126metaG_FD_203106 | JGI IMG/M metagenome (GOLD analysis project Ga0265314, IMG submission 203106) | Rhizosphere microbial communities from Carex aquatilis grown in University of Washington, Seatle, WA, United States - 4-1-26 metaG | ecosystem: Host-associated > Plants > Roots > Rhizosphere >... | reverse complement strand
GATCCAGCATCAGTACCCAAGCTTTAACGGCGCGCCGCACCGATTCGACCTGGATCTGGGTGGCGGCGCTGGCCATTCCCTTGCTGCTGCTCGCGCCGGCAATATGGAACGGATACGCCCTGCTGCAATGGGACACCGGCGGCTATCTGGCGCGGTGGTACGAAGGCTATCTGGTCCCCAGCCGCTCCACCGTGTTCGGCATCTACCTGCATTATGGCGAAGCCTCGAGCTTCTGGCTCAACCTCGGCATCCAGGCGCTGGCGACGCTGTGGATCCTGCAGCTCGTGCTGCGGATGTTCGGCATGGCGCGGCCGTCGCGGCTGGCCGCGATCAGCCTGGTTCTGATCCTGACCACCGCGCTGCCCTGGCTCGCCAGCATGCTGCTGACCGACATCTTCGCCGGCCTTGCGGTGCTGTCGCTGTTCATCCTCGTGCTGCACGGCGACAAGGTTTCGACACCGGAAAAGCTGTTGCTGTTCGTCTTCACCGCGTTTGCGGGGGCCACACACAGCGCAACGCTCGCGGTGCTGCTGGGGCTTTGCCTGTGTGGCTGGATCGCGCGACCGTGGCTCCGCGCACGCGTCGCCATTGCTGGCTTGCTGCAAGGCAGCCTGACCATCGTCGTCGCCGCGGCGATGCTGCTGGCGGCGAATTTCGCGCTGTCCGGTCAATTGGCCTGGACGCCCGGCGGCTCCGGCGTCGCCTTCGGGCGGATGATGCAGGACGGCATCGTCGCGCAATATCTGCGGGACCACTGCCGTACCGAGACTCTCAAGCTCTGCCCCTACCGCGACGAGCTGCCGCCCACCGCCGACGACTTCCTGTGGGGCCACAGCATGTTCGACAAGCTTGGCCGCTTTGCCGGCCTGAATGACGAGATGGGCTACATCGCGCTGCATTCGCTAGCCGAATATCCGTTCTGGCAGGCAGAGGCGGCGATCGTCGCCACCGCGCGGCAACTGACCGACGTTGCGACCGGCGAAGGCACTACGGTCTGGATCCCGCACACTTACGGGATCATCAAATACTATATGCCGGGACAGCTTGCGGCGATGCAAGCGGCGCGTCAGCAGCATCACGAACTCGGCTTTGCGGCGATCAACCGCATCCACATTCCGGTCGCGCTGGGGTCGATGCTGCTGGTGGTGCTGATTGCCGCGGCCGGCGTGATACGGCGGCGGCCGGATGATCTCACGCTGTTCGCCGCGACCGTCAGCCTCGCTTTGCTCGGCAACGCCTTTGTCTGCGGCGTGATCTCGGGGCCGCACGACCGCTACGGTGCGCGAATGGTCTGGATCGCGACCCTGGTGGCGCTGATCGCGGCGTTCAGGCATTTTGCCGATCGCAGCGACGCGAACGGAAATTCATTTCCTGGCTGAGAGAAACTCGAGCACGCCTGATTTGTAGACCTTGTCGCCGACTGCGCGCATGTGGTCGCGATCGGGAATGTCGAGCACTTCCGAGCCCGGAATGATTTCCGCCAGCGCCGAGGCTGAGCCCGCGATTTCGTCCGTGGTGCCGACCGCGATCAGCACCGGCACGGTGATGCCGGCGGCTTCCTCGCGCGTCATCAGGCGGCGCGAGCCGCGCAGGCAGGCGGCCAACGCGCGGTGATCGCTGCGGGTCTGGTCGGCGAAAGCGCGAAACGTCCGGCCAACGGGATCGCTGACGTCGTCGAGCGAGTCCGCTTCCAGCGCCGCCGCGACATTTTCGCCGGGGCCGCCGCCCGTTATCAGCCCCATGCCGATGCCGCCGAGGATCGCCGAGCGCAACCGCTGCGGCGCGCGATGGGCGAGCCAGGCCGTCATCCGTCCGCCAAGCGAATAGCCCATGACGTCGGCGCGCGCGATCTCGAGATGATCCATCAGCGCGGTGACGTCGCCGGCCATGGTGCCGATATGATAGTGTTCGGAATCATACAGCTTGGCGGAATCGCCATGGCCGCGGTTGTCGAGCGCGATGACGCGGCGGCCGTTCTTCTTCAGTTCCGAGACCCAGGTCGGATACACCCAGTTGACGTTCTTGCTCGACGCGAAGCCGTGCACCAGCACGATCGGTTCGCCCTCGCCTTCGTCGAGATAGGCAATTTCAACAGCGCCGTTGTGAAAGCTCGGCATCGCTCATCCATATTCTTGCGTATTATTGATTGGGGAGATTCGGCGAAAACTAGCGGCGCGCCGCGGCGGACGCCAGCGCCGGTTGCAGCGCGGCTGCCATTTGTTTTTGCAGCCGGCGTGCCTTCTTGTGATGCAGCCATGACAAGGTCAGGCGTTCGGTGGTGGCCTTGATTGACGACAACAGCCCGAACAAAGCGAGCAGCGCGCCGAACACCCACAGCGTCAGGTCGAACGCGCCCGCCGCGAGCAGCAGCGCGCCGCGGCCGAGTATTTTGAGGATCGCGCGGGTCTGGCTGCCCTTGGATTCCGCCAGCCGCGCCGCGCGCGCCACGTCTTTCGGCCCCTCGGCAATCGAGAGCGTATCGAGCGCGCCGCGAACCCCGGCTTTTTCGCCGACCCGCCCGACATCCTTGCCGAGCCGCACCAGCCCCGCCGCCTGTTCGGGATGAAACGCCGCCTTGATGGCATCCACGCTCCGCCCCGGCCGCAGCACCGACGCCTGCTCCACCGCGTTCTCCAGCAGTGGCGCATCGACGAGATCGCGCGCGGAACGGCCGGCCCACAAGGTCAGCCCTTCGCCGAGCCGTCCGACCTTGCGGGCATCCTTGACCAGCGTCAGCCCGGCGCGCACCGGCGCGGCACCGCCGATCGAAACATAGGTCGCCGCGGTCACCGCAAGTCCGGCCGCGGCCAGCCCTAGCACCAGGCGGTCGACCTGTTCGCCGGTCGCCAGATGCTTGCCCTCGCGCACGATGTCGCGGATGTCGCCGAACACGAAGAGATCGCCGGCCACCGTGCCGGACAGGCTCGCGGCATCGTCGACATTGCCGGTCACGAGACCGGTGGCAAAACCCTTGGCGAAATGAGAGGCGGAGCCTGCCTCCGTGACGGCATCACGCACCCGTCCCGACAACTCGTCGCTGACGGCGATATTTTTTTCCTTCGCAAGATCGACAAAGCTCGCGGCGAGATCGGCATCGCCGGCGGCCAGCGCGCGCTCGATCTGATCGGCGACCAGCGATTGGTTATTCCGCAGAATAGAATTGATCTCGAGGTCGGACAATTGAGCCGGATCGTCCTGCGCGGCCAGCACGGCCGCGGAATCGCGCGCATGCGGCCACAGCAGCGTAAACGCCGCCGCACATACCGTCATGCCAGCTAAAGCCAAACCGAGCCGCGCGCGCATCCGAAAAACCTGATGTCCTTGCTCTCGTAATCCCTGTCTTACAGATGGTGTGCCGCTTTTAAGACACAACAGCCCCGACGAAAGAAGGGCTTCTCTGAGAGGACAAGATTGTGTCGAATTTGCATGAGCACATGAGCGGTCGGGGGCCTAGGAATCAACTGCACCCCTCGGTATGGTGCGCGGCATTTCAATCCTGCTGCGTATTGTTGCCGGCTGTTGTTGGTTGCGCCCGCCTTCATTGCTACCCAAGGTGAATTCCATGTCCGACCACGTCGTTCCGCACTTCCACAATGACGCCGGGGTTCCGGTGATCGAGATCGGGTCGCAGGAATTCATGTGCGTCGGGGCCAATCCGCCGTTCGACCATCCCCATGTGTTCCTCGATCTCGGCAACGACAACGAGATCATCTGCCCGTATTGCTCGACCCTGTATCGTTACGCCGCCGATCTTGCCGCTGGCGAAGCCCGCCCGCCCGAATGCGTGGTGAAAGACAAGGTCGCCTGAGCGGCCGGTGGCCGCTTCGCGCACGATTTTCGTCGCAGGTGCCGGGATCGGAGGATTGACCGCGGCGCTGGCGCTGGCGGCACAGGGATTTCGCGTCGTCGTCCTCGAGAAGGCCGAACGGCTCGAAGAGGCCGGCGCCGGCCTGCAGCTATCGCCCAATGCCAGCCGGGTGCTGACCGATCTCGGCCTGCAGCCGCGGCTTGCCGCCCGCGCCGTCACCCCCGACGCCGTCAGCCTGATGAGCACGCGAAGCGGCGGCGAAGTCGTTCGGCTGCCGCTTGGCGAGGCCGCCAGCGCGCGCGCCGGGGCACCCTATTGGGTGATGCATCGCGCCGATCTGCAGGCGGCGCTGCAGGCGGAAGTCAACGAGCATCCCGATATCGAACTGCGGCTCGGCTGCCAGTTCGAGGACGCCGCCCCCCACGCCAAGGGACTGACGGTGGTCCAGCGCAGCGCGATGACGCGCCAGCAGGAGGTCGGTCTAGCGCTGATCGGCGCCGACGGCATCTGGTCGGCGGTGCGCGGTCATTTGTTTCCAAATATGCAGCCGCAATTCTCCGGACTGATCGCCTGGCGCGGCACGCTCGACGCCACGCAATTGCCGCGCGAATACACCTCGCGCCGGGTCCAGGTCTGGATGGGACCGAACGCGCATCTGGTGACCTATCCGATTTCGGCTGCGCGGCAGATCAATGTCGTGGCAGTGGTGCCGGGAACCTGGAACCGGCCGGGCTGGAGCGCGCCCGGCGACATCGGCGAAATCAAGAATGTGTTTTCGGTGTCGCGATGGCCGGGTACCGCGCGGATGATGATCGGCGCGGTCGACGAATGGCGCAAATGGGCGTTGTTCACCGTGCCCGGCGGCGGCGAATGGAGCGATGGCGCGATCGCGCTACTCGGCGACGCCGCGCACGCCATGCTGCCGTTCGCCGCGCAAGGCGCCGGCATGGCGATCGAGGACGCCGCCGTGCTGGCCAAATGCCTGGGCGAGACCCAGAACGAAGGCGGCCCTTCGATTTCAGCAGCGCTGGCGCGCTACGCACGGCTGCGCCGGCCGCGGGTCTCCAGGGTTCAGCGTACGGCGCGGCAATCGGGCCGGATTTATCATCTGACGGGGGTCGCGGCGCTGGCGCGCGATCTCGCGATCAGGCTGATGGGTCCACAGCGCATGCTGGCGCGGCAGGACTGGATCTACGACTGGCGCGCGTAAGTAACCCGCCGTGGTACCTTGACGCTCTGATGAAGCGCGATCAATAAACCGCGCTGCCCGCCCGCGAGCGAACAGGCTTGGTTTTGCCATCCCCCGGCTTCGTGGCCGTCGCTTCGAGCGGGTCCGGCAGGGTTTCGTGGCAGTTGTTGCGCTTCCAGGTCTGCTCGGCAAGTTTGGCCTGCCCGCGATTGGCGAGGTAGTCGTTGCGATAGACCATCTCGGACACCACCGGGCCGGCGAAACCGGTGTCGGCTTTCTCCATCTGCTTCTTGATGTCTTCGAAACCCTTGGCGAGGTTCTTGCGTTCGTTTTGCAGCTGCTTGCAGTCGTAAAAATCGTACCGGGCGGGATCGACGAAGGCGAGCGTCGCGTTGTCCAGGGTCATGCTGTCGCTGACCTCGCTCATGCCGCCGGCGCAGCCGGACAGGCCGATGCCGAGCGCCAGCCACGCCGCGACGGCGGCGGCGCGGGGCAAGGCCTTATCGTGCAACATCCGGGCGATCATGCGACCTTGATAAATGGACAATCTTGCGGTTGCGTAAAGCAGGCGCTGGTGTCGGCATTGAGGCCTTTGCCGGGCATCAAGCACTGCCCTGCGGAAAACGGCACTTTCCGCCACCCTACCCCATTTCCAATGCCTAAGAAAACGCGCTAAGTCTCTGATCTCCAAAGCGGACGTGGCGGAACTGGTAGACGCAAGGGACTTAAAATCCCTCGATGGCAACGTCGTGTGGGTTCGAGTCCCACCGCCCGCACCACGCTTTGCCCTGGCGGGCCATGCGTGGCGTAGCCGCGCGAAACGTTACGCGTGACGTAGCCACGCCAGGTCGTTACGCGTGGCGCAGCCGCGCGAGACCGTCAGGGCGAAGCGTGCTACGCAAAGCTTGAGCGCAGCGAGAGCGAAGACGGACGGTACGATTTGAGTGGCGCAGAGAGGCACCCATGTCCGACGACCAGGAAAATCTCTTCGACGAAGACGGCAATAACATCCTCGACGACTTCGACCGGCTCACACATTCGCTCTTTGACCGCGTCTGCGAGTTCGCGGAGGACGAAGATATCGACGACGAATTGCTCGCGATGCTGCTGTTCCGACTTTCCCTGACCACGCGCATGATGGCCTATGCGCAGAACGCCGCCAAACCCTCTGCCGGCGGACTGAAACTCGATCTCGACCGGTTTGGCCGTGACATCGAAACCCACCTTCGCGAATCCAAGAAGGACGCCGACCGGTTCATCACGGAAGTGAAGGCATCGATCGCCGCGGTCGAGCGAGAAGAGGATGAGCGTTGAACATGCCCGTATCTCGGCGACGACGGGCCGGGAAGGATGAAAGAAACCCCGTTCATGTCCCAACTCGAAAAAATCACGATTGCTCCCGGCCTGACCTTCGACACCCTCACCAGCGGCGAGCGCGGCGCGCCGCTGGTGCTGCTGCTGCACGGCTTTGCGGAATCGATGCATTGCTGGGACGCACAGCTCGCGGCGTTGGCGGGCAACAATTATCGCGCCATCGCGCCGAGCCAGCGCGGCTATTCGCCCGGCGCGCGGCCGGACCTCGCGGAGCCGGCGAACTATCACATCGACCGCCTGATGGACGACGCGATGGCGATCGTTGCGGCCTCGGGCCATGGCGACGCGCGTTTTCATCTGGTCGGGCACGATTGGGGCGGCAGCGTTGCCTGGTCGTTGGCCGATCGTTATCCGCAGCGGCTGGCCTCGCTCACCGTGCTATCGCGGCCGCATCCCAACGCCTTTAACCGCGCGCTGCAGATGCCCGACGGCGAACAGGCGCGCCGCTCTGGACATCACAAGGCATTTTTGGAGCCCGATGCGGCCGATGTCGTGCTGGCCGACAATGCAAAATGGCTGCGCGATCGGCACGCCGCCAACGGCGTTCCCGTTGAAACTACCGAGCGGCATCTTTCGGTGCTGGGCAACAAGGAGGCGATGGAAGGCGCGCTCGCCTGGTATCGCGCGCGCGGCGCGATCCGCGGCCCGCTCGGCCCGATCCGGGTGCCGACACTCTACATCTGGGGCGATGCCGACGACACCGTCGGACGGCCGGCGGCCGAAGGAACGATAGATTTCGTCGCCGCGCCCTATCGTTTCGAGGTTTTGCCCGGCGTCGGGCATTTCGCGGCCGACCAGATGCCCGATCGCGTCAGCGAGTTGTTGCTGGCGCACATCGCCGAGCACCCGGTCTGAGCGAACGGAACTTCAGCGTCCCAAAAATGTTGTCGTGCAGCAAATGGAGCACGACGTCATGGCCAGCGAAAATCCTCCGAAGCCGACCGCATCCCCGCGCAAGCAGGCCGATGATCGTTCGCGGCCGCAGCCCTCGCTGGCCGGCGGAGCGCCGCTGGTGCACAGCGGGCTGGAAATCGTGCGCGACAGTCACTGCTGAGACCGCAAAAAATGCGACGGAACATCAGCTCCGTCGCATTTTGCGTTCCGGCGCTTTTATCCGGCGCCTATTCCGTCTTATCCATATTCCAGAAGATCGGCGTCGCCGGGCCGTCAAGCACGCCGGTCAGCGATTTGCGCCATACGCTCGGCTGCACGAATTGCCCCAGCGGGAGATACAGCACCTGATCGTAGACTTCCTGCTGGATTTCGGCCGCGACCTTCTTCTGGTCGTCGAGCGTTTGCGCGTGCGCGAAGTCGATCTTGAGTTTCTCGACCTTCGGGTCTTCCGCCCAGCCGAACCAGCCGCCGTTCTTGCCGCGGCCCCCGATCGGGAAATTGACGGCGGGGTTCACCAGGTCAGCGCCGACCCAATTGGTAAAGAACATGTTCCAGCCGCCTTCCTTCACGGGCTTCTGGCTGGTGCGCCGGCTGATGATCGTATTCCAGTCGGTCGCCTGCAAATCCACCTTGAAGCCGGCCTCGCGCATCAATTGCGCAGCCACGACCGGCTGCGCCTTCAGTGATACCACGTCGCCGGGGGCCATGATCACAACCGGCGTGCCGTCATAACCTGAAGCCGCCAATTCCTTCTTGGCTTCCGCCATGCCGGTGCCCTTGACCACCGTTTCAGAGGCGACATCGGTGGCGAGCGGCGTGCCGCAAACGAATACGGCGCCGCAGGTCTCGAAATATTTGGGATTGCCGACCAGCGCGTCGAGAATGTCCTTCTGGTTCATCGCCAGCAAGGCCGCGCGGCGGACCTTCAGATTATCGAATGGCGGTATCAGGAAGTTCATCCGCCCCATGGTCTGCAAGCCGAGCTTGTTCAGCGTCTCGACCTTGAGATCCGGATTGGCCGTCAGCACCGGCAGGATGTCGTAGGAGGGAATTTCCAGGAAATCGATGTCGCCGGCCTGCAGCGCGTTCACTGCGGTTTGCGCGTCCGCCATGGTGATCCATTCGACACGATCGACCTTCACCACCTTGCCGCCGGAGGTCCAACTCGGCGCTTCCTTGCGCGGCACGTAATCCGTGTTCTTCTCGAACACCGCCTTCACGCCCGGCTGGAATTCCGCCTGCACGAACTTGAACGGGCCCGAGCCGATCAGTTCGGGGATCGGCTTGCCGGCCGGCGTTTCCGCCAGCCGCTTCGGCATCATGAACGGCACATAGGACGACGGCTTGCCGATGGCGTCGAGCACCAGGCCGTACGGTTCCTTCAGCTTCAGCACGATGGTCTTGGCGTCGGCCGCCTCGAGGCTCGCGGTAAAGGCCATCAACTGCTGGCCCATGGAGTCGACCTTGCCCCAGCGTTGCAGCGAGGCGACGCAGTCCTCGGCGGTGACCGGCGTGCCGTCATGCCATTTCAGGCCATCGCGCAGCGTGAACGTATAGGTCAGCTTGTCGTCGGAAATCTTGTATTCCGCCATCTGCGGCTGGATCTTGAAGTTGGCATCCTCGGCCAGCAACGTATCGTAGATCATGTAGCCGAAGTCGCGATAGATATAGGCGGTCGAGGGACTGTTGGGATCGCGCAAATCGGCATGCATCACCGCGCTGATGGTCTTGCCGGCGGCCCATGTCGGCGCCGGTAACGCGAGCGCGGCCGAGAGCGCGACCGCCGATGCGATCGTGCGAAGCTTCCAGCGCGAGATGGTGGACATTCGATCTCTCCTGACGTCAAACCGGTCAATTGCCGATCATTGTTTATGCAGGCGGGCTGTTCTTTAGGCTAACTAACACGCTGTAAAAACTCGATATTTGAGACTTGATAGCGAGACTTGCATCAAGCGCGCCGCGCGTCAATCGGGTTTTGGTCGCAGGCCCGCGCGGCCAAGCCTCGATGTTTCACTTTACAAATCGACCGGCGATCATTCTCGTAAGGACTTTGCGATTGCGCGTTCAAAACCCGGAAGAGACCGTCATGAATCCAGCCAACCTACCCTTCGATACCGAGGCCATGCTGCAGGGCTTGCGCGGCTGGGTGGAATGCGAAAGCCCGACCTGGGATTCCTCCGCCGTGAACCGCATGCTCGATCTGGCGGCGCGCGACATGGCGGTGATGGGCGCCTCGATCGAACGCATCGCCGGCCGGCAGGGTTTTGGCGACGTGGTCCGCGCCCGCTTCCCGCATCCCAAACAGGGTGAGCCCGGTATCCTGATCGCGGGGCACTTCGATACCGTGCATCCCGTGGGCACGCTGGAAAAGCTGGCGTGGCGGCGCGAGGGCAACAAGTGCTTCGGGCCCGGCATTTTCGACATGAAGGGCGGCAATTACCTCACTTTGGAGGCGATCCGGCAACTGGCGCGCGCCGCCTTCACCACGCCGCTGCCGATCACGGTGCTGTTCACCCCGGACGAGGAAGTCGGCACCCCCTCCACCCGCGACATCATTGAGGCCGAGGCCGCGCGCAACAAATACGTGCTGGTGCCTGAACCGGGCCGGCCGAACAACGGCGTCGTCACCGGCCGCTACGCTATCGCGCGCTTCAATCTGGAAGCGATTGGCAAGCCGAGCCATGCGGGGGCGACGCTGTCGTCGGGCCGATCCGCGATCCGCGAGATGGCGCGCCAGATCATCGCGATCGACGCCATGACATCGGACGACTGCACCTTCTCGGTCGGCATCGTGCATGGCGGCCAATGGGTCAATTGCGTCGCCACCACCTGCAGCGGCGAGGCGCTGAGCATGGCCAAGCGGCAAGCCGATCTCGACCGCGGCGTCGAGCGGATGCTGGCGCTGTCCGGCACCGCCAATGACGTCACCTTTAAAGTGACGCGCGGCGTCACCCGCCCCGTATGGGAGCCGGACGCGGGAACCATGGCACTCTATGAAAAAGCCCGCGGCATTGCCAAATCGCTCGGCGTCGAACTGCCGCATGGCAGCGCCGGCGGCGGCTCCGACGGCAATTTTACCGGCGCGATGGGCATCCCTACCCTCGACGGTCTCGGCGTTCGCGGCGCGGACGCGCATACGCTCAACGAACATATCGAGGTCGACAGCCTCGCCGAGCGCGGCCGCCTGATGGCAGGCTTGCTGGCGACGCTGGAGTGAGGCACTGGAGTGAAGCACTGCCGTCATCCTGAGGAGCAGCGAAGCTGCGTCTCG
>Ga0265314_10006282_pt1 | contig 10538 bp, 9 predicted proteins | sample 4126metaG_FD_203106 | JGI IMG/M metagenome (GOLD analysis project Ga0265314, IMG submission 203106) | Rhizosphere microbial communities from Carex aquatilis grown in University of Washington, Seatle, WA, United States - 4-1-26 metaG | ecosystem: Host-associated > Plants > Roots > Rhizosphere >... | reverse complement strand
TGCTTTAACCTGGAATGACGGCGTTCTCTTGTTTCCAAACTGATCTTTAATCAAATAAAATTTATAAGTTGGCTCAATAAAAAACACCGGGAAATAGATCAGGTTAGGCTTGTACCTTATTCCCAGGCCAACCTCAAGATCGTTGTTATAATCCAGCCGCCTGCTATCTAGCGTTAAATACTGCAGCGTGTAGAAATCTAAATATGAATATCCTTTAATATTATTGCGGAACACTTCGTTTAAACCAACCTGCAGAAAACTGTTATCATATTTAGTCTCATATGAAAGAACTGAATATATATCCATAAAAACCCCGGTCTTTTTTTTCGGATTTTCAGTTATGTAATCCAATCCCGAGCCTATCCTTGTACCGAATACAATTCTTGGACTAACGCTTATCTTGCTTGTATCAAGATCAAACTCATGGACATATCCCGTTCTGAGCTCAAAATACAATTGAGGAATTGCATAAAACCTTAGAAACAACCCAAACTCTATATACCTGTCGTTGAGAATATTTCCGGGCTGTGATTTTGAATCTGTGTACATGTCTAAATAAGGACCTACAAATACCTCGTTACTTAGCCTGAATTTATAATATGCCTGTAACCCTGTAATGTAATTTTGCTGGTAAGTATCATAATAACTTGTTACACCCAGTTCGATGGATCGCTTGGAATTCGCATTCATTTTATCCTGCATTACCTGCGCAGAAACAGACGCCTGTTCCTTTTCCTTAGGATCTTTTGAATTTATCGACACGTACCGGAAATACTGATAAGACTTTGAGTACTGCCCCTTTTCATCGTAAATATAAGCAAGCTGCATCCATATTTGTGTATCCTGCGGATATTGCTTGATATGCGCCTCAAACAAAGGAATGGCTCCGTCGACGTCCTTTCGGTCTAACATGTGGTAAGCTGTATCCAGTTCAGGAGTATAGGTTTGCGATGATACAACTCCCGGCAACATTAATATTACAAATAGCGAAAAAACAAGAAGCTTATACTTATTTATTTTCACAGTTCCTATAATTAGTTTTAAACTGTTCATTTTCTTAATTTAATATATTTCAAGCAAAAATTCAATTAACTTCGTTATAAATCTAACAAATAATATGTTTTATTAGATGTTTACTTTAAGTAATGGTCTGTTATCTGAAAATCTATATCGCAAATTTATGTAAAGTCTAATGAAATATAACTAACGTAATAACGTTATTTTCAAAGCAAGCTATATAATAAGAAGAGTAGCTATTTTCGTGTACAAAAAAGGGCAGCTTTGAATGCTGCCCTAAGAAATTTAATCTGAAATGCTTATTAATTACTTACTTTAATTCTTTCAACTCCATATACGCGTCTTGTAGAAAAGCTTTCTACAAATACATTTATATTACAATCCTGTAACTTCCAGTTACTTTTAATGCCATAGCGCATGGATACTGTTGTCGTTTGGTTTTGGCTAAGCGAAATGCTCTGGCCGTCGTTTCCGGTGATCATATACCTCATTACATCGTCAGGATGAGTTACATGGTTAGGCGCTGAAATATATGGCACGTGATTTTCGGTTATTACTATGTGAATAAGATTATCATTGGTTGGCAGAGCTACAAGATCTGTAATGTTGGCGGTAATCGTTCCTGAATCTGTTCCGTTAAAGTTATTCGTTAAAGCAACATTAAGATATTTTGGAGTCTCGAACTCGGCGTTTATCAATGCAGTATAGTCGGTCGATGAGAACTGCCCCATATATACTCCATCGGTCTGGCAATTTGGAGTGCCTGTCTGCTGAACTCCGTAATATGTGAACCTTGCATCGCTTTGTGTAGTATTCGCCTGATAAAGCGAGTCAGCCGGATTTGGACTCTTGGCGTGGTAACTGACTATAATAATACTCGTATCGTTCAGCGTGACGCCGCCGACTGCATTAACCTGGTCCAGGTAATTATGTGCGTTAACACAGGGCTGGCAATAAGCATTAGTGAAAAACTCCACAAGCACTTTTTTATTGACCGGCTGCGGGATGTACACTGAACTGGTCACCGCGTCGTTGCTTTCACATCCGTTATAAAATGCCAGCGCCAGCAAGGGTAAAGCTAGTAATATTCTCTTTAGTCTCATATCAATTAAAATTATTTGTTATTGTTAACCTGAATCCTTTAAACGGATTTACATAACGGCAAATACCGCTGGTACATTTCAATCCGCCCCGTTCGCTTCCGTACGAAAATGTCGCGGCATTTGATGAATTGAACTTATACGTTATTTCTCCGCTGGCCCAGAATTTCTTGCCTGACGGATCCTCTTTATCTGTCGAAAACTCAACGCTGCCGGCCAAAACCAGGCTGGGCGATCTTGAAACTGCCACTGAAATGAATTCATTATAAAAATTAGTCTCATCCGCCGCTCTAAGCGAATTATAAACCCACTGTTGTTCGATTTCAGCCTTCACACTGTATAACTTCATAAAGTCGTACTTAATTTCAACAGGAATAGTGGTCGCCCGGATAATGTCATTGCTTGCCGGGTCAACTATACTGTAAACCACAGATGACTGGCGACCCGCGGCGACTTTTACTGTCAGGTCTTTTCTTGCTGAATACTCGGCTTCCATATAAAGTTCCCAATACGGCGAGTATGGATTCTTTGTTGACGGCAGAAACGCATTACTTCTGTCAATTCTCTGGTAGCTTGTAAGCACAGTAGTATCGATATCCCGGTAATCGTAGTGCCTGCTCGAAAGAGATGAATTGAAATTTAAAGTAAGCTTCGGGCTTGGGGTATAAATTACATCAAGCTGAAACCCAACTTCATCTCCAAAATCAACCGTATGCGGATACCTTGAGAGCAAAGTGGATGAATATTCCTTTATACAAGGCGGCGCTACCTGGAATGGCAGCGGCTTTACCGGACTATCCGTGCTGCGCTCATTTGGCTTAACAACGTTAAACCTGTAATTTTTATAGTCAAGCGTAATTCCAAAACCGGTCCGTGTATATGCAATTGTGCTGTACAACGCGTCGCCTCTTGGACCCTGCGATTTACTGAACAGTGCGTTTGGAACCGTTATTGTTTTCTTGTTCGCATAAGAAGTGTAGAAATCTACTCCCTTGAAATTCAATCCAAGATTTCCTTCAAATATCTCAGCGGTAATATCGTTACTGTAAGAACCCAGCGGAACGCTGCCTTTTACAAATAAATAAGAACCGCCAACTGTTGCAAATTTGATTGGCGTAAACATAAAATTGCCGCCTCTGATAGCGTATTTTTCTGTCCTGCTGGTATCCAGAAAATCAATGTAGTTCAAATCGCCGCCAATTATTTTGGCGTCAAGTTTCATATTGTTCTTAAACGTCTTTTTGAAATTCACGCGTAAACCATCCATCTGCATATTTATACCGAGGCCCCTTGCCTCAAAGGCGTTAAACGAGAGCCCTCTTGAGTATAAGTCGTAGAAATTACCCAGGGTCACATCAAAATCGCTCTTTTTATACTGGAAGTACCTGCTTGAAATACCTTTAGTGCCTTTTCCGAATTCAATAGGGTCGTCAAGTTCATACCTCACCCCTGCAACAAAATCATTTACAAATAGCCTTACATCGCCAAGTTCTTCAAAATATGTTTTTGGGTTCGCGAATGTTGTGATGATCTCTGTGCCGTTGCCATACCTGAACTGGTTGTTAGCCGAGACCCTGACATTAAGTTTAAGCTGCGAAAAAGCGGAACCTGAGAGCAATATAACTGCAAAAATAACAATCGTAAAAATTCTCTTCATGTTCAATTCTTCCCCTTATCTCCCAGCGCGCCCTTCACGTCTTCATCAAGCTTGGCGTCGTCGCCCGGCAGAAAACCTGCATATGTTTTTATAATGTCGCCGGTTTTTGATATCAAGACCGAAAACGGAGGATCCTGCCCGCCGAATGTTTTAAATACATTCTGGTCAGCGTCATACACAACAGTGAACTTGTATCCTTTGCTTTCGATGTATGGTTTTACTTTAGAATATGTTTTCTGGTCGTCTATGCTTACAGCAATATAGCCGAAACCTGAATCTTTATACTTTTCCCAGATAGCGTTTATCTGTTTCATCTCTTCTTTGCACGGTACGCACCATGTTGCCCAGAACTGAAGAAGCACCGGCCCTTTGGCAAGCATTTGGGAGAGCTTCACGGAATTTCCGTCAAGATCCTGAAGGTCGAAATCGTAAGATTGAGAATATGAGAGCTTAAACAAAAACAAAAAAAATGCGATAGATAGAATTAATGATCTTTTCATGACAATGTAAATTAAAATGTGAACAAAATAATTAATTTAAAAACACTACGGTTTATTAGTCAACATTACAACAATAGCCGTTACAATAATATTAAGCAAAGCCAGGGGTAAAAGTATTTTCCATCCAACGTTCATTAACTGGTCATACCTGAAACGCGGAATGGACCACCTTACCCAGATAAAAAATAACACCATGAATATAACTTTCAGCACAAACATCAAAACCTGCAGAAGAGCTACAACCATCGGAGGAAATCCGAATGTCTGCAAATAAGGGAATTGCCATCCGCCGAGATATAAAGTTGTAATTACAGCAGATGCAACTATCATGTTTGCATACTCAGCCAGGAAAAACAGTGCGAACTTCATGCTTGAATACTCGGTATGGTATCCGCCAACCAGTTCAGGCTCAGCCTCCGGAAGGTCAAAAGGCGTTCTGTTTGTTTCTGCGAATGACGAAATAAGAAAAATAATGAATCCCACCGGCTGCAGAACTAAGTTCCACTTCCAGCCAAACTGGTGGACCACAATATCCTGAAGGCTAAGCGAGCCGGTTATCAAAACAACGCCAACAACGGCCAGCCCCATAGAGAGTTCATAGCTTATCATCTGAGCGCTTGATCTCAAGCCTCCGAATAATGAATACTTGTTATTTGACGACCAGCCGCTTAATGTTATTCCATACACTCCGAGTGAAGTGAGCGCGAGTATATATAAAATCCCAACGTTCACATCCGTAATCTGCAAAGATATGTCTCTGTCGAATAAATGGATAACATTTCCGAACGGCACCACGGCAATGGTTGTTAGCGCCACGAATATAGAAATCATTGGTGCAAGAGTATGTATAGCCTTATTCGCCTTTGTTGGCACAATATCTTCTTTTAGAACCAGTTTAAGCACATCAGCAAACGGCTGAAACAGGCCCTCGGGTCCAACCCTGTTGGGTCCATACCTGTTCTGAATAAGAGCAGATACCCTGCGCTCGGCATAAACCGAATACGCTACTCCCATCAGCAAAACCCCTACTACAACCCCTATTTTAATTGCAGCTATTAAAATCTCAATCCACACGGCGCTAACTCTCCATCAATTTGTTTTTAAGAATATTTATTTTTTCGATAGGCGACGGATCCTGTTTATAAAATATCGCAAGGTAATAACTGACCCAGTCTCCAATATATATTACATCAAAAATCCTCTCGAGCTTTGTATTTCCCTCCCCGTCAACTTCAACCTGCAAACCGCTGTTCTCTTTTATGAGGTCCATCGTAACATGCATCCTTTTAGAGATACGCGGATTATCATCTTTATCGTATAAAAATATAATGGCAAAATTCTTTGTCACTTCAGGATTCTGCTGCCACCCAACTATCTCGTTATGATTCATTTCCGGAATCAAATTGCCGTAAGCCAGGCATTTGGCGTTCTCTTCTATCTGGCAGCGCCACCTTAAGTTTGCAATATCTAATAAATCACATGAAGAATAAATGACAGGAATTTTACCCTGCAGATGTTTTGCAATCCTTATGGCATTATTTCTGGATTCATCCAGATGAGAAAACTGAAACGCTCTTCTTTTCATCAGGTCGATTACATTAAAAATGCCGGGCGTTTTATCTTCAATTAATCCCAGTTTGCCGAACAGCATAAGCATGGGGAAAAAAGAATACGCCAAAGCGCATCTTGGCTGGTACCCTCTTGGCAGCCTGATCGTAAGCCTGTTCTGTGTCTCGGCCAATATAGCTAGTTTTCCGCCCGAGGTTGAACAAATTATCTTACAGCCTTTTTTTACGGCATCCTCGTATGATGAAAGCGATTCTTCCGTATCTCCGGAATAACTTGAAATAATTACCAGCGTACTTTCATCTGCAAATGCGGGGAGAAAATAATTGCGGTTGATAAAAATAGGAACCTTGCATTCATAATGAAGATAACTTCTCAGCAGATCGCCGCCAATTGCAGACCCGCCCAGTCCGCAAATGATAATGTTGTTAACCTTACCTAAGTCAGCTGAAGGTTCAAGATTAGAACCTATGATAACGGCTTCTTCTATCTGCTCGCCGAATCCGGCCAGGACAGAGAACATATTAAAATTATCATAGAGCTTTATTTCTGACTCATTCATTTAGTTTGCATTTATCAGGCTGTTATATGAATCCACCAAATAATCTTTGATCTTACTTTCTTCTTCCAGTTTCAATGCATTAGCGGCAACTTGTTTCGCCTCAGCAAAATTTACAGACCTTATTAATTTCTTAATCCTTAGGAACGCGGAACTTTCAACGCTGAGTTCATCCACGCCCAGTCCGATTAACAACGAAACGGCGCTAGGGTCGCCCGCCATTTCGCCGCAGACGCTTACCGAAATGTTATTTTTCTTAGCGCTCTTCACAATTGCAGCGAGCGCCTTGATTACTGCGGGATGGAACTGCTGATATAAGCCTGATACCAGGCTGCTATCCCTATCGACGGCTAAAAGGTATTGCACCAAATCATTAGTGCCTACGCTGAAGAAATCAACTTCCTTCGCAATAGAATCAGCAACGTATACTGCGGAAGGCACTTCTATCATCACGCCAATTTTAATATGCTCATCAAAACGCGTTCCTTTTTTTCTTAACTCTTCTTTAGCCTTTGCCAGCGCTTCTTTTATTTTCCAAACTTCTTCAACGCTTGCAATCATTGGAAACATGATCCTGATATTTTCCTTTTTCGAAGCCCTGAGAATGGCCCTAAGCTGCGCAAGGAATACATCGGGTTTATCCAGGCAGATCCTGATACCGCGCCATCCTAAAAACGGGTTGGCTTCTTTTTGGGAATCGGGCAGAAGCTTATCGCCGCCGATATCAAAAGTCCTTATTGTGACGACATGCGGATATAACCTATCGGCTAACATTTTATACTGCTTATTCTGCGCTTCTTCCGTAGGGAAGTCTCCCGCCGCCAAAAACATATGTTCGGTGCGGTACAATCCAACTCCGCAGCCTGCATGAGTGAGCACGTAATCCAGCTCTTTATTGAATTCCAGATTTACGTTAAGTTCAATTTTTACGCCGTCTTTAGTTTCGGTAGGAAGTTTTTCAACTTCTTTCAGGCTCTTCTCGAATGAATTGTTTCTCTTTATCTGTTCCTTGTAGCGCTGTATAGATTCCTGAGACGGATTTTTTATTACAAGGCCTTTGTAACCGTCTATTATCAGAAAATCCGTAGGGCTGACATGAGTTGAAATATCTCCCATAGCGACCACCGCAGGGAGATTAAGCGAACGCGCGATTATCGCGACATGCGAATTAGTTCCTCCTATATCGGTGGCAAATCCAAGAAGCTTTCTGTCGCTGAATAAAATAGTGTCAGCGGGAGTAAGGTTCTTCGCGATGACTATGCAATTCTCTTCAATTTTCGAGATCAGTTTCTCTTTTACAATATTCCTTAAAACCCGCGCCTTGATATCTTCAAGGTCGTTTACTTTTTCCTTTATATAATCATCCTGCGAAGCGATGAGCATATTTTCTATCACTTTTATTTCTTCGCCAAATACCAGGAAAGCAGGCTTTTTCTCTGTCCTGATCCGTTCCAATATTTTCTTATGGAAGATCTCGTCATGAAGGAATGAAAGCTGCGCCTCGAATATCAGGAGATTTTTTGCGTCCAGCTTCTCTTTAGCCAGAATAAATATCTTCTTTAACTCGCGTATCGAGCGCTCGACGGCTTCTTTGTAACTATCGGCTTCTCTTCTTATGATTACTCTTTCAGGCGAACCGTCATACTTTGGGATAACCGACTTATATATAAATGGCTTCCCTATCGAAATTCCTTTCGATGCCGGCAATCCTTTATATATTTCTTCCTGTAAAATGATCAAGCTGTTTCCTGTTTATAATTCTCCAAAACCATCTTCGAAAAATTTTGCGATCTCTTCCGACGCTTTTTTTTCATCGGACCCGTCAAATATCAGAGTTACATTTGAACCGTATTCCGCCGCTAAAGACATGACGCCTATAATACTCTTCCCGTTGATCTGGAAACCATCTTTAACTATGTAAAAATCTGATTTATACTTTGAAGCTATTTTTACCAGAACAGAGGCCGGCCTAGTGTGCATTCCTGCCTTATTTACTATGGGAACTACTTTTTCTATCATTAAGCTTAGTAGTTCCTGTTTAAAAGCATTTGGGAAAACAAAGACAGCGTCTTTTTTGAACTTTCCGAGCCGATACTATTCAAATTCTCATCAGCTTTTTCGGTGTAGGCCTTTATCTCTTTTTTTGCGGCTTCAATCGCGCAAACCGATCTATATGTATCAATTACCCGATTTATCTTTTCATTCGGCTCAATATCCGAACTGTACAGTTCGGCAAACTTTTTACCGTTTTTATCGTCCATAATCTCAAGCGTTTTCAGGTATAAATATGTTTTTTTCTTTTCCAGAATATCGCCGCCGATTTTCTTGCCAAATTCTGATTCATCTGCTATTACGTCGAGCAAATCATCATGTATCTGGAATGCCAGCCCGATATTTTCAGAATAGCTGCTTATGGTTTTAAGCCCGTTCTCATCTGCGTTGGCTATTATCGCGCCGATCAGCGCTGAAGTTCTGAGCAGCTCCGCTGTTTTCTTTCGAATCATGATAATGTAATCAGCCAAAGAAACATCGGCGCTTATCTCAAATTCCTTATCAAGGGCCTGGCCCTCGCAGACTTCAATAACCCCGTCGGTAAATGTGGCGACTACTTCCTGAATCCTGGAAGATCTTGTCTTTAGCAGCGAACGGTATGAAAGTCCAATAAGCTCATCCCCTACCAGTATCGCCGCATTAGTATCCCATTTCCTGTGAATAGTATCTCTTCCGCGCCTTGTATCGGCATTATCCATGATGTCATCATGGACAAGCGTAAAATTATGAAGTATCTCAATCGCAATCGCCGCACCCAGGGCTTCATCAGGATTACCGCCGAACGCTTCGCAGGCAAGCATCATAACAATAGGCCTGATACGTTTGCCGCCGCCGGACATAATGTAATTCAACGGATCATAAAGCGAATACGGGTACTTGCTCTTGTTCAGTGAATATCTTGAGCGCTCAGTTTCATGTTTCAGATAATTCACCAAACACTCATCAACTTTTTTCCTGTACCCTGCAAATATGTTCGCGTTATTATCCATCCGGTCTTTTAATTCGAAAATGCGCTTTGGTTAGAAAAATTTCTTTTCAAAAAATCCTCGTCGTTTTTCCAGTTTGGCTTTACTTTCACAAACAGTTCGAGGAAGACATCTCTTCCAAGGAATTCTTCAATATCCTTGCGGGCCAGTTCGCCGAGATGCTTCAGCATATCGCCTCCCTTGCCTATTATAATACCCTTCTGCGATTCTTTTTCTATTATGATATTGGCCCTGATATAATCTTTGCCCTTTTCGCGCTCTTTAAATTCCTCAATTTCTATAAATATCGAATACGGAATTTCTTCTTTGTAAAGTCTTAATGCGTATTCCCGTATAATCTCACCCACAAAAAACTTCTCAGGCTGCGTGGCAATCGTTTTTTCATCAAAATAAAATTCGTTTTCCGGAATATACTTTTCAACTGTTTTCAGGAAATCTTCAATATTAAATTTCTTTCTGGCTGATACAGGAATTATCTCATCAAACTTTGTTTTTACAAAAACGTCGCTTATTATGTGTAACACTTCTTCTTTCGTAAGAAGGTCAATTTTATTTAGGACAATGAATGATTTCTTTGAAGTAAATTCGTCTTTATAGGTTTCCGAAAGGTTCTTAAGGTCCGCTGCATCATATTTTGAAACATCATATACCAAAACTATCAGGTCAGTCTCAACAAATGAGCTTTCAAGCTCTTTTTTCATATAGACCTGCAGCTTATATTTTGGTTTCAGGATCCCGGGTGTATCGACAAAAACGATCTGGATATCATCATGAGTATATACTCCGAAAACTTTATTCCTGGTTGTTTGCGGTTTCGCAGTGACAATTGAAAGGCTCTGCCCGAATATCGCATTAAGCAAAGTTGATTTACCAGCGTTAGGCTTGCCAATTATAGATACAAATCCAGATTTTCTCGCCATTTTACACAAAAATACGAGTTTTTTATTGCAAATACAATTTAAATTGACCGTAAGCATTAGGAGAAATATTCAATTAACAATCTATTAGAGAAGTCAATTTACTGTGCACAAGCTATATTCATTAACGGATATTCCTTTATCAATAAATTCAGAATAACGTAATCAGTGTAGGAATGTATTA
>Ga0265314_10006280_pt1 | contig 10541 bp, 10 predicted proteins | sample 4126metaG_FD_203106 | JGI IMG/M metagenome (GOLD analysis project Ga0265314, IMG submission 203106) | Rhizosphere microbial communities from Carex aquatilis grown in University of Washington, Seatle, WA, United States - 4-1-26 metaG | ecosystem: Host-associated > Plants > Roots > Rhizosphere >... | reverse complement strand
CTCCGTCGCTCAGGTTGGCCATACAGCTGGGTTCTTGCCCAGTTGCCAAACCTAGCGCTTTGGAAGCCTCTTTGGGTACCGCCTTACCGCCCGCCCCCCGCCGCACTTTTCAACCGCCCTTCACACAAGCAACGATCCCGAACTCCCGGTCAAGCCCGGCCCCGGCGTGGATTGGAAATCGCTCTACGGCGCGCTGCTCGAAGATGAATTAAAGCGCGCGCTCGATGCCCTCGACGCGGAACACCGCGACGTGCTGCTTTTCACTACGCTCGGCGAACTCACCTACAAAGAATGCGCGAAAGTGCTGGAGATCCCCATCGGCACGCTGATGTCGCGGCTCTACCGCGCGCGGCAGGAACTCAAAACCGCGCTCCTGCCCTACGCCAAGGAACGCGGCCTCATCCGGAATAAAGCCGACCAGACTGGAGGTGCCGCGTGAGCGCATCTGACCCGCACGCGCGCGCGATGGGCTTTATCGACGGCGAGTTGGACGCCGCGGAAGCCGCTGAAATTCAGAAGCTGATCGCCGCCGATCCTGAATTCGCCCAGTTCATTGAAGAAGAAAAGGCCTTCAAGGCTGGCTTGACGCACAAATTGTCCGAAGTCCCGCCGCCCACACAGGACCTGCGCCGGAATTTTCAGCGCAACTTGAATGCGGAATTTACCCCGCCTCCGGCCAGGCCAATCGTCCGGCCTTCGCAGTTTTACTGGCGCAGCGGCTTCGCGGCGGCTGCTGTGCTCTTAATTGCCGCGTTTGGCCTGTTCGAACTCAAGCAAATTTTCAGCAACGAGTGCCTGTACATGCTGGCCTGCACCGAAGAACACGCTCATTTAATGAACGATCCTGCCGCACTCACCGCCAAGACCACCGATTCACGCATTGCCACGCAAAGCGTCAGCAAGTCCATTAAATATCAAATCCCGCCGGTACCCGATTTCAGCGGCCATGCGCTCAACCTGGATGGCCTGGCCAAAGCGCCCTTCAAGTCGCTCAAGCAGTACGACGCTCCGGACGGGGTACTGGTGCACTACAGCGGCTCCGATGGCGGCGTCTCCGTGGTCTACCATCTCTGGCCCGATGAAACGCCCGAACTATTCAACCAGCGGCTGGTCAAAGGCCAGATCTATTGGCTGGCCTCGCACCATGGCATTCAGGTCGCCGCGTGGAAGAGCCCAGACGGCCAACTGCTCACGTCGGTGATCTCCAAGTGGCCTCTGGAACGCGTGCTCAAGCTGGCCGAGGAAGCCCGCGCCGATATGGAAGGCCGCACCGCTGAAAGTGCGCCCGCTTCCGGAAACGAAGTCGAATAACTTCATTCTCGAAACTATTTGAAATAAAGCGCTCTCCCCGGGCCATTTGCCGGTGGAGCGGACGAATTGACCCCTCTCTAACACTACTGTAATTGACCTTTAGGCACTGGAGCTGCCGTGCGCGTGGGATTCCGGCCGTCACTTGGGCATCTTTTTCTAGTCAGCGTCTTTGGGCTGGCGGTGCTCCTGTGCCTGCTCTTTTACGTGCTGCTGCGCGGCGCCGAAGACATCAACCTCAAGGCCGCCGCGCGGCTGCGCGCCGAGATCGGCCAGGATGTCGCGCACGAAACCATCGCATTCCTCTCGCAGGCCAGCGACGAAATCGACGACTTCCAGCGCCGCCTCGATCTAGGCCTCGTCGATTTGAACAAACCGGAAAGCCTCGAAAGCGATTTCTTTGGGCGGCTCGTCGCAAATGAGCGTTTATCGGAACTCACCCTGACCTTTGCGACGAAGAAGGACTTCGGCGCCGACGGCCTGCTCGAATTGAACCCTGAAGGCCGGGCGCAGTGGTCGGTCTTCCGCATGCGCGACGAAGCCGGCGCAAAAGACGGCGCAGTGTCCGAGCGCATCGTCACGCGCCGCGTGGAAGTCGAGCATGCAACCGCGCACGCGTGGTTGAAGGCGCGCACGCCTGGCGCGGGCTTGCAAGCGGGCACGTTCGTGCCTGAAGCCGCCGGCGAAGACCCCACCAAACACCCTAGCTTCTGGGGCGTCACCAAGCGCGCATTCTTCGACCGTGCGGCCTGGAGCGACCTGCATCGCACGCCCCTTGATGCCGCCCTGCCGCCTGAACGCCGCCGCATGGTCCTGACTGTGCAGCGCGCCTTCGAACTAAAAGACAACCGCATCGCCGTGCTGCGCGTCGGGTTGGTGGCCGAAGAACTCGACCGCCTCACACAACTCCGCGCCGAACACAGCGACGACGACCCGCATCGCGTCTTCCTAGTCAACGCGCACGGCGGTGTGATGACGCGCTTCAAGCCCGGCGACGCGTTCATCGAAACGAACGACGACTTCCGTCTCGATGCGGAACATATCCCGCCAGAGGTCGCCGCGGCGATCTCTTCACCCACATTCAAAGAACTCGCTTCGAAAAACCTGTCCTCCACGGAAGGCCGCTTCGAACTAAATGGCGCGAATTATCAGGTTTCATTCCGTGGACTGGGCGCAGAGAGTGGCTTCTCCGGCGGCCTGGGCGACTGGTCCATTGGCGTGGTCGTGCCCGAAGCCTACTATCTAAAAGACCTCATGACGATCCAGACGCGCGTGATGCTCGTCTCGCTAGCCGTGATGGCCGTGATCCTGCTCGGCGGCTGGTGGACCTTGCGACTCGTGCGCAAAGATCTGAACGCGGTGGTCAAGGTCACTGCACGCATGCGCGAGTTCGATTTTCAGCCCAGCGATCCACCCGTTGCCTTGCGCGATGCGGGCGAAGTGCTAGACGGCCTCGAGCATGCCAAGACCGCTATGCGAGCGCTGGGCAAATACGCGCCGCTCTCGCTCGTGAAGCAGCTCTATCAGGCGCGCATCGAACCGAAGCTCGGCGGCGAGAAGGCCGTCGCCACGATCCTGTTCTCAGACATCAAGGACTTCACAACGCTCTCCGAACAGCTCACGCCCGACGCGCTGGCCCAGGCGCTCGGCGTGTATCTTGAAGCCATGACCACCTGCGTGCACGAGTATCAAGGCGTGATCGACAAGTACATCGGCGACGCGGTCATGGCACTCTGGAACATCCCCGCGCCCGTTGCGGACCACCCCAACCGCGCCTGCGCCGCAGCACTAGCCTGCGTCGAACGCACAGGGGCACTTTTCGCCAGCGGTGCCTGGAAGAGCTTGCCGCCGTGGGTCACACGCTTTGGCCTGCACACCGACACCGTCATGGCCGGGCATTATGGTTCGCCCGAGCGCATGAACTACACCGCGCTCGGTGATGGCGTGAACTTGGCTTCGCGCCTGGAAGGCCTGAACAAAGTCTATGGAACCACGATTCTGGTCAGCGAACAGATTCAGCAGGCTGCGCGGGAACGCTACGCTTTCCGCTTGCTCGACCTCGTCGCGGTGAAAGGTCGTATGCAGGCATTGCGCGTGTACGAATTGCTGGGCCCGGCAGGCCAGATCGATTCCAAGCGCGCCGAACGTGCGGCCAATTACGAAGCCGCCTTCGAACTCTACCGCGCACGGGACTTCGCCGGCGCGCAGGCGCTCTTAGGAGCACAGGTGTCCACCGACTACGCAAGCCGAATGCTTTCCGAACGCTGTAAAGATTATATAGAGGAAGCCCCGCTCCAAGACTGGAACGGAGTCTTTACCGCGAAGTCGAAGTGATCTAGTTTACTCGGATAGGCAAGCCTACCCAATATATTGTATAGGCAAAGGTACAATGATCAGATTCGTATGGCTAAAACTTCGCCAACTCAAGTTCCCTTGAAGTTTTCCATCTCCCCGCTTCCCTATAATAGCTCTTCAGCAAACCACCCAGCCAAGTTCGATAATTGGCACCTGCTCTGAACTGAATTGTTCTGGAATTGCCGTTGTCGCGCTTCCAACCGATTGGCACATTCCCAATGCCCTGATGTGGCCGGATCGCGAGCGGGCGCGGAACCTCAGTATGTGGATGATTAAACCGATAAGGAGGTTGATCGATAAAGCTTGCCGGTTTTCAACGTGGTCCGACCGGAATTCGTATGGTGAAGAAAGAGTATTGTGGGCTCAATGATTGGGCCAATTCGCGGCACGAAAGTTGCACAGAGGATAGAGGGCCTTTTCACATGTCGAGATGTAGCACTTCCGGCAAATGATTGGGAAATGAATAAGTTACAGAAGATCAAGGATAAGAAGCTTTGATTGATTTCAGGAATAAAAACCAGAGGCAAAAACAGTTGCCAAGGAAACACAACCATGATTAAAGAGCAGCTCGTGACCAAAGACCCTATCTTTGGAATGACCATAGACGAAACAACCGCGTTCAATGCCGAGCGTAATGGGAAGACGTTCTACTTTTGCAGCGACCGTTGTCGGCAAAAGCTTTTATCCAAGCCCGTCGATGCTAAGGAAAATAGTAAGCCTGATAGCTGCTCCGAATAACAACCGCACTGTGCAGATTCTTTGTCGGTCTTTCTATGGTTCGGGAATCGGGAACGATTGTAGTTCAGGCCAATACTGTGACTGAGTTGATCCATTTCTTCCTTCATCTATTAGCGGAGGCTCGTCGAGCCACCGGATTCAAATGGCAAACAAAAACCAATAAGGCGGCTATAGAACATGAACGCCAAAGTGAATTCGAACCTCATCATTCGTTTAAGCCTTGCTTTGGCCTTGGCAGTTGCCATCTGGTCTCCAGCCCAAGTGCTAGCTGCTGAACCTGATGGGGGGAAAGTCACGACAGAGGCTCAAATGATGGAACAGTGCAAGCAAATGATGGCACAGAAGCAGAAAATGGCGGATGACATGAAGGCTCAAGACGCGGAGCTCACCGACCAGCTTACAAAGATGAACAACGCTCCAGACGACAAAAAGTTGAATTTGATGGCCTCCATAATCACTCGCTTGGTGGAGCAGCGGACTGCCATGAATGCGCGAAAAGATAAGATGGAAGCCGAAATGATAAAACACATGATGCAGCATATGCAGATGGGTAAAGAATCCATGGCGAAGTGCCCGATGATGGCGGGAATGACGGGAATGGACGGAAAAGCAGCAGAAGCCCCCAAAGAACATCACGAAGTACAGAAATAACTGTTTAGCACCACGACACTCGACAGCATGTCTCTTCTAAGTGACAGAAAAGGCGCCTTGCTATGGACCATAATAACGGATGGATGGGGGGATGGTCGGACGGAGGCATGTGGATATGGATGGTGATCGGGGTTTTAGTAATAGTCCTCCTCGTCGTCACTGTCATCAAACTTTCCAAGAAGTAATTCATTCCCAAGCCAGCTATGACGCGAATTTATAACCAGGGAATCAATGCGAAAGCGCCTGACACCTAACATACAAAGCACACCAGGACCGAGGCCCAGCCGGCTTGTTCTGGCAGTTCACCCAAGAAAGGGATTTCTATGAATCCATTACTGCTGGTCGCCATCGTGCTGGTCGCGCTGGTATTGGTTGCTGCAATGTTCGCGGGCGGCATCTACAATAAACTTGTTTCGTTGCGCAATCGTTTCAAAAATGCCTACGCACAAATTGACGTGCAACTCAAGCGACGCTACGACCTGATTCCAAATCTAGTTGAGACTGTAAAGGGATATATCAAGCACGAGCGCGGAACGCTTGAAGCCGTAATCGCTGCGCGTAATTCCGCGTGGTCCGCTAACGCAGCCGCCGCGGCGAATCCCGGCGATCCCGCCGCAATGAAGCAACTCGTCAGCGCTGAAGGCACACTCAGCGGCACTCTCGGACGCCTGTTTGCGCTTTCCGAGGCCTATCCCGATCTCAAAGCAAACACGACTATGCTGAGCCTGATGGAAGAACTGACTTCGACGGAAAACAAAGTCTCCTTCTCCCGGCAGTCGTATAACGACTCGGTGATGGGCTACAACACGCAGCGAGAAGTATTTCCCAGCAGTGTCATCGCCAGCACATTTCACTTCGTCGCAGCCGAGCTATTCGCCATCGAAAAACCGGAGCAACGCGAAGCGCCAAAGGTTTCGTTCGCTTGAAGAGAGTTGGTTCATGGGATTTTTCGAACATCAAGATAAAGCCCGCAAGCATACGAAGGTGCTGCTGGTTTACTTTGTTGTTGCCGTCGCATGTATCATCGCGTCGATATATCTTGCCAGTTTGCTGATTTTCTATGGCACTCTGGCCCAGGACCTGCCTGGCGATCTGCCGCGCGAATGCACTTTCTGGGAGCCCAAACTCTTCCTCTACGTTGTGCTCGGCACACTCAGTGTCGTCGGTTTGGGCAGCCTCTACAAAATTGCTGCCTTGGCCAAAGGAGGCAGCGCCGTCGCCGAATCTCTGGAGGGGCGGCTCGTCGATCCCAACACGACCCATCCCAATGAGCGCAAGCTTCGGAATGTCGTCGAGGAAATGGCTATCGCCTCCGGCGTGCCCGTCCCAAAGATCTATGTGCTAGACGACGAAGCTGGCATCAATGCCTTTGCGGCAGGCCACGCGCCAGGCGACGCTGCCATCTGTGTCACACACGGTTCCATGACATTGCTCAACCGCGACGAGTTACAGGGGGTCATCGGTCACGAATTCAGCCACATCCTCAATGGCGACATGCGCCTAAATATGCGCATTATGGGCGTGATCTTCGGCATTGTGTGTCTCGCGGTTATTGGCCGCGTGCTGGTTTACTCTCGTGGTCGCAGCAGCAAGGATAGGAACCCGTTGATGCTCCTGGGGCTGGCTCTGATTGTCATCGGTGCGATTGGCGTTTTCTTTGCTCGGCTCATCCAGGCCGCCTTAAGCCGACAGCGGGAATTTCTGGCGGATGCCTCGTCGGTGCAGTTCACCCGCAATCCTGCAGGACTCTCAAGTGCCCTGCAGAAAATCGGCGGTGCAGGCTCGCGGATCGAAGCCGTTCACGCCGGAGAAGCCAGCCACATGTTTTTTGGCAATGGCATGGGCAAACCACTTTTGAGAATGATGGCTACCCACCCACCGCTCGAGGAACGCATCCGCGCCATCGATCCCACCTGGGATGGAAAGTTCAAGGCTGGTGACGGCACTGCAAGCGAAGTCGATTCAGGGCTCGTGGCACAGACCACCTGAAATGGCAGCGTTAACAAAGAAAACAGCATGACCATGAAAGAATCAAATTCCGCGACCAAAGATCCCATTTGTGGAATGCTTGTGGACAAAACGACCGCGCGCCATTCCAAGCAGGCTGGTAAGGCGTTCTATTTTTGCAGTGAAAACTGCCAGCAGAAGTTCTTATCGAAGCCTGCCACCTCGAAGCTTGAAAAGGCGCAAAAAGGGAAGGCACTCTACACTTGCCCAATGCATCCAGAAGTACAGCAGGATCATCCTGGCGATTGCCCCAAATGTGGCATGGCGTTGGAACAGAAGACCGTAACAGCGGGGACGAATGACCCGGAAAGCGCCGAACTGCTTGATACGACGAGGCGCTTTTGGATTTGCGCCGCGCTGACTTTGCCGGTGTTTGTACTGGCGATGGTACATTTAATTCCGATGTTAGCCAGACAGCCCTGGGTCGATAGCCCTGTTTCACGTTGGATTCAATTTGCGCTCGCTACGCCTGTAGTCTTATGGGCTGGATGGCCATTCTTCCGCCGTGGTTGGCGCTCCGTCGTGACGCGTCACTTGAACATGTTTACGCTAATTGCCATTGGCGTGGGCGCAGCCTTTATCTTTAGCGCCGTGGCGATGCTCATACCCGATTTATTCCCGCACACAATGCAACACGAAGGCAGGGTTGCGATCTACTTCGAAGCCGCCGCAGTGATCGTGGTGTTGGTGCTTCTTGGTCAGGTGCTGGAACTCCGCGCTCGAAGTCGCACAGGCAGCGCCATCAAGGCGTTGCTAAACCTTGCGCCGCCCACGGCTCGACAAGTCACACCTGCAGGCGATCATGCAATACCTCTCGACCAAGTGAAGGTTGGCGATCAGTTACGTGTAGTGCCCGGTGACAAGGTGCCCGTTGACGGTGTGGTGGTCGAAGGTCACTCCAGCGTGGAGGAGTCCATGCTTACCGGTGAACCGCTTCCAGTGGAAAAGTCCATCGGCGACAAAGTGACGGGCGGCACCGTCAATGGCCCTGGCAGTTTTGTCATGCGGACCGAACGAGTGGGTCGCGACACCTTGCTCGGACAGATTGTGAACATGGTTGCTGAAGCACAGCGCAGCCGAGCGCCCATTCAAGGCCTCGCCGACAAAGTTGCAGGAGTCTTTGTGCCGGTGGTCCTGGCGGTTTCGATGCTCACCTTCATTCTTTGGATGTGGCTTGGGCCGGAGCCCAAGCTTGCGCACGCCATCGTCAATGCCGTTGCAGTCCTTATCATTGCCTGCCCGTGTGCGCTCGGGCTTGCGACGCCCATGTCCATCATGGTCGGCGTCGGGCGCGGCGCGCAAGTAGGTGTACTCGTGAAAAATGCCGAGGCGCTCGAGCGGTTGGAGAAAGTCACCACGCTTGTTGTGGACAAGACGGGCACCCTCACAGAGGGCAAGCCTAAGCTCATGGATGTCTTGCCGACGGGTGGATTTGAAGCGAAGGAATTCCTGCGTCTCGCCGCCTCACTGGAGCAGAACAGTGAACACCCGCTCGCTGCCGCGATTGTCATGGGCGCGAAGGAGAAGGGCGTCGCTTTGGAGACTGCAAAGGATTTCCGTTCGGTGACGGCTGGCGGAGTTTTCGGCACCATCGCAGGTCGTACGGTAATGATCGGCAAACCGGATTTCCTACGGAACGAAAAGATCATTGGTCTAGAGCCGCTTGAAGCGATGGCCGTGAAACTTCAAGAAGAAGGTAAGACCGCGATGTTTGTCGCCATCGATGGAAAACCGGCCGGAATCCTCGCAGTCGCCGACCCGATCAAATCAACTACGGCCGAAGCGGTCCGCGACCTCCACACTCTCGGATTAAAGCTCGTGATGCTCACCGGTGACAACCGCCGCACCGCCGCCGTGGTGGCGAAACAGCTTGGTCTTGACGCCGTGGAAGCGGAGATCGAACCCGCCGGAAAAGTAGCTCATATCAAGAAATTACGCACGGAAGGTAACCATGTTGCGATGGCCGGAGATGGCATCAACGACGCACCGGCACTTAGCGAAGCCGAAGTCGGCATTGCCATGGGTACCGGTACCGATGTCGCCATGCAAAGCGCCGGTATAACCCTCGTGAAGGGCGATTTACGCGGTATTGCCAAGGCCATTCGCCTCAGTCGCGCCACTATGAGCAATATCCGCCAAAACCTTTTCTTCGCATTTCTCTACAATGCACTGGGCATTCCAGTAGCAGGCGGTGTTCTTTATCCGTTCTTGGGCTTACTTCTCAGCCCGATGATTGCCGGTGCCGCGATGAGTCTGAGCTCCGTCTCGGTTATTAGCAACGCTTTACGACTGCGCAAAGTAAAACTGTGAACGAAAATGCGATTCATGAAAACCAATCGATTCGATTAATGCCAATGACACCACACCTCGAGAAGCATTTCATGGCTGGGGACATTGTCCGCGATGTCGTTATCGGGATGTCCGACGGATTGACCGTTCCCTTCGCGCTCGCGGCTGGGCTGACGGGCGCAATATCTCAGTCCCACCTAATCATCACCGCTGGGTTTTCTGAGATTGCTGCCGGATCCATTGCGATGGGTCTTGGTGGATATTTGGCCGCCCGCGGGGACGCCGAGCACTACATGCACGAACAGCTTCGCGAAGAACGCGAAATCATGACCATTCCGGATGCGGAGGCAAAGGAGGTTCGCGAAATCTTTCAGCACTACGGCCTTTCCGAAAATGAATGTGCAACAGTGATCGACTCGCTGCGCCAACGCCCAAAAGATTGGGTTGCATTTATGATGCGATTCGAACTTGGCCTTGAGAAACCTGAACCCAGCCGTGCATGGAAGAGCGCCCTGACCATCGCCGTGGCGTATATTGCTGGCGGTGTGATTCCGCTTAGCGCCTACCTATTCATCTCAGATGCGCACGGTGCACTGCGCCTTTCAGCAGTTGTTACGCTCCTAGCGCTAACGATATTCGGTGGCGTCAAAGGACGCTTCACCGGTGTGCCCATTGTCCGCAGTGCGCTTCAAACCAGCATTATCGGGGGGCTCGCAGCAGCAGCAGCTTTTATGATCGCCAAATGGATTAGTTGATTTAAAAGCCCCTCACATATTCCAGCGAATTCTGGTAAATCCATTTGGTTGAGTAATTTGGCCGGAAAGCCTCAGCGAAGCGGCAAGAATACCAGGCTTGGCGCACAGCATATTGGTATTGAAGTTCAAAGGCCGTCTCAACGCTATGTGATTACTTGCGGTATTTCTCAAGTCCGTTCAAGATGTTTGACAGGACTCTTGCGCCAACTGGCTTGATCAGGTGTTCATCAAAACCCGCATCTAGTGCGCGTTGTTTGTCTTTCCATTGGCCATAGCCAGTTAGTGCAATCAGTACCGTGCCAGAACAAGCGGGGTGTTCGCGAATCTTCTTTGCGACTTCGTAGCCATTCATTTCAGGCAGGCCAATATCCACCAGCGCCACATCAAATGATCCATGCAATGCTTTCTCGACACCTTGCATGCCTGTCTCGGCCAGTT
>Ga0265314_10006279_pt1 | contig 10541 bp, 12 predicted proteins | sample 4126metaG_FD_203106 | JGI IMG/M metagenome (GOLD analysis project Ga0265314, IMG submission 203106) | Rhizosphere microbial communities from Carex aquatilis grown in University of Washington, Seatle, WA, United States - 4-1-26 metaG | ecosystem: Host-associated > Plants > Roots > Rhizosphere >... | reverse complement strand
GAACGGCGTCGCCGTGCGGAAGGGCAAGTGGCTCGGTCTCGCCGAAGGCGAGCCCGTCGCCGGCGGCGAGACGTTCGACGAGGTCGCAGACGCCGTCCTGGAGCGGCTCCTGCGTGAACCACGCGGCGTGCTCACGCTGCTGACCGGTGAGAGCCCACCGTCCCTCGACGGGCTGCTCTCGCGGATCCAGGCCGACCACCCCGACCTCGAGCTCGACGTGCACCAGGGAGGCCAGCCGCACTACCCGCTGCTGCTGGCAGCCGAATGAACCCCGTCCGGGTGCTGCTGGTCGAAGACAACGACACGTTCCGCGAGACGCTCGAGCTGCTCTTCGGGCTGCGCGAGGAGATCGACGTCGTTGCGAGCGTCTCGACGGGTGACGAAGCGCCAGACATCGTCCGCGAGATGCAACCGGACGTCGTGCTGATGGACTATCGGATGCCGGGGCTGAACGGCGCCGAGGCGACCCGGCTGGTGCTCGAGGCGTGCCCGGCGACCCGCGTCGTCTGTCTCAGCGCCTCCGTGACGTCGGAAGAGGTCGCAGAGGTGCAGGAGGCCGGAGCCGTTGCGGTCGTGACGAAGGACGAGGATTTCGACCGGTTGGTCGCCGTGGTGTGCGAGGCTGCGCGGCAGTGAAGCTCACTGCCGAGAACACGGCCGTGGTCCTCGACTCCACCGCCGACTTCGCCGACGCCCAGGAGCGCTACCCGAACTTCCGGATCGTGCCGCTCTACGTGCTCTTCGGCGGCGAGAGCTTCAAGGACTACGTCGACATCACGCCCGATCGCTTCTACGAGCGGCTGCAGAGCGACCCCGAGCTGCCGACGACGTCACAGCCGACGCCCGGTGACTTCCTCGCGACCTATGAAGAGCTCGCGCCGCAGTACGAGCGCATCCTCTCGATCCAGATCTCCTCGACGCTCTCCGGCACGTACGCGAGCGCCGAGGCGGCCGCCGAGATGCACGGTGGCGACGCGGTGCGCGTGATCGACTCGCGCACCGTCTCCGCGTCGCTCGGCCTGCTCGCGATCGGCGTGCAGCGCCGTCTCGAGCGCGGCACCAGCGACGAGGAGATCGACGAGTTCGTCGCGCACTACCAGCGTGAGCATCACCTGCTCTTCACCGTCAACACGCTCGAGTACCTCGCACGCGGCGGCCGCATCGGCCGTGCTGCGGCGTTCGCGGGGAACCTCCTGAACGTGAAGCCGATCCTCACGATCCGCGACGGCGAGGTTGTCCCGCTCAAGCGGGTGCGCGGCAACGCCAAGGCGTTCGCCGAGTTCCGGGAGCTGTTCGAGTCGACCTCGACCGACTCGCCGAACCTGAAGGTCGGGATCGTGCACGCCGCGGCGCCGGAGCGCCTCGCCGCGCTCCGCGAGCTCGTCGAGCACGTGCGCCCACAAGCCGAGATCGAGCTCGCGGCGTCACTCGGCCCGGTCGTCGGCACGCACGCCGGGCCCGGCACCGTTGGCTTCTTCTGGTACCTCGACGATTAGGAGGACTTGGCGGAATACGGCGTTGTGTCGCCGGGCCGCGCTGGACGCCCCGATGCTGCGTCCTCAGTCGCGGCGATAGCCCTGGCTATCGCCGCTCCCTGCGTCCTTGCCTCGGAACGTCCATCGCACCCCGTCGGCGAACGGTATTCCGCCAAGCCCTCCTAGATCGGGATCCACGCAGGCGGCTGCGCGAACGGTGTGCTCGGCGCCGTCGTCCCGGGCTGTGACCACGCATAGCTCGAGAGCACGGGCGGAGCCGGCGTTTTCACGAACGTGAAGATCCACGCCGGCGGCTGCACCGACAGCGTCGCCACCGACGCCGTGCCCGGCTGTGCCCACGCATAACCCGAGCCCGGCGGCGCGGCAACCGAGGCGCCGGCCAGACACAGCGTGAGAACGAGAGTCGCAAGGAAACCCACGAGAAACCGCATAGCGTCCTCTTTTCTGAGCTTGCCTCACGGTTTACTCCCGCCGGGCTCGCAGGTCATCGGTACGACCCACCGATGCGGCTTCGCCGCGACGGCGACGGTCTACGTGACCTCGTTCAGCCGCCCGGTGTGCACGTCGTAGACGAAGCCGCGGATGCTTCCCTTCTCCGGGATGAACGGGCTCGCCTTGATACGCGCGACCGACTGGCGGACGTCCTCTTCGAGATCGTCGAAGGCCTCGGCGGCCCACTCGGGCTTGACGCCGGTGTCTGCGTGCAGCTGCCGCCGGAAGTCCTCGTCGCTGAAGGTGAGCATCCCGCAGTCCGTGTGATGGATCAGGACGATCTCCTTCGTCCCGAGCAGCCGCTGCGAGATCGAGAGCGAGCGGATCTCGTCGTCGGTGACCACGCCGCCGGCGTTGCGGATCACGTGGGCGTCGCCCTCCTTCAGCCCGAGTAGGCCGTAGACGTTCAGCCTCGCGTCCATGCAGGCGAGGACGGCGATCTGCTTGGCGGGCGGCAGCGGCAGGTCGGCGAGGTCGAAGGTCTCGGCGTAGCGCTTCGCGTTCTCGAGCAGGTCGTCCGTGGCACTCATGGGCTCTCCTCCGGGTCAGGTCGGTGAGCCAAAACTGTACAAAGTGAAGTCTTGGTGGCGCTTCAGTCAGGCGAGCAGGTACGTCTGGAGCGCGAGCATCGCGAGGAACGCCAGCCCGGTCCAGGCGATCGCGGTGTGGCGCGCCGGGATCTGGCGCATCGCCTCCGGCAGGAGCTCGCGCCAGACCATCCAGATCATCGCGCCGGCGGCAAAGCCGAGCCCGGCCGGGAGGATCGCCTTGAACTGCTCGACGAAGAGGAACGCCGGGACGGCGAGCAACGGTTGCGGGAGGCTCGTGAAGATGCTCCAGAGCGCGGCGCTGCGAACGCGCGCGCCGCGCGGCACCATCACGAGGCTGATCGTGACGCCTTCGGGGATGTTGTGAATCGCGATCGCGATCGTGATCGCGAGGCCGAGTGCGTTGCCGCCTCCGAAGGACGCCCCGACGCCGACACCCTCTGCGGCCGAGTGCGCGGTCATGACGGCGATGATCAGCACCGCTTTGCGTGCGTCGCCCCCGCTCAGCTTCGCGAGATCGGGCGTGCTGACGCGGCCGAGCAGGAGCTGCATCCCGTAGACGAAGACCGCCCCGGCCGCCAGGCCGAGCGCGACGCGAGTGAAGCTTCGGCTTGCGCCCTCGATGATCAGGCTGGCGCTCGCGCCGAGCATGACTCCGGCCGCGAGCGCGTTCGACACGCCGAGGAGACGTTCGCCGCGGAAGCGGGGAAACGCGAACGGAAGCGCGCCGAGCCCGGTCGCCACAGCGGTTGCCGTTGCGGCGGCGAACACGATCAGCGACTGGGCCACACCGTGACTTGAACGCGCCGGGCAGGCCCGCGCATCGGTGGAAGCCACGAACCGGCCTGCCCCTGACTGCAGTCAGCGTCGGCCCCGATGTCTCACGACTGCTCAGGGACTACTCAGGGGTATGGCACGGACGCTCGAACGAACGAGCTTCTCGGCAATGGGCACGGTGTGCGCGCTGGCTGTCACCGCAGCACAGCCTGAGCGCGCGACCGCGCGGCTGGCGCTCTCGACGGCGAGCAACGAGGTGCGCGCGTGCGAGCGCATCCTGTCGCGGTTCGATCCGCGCAGCCAGCTCTCGGAGCTGAACCGTGGCGCCGGGTCGTGGGTGCGGGTAGACGAGTGCCTGTTCGACGCGCTGGGTCATGCCGTGCGCCTGCGCGACGAGACCGACGGACGCTTCGACCCGACGATCCTGCCCGCGCTGGTGGCGCAGGGCTACGACCGCTCGTTCGAGCTGCTCGAGCCGAGGCCGGCCCGCGCGCACGATTGGTCGGCGGGCGCGACCATCGAGCTCGACCCGGACGGCCGGCGCGTGCGCATCGAAGAAGGCGCGTCCCTCGATCTCGGTGGGATCGGCAAGGGCTTCGCCGCCACGCGAGCGATCGGCGCGATGCTCGAGGTGTGGCCCGAGCTCCCGGGGGCGCTGGCCGATCTCGGAGGCGACGTCGCCACCGTGGGCTCTCCTCCGGAGAACAGCCCGTGGATGATCGCCATCGGCAGCCCCTGGAGCCCGGCCAAGTCGCTCGGAGCGATTCACCTGACGGCCGGCGGCGTCGCGACGTCGGGCCCGGCACGGCGGCGCTTCGGCCCGAGCGGGGTGTGCCATCACCTGATCGATCCCGCGACCGGCGCATCGTCCGACCACGGGCCGCTCGCGGTCACGGTCGTCGCGGAAAGCGCGATCGACGCGGACGCGCATGCCACGGCACTCGCCGTGTCGATGGACGCCGATCACTACCTGAGTGCGCGGCCGGGGCTGGGAGCGCTCCTCGTCGAGGGGCTCGAGCCGCCACGCCCGCTCGGGGCGATCGACTTCCAGGCTCAGCCTGTTCCTTAAAGAATCGGTGAAATCGCGGAAGCACCGGCGGGTCCCCCTGCAACGATGTGCACATGGACATCCTCCTCGTCGAAGACGATGACTCGATTGCGGTCCCGCTCGCGGAGGGCTTGCGTCGCGAAGGCTTCGACGTCGTGCGCGCCGCGACCGGCGAGGAAGCTCTTGCCGCTGACGAGCCCGACATCGTGCTCCTCGACCTCCGGCTGCCCGACATGGACGGCCTCCAGGTCTGCCGTGAGCTACGCGCTCGGTCCGAGGTGCCGATCATCGTCGTCTCTGCTCGCGGCGAAGAAGTCGACCGAGTCGTCGGGCTCGAGCTCGGCGCGGACGACTACGTCGTCAAGCCGTTCGGCCTACGCGAGCTCGTTGCGCGCATCCGCGCCGTCGCACGTCGCAGCGTCGCCACCCGTGACGACACCGAGGAGATCGACGCCGGGCGCGTGCGCATCGACCTACGCGGCCACCGCGCGATGGTGGACGGCAACGAGGTACAGCTGACCGGCAAGGAGTTCGATCTGCTCACTGTGCTCGCGCGCAACGCCGGCGCGGTCGTCGACCGCGAACGGATCCTGCGCGAGGTCTGGCATACGACGTGGTACGGGTCGTCGAAGACGGTCGACGTTCACGTGGCTGCGCTGCGGCGCAAGCTCGGCGACCCCGGCTTGATCGAGACGGTGCGCGGGATCGGCCTGCGCCTCTCCGCGTGACGCGGCGCCTACTCGCGAGCTACCTCGCGCTGACCGTCGTCGTGCTCGTGGCGCTCGAGGTGCCGCTCGCGATCGTGAACGCCCGCAACGAGCAGCAGGACCTGACGGCGAAGGTCGAGCGCGACGCATTCGCTGCCGCATCGCTCGCCGAGGACACGCTTCAGTCTCCTGACGGGAGCTCATCGCCGCACCTGCTGAAGAACGTGCGCAACTACCAGCTGCAGACCGGCGGGCGCATGGTGATCGTCAACAACGACGGCATCAGCATCGCCGACTCGCAGCCGACCGTTCCGAACGAGGAGCCGTTCCTCTCGCGGCCGGAGATCGTTGCCGCGCTGCAAGGGAGGACGGTCAGCGGCATTCACCGTTCGGACACGGACGACTCGAGAGTGCTCTACGTCGCGGTCCCGGTCGGGTCGGGAGGCGCGGTGTTCGGCGCGGTGCGCATCACGTACCCGACCTCGGCGCTCGACCACCGCATCAATCGCTACCGCCTGGCGCTTGCCGCGGTCGCCTTGGTCGTCCTCGCGGTGGCCGCAATCGTCGGGTTGCTGCTCGCGCGGTCGATCGCCCGGCCGCTGCGCCGGCTCGAGGAGGTCGCCGCGCGTGTCGGCGGCGGAGAGCTCTCTGCCCGTGCGAACGAGAGCGACGGCCCGTCGGACGTGCGCAGCCTGGCCGGCGAGTTCAATCGCGCGACCGCCAAGCTCGCGGGCCTGCTCAGGTCGCAGGAGCAGTTCGTCGCCGACGCGTCACACGAGCTGCGAACGCCGCTGACCGCGCTGCGCCTGCGGCTCGAGAACGGCGAGACCGACGCGGCGCTCGTCGAGGCCGAGCGGCTGGCGCGCCTCGTCGACGAGCTGCTCGAGCTTGCCCGGGTCGACGCGGGCGCGGGCGCCGCAGGCGACCTGCAGCTCGGCGAGGTCGTCGAACGGCGCGTCGAGCTCTGGTCGGCGCTCGCCGAGGAGCGTGAGGTGCGGCTCGAAGCGCTCGGAGTGGGTGGGACGATCCGCGCAGGCGAAGGACGCGTCGAACAAGTGCTCGACAACTTGCTCGCAAATGCGCTCGACGCGGCACCACAGGGCTCGACGATCACGGTGATCGCCGAGGGTGGCGAGCTGCACGTGATCGACCAAGGAATCGGTCTCAACGCGGACCAGCGGGAGCGCGCGTTCGACCGGTTCTGGCGCGCGTCGAAGGCGCCGGGGTCGGGGCTCGGCCTTTCGATCGCCAAGCGCCTCGTGGAGTTGGACGGCGGCACGATCGAGCTGCGCGCCGCCGCCAGTGGCGGCATCGACGCCGTCGTGCGGTATCCGACGCGCCGTACCTGAGGCATGGTGTCCGGTCCGGGTCCTATGCTGCGTACCGGTGGCAACAATGACCCGAATGCACGCGGGTTTCACAGGTGTGGTCCAGCACGACTGGCCACGGCCGCGCGGCTGGGCGCCACCGCAGCGGCTCGACACGCTGGACGTGTCGAGCCTGCCGGGCGTCGGCGCGACGCTCGCGAAGCGCCTGCGCACGTTCGGCATCCAGTCGGTGCGTGACCTGCTCTTCCATGCGCCTCGCCGGTACGAGAGCGCGGTCGACCAGGTCCCGATCGCGCGCCTCGGCGAAGCCGAGGGCGAAGTCGCGATCGAAGGTCGAATAGTCAGCGCTCGGGCGCGGCCCTTGCGGGGGAGACGAACACTCGTCACCGCAATCGTTCGCGATGACAGCGGCGGCCAGGTCAGCGCCTCGTTCTTCAATCAGCCGTGGCTCGTCGAGAAGCTTGTCGCGGGGACGAGCATGCGCCTGCGCGGCAAGCTCGGCCGCTACGGCTTCGACGTGAAGAGCTACGACATCGGCGAGGCGCGGCGCACGGCGGACTACGCGCCCGTCTATCCCGCGAGCGAGCAGATCGCGTCGACCCGGTTGCGCGAGCTCGTGCGCACCGCACTCGCACAGCACGCGCGTAGCTTCCCCGATCCGCTGCCGGCCGAGCTCGAGCTGCCGTTGCGGCGTGACGCGCTCGCTGCGATCCATTTCCCCGTCGACGACCGGCAGGCGGAGGAGGCGCGGCGCCGGCTCGCGCTGGACGAGCTCGTGACGCTACAGCTGATCGTCGCGCGCCTGCGCGACACGGATGCGGTCGCACCGTCGCTGGCGCAGCCCGGCGAGCTGATTGCCCACTACCGCGGCGTCCTGCCGTTCCAGCTGACCGAGCACCAGGAGCGCGCGATCACCGAGATCGACCTCGACCTGGCGCAGACGGCGCCGATGCAGCGGCTCCTGCAGGGCGACGTGGGCTCCGGCAAGACCGTGGTGGCGTTGTATGCGCTGCTCCGTGCGGTCGAGTCGAGTCGGCAGGGCGCGCTGATGGCGCCCACCGAGACGCTGGCCGAGCAGCACTTCCTGACGCTCGAGCCGCTCTGCGCACAGCTCGGCGTGCGCTGCGTCCTGCTCACCGGCTCGGTCGGCGCAAAGAAGATCCGCGACGAGATCGCGAACGGCGTCGCGCAGATCGCGGTCGGGACGCACGCGCTGATCCAGCGTGACGTGGAGTTCGCCGACCTCGCCGTGGCGGTGGTCGACGAGCAGCATCGCTTCGGCGTCGAGCAGCGCAAGGCGCTCTCGGAGAACCGCTCGACGCACGTGCTGCACATGACGGCGACGCCGATCCCGCGCACGCTGGCACTGACGATCTACGGCGACCTCTCGGTAAGCGAGATCGCGAAGCCGCCGGCCAACCGCAAGCCGATCATCACCGCGCGCGTGGGCGCGGAGCGCTCGAGCGAGGCCTACAAACGGCTGCGCGTCCATCTCGACGCGGGCCGGCAGGCGTATGTCGTGTGCCCGCTGATCGAGCTGTCCGAGACGCGGCTCGCGCGCGCCGCCGAGGCGGAGGCGGAGCGGCTGCGGCGCGCCGAGTTGCGCGGCTACCGCGTCGGTCTCCTGCACGGCAAGCTGAAGACTGCCGAGCGGCGTGAGGTGATGCGGCAGTTCAAGGACCACGAGCTCGACGTGCTCGTCGCGACGACGGTGATCGAGGTCGGGGTCGACGTGCCGAACGCGACGATCATGATCGTCCAGGAGGCGGATCGTTTCGGCCTCGCGCAACTGCACCAGCTGCGTGGCCGCGTCGGTCGTGGCGGCGACCAGAGCTACTGCCTGCTGATCTCCCGCCCTGCGGAGGAGCTGACCGAGACGGCCGAGCGGAGGCTGCAGGCGCTCGTCGACACGACCGACGGGTTCGAGCTGGCGGAGATCGACCTCGACCTGCGCCGAGAGGGCCAGTTGCTCGGCACGCGCCAGTCCGGCTGGAGCGACCTGCAGTTCACTCGTCTTCGGCCTGACAGGGACCTGATCGAGCGTGCGCGCGAGATCGCCGGTGAGCTGCGCGGCGAGGACGGCCCGTGGCACGATGAGGCCGACAGAATGTCCGGTGATGCGGATCATCGCGGGCTCTCATAGGGGGCGCCGAATTGCGGCGCCGAAAGGACGGGACACGCGCCCGACCTCGGACCGCGTTCGCGAGAACGCCTTCAACCTGATCGGCCCGGTCGACGACGCCGACGTGCTCGACCTGTACGCGGGCTCGGGCGCGCTCGGGCTCGAGGCGCTCTCGCGCGGCGCCGCGAGCGCGACGTTCGTCGAGTCCGACCGCGAGGCGTGCCGCACGATCAACGCCAACCTCGACAAGCTCGAGCTGCGCGGCACGGTGCTCTGCCAGGACGCGGTGCGCGCCTTGACCCGCGAGCGCCGCCGGTACGACCTCGTCCTCTGCGACCCGCCGTACGACTACGACCACGCGAAGCTCGCGCCGCACCTGGCGGGCCTGCTGGCCGACGACGGCGTGCTCGTCTACGAGACCTCCGGGCGGGCCGATCCGCTCGAGCTCCCGGGCCTCTCCGTGCGCACCTCCCGCAAGTACGGCTCCGCACGGCTTACGCTGTACGACACGTGATCACCGCCATCTACCCCGGCACCTACGACCCCGTGACCAACGGGCACGTCGACGTGATCACGCGCGCGGCTCGGATCTTCGATCGCGTGGTCGTCGGCGTGGTGGGGAATCCGCACCACAAGAGCCCGATGTTCGAGGTCCCGGAACGCGTCCAGTTCGTCAAGGACGCGCTCGCCGGGGCGGCCGACAACGTCGAGGTGGTCGAGTTCAGCGAGCTCGTCGTCGACTTCGCCCGGCGCTGGGATGCGAAGGTGATCGTCAAGGGCCTGCGGGTCGTCTCGGACTTCGAGTGGGAATTCCAGATGAACCAGCTGAACCGGCACCTGGCGCCGGACATCGAGACCGTCTACGTGATGGCCAGCGCCCAGGTCAGCTTCGTTTCGTCGTCCGGCGTGAAGGAGATTGCCTCCTTCGGCGGAAATGTCGAAGAGCTGGTGCCGAAGGCTGTCGCCGCACGCCTGAAGGAGATGTTTCCGAACGGCCGCGGCGGCGCTCCGTTGTCCGACCAAGAGTAGACTGGAACCCCATGGATGTCCTTGTTCTGATCGACAAGCTCGACGACCTGGTGCACAACGCCAAGGCCGTGCCGCTCACCGACCAGGTGCGCATCGACCGTGAGGAGATCTACGACATCCTCGACCAGATGCGCGCCACGATCCCGGAAGAGATCAAGCAGGCCCGGTGGATCGTCAAGGAGCGGCAGGAGATGCTGGCGGAGGCCAAGCGCGAGCAGGACAGGCTCCTCCAGGAGGCCCGCGAGCAGGCAGTGCGCGAGGCGTCGCAGACCGAGATCGTCAAGCTGGCCGAGCGCCAGGCGCAGGAGATCATCGACGAGGCCCGCCGCTCGGCGCGTGAGATGCGCCTCGAGATGGAGGACTGGGCCGACGGCATGCTCGCGACGCTCGAGACGAACCTCGACAAGTTCCTCGTCGCGGTGCGCCGCGGGCGTGAACGGTTGCACGAGCGCTCGCAGGAGTCGGTGGTCGCCGGGATCGGCCCGGTCGACCTGTCCGACAACGGTTCGAACTACTAGAGCTCGGGCTTCGCGCCGCCGGTCTGCCAGTGCGCGAACGGCGCGTACGCCTCGCGCGGCGTGTTCGTCTCCTGCTCGACTCCGGCGCCGTGGGCCAGCGCGACCTCTGAGCGCGGATAGACGATGCCGCCGTGCACGACGCGGTTGCCGACCATCAGCAGCACGCAGGGCTCGTCGACGCCGACGAAGATGTGCCGCGTCCCCGGCGGGCAGTGCAGGAAGTCGAACTGCTTCAGCTCTAGCTCCTGCTCCTCGACGATCGCGAGGCACTCGCCGGAGACGATGAAGAAGTCCTCCTGGCTCTCCTCGGCGTGGTACATGCCGGTCGGTTTCCCGGGCTCGAGCACGGCGAGCGTGTAGCCGATCTGCTCGAACTGCTGCGGCTCCAGGCCCTCCCGCGCCGAGGCGATGCGGCCGTCGGTCTCGAACCTGCAGCGGAAGCCGAAGGCGTCGTTCGAGATCCAGGCCGCATCGCG
>Ga0265314_10006278_pt1 | contig 10542 bp, 6 predicted proteins | sample 4126metaG_FD_203106 | JGI IMG/M metagenome (GOLD analysis project Ga0265314, IMG submission 203106) | Rhizosphere microbial communities from Carex aquatilis grown in University of Washington, Seatle, WA, United States - 4-1-26 metaG | ecosystem: Host-associated > Plants > Roots > Rhizosphere >... | reverse complement strand
GACGGCTACCTCGGCGACCCCGCCAAAGTCCGCCTCCTCCCCGGCGCAGGCTCCGCACTCGCCGCCATCCGCGCCCTGGGCTACCGTCTCATCGTCGTTTCCAATCAATCCGGCGTCGCCCGCGGCCTCTTCGATGAAGCCGCCGTCGAGGCCGTCAACAACGAAGTAAACCGCCAGCTCCAGGTGCAGGCCGGCGCCTACATCGACGCCTCCTATTACTGCCCCTATCACCCCGAGGCACCGCTTCCCGACTACCGCATCGACCACGACTGGCGAAAACCCAAGCCCGGCATGCTCAAACAGGCCGCCGTGGATTTCGCGCTCGATCTCACCCAGTGCTGGATGATCGGCGACCAGCCGCGCGATGTCGCCGCCGGCGCCGCCGTCGGTTGCCGCACCATCCTCCTCCGCGACACCGACAAGCCCGCCGCCCCGCCCGCCGATGCCGACGCCGGCAAGCTCGCCGTCTCCCCGAATTTCGTCGTCAAGACCCTCGCCGATGCCGCCCGCATTCTCTCCCGCGAAGGCCGCCACGGTCCTCAGACCCCGCGCCCCACCGTCGAACCCGCACCGCCCCAACCCGCCGCAGCCCCGCCACCGCCCCCCGCGCCCGCCGCCAGGACATCTCCGCCACCCCCCCCGCCCCCGCCCCCCGCACCCGCCATCGAAAAAGCCCTCCCCGCGATCGCCACCGAGACGCTCGCACCGTCCGTCTCACCCGCCCACCGCCTCGAGCGCCACCTCGAAGAACTCGTTACCCACCTCCGCCACCAGGTCCGCAATGCCGATCTCCACCCCGACTTCTCTTTTTCCAGCATCGTCGCGATGATCCTCCAATTCCTCGCCCTCGCCGCCTTCCTCCTGGGCCTTTTCCGCTTCTTCCATACCCCCGCCACGTTCACCTCCGCCGCTGACATCGCCGCCGCCAATCTTTCCATCCTCGACGCAGTATTCTGGCTCCTTGCCGCCATTACCCTCCAGGGAACCGTCATCGCCCTCCTCCTGCACGCCCGGCACAAATAATCACCGTATTTCCGCCGCCGTCGTTATTGCCCACCGGCCCCGCCCCGCTTCCATCACCCCCCGTTTTGCCCTAAACTGCTCGGCTCTTAATACCTCAAAGGAACCCCCGCGAATGGGCATTGTCGTTCAAAAATTCGGAGGCACATCGGTCGCCGATGCCGCCCGCATCCACCGCGCCGCCCAGAAGGTCCTCGCCGCCAAACACGCCGGCCACAAGGTCGTCGTCGTCGTCTCGGCAATGGGCCACACCACCGACGAACTCATCTCCCTCGCCAAAAGCGTCTGGGGCGATCGCCCAGGCCAGCCGCCCAAACGCGAAATGGACCAGCTCCTCGCCACCGGTGAGCAGGTCACCATCGCCCTGATCGCCATGGCCCTCCACGCCCAGGGACACGAAGCCATCAGCTTCACCGGCGGCCAGATTGGACTCGTCACCGACGAAAACTTCTCCAAGGCCCGCGTCAAAGACATCGACAAAAAACGCATCCTCAAGGAACTCGACGCCGGCAAAATCGTCATCGTCGCCGGCTTCCAGGGCATCACCCCAGAGGGCGATGTCACCACCCTCGGCCGCGGCGGCAGCAACGCCACACTCGTCGCCATCGGCGCCGTCCTTCAGGCCGATGTCTGCGAAAATTACACCGATGTCGACGGCATCTTCACCGCCGACCCCCGCGTCGTAAAAGATGCCCGCCTCATCCGCGAAATCAGCTACGATGAAATGATGGAACTTTCCAGTGTCGGCGCCAGCGTCCTCCAGACCCGCGCCGTCGAATTCGCCAAAAAATACAACGTGCCGATCCACGTGCGCAACAGCCAGAGCGACGCGCCCGGCACCATGATCGTCGCGGAGACAAAAGCCATGGAACACATCGTCGTCAGCGGTTGCGCCCTCAAAAAAGACCTCACCCGCGTCACCCTTAAGCAGGTCCCCGACCGTCCAGGCGTCGTCGCGCAGATTTTCTCCGCCGTCGGCGAAGCCAGCATCGTCGTCGATGACATCATCCAGAACGTCCTCGCCGATGGCACCGCCAACATCTCCTTCACCGTCGAGCACGGCGACGTCGCCGACCTCAAGCAGGTCATCGAAAAGCAGGTCAAGGACTGGAACTCCGGCGGAGGAAACGCTGCCGCCGCCTTCGATACCCACCTCGCCAAGGTCAGCGTCGTCGGCGTGGGCATGAAGCAAAGCACCGGCGTCGCCGCCAAAATGTTCGGCGCCCTCGCCCGCGAAAAAATAAACATCCAGAACATCACCACCAGCGAAATTCGCATCTCCTGCGTCGTCGCCAAGGAAGAAGGCGAAAAGGCACTCCGGGCCGTCCACGCCGCCTTCGACCTCGGGAGTCAACCCGGCGCGTAAATCCCGCCGCCCGCCTGGAACCAACGCCATGCAACGGCTCCTCTTTATCGCCCCCGAAACGCCTGTCGAAACCCTCCTCGCTGCGGGCATGCTCGCCATCGCCGCTGAAAAACTCGCGCCCCGATCGACCACCATCATCTGCCCCGAAGCCCTCGCCCCCTTCTACAAAAACATGCCCTTCCCCTCCGAGACGCTCACCTACATCCCGGACGAATGCGCTGACCCTCTCCGCCTCCTCCATCGCCTCGCCGACGCACCCGCACCCGACCTCTGCATCAACGCCCGCACCACCCGCGACCCCTTCAGCGATGCCATCGCCCTCAACTGCCGCGCCGCTCAAACCGTCGGCCACGCCCATCCCTTCGGCTCCCCGCAAAGCGCCGCCGACGATGCCGCCCCGCACCGCTACTCCCGCCTCGCCCCCCACAGTGGCGTCGTTAAACTCGAAACCCAGCGCCACCGCGATCTCCTCAAAGCCCTCGACATCGACGTCGAATCCGTCCCCCCCGCCATTTGGACCACCCCCGCCGATCGCGCCTGGGCCGACGCCTTGCTCCATCACCATCAGCTCGACCCAGCACGCACACTCATCCTTTTCCCGGAACCCTCCCACCCTCTTGCCACCTGGCACGGCTTTCCCCAGGGCCTCGTTCCGCCCTGCCGCACCGCCGGCCTTTCCATCATCGCCGTCGGCCAATCCACGCGCGAAAACGACACCGCCCAGCTCCAGGCAATAACCGCGTCAGGCATAAAAGTCCTCGACCTCCGCGGCCAGATCAGTTTCTTCCAGACCGCCGAACTCATGCACTCCGTGCGCGCCGCCGTCGGGCTCGAAAATATCTTCGCCCACATCGCCTGCGCCGTTGGCTGCCGAAACGCCGTCCTCCTCGCCGGCGGCACGTTTGGGCGCTGGTTCCCCTATTCCCCGCTCACCGCCGGTATCACCGAACCACTCCACTGCCTCGGGTGCAACTGGAAGTGCCGCTACGAAAGCCCCTACTGCGCCGCCGCCGTTGCCCCCTTTATGTTTCAGGTCGCCCTCCACGACATCCTCAACTCCCCCGAAGCCCCAAAACTCCCGCGCCTCTTCGTCCAGCACTCCGACTTCGGCCTCGCGGGACCCGCCTACGAAGGCAAAATCCCCTTCAACGATTGCTACCTCAATCCCGACGCCTTGCCCTCCCTCCTCTACGAGATCTACCACATCTCCACGTCAAACACGCCCATCTTCGGCATGCCCACCTCGCTCTACGGCTGCAAGTTCCACCGCGTCTGCGTCCAGGTACACCCCGCGGGGGCCACACCATGAAAGTTGCCCTTCTCTACTCCGGTCTCGTGCGGACCCTCGCCGACACCTGGCCCGCCGTCCAAACCTGCTTCGCCCCATACACCCCCGATCTCTACTTTTACCTCAACGAACCCGCCCAGGAACCAGACGTCCGGGCGCTCATCCGCCCCACCCTCCTGCTCGCGGAACCGGACCACAAGCTCCCCGAAAAAAATTATCACTCCCGCATCGGGCCCGGTGTAAACGACATCCAGAACGACCTCCGCCAGATGCACGGCCTCCTCCGCGTCAACGCCCTCCGCAAGTCCACCGGCATCGCCTACGATTGGATCGTCCGGCTCCGCGCCGACCTCTTTTTCACCCGCTCCCCGGCTCCCCTTTCAGAACTGTCCCCCCACGCCGTTTACCTCCCCGGTTTCAGCAACTTCTTCGGTTACAACGACCGCTTCGCCTTCGGCCCACCCCATCTCATGGATATCTACATGGATCGCTTCACCACGTTCGACGATTACTTTACGAACGGCGGCGAATTCCACATGGAATCCTTCCTCGCGTGGACCGTCCGTAAAAACCAGATCCCCATTGCGCGCACCACCGCCGAATTCGACACCCTCCGCCTCGATGGCACGCGCGTCCCGCCCTTCCGCCACCGCGGCATGGGCGACACCATTTAAAAAATCAGATGGATTTCGAATCAGGTGCTCGTCAGCCGCCGATGCCGCGCCAGCGCCATGAGCGGGAAGTACAGCCGATACAGGTGATACTTCAGGTAAAACACCCGCGGGAACCCCGTCCCCGTGTACCAGTGCTCATCCCAGTTGCCGTCAGGGTTCTGGTTCTCGATCAGCCACTGCACCGCCTTCTGAATCTGCGGATCCTCCCCCGACGCATTCCCCGCCGCCGCCATCAGCCCCATCGCCCCCCACGCCGTCTGCGATGGGGTGCTCGGACCGCGCCCCTTCAGGCTCGGATTCTCGTACGTATCGCACGATTCCCCAAAACTGCCGTCCGGCTTCTGCACCGACCGCAGCCAGTCCACAGACTTCCGGATCCACTTGTGATCCATCCGCTCGCCGACCTGCCTCAAGCCTGTGAGCACCTGCCACGTGCCATAAATGTAATTCACGCCCCACCGCCCGAACCAGCAACCATCCTTCTCCTGCGTCTCCTTGAGAAAATCGATCGCCTTCCGCACCGCCGGATGCGCCGTCGTGATCCCATTATGTCCCAGGCATTCCAGCGTCCGGCCCGTGATGTCCGGGCAGGAGGGATCCTGGATCGCATTGTGATCCGCAAACGGCACATGCTCGAGCACCGGCCGATTCCGCGTCCGGTCAAATGCCGCCCAGCCCCCATCATCGTTCTGCATCGCCAGCAGCCAGGCAATCGCCCGCTTCACCGCCGGTTCCGCCGGGCCATTGCCGGTGCGCTTCAGCGCCATCGCCACCATCGCCGTATCATCCACATCCGGATAGTGCGGGTTCGAAAATTCAAAGAACCACCCCGATGGCTCCACATCCGGACAGCTCTTGCACCAGTCCGAAGGATTCCGGCATTCTTTCTTCAACAGCCAGTTCGCCGTCTTCGCCGCATCCGGGTTGTCATGCCCGAACCCCGCCTCCGCCAGCGCATGCAGCGCGATCCCGGTATCCCACACCACCGAAAAGCATGGCTGAATCCGGATCGAGTCACCCTCGCGGATAAACAAATCCTTCAAATGCTTCTGCGCCTCGAGCACCTTCGGATGGTCATCCGCATACCCCAGCGCACGGAACACGATCAGCACGTATACCATCGGCGGAAAAATCGCCCCCAACCCCTCCGACCCCTCCATGTGCTCCAGGATCCACTTCTCCGCCTCCCGGATCGCCTTGGGCCGCAACGGTGTCACGGCCGTCTTTTCATACCGCTTGAGCGTCATGTCGATCAGCAGGAACATCTCCCGCCACGACCGCGGCAATCCCTTGAGCCGGCCGACCACGCTGCTGGCGGTGTCATAATTGCGATACAGTTCCCGAATCCCCATATTCGCCGGAAGCTGCCGCGTCGGCCGCAGCGTGCTGACAATCGCCAGTGGCAGAATCATCGTCCGCGACCACGCCGACACCGCATACAGGTTGAAATACAAAAACTTGGGCAGCAGCACGATTTCCGGCGGAATCGACGGGCAGGCGTCATAAGAAATCTGCCCCAGCGCCGCCAGGTAAAACTTGGTGAACGAATTGCACTGCTCCGCTCCCCCCAGGGCCCGCACCACATCCCGCGCCGCCACCATGTGCGGCGCATTCGGGTCATCCCCCAGCAGTTTCAATGCAAAATACGCCTTTACCGTCCCGCCCAGGTCGTTGGCCCCGCCCGGGTAGAGGTTCCAGCCCCCGTCCGGCTGCTGTAGCGACCGCAGATAGTTGGCAATCAGCGGCAGGTCCGCATCATCTTCCTGCCCCAGGATGAATTTCAGCAGGATATATTCGGATCCCAGGATCGAATCCCCCTGCAATTCCGCGCACCAATAGCCGTCAGAATGGCGCATCCCGATCAACTTGGCCGTGGCCTTCTCAATGGAAGCATTCAACGCTTCCACGTCAATTTGGGGGCTATCTTCGGAGATGATCTGGGAAGATTCGACTTCCGGCGTACGCGGGCTCAGCAATTCTTGCGAAGCACGCGAACTGGTCGGCATAAATGCTGTCACGACAGTTACTTCCTTGAACCCTTGGCCAGCGCTTTAAGCCACCGCGACTGGCCTTTCGAAAGCCCCACGAGGTCGGAAACATTAACACAAGGCTGTAAGTCGGGCAAGGTCAAAATCCCGCCCCAGCAACCTTTAATACACCCCGCCAGCACTTTTGTGAATGTTATCGGCGTCCGACATGCATGCCCACGCAGCCCTGTTATACTGACCGTTGCGATCACCCCAACGCCACTCCTCGGAGCAATATCGAGCCCATGGCTGACCTTTTCTCTCATTTTACGGACTGGTTGAAGGAACACTCAGGTCAGCAATATGACTTACATGACCAGCATGTGAACTCTTCGTTTGTGAAAATGTTGCGCACCATCGGCTTCGACAAAGGCTACGTCCGCGGCGAAGGGTGCTACTTATGGGATGCCGACGGCAATAAATATCTCGACCTGCTCACCGGTTGGGGCGTCTTTGCCCTCGGCCGAAACCACCCCAAAATCCGTGCCCTCCTCAAACAGGTGATGGACGCTGACCTCCCCAACCTCGTCCGCATGGAATGCTCCATCCTCGCAGGTGCCGTTGCCCAAAAACTCACCAGCCACGCCTCCCCCAACCTCTCCCGCGTCTTTTTCACCAACTCCGGCACCGAAACCGTCGAAGGCGCCCTCAAATTCGCCCGATGCTTCACCGGTCGCCAAAAAATAGTCTACTGCGACCACGCCTTCCACGGCCTCACCGGCGGCTCCCTCGCGATCAACGGGGCCGACTTCTTCAAGGAACGCTTCGGCGAATTCACCCCAGGCACCGTCAAAATCCCCTTCAATGACCTCCCCGCCCTCGAAAATGCCCTGGCCAACAAAGACGTCGCCGGCTTTATCGTCGAGCCCGTCCAGGGCAAATCCTGCGAAGTCGTCGCCGACGGATACCTCAAGGAAGCGCAGCGCCTCTGCAAAGCCGCCGGCACCGCACTGATCCTCGACGAAGTCCAGTGTGGCCTCGGGCGCACGGGCAAATGGTTCTGCTTCCAGCACTTCGATGACGTCGAGCCCGACATCCTCTGCGTCGCCAAGGCCCTCTCCGGCGGCTTCGTCCCGGTCGGCGCCATCGTCACCAAGCCGGAAATCATGAAATCCGTCTTCGACTCCATGGAGCACTGCGTCGTCCACTCCAATACTTATGGCCAAAATGACATGGCCATGGCCGCCGCTCTCGCCAGCCTGCAAGTCATCGAAGACGAAAAACTCGTCGAAAATGCCGCCGCCATGGGCGACTACGCGATGGGCCGCCTTAAGGAAATCGGCGCCAAATGCCCCTTCGTCTCCGATGTCCGCGGCAAAGGCGTCATGTTCGGCATCGACTTCGCCCGCCCCGTCTCCGGCTTCCTCCTCCAGCAAAAATGGGACGCCCTCCACAAAATGAACTTCGGCGTCTTCGGCCAGACCATCATCATCCCTCTTCTCAACAAGCACAAAATCCTCACCCAGGTCGCCGGCTATCACACCGAAGTCATCAAGTTCCTCCCCCCCATGACCATCACCAAAGCAGACATGGACTGGTTCCTCACCGCGATGGAAGACGTCCTCGCCGACACCACCAAAACCGGCGCCACGCTGAAAACCATCGGCCGCCTCGCCGTCGGCGCCGTCCGCGGATAGTTCCGGCCAGGCCCCTGCCATTCATTGCCTCAGAGAATACGGCGCGCATAATGCCGAATCCGACGCGTCGGAGTTCGGTTCCACGGACGCCGTCCAGGCTTTGTTGAGCGTGGGTTTCTCATGGGTTTTGTCCAGCGGCGGCTGGTAAAATTGGTCATGTCCGTCTCGTGCGCCCCCAGGCGCACGCTCGCCATCTGCGCCGTCGTCCTCGTCGCCTGCGTCTCCCTCGCCTGGTTCAGGATGGGCCTCTCCACCGATCAGGACGAACTCCTCACCCCCAAGCTCGCCTTCTTCCGCGATTACAAACGCTTCGAATCCCTCTTCCCCGAAAACGACTCCTTCGTCGCCATCCTCGAAGCCAAAGACTACGCCCATCCCCCCTCCGGAAAACGCTGGATGGAATTCGCCGACAAGCTCGGCGCCGCCCTCCAAAGCCTCAGCGACGATGTCCAGCGCGTCGATTGGCGCGTCAACCCGAAAGACATTGGCGAGCAGGGCCTACTCTTCGCCCCGTGGGACCTCGTCAAAAATCCCGGCAAGCAGCTCGAGGAAGCCCTCAGCTCCGCTGACCCCCAGGCCCAGGGCTACTTCATGCAGCCCGATGAAACCAAGCGCAACACCCCCGCCTACGACAAAGACCTCATCCTCACCATCAATATCCACGGCAAGCGCGATTACTCCTCCCTCGCCGATATCACCAAGCCCCTCAAAGACATGCGGGCCGCCGTCGACAAAATCGCCCCAGGCTTCCCGGAATTCAACAAACCCGTCATCACCGGTCGCCCCGCCCTCGAAGCCGACGAAATGGAAACCAGCGACACCGACACCCGCACCGCCGAAATCATCGGACTCTCCATGGTCTTCGTCGTCCTGCTGATTTTCCTTCGCAACCTCTGGCTGGTCATCGTCGCCGAACTCTGCCTCGGCGTCGGCATCGGTTGGACCTTCGGCTGGGCCACCCTCTCCATCGGCCGGCTCAATCTCCTCTCCCTGGTCTTCGTGATCGCCCTCATCGGCATCGGCATGGATTACCTCATCCAGATTCTCTCCCGCTACCGCTACGAAAAACGCCGCTACGCCCGCCCCGCCGCCATCTGGGCCCGCGTCTTCCGCTTCGTCAGCCCGCCGATCTCCACCGCCTGCTTTGGGGCCGCCGGCGCCTTCTTCTCCGCCTCGCTGACCAATTTCCGCGGTGCCGCCGAACTCGGCATCATCGCCGGCGGCGGCCTGCTCCTGTGCCTTCTCTCCGGCTACACCGTCCTGCCCGCACTCCTCACGATTTTCCCCGCCAACGTCGGCGCTGTCCCCGAAGACAAACGCTACCGCCACCGTGGAACCATTCCCCACGCCGGCGGCCGCCGCCTTATCCCCGCCATCCTCTGGATCGCCGTCGCCATCGGCGGCCTGATCCTCTCCCTCCCGCCGCAGTTCGACCCCAACCTCCTCAAGCTTCAGGCCAGCGGCCTTCCATCTGTCCGCTACGTCCGGAAGATCGGAACCTGGAACGCCGTCCTGATCTCCGATGACCTGAACCAGCTCCGCAGCGCCCGCGATGCCTACACCAATCCGCCCGATCCCCTCATCGACCGCACCGAAAGCATCCTCGACGCAATCGACAAACAGGATTACCTCGCCAAACAGCCGCTGGGCCTCGCGAAGCCCAAGTTAAACATGCCCGCTCTCCCGCTGATCCTCCGCGAGCACCTCGTCAACCTCAACGGCGCCGGCGACAACCGCCCCATCTATGCCCTGTACCTCTATCCAAAAAAAGACCTCTGGGATTCCCGGAACCTCGAAGAATTCGTCCTCGACGTCAAAGCCCGCCGCCCGCCGGATATCCTCCTCACCGGCATCGCCCCGCAACTCTACGACTCCACCAGCGAAATCTACAAAGCCTTCCGCAATTCCTCCATCTACGCCCTGGTCCTGATCTTCATTCTCGTCCTCCTCGATCTGCGCAACCTCGGCCAGACGTTACTCGCCATCTCCGTCCTGGGCCTCGGCCTCCCCATGCTCCTCCTCGCCATGTTCATCTGGCGCAACTGGCTCATCGACGGCACCGAAATCCCCGGCAACTGGAACTTCGCCAACTTCTTCGCCCTCCCCATCCTCATCGGCGCCGGACACGAATATGGCGTCTTCATGGTCCACCGCTACCGCGAAGCACTCCACGACCCCCGCCGCGTCTGGCGCCCGTGGGATGTCGCCGACCGCGCACTCCTCCTCTGCGGAATCGTCACCTGCTCCTCCTTCGGCTTCCTCCTCCTCGCCCGCCACCACGGCCTCCAATCCCTCGGCTGGGTCATGGCCGTCGGCACAGCCTGCATCTACCTCTCCGCCCTCCTGGTCCTCCGCCCCATCCTCCTCTGGCAGCTCAAACGAAAAGGCATCTGTGGCGGGAATGGAAACGGAACATCCGAAGATCGGGTACAAAATGACGGATGACCAAACCTACTGGTGTTTTGTCATTCAGTCATTCGATCATTCGGTTTTGATTCGTCATTCCGTCATTCGAATTTCGTCATTCCTC
>Ga0265314_10006276_pt1 | contig 10545 bp, 6 predicted proteins | sample 4126metaG_FD_203106 | JGI IMG/M metagenome (GOLD analysis project Ga0265314, IMG submission 203106) | Rhizosphere microbial communities from Carex aquatilis grown in University of Washington, Seatle, WA, United States - 4-1-26 metaG | ecosystem: Host-associated > Plants > Roots > Rhizosphere >... | reverse complement strand
CTCGGCCGGCGCTTGTGGCGCGGCCCGCGCGAGGTGGCGGTCAAGCGCATCGTCGAGGAGCGGCCCAAGCCGCCGACTTTTGTCCGGCGCGACTACCCGGCCGATCTGGAGCTTATCGTTCTGCGCACGCTGGAAAAGAAGGCAGAGGATCGCTACCAGTCGGCCACCGAGTTGCACGAAGACCTTCAGAATTTTCTGGCCCGTTCGAGCGCGCACCTGCGCAACAACTTCCAGATGGCTGACTATGTAGCCAAGATTTTCTCGGAGGAAGCGGATGCGCTCATCTCCGATTCTGGCCGCCGCCGGGCGCAGGCGTTCGTCGAGGTCGGCGATGGCGCCGAGGCCGATCAGGCGGATCTGGATTTCGACGTCCAGCAATCCGAGGGGCCTGGCGCGGCCTTGGCGCGTGCGCTACGGGCTTCGGCGCTTGGCGTGTGGGCCGATGTTGGAACGACCAACGTCGAAACACTGGGGCAGCCAAGCCCAGCCGCGAATGAATCCGCGGAGGAATCCGAACGTCCGGGCGACCTCGCGAAGCGCGCGTCCGGTGGCGCGACCCACAGCGAACCCGAATCGCTGTTTTCCGAATCCGCGAGCGATCTGGAAGCGGCCGCGGAAGCGGATGCCGCGAAGAAAGAGGAGGTAAAGCCGGAAAGCGCCAAGGCTACGGCGCCTACAAATCCCACGTCGAAAGAGCCGCGCGACGAGGTTCCCGAACGAGTGCCCAGGCGCTGGAACGGAGTGGTTGTCGCAGGAATCGTATTGGCGGCGGCCTTGGCGGTCGGTCTGCTTTGGTGGCTGCGCGGGTCATAGAGGAATTTTCCTGTGCGTACTAAACACTGCCAATACAGGTCGCCAGAGGTGCATCGGTTGCCGCGGCTGTGGTACCCTCACGGTTCGAGGCCCTTCCAGGATCTAGGATGAAGTTCGTCTGCGACCGCTGCCAGACCCGCTATTCGATCGCGGATGAAAAAGTCAGGCAGAAAATCCTGCGTATTCGCTGCAAGACCTGCGGCAATGTCATCGTTGTCCAGGGTGAACGGGCGTCGGCCGGCGCGGCGGGCTCGGAAGATGCGCATGCGTTCGAGCATTTCGAGGCGGCCAAGACCCTGGCGTCTAGCAGTCCCTATGCGGCCTCGATTGGCAGCACGCCGAAGGCGGCCCCGACCAGTGCGGCGAAGGCAGCCCCTACCAGCGCGCCCAAGGCGGCCGCGATTGGCGTGCCCAAAGCTCATTCGTCGAGTGCTCCCAAGGTCGCCCCGGCCGCAGTGCCCAAGGTTGGCACCGCCGTTCCCCCGCCGCCTCCCGCGGAAGATGGACCCGATCCTCTCGGTGGCCGCATGGAATGGCACTTGGCCATTGCTGGCGTTCGCAGCGGTCCCTTCACGCGCGCGGAAATCGCTCGGAGGGTTCTGGCCACCGAGCCGGGCAAGAAAGTCCACGTCTGGAAGGAAGGAATGCCAGGGTGGAAGCCATCGGACGAAGTCTCGGTCATTGCCCGGGAACTGAGCCTTCTGAGGCCGCCAGCGTCGCCACCGCCGCCACCGCCACCCGAGCTGCTGAAAGTAGCGCCGCCCTCCGCCCACCCCAAGGTCGCGGCCATGCCTGCTTCGGCGGCGAAATCGTTGAAGGCTCCTGAAAAGCAGCCGCCCATCTTTCCAGGCAAGCCGATCAAGCCACGTTCCGCGGCCATCTCCGACTCTGGGGATTTCACCGTCGACGCCGACCCAGGCATGTTCGCGGACCTCACCACGAAAAAAGCGAAGAACATTCACGACCTGTCCGAGGAATCGGGCATGGACGGCTTCGCTGATGTCACCAGCAGGAAGAGCCAGAACTCTCTGGAATCCGCGCTGGCCGCTGCACCGGCTTCCGCCAAATCCGATAAGACGCCGCCGCCCGCGCATCCGTCGGTGTCCGCGAAGGCCACCGTGCCGTCGCCTGTGCATCCGTTCCCGCCCGTGCACGCGAAGGTCGCCGTGCCGTCGCCGGCAGCCTCCAGTTCGGCGAACCTGCCGGCCGTGGCGACGCCGCCGGCAGCGTCTGTTTCGGCAAGCCATCCGGCCGTGGCGCCCGCCACTCATTCTCCGCCAGCGAGTGCGGCTACCAGCGCGTCTAGCTTGCCCTTGGCGTCCGCGATTTCGGCTGGCCCATCCGACTTGGGCGGTTTCTCCGAGGTCATCCAAGCCGTCGCCGCGAGCGAACCGCCAAGCGGCTCGGAGCAAATTTTCCCCGATCTTGTCACGCCGCCAGGGGCGACCGCCTTTCCATCTCCCGTTTTCGCGGATTCCGGGGCTCCCAAGGTTTCCGCGCGCCCTGGTGTGAAGTACGTGGCGGGGGCAGGTTTGATCGTGGCGTTGGTCATCTTGATCGTCATGGTGACCTTGCGTATGGACAGCAGAAAGGTTCCCGACATCGAGCCCGTACCCGCCGCGCCGACGGAGCCGGCAGTAGTTGAGCCGCCCAAACCCGCCGCCGTCGAGCCAGCCAAACCCGAGCCAGCAGCCACCGCGCAAAATGTGCGCTCCGGCGGCAAGCGCGGCGCGGGCAAGTCCACACGCCACGTGGACGTGGCTCCCGCGCCCGTGCATCAGCCCGAGCCGAAACAGCCGAGCAAGCCGCCCGAGCCGCACCGGCCGAACCCCTTCGACGAGGCCAAGGCGACTGTCTCGCAGTCGCAGATCAGCGCGGTCGTGCGCAGCAAGACCAACCAGGCCGGACTCAAGACTTGCTACGAGCGCGCGCTGAAGATGGATAATCGCCTGACCAGCGGGCGCATCGACGTGACGGTTTCCATCGGAACCTCGGGGATCGTACAGCGGGTGGTGATCAATGCCCCGGCCAGCTTTATCCTGGTCGAGCCGTGCATCAAGAGCGCGGTCAAGCGCTGGGTGTTCCCGCCCAGCTCCGAGGAATACGCGACCAATTTCCCGCTCATCATGCAGGGCGGGATGTAGCCGGGCCGACGGCGAGCGCGCTGCTACACTTCGGCCGATGTCATCGAGATCCGACCGCCATCCCTACGCCGCGTTCTTAGCCCGGGTGCAGAAGCCGTCGCGCTACACGGGCGGCGAATACGGCGAGCGGCGAATCGATCTCGCGACCGCGCGGGCGCGGGTGTGCCTGGCCTTTCCCGATGTCTACGACATCGGCATGTCGCATCTCGGGACCAAGATCCTATACGGGCTGCTCAACAAGGCTGAGGGGATCGCGTGCGAGCGTGTGTTCGCGCCGTGGCTCGACATGGAAAAAGAGCTGCGCAGCCGGTCGCTGCCGCTTTTTACGCTGGAGACGGCAAGTCCGCTCGGCGATTTCGATGTCGTCGGCTTTTCCTTGCAGTACGAGCTGAACTTCACCGGGGTGCTCGGCATTCTCGATTTGGGCGGATTGCCGCTGCGTTCGGCAGCGCGGGCGGATGCACATCCGTTGATCTTGGCGGGTGGCCCCGTCGCTACCCACCCCGAGCCGCTGGCGCCGTTCGTCGACGCCTTTTTCATCGGCGAGGCGGAAGAGCTGCTCCCCGCGCTGTGCCTGGAAGCCGCGGAGTTGCGCCGAGCGAAGCTTCCGCGCTTGGAGATTCTGGCGCGTCTGGCGCAAAAGTATCCGCTCTACGTTCCGGCGCTCTATGCGACCGAGCGCGACGAGGCGACCGGATTCGTTGTCGTCGGCGAGCCCAGCGATGCGCGCGTACCCAAGTGCACGCGCAGAGCTTGGGTGAAAGACCTCAACCGCTTTCCTTTTCCCGACGATTCGCCGCTGCCCCACGCCGAGGCGGTCTTCGATCGCATGGCGGTGGAAATCGCGCGTGGCTGCACCGAAGGCTGCCGCTTCTGCCAGGCGGGAGTGATCTATCGGCCGGTGCGCGAGCGCGATCCAGTGGCGGTCATCGACGCCCTGGCGGGCGGGATTCGCAAAGGCGGCTACGACGAGACCTCGCTGGCCTCGCTCTCGCCGGCCGACTATTCGTGCGTGACGCCCCTGGTCCGCCGGGCCATGGCCAAATTGCGCGACGACAAGGTTTCGCTGTCGGTGTCCTCGCTGCGCGCCTACGGCCTCGACGAAGAATTGCTGGGCGACCTGGCCGCGGGCGGAATCACGGGCCTCACCTTTTCGCCCGAGGCCGGCACCCAGCGCATGCGCGACCTCATCAACAAGAACGTCACCGAGGCCGACATCCTAGAATCCGCCGAGCGCGTGTTTTCGCGCGGGCACCAGCGCATGAAGCTGTACTTCATGATCGGCCTGCCCACCGAGACCGACGAGGACATCATCGGCATCGTCGAGACCGCCGCGCGCGTGCAGGCCATCGGACGGCGCTACTTGCGCGCCGCCAAGGTGTCGGCCGCGGTGTCGACCTTCGTGCCTAAACCGCACACGCCCTTCCAGTGGGCGGCCATGGACAGTCGAGACGAGACGGCGCGCAAGCACCGGCTTCTCTCCGAGCACGCGCGCCGCCTGCGCGTCGAGCTGCGTACGCACGAGAACACGCAGTCGCACCTGGAAGCCATCTTCGCGCGCGGCGACCGTGCTTGCGCGGAGGTGCTGGAGCGCGCGTTCAAGCTGGGCTGCCGGTTCGATGGGTGGAGCGAAGGGTTCCGCGAGGATCTGTGGGAGCAGGCCATGGCCGAGGAGCGGGACGCGCATGGATTCGATCCCGAGCGCTATCTCGGCGCGATTTCTGAGGGAGCGCGACTGCCCTGGGACCATATCGACGTGGGCGTCGAGAGCGAGTTCCTGCGCAAAGAGCTGCGCCGGGCGATGAAAGACAAGGTGTCGCCTCCGTGCGGAAAGCCGGTCGGGCAGCTCCTGCATCCGGCCAGCGTGGCCGACGCCGAAGCGGCCGACGAACGAAAGTTGGTCTGTTACGACTGCGGTGTCGCCTGCAATCTCGACGAGATGAAACGCCAGCGCCTGTTTTTCCTGCGCCGGATGAACGCTTGGTCGCCGCGCGCTCCCCTGCCCAGCCTGCGGCGAAGCCGTGAGGGCAAGCAGGGCCGGCCGTCGCCAAGACCAGCCACCGATTCCATGCAAGGCGAGCCCACGCGTTTCCGCCTGCGCTACACCAAGCTCGGGCCAGCGGCATTTCTCGCCCACCTAGATCTGGTCCGCCACCTGCCGCGCGCCTTCCGTCGGGCCGGTCTGGAGATCTACTATTCGAAGGGTTTTCACCCCAAGCCCGGACTGGCCTTCGGACCTGCGCTCGGCCTGGGAATTCCGTCGCTTGGCGAGTTCCTTGACGTGAAGCTGGTGGACAAGGTAACCCCCGACGAGATCTTGCGTCGACTGCGCGCCGTCTCGCCACCGGGGGTCGATTTCTTGGCAGCCGCGGCGCTTGTCGACGGCGATCTGCCGCTCGGCCGCGTGCTCACCGAATCGCACTACGCCGTCCGCCTGCCCGACGGTCTATCCGCAAGTGCGGCCGAAGCGCTGTGGAACAAGGGCGAGCCGATGCTAGCAACCCGCCGCGAGCGCAGCGATAGCAGAAGGCCTGATCGCGGCAACACCCGCGACGTCCGCAAGAGCATTGTGCTTGCGAAAGTGGCTGGGATCGAAGAGCGGCGATTGCTGGGGGAGAAACTCGGCTGGCCAGTTGAGGACCGGGAGCGGGTGCTGGATTTCAGTTTGGTAGTCAGCGCCTTGGGAAGCGCCCGGCCCGTCGAGGTTATCGAGGCCTTCTTCGGCGAAGGCGCACCCGGTAGTTGCGAGATCGTGCGAACGGGACTGTACGCTACGGCCGCGGGTGAAAGGGTGGATCCGGTGGAGGTCGGGAGACTGCGGGCGGAAAGATTCACAACAGAGAGCGCAGAGGGGGCAGAGAAAGAACAGGGACGGAACGAACCCCCAATAGGCTAACGCGACGCTGTCATGGGGAGACGAATTCGCGCGAATTCTTCCGAAACTGCGCCGCCCAAATCGACCCTTGACACTTTCGCGCGGCTCGGGCGTTATCCCTCCTGGCCGCAACGGCACAACAGGAGAGATGCGGAAAATGAAGCTTCGCCCAGCGCCGCCCGAACGCAATTTGGTCGAACGTTCCGAGATCCTGGATGCCGTGGCCATGGCGCGCGTGGTGCGGCGGATCGCCTTTGAAATCGTCGAGCGCAACGGTCACGACGCCTACTTCGTCGGTATTCGCACGGGAGGCGCACTGCTGGCCGAACGCATGGTGAAGCTACTGGTCGACGGCGGTGAAAAGCGTCCTGACTTGGGTGCCATCGACATCGCGCTCTACCGCGATGATGTCTTTCTGGGCCTGACTAAACCCGAGATCGGGCCAACCGAGTTGAAGAAAACCATCGACGGACGCACCGTCGTGCTGATCGACGACGTGCTCTTCACCGGACGGACCGTGCGCGCAGCCATGGACGTGCTGGCCGACTACGGCCGGCCACGTGGCGTTCAGCTTGCGGTGCTCGTCGACCGCGGGAGGCGCGAGTTGCCCATTCAGCCTGACTACGTGGGGGTGCGCCTGCAGACCACGGCCGAGCAGTCGGTGCGCGTGATGTTCAGCGAGCGCGGCGAGACCGATCGGGTGGTTCTGCGCGAAAGGAGCGGCCCATGACCGCGGCTCTACCGTTTTCCCAGAAGCATCTGCTCGGCATGGAGCACCTTTCGGCCGAGGAGATCACGACCATTCTGGACCACGGCGAGCGTTTTTTGGAAATCGCTGAGCGCCCCATCAAGAAGGTGCCCACCCTGCGCGGCAAGACGGTCATCAATTTGTTTCTCGAACCATCCACGCGCACGCGCACGTCGTTCGAGATCGCGGCCAAGCGCCTTTCCGCTGACGGGATCAATTTCACCGCGTCGGCGTCGTCGACCACCAAGGGCGAAACTCTCATCGATACCGCGACCAACCTCGACGCCATGAGCCCGGACATCGTGGTGATCCGCCACTCGCAGGCGGGTTCGGCGTACCTGCTGACCAAGCACATCAAGGCCGCGGTGGTGAACGCTGGCGACGGGCAGCACGAGCATCCGACGCAGGCGCTGCTCGATGCCTCGACCATTCGCGCGCACAAGGGAAAGATCGAAGGGCTGACGGTGGTCATCTGCGGCGACATCGATCATAGCCGCGTGGCCCGCTCCAACATCTTCGCGCTTCGCAAGCTTGGGGCAAAGGTCCGCGTGGCCGGCCCGCGCTCGCTTTTGCCCCTCGGCATCGAGAGCCTGGGCGTGGAGGCCTTCGACCGCGTCGAGCCGGCGCTGGAAGGTGCGGACGTGGTGATGATGTTGCGCATCCAGCTCGAACGCAAAGCCGGCGGTCGCTTTCCCAATACGCGCGAGTATGCGCGCTACTTCGGCCTCAACCCGCGCCGCCTGGCTCTGGCCAAGCCCGACGCCATCGTCATGCACCCCGGGCCCATGAACCGCGGTGTCGAGATCTCGCCCGAGGTCGCCGACGGCCCGCGTTCGGTAATCTTGGATCAGGTCGCGCGCGGCGTGGCCATCCGCATGGCCGTGCTGTACTTGCTCGGCGGTGGCAGCGACGCGACGGAGTGAGGAGGTTGGCCATCCATCAACACATTTTCTGGCAGCCGAGCCAAAGGCTCGGCCGCAGGTGGGGTGAAGTCCGCGAATTTACTTCGCGGACGAGGGGCGGGCCGCGGCCCGCCCTTAACAATCTTGAGTGGCGTCGATCTTGACAGGTGCGCTTGCAAAGCCCTATGTGAGGAGCGTTTTTCATGGCTGACCTTCTTCTGCGCGGTGGACGCGTGATCGATCCGGCGCGCAATTTCGACGCAAACGCCGACGTGCTATTGCAAAACGGCAAGGTTGCCCGGGTCGAACTCGGCATCGCCGCAGCCAAGGACGCGCGCATCCTTGATGTGGCTGGCAAGTGGGTCGTGCCCGGTCTCATCGATCTGCACGCCCACCTGCGCGAGCCCGGCCAGGAATACAAAGAGAACATCGAGACCGGCACGGCCGCCGCGGCCGCGGGTGGTTTCACCGCCGTGTGTGCCATGCCCAACACGATTCCGCCCAACGACAACCGCGCCGTAACCGAACTGATGGTGCGTCGGGCGCGCGAGGTCGGCGCGGTTCGCGTCTATCCCATCGGCTGCATCACCGTTGGACAGAAGGGCGAGACCTTGGCTGAGATGGGCGAGATGCTGGACGCCGGCATCGTCGCAGTTTCCGACGACGGCCGAAGCGTGATGAACAGCGAGGTCATGCGGCGGGCGCTGGAATACGCGCGCGGTCTCGGCCTGGTCGTCATCCAGCACGCCGAGGACACTTGCTTGTCCGCGGGTGGCCCGGCTCACGAGGGCGCGGCATCGACGCGCATCGGTCTGCGCGGCCAGCCAGCAGCGGCCGAATCGTCGATGGTGGCACGCGACCTCGAACTGGTGGCGCTGACCGGCGCTCGCTACCACGTGGCCCACGCCAGCTGCGCCGATACCGTGCGCCTGGTTCGCGAAGCCAAGCGGCGCGGCCTGCCCGTGACCTGCGAGGTGACGCCTCACCATCTGACATTGACCGATGAGGACTGCGCTAGCTACGACACTTCGACGCGCGTGAATCCGCCTCTGCGCAGCGAGAGCGACGTGGCGGCCATGCGCGAGGCGCTGGCCGATGGAACCATTGATGCGGTGGCCACCGACCACGCGCCCCATTCGTCGGTGGAAAAGGACGTGGAATTCGAGCAGGCCGCCTCAGGCATGATTGGCCTCGAAACCGCCCTCGGCCTCTGTCTCGAATTGGTTCACGCCAATGTCCTCACGCCCATGGCGCTGTTCACGCGCATGTCGACGGCACCTGCGAAGATCCTCGGGTTGCCTGGCGGCACCCTGGCGCCGGGCTCGGTGGCGGACGTGACCGTCGTGGATCCGCAAGTTGCGTGGGTGTGCGACCCCAGTCGATTCCGTTCGCGCTCGCGCAATTCGCCGTTTGGCGGGCGCAACATGCGCGGGCGGGCTATGCTCACCATCGTTGCCGGAAACATCGCATTCGCAGAGGAGAAACTCGTTGGCTGACGACGTACAGAATACTTCGCCCGCGCTTTTGGCCCTGGAAGACGGCAGCGTCTATCGCGGCACGGCCTTCGGCGCCGTGGCCGATCAAGCCGGCGAACTGGTCTTCAACACCGCCATCACGGGCTACCAGGAAATCCTGACCGATCCGTCGTACCGCGGCCAAATCGTGATGATGACAGCGCCGGAGATCGGCAACGTCGGCGTCAACCTCGAAGACTACGAATCCGTGCACCCGTTCTGCGCCGGCTTCGTGGTGCGCAATCTGGCCTCGCGCGTGTCGAACTGGCGCGCGCAGGAAAGCCTGCCCGATTTCATGGCCAAGCACGGCGTTGCCGGCATCGCGGGTATCGACACCCGCGCGGTCACCCGGCGCCTGCGCATCGGCGGCGCGCAGCGCGCGCTGATCACGCGCAACGTGACCGACCCCGCTGCCGCGGTCGAGCGCGCCCGCAAGCACCCGTCGCTGGAAGGTCGCGACCTGGTCAAGGAAGTCACTTCCGCCAAGCCCTACGACTGGAACGAGGGACTATGGCAAACGCCAGGCAACCCGAAGAGCGATCCACCGGTGCGCCACCGCGTGGTGGCGTACGATTACGGCATCAAGCGCGGCATCTTGCGCCGCCTGCGCGCCGCCGGTTGCAGCGTTTCGGTCGTGCCCGCGCAGACTTCGGCCAAGGACGTCTTGGCCCAGAAACCCGACGGGATCTTCCTTTCCAATGGCCCCGGCGATCCCGCGGCGGTCACCTACGCCGTCGAGGCCACGGCCGAACTGGCCCGCGCCGGCAGGCCCATATTCGGCATTTGCTTGGGGCACCAGATCCTCGGCCTCGCCCTGGGCGGCAAGACCTACAAGCTCAAGTTCGGCCACCACGGCGCCAACCACCCGGTCATGGATCTGACCACGCGCAAGGTGGAAATCACCTCGCAGAACCATGGCTTTGCCGTCGACGTGGATTCGCTGGCCGGCAAGGCGGTGCTGACCCACATCAACCTGAACGACAACACCGTCGAGGGCATGCGCCATGATCGGCTGCCCATCTTCAGCGTGCAATACCACCCCGAAGCGTCGCCCGGTCCCAACGACCCAAGCTACCTGTTCGATCGCTTCGTCAAACTGATGGACGAAGCCCGGCGGTGAGCGCGTCCGAGTCCTCGGCCGGGCTCCTCGCTCCTGGCCTCATTCACACCTTGCTCGACGAGCTTGCGTCGAGGTTCGCCGGCTCGGGCTACCAGGCAGAGATTACTGCCGCTCGCGAGGAGTACTTCACCCGCTCGGGCAAGGTCTTCGAGGACGACGCCGAGGTGCACGAAGCCCGCACGGTCTCGTTCTTGGAGTGGTACGTGATCGAGCGGCCCTTGGTGTCAGGGCTACCGCCGGTGATCGCCGCGCTCGAAGATGCGCAGGCTCGGCCAAGTCCTGCGGCGGGTTCCACGGCAGGTTCCATAGATCGGCTGCAAGCCCTGGCTAGCCTGGCGGGCAGCCATCGCAGCCTGTTCGACATCGCGCACGTGGATGGCAACGCCATCGAGCTTGAGGACGTGCTGGGCGGGGCGCGCTTTCGCGTGG
>Ga0265314_10006275_pt1 | contig 10547 bp, 8 predicted proteins | sample 4126metaG_FD_203106 | JGI IMG/M metagenome (GOLD analysis project Ga0265314, IMG submission 203106) | Rhizosphere microbial communities from Carex aquatilis grown in University of Washington, Seatle, WA, United States - 4-1-26 metaG | ecosystem: Host-associated > Plants > Roots > Rhizosphere >... | reverse complement strand
CTGGTCGGTGTTATTAACGACTGGAATGGGCCAGGTCCGTGTGAAGTTGACCAGTCGGCCTTCCGGATCGGTCAGCACGATGGCGTCGATGTAGGGCAGGCCGCTGATCAGGTCGTTGAAGTGCTGGTATGTGTCGTAACCCGCCATCTCTCTGATGAGGTCGTCGGTCGACGCGATTCCTTTAGCCTGGATGCGGTCGATGGCCACCGTGTGGATCAGGTCGATCGACTGAAAGCTGCGATCGAGCTGCTCGGAGAGCATGGTCGCCAGGTTCGCAAGCGTTCGTTCCTGGTTGGCCAGGACGCGCTCGCGCATGTTCGACAACAGGCTCGAGGTTACCGCGATCACCGCGGCGATCAGGACGATGCCGCTGACCACGATCATCAGGACCGGGCGGGCATGCCAGGGCGGCCGTGCAGCGGTCGAGACAATTTCCTCGGCTCGCGTGGGGGGTAGCGGCGGTCTCCGGTCTATCCCGTTCTGGGCAGCGGCGTCACTCATGCGCGCCAGCATGCCCAAGCGACTCTACGATCAAATTAACATTGAATGATCCAAATGGGCCAATCCAAGTAGCGATAACTAAACCCTAATCCGCCAGTAAATTTAAGTTATGGAAATTGGGCCGAGGACAACCTCTGCGCGGCCGCGCCGTGCCGATACTACTTTTTCTCACAACGCCGGCGCGGCCCGTTAAGCGGTTGGTAACTACAATCGGCCGCAAGGAAAGATCGGTAGGCCGCGGCACAGGCCTGCACATTGCAGTTCGGCGCCACGGCGACCTGGGAGCGCCGCGGCTCCCCCGCTCCCATTGTCTGCCCCGGCGGAGCGGCAGCGGGACTTTGGACTTCGGCAGGAGCAAGCGCGGCGGCCGGGGGGGCGCTCTTGTTGCCAAGGACGATGGTCGGCACGACGGATTTGGGATTAGGCATGGGCGACAAGGTCGCCGGCTGCCAATCGAGGCCGAAGCCGACACTGGCCAGCACCACGAGCAGTACCCCGAGATAGGCCCAACGCGACATCGCACGGCTCCGAAGAACCCGGCTCGCAACGCCACGATAGGGTAGTGAGTTTGTCTGGCCAGCGCTACCAGAACCAACCGCGATTGGTCGGCCGCTCGATGACGATTATCCGACGGCCAGCGCGCGCGGGGGCGACATTGTCGTCATCGTCATAGCCCTCATAACTGTCCGCCGGCCGAACGCGGTGCTCCACTCTGTCGACCTCGCCCGTTTCGTCGTCGCGGCCGCGCCGGCGGCTTACGGGCTGCTCGTCGTCATCGGAGCCACGTTGACGAACGGCGGTCCGCACATCGTCATCCGGAGTGCGCCGGTGCGCCGTGGTGGCGGTGGTACGTGTGGGCGGCTTCTCGCAGACGCGCCGTTCCCCGCTGAAAGGCTGATAGGTGCAGTCGCTGGCGCGGAACGAGGAATAGGCAGCGGCGCAGGCGTCGATCTCACATTTATTAGGCGCCGTGCCTTGCGGCGGCATGTTTGCCGTTTGCTCGGTTGCGGGCGTGGGCGCGGACGGATTAGCCGGAGCGGCGTGAGCCGCTGGAGCGGGCTGAGCGGGCGAGGGCGGTGCCGCTTCCGCTTTCGCGGTCACCACAGGCGGTGCCGGCGGTGGGCTCTGCTGCGCCGGGTCAGTCGTTGCCGCCATGACCGGCGTCGGTGTCTGAGCCACGCCGGCCTGCTGCACGCTGCCGGTCGTCTCAGCCGGCTGGCGTGCTGGCGGCGGCACGATTACGCGCGCGACCTCCGGCTTCTTCGGATAAACGGGATTGAGCTGATCGCTGGCCACGTCGGTCGTCGGTTTGGCCGGTGGCGACGACGGCAATACGGACGCTGCGGTCTGCATCGGCGACTTGGCGTCGTGTTTCGGCTTGGTCAGCCAATCGAGCTCAAGCAGGATGCCGCTGATCGCGACCAGCAGGATTCCGACGTATACGAAAAAGGCCATTGTTCCGCCCGCCTGCCGGCATTATGCCTGGTAGGAAACGCCGGAACCGATGCGACGTTCCTCTCCCGACGAGGCCGGCGGACCGGTTCCTCTCGCGAATTGGCGATGATGAACACCGTGTGCAAAGGACCCTTGCATGAGCGCTCAGAGCACGGCATCGACGGACGCTGACGGAGTCGTTCGCTTCACGCGCTAGGGCGCCATCGCGCGCGTCGCCTTCGACCGGCCGCAGGCGCACAACGCCATGACCTGGTCGATGTACGAGCAGCTCGAGCGCATCTGCACGGAGATCCGCGCCGACGCCGGCATACGCGTCGTCGCCTTCTCCGGCGTCGGCGGCAAAGCCTTCATCGCCGGCACCGACATCGCGCAGTTCCGCAGCTTTACCTCGGGGGACGACGGCGTCGCCTACGAGAAGAAGGTCGAGAAGTTCCTCGGCGCCGTCGACACACTGCCGATGCCGACGCTCGCCGTGGTGGAAGGCTGGTGCGTCGGTGGCGGGCTCGCCATCGCCAGCGTCTGCGACCTGCGCGTGGCGACGCCTACGGCGCGCTTCGGCGTGCCGATCGCGCGCACCTTGGGCAACTGCCTCGCCGCCGGCGTCTATGCCCGGTTGATCGCGGAATTCGGCGTCGGCCGCACCAAACGCATGCTGATGCTGGCGGACACGCTCACCGCCGAAGAGGCGCTTGAGGCCGGCTTCCTCAGCGCCATTATCGAGCCGAACGATCTGCCTGCTCGCGTCGACGAACTGCTCGGCCGCATTGCCAGCCACGCGCCAATCACCATGCGCGTCGGCAAGGAAGCGATCCGTCGCGTGCTCAACGCGGCACAGGTCGAAGACGAGGACCTGATCCGCCAAGCCTATGGCAGCGAGGATTTCCGCGCCGGCGTGCAGGCCTTCGTCGACAAGCGCAAGCCGGAATGGAAGGGCCGCTGAGGCCGCGCATGACGAAGCAGCCGCTGGGCAAGCTTCCCGCCGGGGCCATTGGCGCGTTCGAACTGCCTCCGATCGCGGCGGACATTCTCGATGGATTCCGCAAGCTGCCCGATCTCACCGGCATGGCGTCGGATGCGATGGACGAACTCGGCATCGTCGGAACCGTACCCGCCAGCCTGCTGAAGCCGACCGATGCGAAGGCCCGCATTGTCGGACGCGCGCTCACGGTCATGAACGTCGCGGCAAAAGCCGGCGTGCATGAGGCGGTCGCCCGTGACACCTCCGGTCTCGCCGAGATCGAGGCACATAACCTGGCCGAGCCCGGCGACGTGCTGGTGCTGCAAGGCGTCGACGGCATTTCCAACATGGGCAGCATCTCCGCCAGCATCGGACGGCGGCAGGGCGAGCTCGGTGCCATCGTCGACGGCGCCGTGCGCGACATCGATCACTCGCGCGGCATCGGCTACGCGATCTGGTCGCGCAGCGTCAGTCCGATCACCGGCAAGTGGCGCATCGAAACCGTCGCGGTCAACAAGCCGGTGACGATCTGCGGCATTCAGGTGACGCCCGGCGACCTCGTGCTCGCCGACGAGGTCGGCGTCTGCTTCATTCCGCGCGAGCGCGCCGGCGAGGTGCTGGCGCGGGCGCAGCGCATCGCCGCCAACGAAGAGACCCGGCAGGCCAAGATCGCTTCCGGCGCGCCGGTGCCTGAGCTGCTGCCGAAAAAATAGTTACTCCGCCTTGATGCCGAGCTTCTGGATGGTGTCCGCCCAATAGGCGAACTCCTTGGTGAGCCGCGCCTTGAAGGCGTCGCTGCCGAGCGTGCCATGCATCCCGTTCGAAGCGAAACGCTCCTTTACCGACGGCTCGGCGATCACCGCGAACAGCGCCTTTTCCAATTTCCCTTGCACGTCCGGCGAAGCGCCGGCCGGCAGGAAGACGCCGTACCAGTTCTCCATGACCACGTCGGGCAGTCCGAGCTCGGCGGTGGTCGGGACATCCGGCAGGAGCGGCGAGCGTTCGGTGCCGAACAGCGCCACCGCCTGGACAGTCTTGCCGCTGACCATCGGCAGCAGCACAGGGAAGTCGGCGTTCAGCATATCGACATGGCCGCCGAGCAGGTCGTTGATGGCGGGCGCGGCACCGCGATAGGGCACGTGCGAAATCTTCAGGCCGGCCGCCGCATTGAACAACTCGCCGGCGATGTTCATCGTCGTGCCCGGCCCAGCCGAGCCGTAGGTCATCTGCTGCCCGCCCTTTGCCTTGGCGATCAGCTCTTTTAACGTCGAGACGCCAAGCTTGGGGCTGACCACCAGCAGCGTCGGCACCGAGCCGACCAGCATCACCGGCGTGAAGCCTTTGATCGGGTCGTAGCCGGAAGGCGGCCGCAGCGTCGGGCTGATCACCTGCGAGCCGAGGCTCGCCAGCAGGATGGTGTGGCCGTCGGGGGCCGCGCGCGCCACCGTTTCCGAACCGATGGCGCCGCCCGCGCCGCCTTTGTCCTCGACGATGACGTCGGCGCCGAGCTGCGGCCCGAGCCCGACGGCAAGAATGCGCGCGAGCTGATCGACCGGACCGCCCGCCGCAAAAGGCACCACAATCTTAACGGTCTCCGCGCAAGCGGGCGCGGCCAGGAAAGCCGGCGCCGCGCATAGCACGGCGAGGGCGAGCAGAATCAGCCGCATCCACATGGTTGGCCCCCGGTCGTTAACCATAGGGCGCGAACTATAGCGGGCGCGCCGGCGAACGAAAGCTGTTAGGAGGTTCGGCGCGATTAAGGCGCACCGCCTTAAAGTGCGTGATTTTGCGTCATGCTTTCGCCCTCGCGGCCGGATGGATTCCCTCCTCGGGGAGCCCGCCATATGGGTCGCGTTCACGCAGTTCTCATTCTGCTGCTGTCGACGGCCGCGTTGCCGGCGTCGGCGCAGACGCTCATCGTCGACGGCAACCGCCGCGTCGATGCCGACGGCATCCGCGCCTATTTCAAGGCGTCCGACGGCGTGCGGCTGAGCGATGCCGATCTCGATGCCGCGCTCAAGGCGATGTACCGCACCGCCCAGTTCAGCGACGTGAAGATTGCGCGCCAGGGCGACGCCATCCGCGTGCGCGTGGTCGAGAACCCGGTGGTCGGCCGCATCGCCTTCGAGGGAAACAAGAAGATCGCCGACAAGCAGCTGCAGCCGCTGGTTCGCTCGCGCCAGGACGGGCCGCTGTCGCAGGCTTTGGTGCACGAGGATGTCGAACGTATGCTGGAAGCCTACCGCAATAGCGGCCGCTTCGATGCCAGCGTGACGCCGAAGACGATCCCCTCCCGCGCCAGCCGCGTCGACTTGGTGTTCGAAGTCAAGGAAGGCGCCAAGACCGGCGTCGGCCAAATCCTTTTTGCCGGCAACAGCGCCTACTCGGCCCACAAGCTGAAAGGCATCATCAAAAGCGGCGAAACCAACCTGCTGAGCGTCCTGCTCGACAACGACGTCTACGATCCCAATAAAACCGAGAGCGATCGCGACCTGCTGGAGCGTTTCTATCGCGCGCATGGCTATGCCGACATGCATGTCGTCTCGGCGAACCCGCGCTACGACGCCGGCAAGAAGAGCCTCACGCTGACGTTCACCGGCGACGAAGGTCCGCGCTACACGCTCGGCGCCGTGACCATCGACTCCGCCGTGCCGGGCGTCGATGCCGCTTCGCTGCGGCCGCTGCTGCTCACGCAAGGCGGCGACGTCTACGACGCCGGCGCCGTCGACAAGTCGGTCGAGGACCTCGCGCTCAATCTCGCCGGACATGGCCGGCCCTTTGCCGCGCCGCGCGTCGAGTTCGTCCGTCGTGCCGGCAGTCCCATCATCGACCTCACCTACCGCATCGAGCAGGGACCGCGCGTCTATGTCGAGCGCATCGCCATCCACGGCAACGGCAAGACGCGCGACAACGTCATCCGCCGCGAGACCAAGCTCGCGGAAGGCGACGCCTATAACCCGGCACTGATCGAAGCGAGCGAGGCGCGGCTGAAGAAGCTCGGCTTCTTCAAGTCGGTGAAGGTCACCCACGCGCGCGGCTCGACGCCCGACCGCGTGGTGCTCGACGTCACGGTCGAGGAGCAGTCGACCGGCAACTTCTCCATCGCCGGCGGCTATTCCGACAGCGGCGGCTGGATGGCCGAAGTCGGCGTCAGCGACAGCAACCTGCTCGGCCGCGGCGAGAGCGGCAAGGTCTCCGTCAGCTACGGCCAATACACCAAGGGGATCGATGTCGGCTTCACCGAGCCCTCTCTGTTCGGCCACAACGTCTCGCTCGGCACCGATCTCTTCGCCAAGCAGACGATCTCCAGCGACACCCAGTCCTACAACAGCACCATCTACGGCGCCTCGCTGAGCGTCGGCACGCCGATCAGCGACATCGTCACGCTGGCCTGGCGCTATTCGATCAGGAATCAGTCGCTGACCCTCGATCCGACCAAGGGCACGGCCTCGATCCCCGTGCAGCAGGCCGCCGCCGCCGGTCCGCAATGGGTCTCCACCGTTGGCACCGGCGTCAGCGTCGACACGCTCGACAACGCGCGCAACCCGACCAAAGGCGTGCGGCTCGACGTCAACAACGACGTGGCCGGTCTCGGCGGCGACGTGAAATTTCTGCGCAACACCGACGACCTGCGCTTCTATCGCGAGATCGCGCCCGACCTCGTCGGCGTGGCGCGCCTGCAGACCGGCTATATCGCGCCGTGGGGCGGGCAGACGCTGCCGCTGCTCAACGGCTTCTTCGGCGGCCCGCAATTGGTGCGCGGCTTTGCGCCGAACGGCTTCGGCCCGCGCGATCTCACGCCCGGCACCACCAACGACAATGTCGGCGGCAACGCCTATTGGGCGACGTCCTACGAGCTGCAGAGCCCGCTGCCGATGGTGCCGCAAAGCTTCGGGTTGAAAGCGGCCGTCTTCGCCGACGCCGGCAGCCTGTGGCGCAGCAACGCCTCGGCCTTCAGCCCCGCGCTATCGAGCTCGCTCGTGGGTAATTCGCGCACGGTGCGTGCGTCGGCCGGCGCCGGGCTGATCTGGGACTCCATCCTCGGGCCGCTGCGCGTCGACTACGCCATGCCGCTGAGCAAGGCGAACTACGACGTGACGCAGCGGCTGCATTTCGGCTACGGCATGTTCTAGCAGGCTGTTGAGCTGAAAGCGCGAACCCGTTGGTCGGCAGCCAGGGCGCGGTCTCATAGACGGCGAGCACCTTGAAGCTCCAGCTGGGGCGCCTGCCATAGCTGTCCGCTTTGTCCTTTTTGATAACCGTATTCGAACAATTGACGCATATATGCGGTGCCGAAGCCGCTGGATTGCGATTTCGGATAGTCGGGATCGATCGCGGCCAAGTTGAATTCCCAGTTTCGATTTTTTGCAAATTGGTAGGACGCAAGCAGCATATTGTGCGTGTTGGCCCTAATCGCTGTTTCAAACGATCGTCTTACGATTGGAAGATTTGAATCCTCCACGACCTCGAATTCCGACGCAAGCTTGCCGTTCATGACGATGTAGATTTTCGGTCGCGCATTGGCCGCGAAAAGCGGCGTGCCCGAAAGCAGCACAGCCTCGGGAACAATGAGCACATTCGCTGTCACCCCACCGTCGACATGCATTTCCGCGAAATGCCGTCCGTTCGCTTCGACATCGATAAGGACAGGCGAAAACAAACCCGGAATGCTCGCCGACGCGGTCAGAATGCTGCGGAACAGCTCCAACGCGCGCGGATCGCCACTTGCAGCGATTTTGCCCATGTCCCAGATCGCGGTGCGCTGCGCATCGATATTTGTCGTTACGACATACAGGCGGCGTCCCGCTCGATTCTCTATCGCAATTGCGTCGAGCAACTTGGCGTCGATGTGCCGCGCTATCAATTCTCGCAGCGGCGCTTTCTTGTAGAGGCCGGTACCTAACAATCCCATCAACCCGTCGGATTGCAGCAAGTTTTCCATCTCGCCGCTCGTGAAGATGCTCCGGAGCGCCTCGTCCTGGTCCGCGCCCAGGAACGCGAACGGTGCGATGAGCGCCCCAGAACTGGCTCCCGTCACGACTGTGAACTGCGGCCGGGTGCCACGCGTTGACCATCCATTGAGAAGACCGGCGCCGAACGCTGCATAGGCGCCGCCGCCCGAGAGGGCGAGGACGGTTGGTTGCTTCAAGGCAAGGGGGGACACGACGCGCCGGCCCGTCCCGATGGTCGGGTCATCCGCCCATAAGCGGACGCCCGAAATGCCGGGAACGACGGCGACTGACTGTTCTTGTGGTGTGAAGGGAACGCGCGTGACTCCGGCACAACCTACCAGGGTCAGGCAGCAAGCGGCAGCGATTAGCGAGCCGGTCGGCCTTCGCATCGATCCGGCAATTCCGGCTGTTATGCTCATCTCACCAGCGTAGAACTCAATTGGTTTAATAACTAGCACTCTGCTTGCGCCATTTACGCGGCTTGGACGCTGTAGCGCCACTGTACCGCGGATATCGGGGAGGGTGCAGTCGTCGCGCCGATCCGACGTCCGTGGGATTGGAACCTATTCGGCTCTGCGCGTGTTGAGTTACGGTATTCAGCCAATCGACTACGGTCTGAAACGGCGCCGGTCATCGTGCACTCTGAAACGGCGCCAGTCATCGTGGACGTTGCATATCTCCGCGACGCCTCACTCTAAAGGAGGCTCCCAATGGATTTGCTCTTGATTGTCATTGTGCTGTTTCTGCTCTTCGGCGGCGGAGGATATTTTGGTCGCCGGCGCGGGTACTGGTGAAGCGGTTTTTCTGCCGTCAACCGAAGTTGACCCGTTCGAATTTTGGGGATCCTACTCGGACCTCTCTTCTCGTAGGATCTTTTAAAATTGAGGCCGTCTCAATCGGGCGGCCTCTTTCGTTATCGGCGTGTTTTCTGAGCGCACGCGTTTTGTTTGAGCATGATCTTTTCCGAAAACCGCTGCACACTTTTCGGGATCATGCTCTAGTTCTGCGACGTCCATAGATGCAGCGCGCCGGACGACACCGCACCGCCGACGACGCAGGGCACGCCGAGCTCGACCTGGCCCGCCACCGCCGCGGCGATGCAGCCCGCCGCCAGCGCGCCCTGTCCGACCTGACCCCAGAAGCTGATGTTGCGGCTGGTGGCCGAGCCTTTGCGCTTGAGCTCGTCGAGCGAGGCGAGCATCTCGCGGCGCACGCGCGTCACGTCGACGTCGTCGGCGGCCTGGATCGCCTCGTCGAGCACGAGCCGCACCTCCTTCGACTGGGCGCGGCGGACGGTCTTGAGCGTCGCCAGCAGCACTGGATCGCGCGAGGCGTTCTCGGCGAGTGTGTATTTCGCCATGGCGCCGAGCGTGAGCTTCTCGACCTCGTCCTTGTCCTTCGACAAGGGCAGCAGAGCCATGATGTTCTGCAGCGCGCGCGGATAGCCGGTGGCGAAGTAATAGCCCCAGAAGGTGTCGAGCAGCTCCGGGCTTGGGTTCAGCACGACGGGATTGTCTTTCGGCTCTTCCTTTTGCTTGGCCGAGATCGACATGGACTGGCCGACGCGCGCGAACCAGCTCTCTTTCGTCGCCTCCACCTTGAACTGTGTCAGCACCGGCAGGCGGCCGGCGATGTAGTTCTCCACCAGCGCGCCGCGTGCCGGCACACGCGGGCGAATGCGGGCAAGCAGGAAGCGCCACTTCGGCACGTCGGAATAGGCGATCGCGCGCACCACCAGCCATTGGTCCTCGGCCGGCAGCGGCAGCATCTTGTCGACCAGCGCTCCGGCCTGCTCCGGATTGGCCGCCAGCACGCCGGCGGCAAAGCCGAGATAGACGCCGGCGCTTTCCGGATTGCGCAGGTCGCCGAAGCGGCTCATGTCGCGGATCGCCTGCACGGCGCGTGCGGGATCGGGCCTGCCGCGATAGTCGTTGATGAACTTCAGCACTTCGGCCGAGGAGTTGAATTCCCGCGGTGCCGCGGCGTGCGCGACGCCGGCGTTGACACTGGCGATCAGCGCAGCCGCCAGCACGACAAATGTCCGAATGAGCATGACTGTCCCCGAATTCGACTTGCCGTCCGGGCTCGATTTGGCGGGCCGATGCGGGTGTTTTGATGGGATTCCGGCGGTCGGATTCGGGCGGGGTTAAGGCGGTCCGCCACGGCAGTTAATGCCGATTAACCATAACGTTCCGCTTGCCCGCCGGGAGTCGGGCCATGACGGCCGCGGAAAAGCCATGCTAAACAGCCGGCGTCTCTCGCATTCTGCCGGACCCGAATCTTCAACCTCGCATGTCGAAAACGCCGTCGCTCAAGGACTTCCGCCGCATCGTGGTGAAAGTCGGCTCCTCGCTGCTGGTCGATCACTCGGCCGGCCGGCTTAAGCGCGAGTGGCTGGAAACGCTTGCGGCCGACATCGCCGCGCTGCATGGCGACAAGCGCGACTTGCTGGTCGTGTCCTCCGGCGCCATCGCACTCGGCCGCGCGGTGCTCAAGCTGCCGCAGGGGCCGCTCGCGCTCGCCGAGAGCCAGGCTGCCGCCGCGGTCGGGCAGATCGCGCTGGCGCGGTCGTGGTCGGAAATCTTGGGCGCGCACGGCATCACCGCCGGCCAGGTGCTGGTGACGCTCGGCGATACCGAAGAACGCCGCCGTTACCTCAACGCGCGCGAGACAATCGACAA
>Ga0265314_10006272_pt1 | contig 10548 bp, 8 predicted proteins | sample 4126metaG_FD_203106 | JGI IMG/M metagenome (GOLD analysis project Ga0265314, IMG submission 203106) | Rhizosphere microbial communities from Carex aquatilis grown in University of Washington, Seatle, WA, United States - 4-1-26 metaG | ecosystem: Host-associated > Plants > Roots > Rhizosphere >... | reverse complement strand
GACCGGCAGGTGGACGGGCTCGGGCGTGCCGAGGGCGACGCCGATGTTGGCGATGGGTCGAATGATGTTCTTGCTCTTGCCGCGCTCGACGCCGTCCTGGAACTTCTGGTTGCCGACCGGGACGTCGATGTTCACGCCGAAGAGGCCCTGCGTGAGCGTGGCCCCGCGCCCGCTGCTGTCGAAGATCTGGAGGAAGTTCACCGACACGTCGAAGATCAGCAGCTTGACGCCCAGCTCGGCGCCGACGCCCGGGCCCCCGCGGCGCTTGAAGAAGTCCGGCGTGTTGGCCGTCGTGCCCCAGCCCGTGACGCCGCCCGCGATGGCGCCGGCGTGCAGGTCGATGAGGCGCGCCTCGGCCGGCCGGGCGCGCAGGCTGGCCGCGCCGAAGACGGCGAGCGCGAGCAAGAGGATCCGGGGGGCGCTGTTCTTCATGTCGGTTCTCCCAGGAGCGCGTCGATGCGCGCTCGATCGAAGCCCTGCAAGAGCCGTCCTCGCACGTCGATGATGGGGACGCGATCGGTGGGCACGCCCATCTTCGCCGCCTTCTCGCCGAGCTCGCGCGCGGCGGCGGCGTCACGTTCGATGTCTTTGTCCGCGAACGGGATGCGGCGCTCGGTCAAATACTGACGCGCCGCCCGGCAGGCCCCGCACCACGACGTGCCGTAGATGGTGACGACGGGCGAGCCGCCGTCCCCCGCGACCGGGGGCGCCGACGGCGTTGGCTCGCCGGCAGGAGGCGCGCCGTGCGCGGCGAGCGGCGAGGACTGCCCCGGCGGCAGCTGCCCGAGCGCCGCCGTCTCGAAGGCGTCGCGCGAGATGGGCTTCGCCGGCGCCTTGCCGGACTTCAACAATTGGTTGAGGTCCGTGGCGTAGACCTGCCCGGGCGCGTCCGTCTTCGCCATGTCGGCCGGATCGAAGACGCGCACGATCGCGCGCGCCCCTTCGGGCACGCTCTCGGCCTTGTCGGTCGTCGCGAACGTCCCGGCGGGCTCGACGTACGTGAAGAGCCAGCGGCCGCCCTTGAGGATCTCGACGACCCCGGGCTGCGCCTTCGGCTGCGGCGGCGCCTCGGGCGCCGAACGCCGGCAGGCGCCCCCGAGCGCGATGACGAGGACGGCCAACCCCAGGAACGACGCTGTCTTCATGGTCACTTCTTCTTCTTGCCGTGCTTGCTCTCGTTCATGGGCGCCGCCTTGCCGACCGCGAGCTTCATCACCGCCTGATCAACGGCTTGTTTGACCGCGTCCTTGATGGCGTCCTTGGCGAGCGCCTCGGTCTCGGCGTCCGAGCCCTTGTCCGAGACCTCGGCCTCGACGCCCGACTCGCCGTCGCCGCTGAAGGACAGCTTCTCCTCGGGGATCGTCGTGCCGAAGACCGAGAGCTTGACGTCGAGCGCGACACGCTTCCGACGAGCGCCCGGGGCCGGCTCCTTGATGTCCTTCTTGAGGTGCTCGAAGCGCACCACGACGGAGAAGCCGCGGAGGTTCCGCTTCTTGAGCTCGGCCACGAGCGCCTCGGTGTCCGAGGGCCCGAAGTTGCCGACGTCGGACGCCCACTCGGGACGCGACGCGAGCTCGGCCTTGACCGCCTCGCCCGCGTACGCCTTGAGCGGCTCGCCGACGTCCGGGCCCGCCTTCACCTCGCCGAGGCGAAAGTAATATTTCGGCGCCGGCGCCGCCGCGGCCGCCGCCGCGAGGCCGAGCGCGAGCAGGCCGGCGCCCAGGCTCCAAGCCGAACGCCGTCTCGTCGGGATCCGAAGCGTCGTCGCCGTCATGATTTGCTTATACTGCGCCCGATGGCCGCGCCGCCAAAGACGAAATCACCAGCCGCTCCGACGGCGCCAGCGACCGATCGTACCTCCGCCGTCGTGTCGGCGACGTTGATCCTCCTCACGGTGCTCGGGGTCGTCACGGTCTTCTGGGAGCCGCTCGCGGCGCTCGCAGGCGGCGCGCCCGCGGGTGAGACGGTCGGCGAGACACGCGCCGCGATGCCGGACGCGGGCGCGTCACCGTCGGGGACGGCCGCCCTCGACGGGTCCAGCAGTTCTTGACCCGCGGGATCCGCGGGCATAACGTCTTTCGTGCCGCGGATCACCCCTGCCCACGAGGCTGAATGATCAAGCTGACCATGACGGAAAAGGGAGGGGAGCCGAAGGCCCTCTCCTTCGACAAGGACGAGGTCACCATCGGCCGCGTGTCGGGAAACGACATCGTGCTGCCGAAGGGCAACGTCTCGAAGAGGCACTCGAGGCTCACGCTCAAGGAGGGCCGCGTCGAGATCTCGGACCTCAAGAGCACGAACGGCACCTACGTCAACGGCAAGAAGATCACCGAGGTGACGCCCGTGGGCGCGACGGATCGCGTCTACGTCGGCGACTTCCTCATCACGATCGACGGGCTCGGGGGCGAGGTCGGCACGAGCGGCTCGCGCCGCATGCCGCCCCCGCCGCCGCCCCCGCGCGCCACGGGCTCGAGCGCCGGCAAGCTCCCCGCGGCCGCCGACGAGACCACCGGGCACGGCGACGACGAGGACGAGGCGCCGCTGGCCGCGAAGCCACCGAGCGTCGCGCGCGTCCCTCCGCCCCCGCCGCCGCCCCCGCGCCGGCCGCCCACGCCGATCTCGTCGCCCGCGCTCGAGGACGAGTTCGGGGGCGACATCGCGCCGCCGTCCGCCGCCGAGATCAGCGGCGCCGACGACTCGACGAACAACGTCGGCCTCTTCGAGCGCCGCAAGACCGCCGACCACGCGGCCCTGGAGGCGCCTTCGAACCGCCGGCCCACGGGCAGCCATCCGGTGCCCCTGCCCGCCGAGCCGGGACCGCCCCCGGGCCAGCCGGTCGCGGCGGCTCCCGACTTCGCCGCCGCGGGTGACGGCACGGGCGAGGGCCTCGAGGGCCTGCTGGCCGATCCGGCTGTCGCGCAGATCGTGATCGCGGGACCGGACGCCGCCTACGTCGACCGCGGCTCGGGGCTCGTGGCGCACGCGGGAGGGCTCGGCGATCCCAACACGGTCGCCGACACGATGTGGCGGCTCGCCAACATGGCCGTGCCGCCGCCGTCGCCCGACAACCCGATCGTCGACGTCCGCTTCGCCGACGGCACGCGCCTGTCGGCGGTGTTCCCGCCGGCGTCGCCCCTCGGCGTCGTGGGCTCGATCAGGCGGCCCGTCGCGAGCGAGCGCACGCTCGCCGACCTCGTGCCACCGGGCGCGAAGGACGTGCAGACGCTGCTCGAGGCCGCCGTCGCGGGGCAGCGCAACGTGCTGCTCACGGGGGACGCCTCGGCGATCGCCGCGCTCACGGGCGCGCTCGGCGCGCTCATCCCGGCCGAACGCCGGGTCGTCTCGATCGGCGTCGGCGCGGCGCGGGCGCGCGCCGGCTGGACCGACCTGCAGCCGGGCGCCGACCTCGCCGCGCTCGTGCGCGTCGCGGCCTCGTTCCGCGCCGACCACCTGGTCGTCGCCGACGCCGCCGGGCCCGAGGTCGCCGACCTCCTGCTCGCGGCGGCACGCGGCCAGGAGGGCCTGCTCGTCGCCCTGCCCGCGCGCACCGTCGCCGAGGGCCTCGCGCGCATCGAGGCGCTCGCCGCGCCTCTCGTCACGAACGGGACCTCGGTGGGGCCGCTCGTGTGCAGCACGCTCGACCTCGCCGTGCACGTCGTCGCGAACGCCGACGGCAGCGCGCGCGTCGTCGACGTCGTCGAGCCGAAGCTCGAGTCCAACCACGCCGCCGGCGACGTGGTCATCACCTGGCGCAGCGACAGCGGCCGCCGCGGCTCGGGCGCGGGCAAGCTGCAGGTCACGGGCGTCTCGGCGAAGCTCGGCGCCGCGCTCTCGGCCGTCGGCCACTCGCTGCCGTCCGGCCTCGTGCGCCGATGAGCCGGCGCGGCCGCCTCGCCTAGGATGTTCTTCGACAGGTTTCGCGAGGCGGCGGCGCGCCTGCCCGACGGGTTGCTCCGGCCCGCGCCGCCCGCGTCCGCCGAGGCGGTCGCCGCCGCCGAGGCGCGGCTCGGCCGCGCGCTGCCCACGGAGTACGCCGCGTTCCTCCGCTCCTTCGACGGCGCCGACCTCTTCCACGAGGCGATCGTCATCGCGGGCGTTGGGCCGTCGGCGCCGCGCGCGCTGCTCGCGCTCAACGACGAGGGCGCGCGCGAGATCGTCTTCGCCGAGGCCGTGGCGGGCGATCGCTTCGCCCTCGACGAGCGCGGCCGCGTGCTGCGCCTGCGCGTCGACTCGGACGAGCGCATCCTCGCGGGGTCGAGCTTCGAGCGGTGGCTCGACGCGACCATCGCGCGCGAGCGCGTGCTCTACGGCCCCGACGGCGAGTTCGCCCCGGACGTGTTCGACGAGGACGGCGAGGAGGTCGCCGCCGCCGTCGTGCTCAAGCAGACGGAGCGCGCGCTCAAGGTCGACGCGGGATCGGCGGAGGCGCAGCATGAGCGCGGCATCGCCCTGCGGCGCCTCGGTCGGCTCGAGCGCGCGCTCGAGGCCTTCGCCGCGGCGAGCGCCCTCGACCCCGACGACCCGTGGCCGTGGTTCGACTTCGGGCGCACGGCGATCACGGCGGGGCGCGAGCTCCCGCGCGCGCGCGAGGCGTTCGAGCGCGCCGCCGCGCGCGAGGCGGGCCCGTCGGGCGCGCGCCTCTTCGCGTGGGCCGCGCGCGCCGCCGCTCTCGAGGGGGACGAGGCCGCCGCCGCCGAGGCCCGGCGCGAGGCGCTCGCGCGCGATCCGGCGCTGCTCGACGCGCTCGCGCGCGCCGAGGCGCAGGCTGTCCACGACGGCGACGACGACGCGCGTGCCGAGAACGAGGCGCTGCGCCTGGCGCTCGCGCCCGCCTCGGCGCCGCGGCGGAGCCTGCGCGTCGTTACGGCAGAGGAGACTCGGAGACCGCCACCAGATCGCCCGCCGCGTCCCGACCGCGCAGCACGGCCGCGAGGCGGCGCGTCCCCGAAGGCGGGGCGGCGGCGACGGTGACGCGCGCCGCGCCGTCGGTCACGACGACGGCGCCCGCGCCGAGCTCCGTGCGGCGGCCGCGCGCGTCCTCTGCGTAGACGCGGACCCGGCCGTCGAGGGCCCCGCTCGCGCCGTGCGCCTCGACGGTGACCGTGCCGTCCTTCGCCGAGATCGCCAGCTCGACGCGGAACAGGTGATCGACGAGGCCCGCGCCGTACGCCGCGATCTCGGGCAGCAGCACGCGCGCCGTGTCCGCATAGACGGCGTCGTCGAGGAAGAAGCGGACGCGGCCGGGCACGCGCTCGTAGGCGAGCAGGCGGCGCGGGCCGTCGAAGGCGTAGCGACGCTCGCCCATCTTGCGCAGCTCGAGGCGCGGCAGGCGCGGCAGCCCGTAGGCCAGCGAGCCGCGCGCGTCGCGCATGACCTCGACGGCCGTCGTCTCGCGGTCGACGATCGGATCCTCGGGCAGCGTCCCCTGCGAGAAGAACCGCCGCTGCGTTCGGTCGGCCAGGCCCTGCCGATCGGCGGCCGTGATGTACGCCATCACTGTCGGACGCGCGACGACGGGCGCCGCGGCCGGCACCCCGAGGCGCCCGTAATGATCGGCGACGTACCGCTCGAACGCCGACGAGCGGTCGAAGGGATTGTCGCCCGCGCCCCCGAGGTACGCGCCCGTGAAGTCGTTGCGGACGTGGGCGGGCTCGCCCGCGTCCTGCAGCACGGCGAGAGTCCCGCCGAGCGCCAGCAGCGCGCGCGCGAGCGCCGAGCCGCGCGCCGACGGGTCGGCCTCCGACACCGCCGCCTCGAGCTCGCGCGAGAACGCCGCGAGGCCGACGTCGTTGTCGGCCGAGGCGAGCCACTCGGTCGCCGGCAGCCCGGTCAGGTTGAAGTCGGTGCCCGTCGCGAGCGCGCGGAACGTCCCGTCGTCGAGCAGCGAGCGCACGGCGTGCCCGAACGCGGCGCCGTCGCCCGCGTTGCCGAGGCCCGTGCCTCGCGCCGGATCGTAGAAGAGGTTTCGCCCCCGCTCCGCGGGCGTCCCCGCGATCACCGAGCCGGCGACGATCCAGGAGAGCGCGGACGCGACGCCGTCCGCCGCCGGCCGGTATCCCCCGGCCGGATCGAGCGTGCCCAGGCGCCCGCGCAGCGAGCGCGCCTCGCGCTCGTCCATGTCCGCCTCGCGCAGGCGCAGCGGCTCGAACAGGCCGAGCGGTCGGTTCAGCCGACGCGCGAGGACCTTGTGCAGCCCCGAGGCGAGCACCGAGCGCTCGGTGAGCCCCGCGTGCGTCGTCGCGGGATCGTATGCGCGCGCCGGGCCCGCAGCGGCGACCACCGCCACGGCGAGCGCGACCACCCGCAGCCAGAGCGCCCTCGCGCGCACGAGGGAGCGCCCGGTCATGGCGTCCCGCCTTCGCCCGCGCCCGTGCCCGGGGGCGCCGCCGGCACCGGCTCGGGCGGCAGGTCGGGCAGGCGCGACTCGACGAGCTTGGCGAGCTTGAGCAGCTGCGCCGATTCGGGGCACTGGGACACGCCGCACGTGAGCGACGCGACGACGCCGCGCTCGCGCACCAGGAAGGCGAGCCCGTTGATGTCGCCCGAACGCGCGCGCAGCGAGGCGTCGCCCATCTCGTCCGTCGAGTGCGCGCCCGGCAGCTCCTCGAGGAGCTTGCGGTACTGCGCCTCGGACGCCGCCGGCCCGAGGCGCCACACGCGCAGGCCGACGTCGTAGCCCTCGGGCTTCCCGACGGCCTTGAAGTGGCGGCTGTCGTAGAACTCGGTGGTCGGGAGGTCGGCCAGCTTGCCGTCCTCGAACTTGCCGACGAAGCCCGTGACGCCGCGGATCTCGTCGTCGGTGAGCAGCTTCTCGATGTCGAGCGGCGCGACGTGCCGCGCGGAGGCGCCCTCGCCTTCGCCGCCTCCGACCTTCTCGCCTTCCTCTTGGCCGCCCAGCTCCATGGCCGCCGGCTGCAGCTCCCAGGCCGCCGCGGCGCGCACCTTGTCGCCGCCGCCGAGGAACACGAGATGCTCGGCGTGGTGGAACCCAGGCTGCCACTTCTCGAGCCGCACGCGGTTGCCGCGCTGGGAGAAGTCACGCCGCCGCGCGGAGACGCCCGTCTGCCCGAAGCGGCGGTCGCTCCGCCAGGCCACGTGGCCACGCCGATAGACGATGAGCGTGAACCGCCGCAGCCGCGTCGACGCACCGGCCGGCAGCTCGGCTCCCGGGACGTCCGTCAGGCGCGGGATCGCGTAGCGGCCGTCGACACCCGACTCGACGACGACCTCGCGCGCCGCGAGCGGCGCCTGCAGGCCGATGCCCCGCTCGAACGCCCACGAGGCGGCGACGGTCGCCCCCGCGACGGGCCGATCGGTGTCGGCGTCGAGGACGATCCCGTCGTACGGACCGAGGAGATCAGCGGGCCGCACGGAATCCGGCCGGACGGGGAACTTCGCGGTCTCGACCATCGGCCCACAGCCGATCGCGAGCGCCACGAAGGCCAGCCCCCCGAGCGCGGCCCTCCCGCGCCGCCCACGTGGCGTGGAGCAATTGACCCTTCCGTCGGAAATTGTTATTGATTGACCCACGATTCGGATCTCGGGCCCGCCTGTTATCAAAGGATTCCGCCGCTTGCAAACCCCTTCGACATGACCAAGTGCGGGCGGTGCGGAAACACGAACGGGGACGACGTCCTCTTTTGCCAGTACTGTGGGACTCGTGTAGCCGGTGAGGCGTTGCCCGCGCGCGCGCCGGACGCCGGCGGCGCCGCGGTCCCGAACCTCGCCGCCGCCCCCCCGGCCGGCCGCCCTGGCTACGAGCCCGGATTCCGCCTCATCGTCGTCCATCGGGACGGCTCCGACGGCATCACCTACAACCTCATCGGCGACCAGATCGACGTCGGCCGCACCGAGGGCGATCTCCTCTTCGACGACCCCCACCTCGCCGGCCGCCACGCGCGCATCTCGGCCAGCCTGTCGGGCCGCGTGCTGACGCCGCTCGAGTCCCGGAACGGCATCTACGTCCGGCTGCGCGGCGCCGTCGACCTGCAGGACGGCGACCAGCTGCTCGTCGGCAAGCAGGTCCTGCGCCTCGAGCTCATCCCCGACTCGGAGCGTGTCCTGCGGCCGGCCCTCGAGCACGGCATGGTCGTCTTCGGCACCCCCGTGCGCCCCCCCTGGGGGCGCCTGCGGCAGCTCACACCGGCCGGCCTGACCCGGGACATCTTCCACCTGACCCGCCCCGACCAGATCCTGGGGCGCGAGAGCGGCGACATCGTCTTTTCGGACGACGAGTTCATGTCGCGCCGCCACGCTCAACTCTCCTACCGAAACGGCCGAGGTCGGCTCGAGGACCTTGGCAGCTCGAACGGCACCTTCCTGCGGTTGCGCGGTCCGCACGGCCTCATGCCGGGCGACCTCATTCGTCTCGGGGACGAGCTCCTGCGCTTCGAAATCGGCTAGCGAGCGCCAGAACACCCGGATGAGGCGCGCAAACCGAAAAAATGCGAAAGTAGGCCTCGGCAGGATGACCTGATGTCAGACGGCGCGGGCCCCCCCATCGACATCGAGATCTTCGGGAAGACCGACGTCGGTCTCATCCGCGAGCACAACGAGGACAACTTCCTCATCGCGGACGTGACCGCCGGCGTGCGCTCGAACGACGGCAAGGACTCGCTCAAGCTCAAGCTGGGCGACAAGGGCGCCCTCCTGCTCGTCTGCGACGGCATGGGCGGCGCGGCCGCGGGCGAGGTCGCTTCGCAGATGGCCGTCGACTCGATCTACGACGCGCTCTCCGGGGCCGAGGCGCAGCAGCGCGACGGGTTCGCGCGCCTCGTTCGCCGCGCGGTCGAGCGCGCCAACGAGAGGATCTTCATCCAGTCGCGCGACAACCAGAGCGAGCGCGGCATGGGCACGACGTGCACCGTCGCCGCCCTCATGGACACGACGCTCGTCGTCGGCCAGATCGGCGACTCGCGCTGCTACATCCTGCGCGACGGCAAGCTCGCGCAGGTCACGAAGGATCAGTCGCTCGCCTGGCAGCTCATCGAGGCCGGCGCCATGACGCCCGAGGAGGCCAAGGCCTTCGAGCACGCCAACATCATCCTGCAGGCGCTCGGCGTCCAGGAGCGCGTCGAGGTCGTGCTGTCCCAGGTCGACCTGCGCAAGGGCGACGTCGCCCTGCTCTGCTCCGACGGCCTGCACGGCCCCGTGACCGACGAGGAGATGCTGTCGGTGCTCGTCATGGAGCCGGACCTCCAGAAGGCGGCCCAGACGCTCATCCAGAAGGCGCTCGACCGCGACGGCCCCGACAACATCACGGTCGTGCTCGCGCGCTTCGACGGCGAGGGGCTCAAGGCGCCGGCGCCCGAGGACACCGTCGGCTTCCTCGCCTACGACCCGGGCAGCGACCCCTTGCCGGACACGACGCCCGGCATGGAGGCGCCCACGATGGAGCTCTCGTCGGGGCTGCCCAAGGAGCTCGTCAGCAGCGAGGACGTCGTCACCAAGGCCGACCCCGGCCAGCCCCTCTCCGGGCGCCCCGGCGCGGGCCCCGCGCGCGGCGCGCGCTCGCTCCTGGCGTTCTTCTTCGTCGCGCTGCTCGTGGCAGCCGCCGGCAGCATCTTCGTCATGAAATGCGAGCGCGACCAGGCGGCTCGCGCCGATGCCCCGGCGCAGGCTCCCTGAGGACGCGTGGCCATGTCCAAGTGTCCACACTGTTCGACTGACCTCGAAGAGGGCGCGCGGTTCTGCGGCGCCTGCGGCAAGAAGATCGACGTCCCCGCGGTCTCGCCGCTCGAGGAGACCGCCGTCGCGCCCCCCGCCCCGGCCGCCCGCCGCGACGACATCTCGGGGACCATCCGCCCGTTCTCGCGAGACCCCAAGCCGGACTCGAAGCCCACCTCGATCGGCTCGGGCGCCCTCGAGTCGGCGGCGATGACGATCTTCCAGTCCGCGAAGGGCGCGGGCGCGGGCCCGGCCCCGGCGACGGTGCCCGCGGCGGCGGCGGCCGTGGCCGTCTCTCCACTCTTGGCGACGACGCCCGCGCCGGCGCCGGCGGCCGCGGCCGTGAGGCCCCCCGCCCAGTCGGCCGAGAACCTCATCGGCCGCACGCTCAACCACCGCTACCTCATCGAGGACAAGATCGGCGAGGGCGGCTTCGGCGCCGTGTTCCGCGGCAAGCAGATCGCCACGGGCCGCGAGGTCGCCCTCAAGATCCTGCACCCGCACAACTCGTCGGATCAGACGATCATCGCGCGCTTCCGCCGCGAGGCCGAGGCCTGCTCGAAGCTGCGCGACACGCACACGGTGACCACCTACGACTTCGACGAGACCGAGGACGGCATCCTCTACCTCGCCATGGAGCTCCTGCGCGGGCGGAGCCTGCACCACCTGCAGAAGTCCGACGGCATCCTGCCGGCCGAGCGCGTCCTGTCGATCCTCGACCAGGTCGCGCAGTCGCTCGGCGAGGCGCACGCGAACGGCATCGTCCACCGCGACATGAAGCCGGAGAACGTCTTCATCGAATCGCGCCAGATCGCCACCGGCAGCGGGAGCCACACCGAGGACCACGTCAAGGTCCTCGACTTCGGCATCGCGAAGATGATG
>Ga0265314_10006271_pt1 | contig 10548 bp, 6 predicted proteins | sample 4126metaG_FD_203106 | JGI IMG/M metagenome (GOLD analysis project Ga0265314, IMG submission 203106) | Rhizosphere microbial communities from Carex aquatilis grown in University of Washington, Seatle, WA, United States - 4-1-26 metaG | ecosystem: Host-associated > Plants > Roots > Rhizosphere >... | reverse complement strand
CCTTTCGCGGGATTGGTTCCGTGAGCATTTCAGCGCGAAGTGAATTCCACGACGGCGAAGAAAAAACAGGAGGCCTCCGCGCGGAGACCTCCTGTCGACTGTTGGATCTGCTGGTTGAAGCCGGCTTTCTATACTCGCGCCGTTCAAGGCGAAGTCGTCGTTGTCCGGAACATCAATCGGCTGTCAGATGCGCGTTCAATCACTGAACGATTTGAACGTTTTGGGCTTTGGGGCCCTTCGCGTCTTCGACGATGTCGAACTGTACGACCTGACCTTCAGCAAGGCTGCGGAAACCCGTGGCATTGATGGCCGTGTGATGGACGAACACGTCCTTCCCACCGTCATCGCGCTGAATGAATCCGAAACCCTTCTGATCGTTAAACCACTTCACCTTGCCCGTGGCCATGCGAGCGACTCCTTAAAAGGAGGCCTGATCCTGAAACAAAAAAACCCCTGGCGCCAGGATCAAGCGCCGGGGGTTTTCATACAATTTGAGCACTTCTATGACAAACATCTTAAAACCACGCACCGCTTTCTGTCGGTCTGATCGGCACTGCACTACTCAAAAGAAAAGTACCTCTTGAGCCGAAAATTTGCAACAAGATTACGCAAAGTTTGACTTACTCTTACGTAATATGGTATGGGAGATTGTATGGACCTTCGCGCGCGATTATGGATGGCTGTGAGCGTGCTCGCGTGGGCACCGCTGAGTCCGGCATTCGACGAACAACCTAACGAACAACTCAAATCTGCTGAGCATGGCATTCAGTGGCTGATCAAAGCGCAGAATGCCGACGGTTCGTGGGGCATGGATTTCAAATCACCTCCGGATGTGGCCGCCACGTGCATCGCGGGACTGTCGTTGCTCGCCGCGGGAAATACGAATCGCGACGGCCCGGATCCGGCGTGCGTGAAGGCGCTCGATAAATCGGTGCAGTACGTTCTCAAGCGTGCGCGCAGCGCCGGAGCGCACCGCGACATCGCTGAAGGCGAGCGCTCGGAAGTGCAGACGTACGTCGGCGAGCGCGTGCATACGTTTTTCGCGGTGCTCTTCCTGTCGCAAGTTTACGGGTCGCACGCAATCGATCTTCCGGCCGAAAGCTATAATGAAATGAAGGAAGCGATCACGAAGATGACGAACTCGATCGCGATGTCTCAGGAATCCGACGGAAGCTGGCACAAGGAAACGTACAGCAGCCTGCAGGCGACGGCGTATGCATGGATGGCGTTGCGCTCGGCGGATTCGGCCGGTATTCCCATTCGACACGCGGCGGTGGACCGCACATTGAAATTCATCAAGAGTCAGTTCAACCCGAGCACCAAGCTTTTCGACAGCACTTCGAACAACGCGATCTATTCCACTGCCAGCGCCATGCGCATCCTGCACGGCATGGGCAAATGGAAAGAGCGCGAGGACAGCCAGGCCACGGGCGAACTGCTGAGGTTGATCTGCAAAGGCGGGACGATGGGCCAGGGTTTTCTGACGAACACCGGCGAAGATTTCACCGCGTCAGTGCTCATCACGCACGCACTGGTGAAAGAAGGCGGCGAGCATTGGGAGACGTGGTTTGATTTCGTGCGCACGCGCCTGATGAAAATTCAGAATTCGGACGGAAGCTGGACCGCGACGAGTTGCTTGCGCGGCAGAACGTTCCCGACGGCGTGCGCCCTGTTGTGCCTGCAGGCTCCGACGCGGTTGCTGCCGATATTGGATCTGTAAATGATTTCTGCAGTGACAGCCAAAAACGATAACGTGCCACGGGCCGCCTGCTGCTGGTTGCTTGTGCGATCGCGCGCGACGTGTTGCGCATTTCTACTTCTTTTCTTTTCGGCGCATTTCTCTGCACGCAGCGGCGAAGATCTCACCGCGTTGCGTGAGCGGATCGATCTTTCGCTCGCACGCGGAATCGAGGCTCTCTGGAAATTGCAGGACTCGGACGGCGGATGGCATTCGCGCACGTACGGGCACTTGAAGCCGGGCGTGGCGACGACGGCGCTGGTGCTGGAAACGCTGGCGACGATCGATCCCGGCCACGCGGCCGGCGATTTTGAGCGCGCCGAAAAATTTCTCGTCGCGTGGCAGGGAAAAGACGGGGGCCTCGGCAGCGGCGGCGATTGGCTCGAATATCCCACATATTCGACGGCCCTGGGGATCCTGGCGTTCGTAAAACTGAAACCCAACGGCTGGGAAAAAACAATTGAGCCATGGGTGAAATATTTGACGTCCGCGCAACACACCGAGCGCAATGGCTGCGCAGCCGGCGATGCGGCCTACGGCGGCTGGGGGCCGGAAGGCGCGTACGTGAACGGGCGGGGGCGGGGGAGCAATATCTCCGCGACGCGCTTTGCGCTGGACGCACTTACGCAGGCGAACGCGCTCGATATGCTCACGCGATTTAAAGCGCTGACGTTCGTGCGCTCGTGCCAGGCCGGCGACGGCGGTTTCTTTTTCTCGCCGGTGACCGCGGAGTTGAACAAAGCGGGCGGCGCGGAAGGGAGATTCAATGCGTACGGTTCGGCGACGATCGACGGAGTAAATGCGCTGATCTTGTGCGGCATCAGCGGCACGACGCCGGCGATTTCGATTTCCGGCGGCGCCACTGGCGAGAAGGCGATGCAGCTTTTTGTGCAGACGCCCGAAGCGCTCGAACGTGCGTACGCGTGGCTCGATGGACATATGCGCATCGAACGCTGTCCCGGCTTCAACGAAAAGGACACCGAGACGTGGGGGAAGGGGATGGTGCTCTATTACCGGCAGGGTTTGCTGACGGCGCTGCTGGACCGAGCGGCGTCCAGCCCGTCGAAGCCGGCCGAAATCGCGGCGATCGAAAAAATCGCCGTCGCTACGCTTGCGTTCGGCCGCCGCGACGGCATCTGGCAGAGTCTGACTGTGTTGATGAAAGAGGACGACCCGTTGATCGGCACGCCGCTGGCGCTCAAGACTCTGTGGCAGTGCAGAGCCGCGCTCGCTGCGCCGAAGCCGTGAGTTGAAAGGCAGTGCGCTGTCTGAGGCTTGCTGGATTCCTCAAAACCATTAACGTCTCTCGCATGTCCCGCAAGATCCGCCTGTTCGTCGTCGGTCCGACGCCTCCGCCATTCCATGGCGTGGCGACGTTCATCCGCGATCTGCTGGCGGCGCAGCATCCGCGAGTAGAGACGCTGCATCTTGACACAAGCGACCGCCGGGACACCGACAACATCGGCCGCTGGGACCCGACTAACTTGCAGCTTGGTTTCGCGAATCTTTCCGATCTCGCGGCGCGCTCGTTGCGCGCGGACATCGATGCCGTCTACGTTCCGATTTCGCAAAACGTTCCCGCATTTCTCCGCGATGCACTGTTTGTGCTTGAAGCCCGCGCGCTTGGCAAAAAAGTGATTATCCATCTGCACGGCGGCTATTTCAGAACTCTATACGAGCAACAGAACGCGGTCTTTCAAACCGCCGCGCGCGGCGCGCTGAATTGCGCGGCGGCGGTGCTAGTCCTCGGAAAAGAATTCGTGCCGATTTTCGAGGGGCTCGTTCCGGATGAGAAAATTCATGTTGTCGAGAACGGCGTTCCCGATCCCGGCGCGTGGCTTTTACGAGAAGTAGGCCGGCAGACTGGATTATCTGCCTCACCAGTCGAAGCGGCGGCGCAGACATCAGCCGCTCTCCTTTATATGGGGACACTGACGCGCACCAAAGGGGTGCTCGAATTGGTGCAGGCCTTCGCGCTTCTGCGCGCCACGCGGCCTGCGTTGCGACTACGCATCGCGGGTCGCTGGGCCGAGGCCGATCTCCGCAATGAAACCGAAGCTTTTATTGCGCGCGAAAATCTTTCGGCGCACATTGATTTTGTCGGAAATGTCGATGGCGCATCAAAGGCCGAATTCCTCGCCAGCGGCAGCATTTTCTGCCTGCCCACACGCTATCCGTTCGAGGGCCAGCCGCTGGTGCTGCTCGAAGCGATGGCCGCCGGGCTTCCGGTTCTCTCCACGCAGCACGGCGCAATACCGTCAACGGTGCTCGATGGCGTGAGCGGCCGCCTCCTTATAAAGGAGTGCACGCCGCAGCAGATCGCGGCGGCACTCGACGCCATGCTCGGCGACGAAACCACCCTTTGTGCAATGAGCGCCGCCGCGCGGCAGCGTTATTTGGAATTTTACACGCTGCAGGTCTGCCACGAGCGGCTCTTCAAAATTGTTGAAGCCGCGTGCTCGCCGGTAGCGTCAAAAAGCTGAAGCAAGTACACTCGTCTGTGCGTCTAACTGGCGATTGCGCAAACTCGGGGAATCCATTTCAGTGGACGAGAATTCCACAGGTTCCGTTGAACTGGGCGGCCAGACCTATATGGGCGATGGCCAAGTCGTCGCGCCGAAAAAGCCGGGCGGAGCGTTCAGTCCCGTGGGAGCGCAACGGACTCCCAAATCGCCGGTAGCGCCGAAGTCCCCGAAAAGCCGTGACACAGAACCGGACGATGCGATTCCCGAGACGCTGGGCCCGTACCAGATCTTGCAGGAGATCGGTCGCGGCGGAATGGGACTGGTGCTACGCGGGCGCGACGAGGCGCTCAAGCGCGACGTGGCCGTGAAAATTATCCGGCCGGGAGCGAACCCGAACGCGGTGCAGCGGATGCGCTTCATCAAGGAAGCTCAGATTACCGGCCAGCTGGAACACCCGGGCATCGCGCCGGTGCATTACCTGGGCTGGGATGAGGACGGCAGCGAATTTTTCAGCATGAAGCTGGTGAGCGGCCAGCCGCTGGACAAGCTGCTCAAGGCCTGGCACGCCGGGGACAAAGCCGTGAGGCGCGAATTCCCGCTCTCGCGGCTGGCGCATATATTCGAGCGGGTCTGTGAAACAGTCGGCTTTGCGCACTCTCACGGTGTGATACACCGAGACCTGAAACCCAGCAACGTGATGATCGGAACATTCGGCGAAGTGTGGGTGCTCGATTGGGGACTGGCCAAAGTCGTCGGCGTCTCGGAAACCCACGCAAAGCCGCGCCCGGTGCGAGAACACGCCGGCGACACGCCGCTCGAAGCCGGCGCGGACATGACGCTCGATGGAACGGTAATGGGCACGCCCGAATACATGGCGCCCGAGCAGGCCACCGGCGACGAACTCGACGAAGGCGCCGACATCTTCGGCCTGGGCGCGCTGCTTTACGAAATTCTTTGCGGCCAGGCGCCGTACGCCGGCAAGACAGTGATGGACATCGTCAACAATGCGGCGCGCGGAAAATTTGTGCCGCTGCTGCGCACGCCCGGCGGTAAACGCACGCCGCGCGGACTGGCGGCGATCACCGAAAAATGCATGAAGCGCCGCCGCGACCGCCGTTACGAGAATGTCGCCGAATTATTATTCGATCTGCGCGCGTATGCTGATGGCGAACCGCTGCTGGCGATGCCCGATTCGTTTCTCGATACGCTGCGCCGTTTCGCCAAACGCCACGGCCGCGGCGTCGCGGTGCTGGGCGCGCTGATCGTCATTGTGCTGGTAACATTGACGATTGCGTCCGTGATGATCGCGCAGAAAGATCGTCTCGCTCACGAAGCGGAAGCGCGCGGACTTGAAGCGGAACTCGACAAGCAGAAGACGCTCGCCGCCGCCGCGAAAAAAGACCAGACGCGCGCCGCCGCGTTCGATCCGTACGCCAAGGCCATGGATCTCCTGCTGCGCGGACAACTGGCCGACCAGGCCGTGCAACTTTTGCAACAGGCGTTGAAGATCGATCCCGATTTTCCCGAAGCGCAGTTTGCGCTCGGCGAAGCGCTGCGCCAGAGCGGCCTGCCGCTGCAGGCCGCCGAAGCGTATTTGAAAGCCGACGCGCTGAGCCGCAAACTGACTCAGCGTCCGAATCTCCACGCGCTGGTCGCCGCAGGATTCGCTTACGACGGCGCAGGCTACTACGCCGAAGCGGAAGATGTCTTCAAGCGCGCCGAAGGCGAAGGCGCCAACGATCCGCTCGCGCTGGTTGGGCGCACGTTCTGGCTCGGACATCATCGAAAGCTGAATGAAGCGCGCACCGCGGCCGCGCAGGCGTTGAAACTTGCGCCGCATTTGTGGGAGACGCACTTCGCGGTTGGCTACAGTTTGATGGAGAGCGTCGACGAGGGCTATATCTCGAGCGAAAATCGTTTGCAGGCCGTCAAGGCTCTACGCGATGCGCTTGATCTTTCGCCGCGCCAGGCCGAGACCTGCACGTGGCTGGGCATCACGTTGAGCCGCGGCACAGAAGACGATCGCAAGGAAGCGGTGGCGTTTGTTGAACGCGCGATCGGGCTCGAACCGCAAAACGGAAACCGTTACATGCTGCGAGCGATCTTCGAGCTGAACCGCGGAGCCTCCGAAGCGGCGGCGGACGACATGGCGAAAGCGCAGAAACTGAACATCGCGCCGGTTCAAATTCAGATTTACAATGCCAAGAAAGCGATGATCAAAGGCGACATGGAAGAATCCTTTCGCCAGATGGAACTGGTCGTAAAAAACACGCGCGAGTGGCCCTCGCACGTTTTCAATCTTCTAAGCATCGGAATCTCACTCGGTAAATTCGACGAGATCGCATCGCTGGCCGAACGCTGGATGCAGAACAATCCCGGATATCCTCCGATCTTCGCGTATAAAGCCGCGCTGAAGGCGGCGAAAAAAGATTATAAAGGAGCCATCGTTGAGGCGCGCGAAGGTCTGAAACTCGCGCCTTACCAGGTCACGCTTCGCCGCATGCTCGCGCAATCGCTGTTTTTCGATGGGCAATTCAAAGATGGTCTCGATGCGGCCGACAACGAGCTGAAACTGGCGCCGAACGATTTCAACGTGCGCATGATTCGGCTGGGCTGCCTCGCGAAATTGAAAAAGATGGACGAAGCACACGCGTATCAGCAAGTGCTCGAAAAAGATTATCCCGACAAAGCCCAGGGCATCGCCGATTTTCTAAAGATGTACGCGAAGTAAAAACTCAGGCTTTCAATTTCTCACACAAATCGTCGTAATCTTCCGTTGAGTGCAACGGCGCGGCCGCGCCCCAGTACTCAACATTCACGTCCTGGATGCGGGGAAGATTTTGGAGAAGCCAGGCGTCGAGGTCTGTGTTGAGGGAGAGGGATTGGACTTCTTTGGCGGCGTCGAGGTTCAGGATCAGGGGGTAGCCCCGGCGCCCCTGATAGACGGCCTGGGCGATGGGACGCGGGGACGATGCTTCTTTTCCGAAAGCGTCGACGAGCTGGGATTGGAGTTCGAGGCTCATCGCTGGGTAGTCTCCGCGAAAAACAATCACGCCGTCGCGGTCAAATGAGCGGGCGAGGCCGCGGATTTTCACGTCCTTGCTGGCGCGATGTTCGGCCCATGTGTTTTTGGGCGGAGCGGGCTGGGCACCGGAACTCGAGCGACCGGGCGCGCCTTGAAACCGGCTCTGCGCGGCGGCCATGGCTTTTTCCCAGCGTTCGCGGAAGGCGGCTGCGGCGGCCAGACCTTCTATCCAAGCTGCATGCGGGCCTGCGGCGATGTTTTTGACGGTAAAGGGATGCACCGCGAAACCGTGGAGCTGCTCTTGTGCAGCTTCGGCCAGATCGTTATGCAAGGCGACGATGGTTCCACCGAAGGGGCCGCGCAGGACGGTGCTGACCAGGTGCTCGAGAAGGGAGGAATCGGCGGGCGGATTCTCAGGTCCGGATGCATGCGCCGCCGGTAACTTTGCAAAACAGGGAGCATTATTCTGAAGGAAAGGCTGAGTCCGGTCGAGTATCACTAAAGCAATGATCATGGCAATCTCGATTCGAGGTGCATTTTTCGGGTACTCTTTTTACCCCTGTAGAACACTAACATCTTAGGTACGATACGGAACTGCTGAATGCGTCAAATTTTCGCTGGACTTATTGTGGCTTTCGCGTATGCACGTAGTGACGCCGCTTTAGTTTAGAGCTTTCAGCAGCCGGGGGGCTGAGTCCCGAGATGTCGGGACAGGAAAGGGTGAAGCATGCCAACCACTTTGCGCTCAAAGATTGTTTTAGTCGCACTGAGCGCCGTGCTCGTGTTACCGGTTCTATTCGGGTGGACGAAGTCGCCAGCGGGCCGAACGCTGGTTGTTCCCACGGCGGCAGAGGCAAGTGCCTCTCCTCGCCTCACGACTTCCAAGCCTAGCAAAGAGAAGGAACGCCAAATTCGCGACGCGGTGGCTGGAATGCCGCTGGCGTTCGAGCCGAATAAGGGCCAGACGCAGGAAGAAGTCAAATTCTTCTCGCGCGGCGACGGCTACACGTTTTACTTGATGCCGACTGAAACGACGATGCTGTTGCGCAAGGGCTCGAAAAAGACCGAAGCCCCCGCGGCGTTGCGTGTTGCATTGCAGGGCGCGAACGACAAGGCGACACTCAGCGGAGCGGAAAAGCTTCCGTCCACGTCCAATTATTTCAAAGGTTCCGCTCAGTTTACCGACATCGAAAACTACTCGCGCGTACGCAGCAGCGATGTCTACCCGGGCATCGATCTGGTGTACTACGGAAACAACCGGCAGCTCGAATACGATTTCGTGGTTTCGCCGCACGCCGATCCGTCGAATATTCATTTCTCGATCGAAGGCGCAGACGGCGTCAAGCTGGACGAAAATGGCGAACTGGTCCTGCAGGTTGACCAGGGCGTTGTCCGTCACAAGAAGCCGCTGATCTATCAGGAAATCAACGGCGAACGCCAGCTCGTGGATGGCTCCTACGTGTTGAACGTGGAGGAAGGCTGCAACCCGGCTCCGGCGAGCGTAAGTTTCGCGCTGGCGGATTACGATCACGACAAGACGCTGGTGATCGATCCGATTTTGAAATTCGGAACCATCTTCGGCGACAAGCCCAACACCATCAACTCGCCGTCCGATCACAGTGGCGACGAAGGCGGCAATGGCATTGCGGTGGACAGTACTGGCAACATTTACATCACGGGATTCACGAACTCGATCGAATTCCTGCCCCTGGTCGCGCCGATTATCATCCGGCTCGACCTGATTCCTACTCAGCACCCGCACGGCGAATTTGAATACGATGCCTTTGTGACAAAGTTCTCGCCAGACCTGTCCACACCGATTTACTCGACATACCTGGGTGGATCCGTCAGCGGGTTTATCGATTCCTCCAACAACCTTGGAGACGACATTGGCGTGGGCATTGTCGTCGATTCGTCGTTCAGCCCATATATCACCGGAAATACGTTCGCGAACGATTTCCCAGTGAAGAATGCGCTGTCGACCTATTCGGGCAACGGCGACGTTTTCATTACAAAGCTAACACCCAGCGGCAACAACATTCTGTTTTCGACTTACCTCGGCGGATCGAGCAAGGACACGGTCCACGGCATCGCACTCGACACAAGCAATAATATCTACGTCGTGGGTGAAACGACTTCGCCTGACTTCCGGACGGCCAATGCGATTCAGCCGACTTATGGCGGCGGAGCATCCGATGGCTTTGCGGCCAAGTTCACTTCAGACGGATCTGTGCTGCTCTACAGTACATTCATTGGCGGGAGCGGTGTCGATGCCTCTATGGGCATTGCAGCCGATCCCTCGGGAAATGCATATATTGCGGGCTATACCAATTCCACGAATTTCCCCATTGCAAACGCCCTTCAAGTCATCAAGGGCGGCAGCAATGATGGCTTCATCATGAAGTTGAACGCCAGCGGCACGCTGAAGATATTCTCGACGTATCTCGGAGCGACGGGCGATGATCGAGCCAATGCCATCGCGTTGGACGCGTCGGGAAATGTCTACGTCGCCGGTCAAACGACTTCGGACGACTTTCCCACGGTTTCGCCGACCATCCTGCCCGTGCAGACCGCACGTGGCGGACAGATCGACGCCTTTGTTACAAAGATCGATCGATTTGGCCAGACGATTATTTTCTCGACGTACCTAGGTGGAAGATTCGACGACATTCCACATGCCATCGCGGTCGATTCGCGAAATGCCATTTACGTGGCCGGCAGCACAACATCGGATGATTTCCCTGTTTCTCCTGCAACGAACACTCTGCAGCCCGGCCTGGCTGGAGGTTTAGACGGATTCCTCGCCAAGTTCAATCCCACCGGTGTTCCGCTCGTGTACGCGACATATTACGGTTCCGATGCCCATTACTGGATTACGGATAACAACTGGCAGGATGGCCCCAACCAGGATCCGGTGCTGGTGCTGAATTCTCCGGTCCCCACGGATGACGAAATTCGCGGCTTGGTCTGCGATAATTTGGGCAATGCCTACGTCACGGGTTTGACCAACGGTGGTTTTTATCACACGTTCGGTGCCTTCTCGACGGGGGGAACCATTCCCGGCACCACGGGCGAAGACTTTCCTGCTCCGTTTACCGCCACGATTGCAGACGTCGATGGAACTCACGTTGACAAAAAGCCATCGGAAGTAGGGCTTACGGATAGAGACTTAAACGATGCTTACGCGTCAGTCATCCAGGACACCAGCCCGGTCATTAACAGCCCCGGTAAGGCTCAAGGCATCAGTGGAAATCCATTCAACTACACGATCACGGCAACAAATAATCCTGTCAGTTTCAATGCCGCAGGACTGCCGCCCG
>Ga0265314_10006270_pt1 | contig 10550 bp, 7 predicted proteins | sample 4126metaG_FD_203106 | JGI IMG/M metagenome (GOLD analysis project Ga0265314, IMG submission 203106) | Rhizosphere microbial communities from Carex aquatilis grown in University of Washington, Seatle, WA, United States - 4-1-26 metaG | ecosystem: Host-associated > Plants > Roots > Rhizosphere >... | reverse complement strand
GTCAACCGCGGCAGCCTCGGCTTCCTCACGACGTTCTCCGCCGACGAGGCGCGCGCGCACTTCGCCGCGCTGCTCGACGGCGAGTTCCGCGTCGACCAGCGCGCGATGCTCGATTGCTCGACCGGAGCCGGCCCGCACGACCTCGCGCTCAACGACGTGCTGATCAAGGACGAGGTCAATTCGCGGCTGGTGCGGCTGGAGGTGTTTGCCGACGGCGAACTTGTGACCGACTACATTTGCGACGGCCTGATCATCTCCACGCCGACCGGCTCGACCGCCTACAACCTCTCCGCCGGCGGCCCGATCCTGCACCCCGACTCGCGCGCCATCGCGCTGACGCCGATCTGTCCGCACACGCTGAGCAACCGTTCGGTCATCCTGCGCGAAAACGTGCGGCTGCGCGTCATCAACCGCTCCGACGAGGCGCGCCTGCTCGTGGCGATGGATGGACAGCGCAACCTGAAAGTAAGCGCGCGTTCGCCAGTCGACATTTCCATCGCCAAACTCCGCCTCTCGCTCGTGCAACGGCCCGACTACTCTCATTTTTCCGTGGTGCGCACCAAGCTCGGCTGGAGCGGCGGCTTCGCCGGAAAAAAATAGCCGGCGGAGCCGTTGGCTCCGCGCTCGGTCAGAGCAACGCGATCACCGGCTCACGCACGCGGTCGAGGCGTTTGTAGGCGGCGAAGTCCGCCGGCATCGTTGCGAGCGCACGGCGCAAACCCGCGGCCGCCGCGGCGTCCCGGGCGACTTCGTCCAACCGGTGCAACGCGATCCGGATGCCAAAGAGGACCCCGCCGGTCCGCGGCTGCGCCACGAACGCCTGGTGCTCGACGCGGAGCCACAACCGATCGAGCGTGACCGGCGGCACCGGCGAAGACAGTGCGCGCGACGGGTGGAGGTTGAGCTCGTCCGTCGCCGCGATGCCCCAGTTGTCGCGGAGAAACGCGGCGCCGGGTTTCAGCCGCGCGAGGAACTGGTGGATCGGCGAACCGAGGGCGGCGTTCAGGCCGGGCACGACGCCGTGGATGAAGTCGAGCGTGTGCCCGAGTTTTTCCGCCAGCGCCCAGCCGGTGGGAAAACACAGCGCGCCGCCGCGCAAGCGAAACGCGCCGGTCGCGTCGGGCGAGAGCAGCAGAAAATCCGGCTCGAGCGCCGCGCCGAGCGCGCCGACCGAATCGCCGCTTGCGATCCCCCACTCCGCACACAGGGTCGCGAACTCCGCAAGGAGCGGCTCACCCTCGGGCAACAGCGCGGCATACGTCGCCGGTTCGCTCGCGAGCCAACCTGCGCGCTCGGCCAGGAGACGACCGGTGGCGTCGTCCGGTCGGAAAAACTCCCGCGGGTCGTCGCGCCGGAGCGTGAGTTGAAAACGAAAATTACCGTCGGGGAAAAGCCCGGCCAGCGAGTTCACGGTCGGACGACAAGCTGCGTGCGCTGCGCACGCGTGAAGTAACGCGCGGCGAAGGCGGCGAGGTCGGCGACGGTCACGGCGTCGACGCGCGCGTCATAGTTCTTCCAGTCGTTGACCGGCCGCCCCTGGAGGACGTTGAGGCCGGCCTGCATCGCGCGTGATGAGTTGGTCTGCATCGACTGGCGGCGGCCCGCCTTGAGCCGTGTCTGGCAGCGGGCGAGTTCGGCGGCGTCGACCCCGCCGGCCTGGACGCGGGCGATCTCGGCGTCGATCTCCGCGAGGACTTCGGCCTCGCGGCCGGGCTGCGTGCCGGCGAAAAAATAAAACATGCCGGCGTCGAGGCCGATGACGCGGCCGGAACGGACAAAATACGCGAGGCCCTTTTCCTCGCGGACGCGCTCGAAGAGGCGCGAAGCCATGCCGCTGAAGAGCTCGTCGGCGACCTCGCCGACGTAGAAATCCTCCGCGTGGGCGCGCGGACCCGGAAACGCCTGGAGGACGACGGCCTGTTCGCGCGGCTGTTTTTCGGTGAAGTCGCCGGCGGCGGCGGCGCCGGCAAACCGGGCGGCAGACACGGGCGCGGCGCCGCGCGGGAATTTGGCGAGGAAAGCTTTGAGTTTCGGCGTGAGTTTTTTCGGATCGAAATCGCCGGCGGCAGCGAGGGCAACGTTGGGCGCGACCCAGAGGCGGCGGTGCAGCGCGACGAGATCGGCGGGCGTGAGCGATTTCACGCCGGCTTCGTCGCCGTGGTCGTCGAGCGCAAGCGGGTGCGGGCCGAAGAATTTCTGGCGCGCGAGTTTGCGCGCGAGCGTCACGACGTCGTCGGCGTCCTGCTGGAGCGCCGCGACCTGCGCGTCGCGCTCGAGGGCGAAGGTGGCCGCCTTGAAGGCGGGCGACAGCACGGCCTCCTCGAGGATCGCCAGCGCGCGGTCGGTGTCCGGCGGGAGCACCTCGACGGCGAGGCCGAGGCTGTTGTTGCCAGAGAAGGGATAGAACGAGCCACCGACCTCCTCGATGAACTGCGCGACCTCGGCGGAGCTGTGGTGGCGCGTGTCCTTCGTGAGCATCGTGGCGAGCAGCGCGGTCGAGCCGCGCTTGCCGGGCGCCTCGAAGAGAGGGCCGCCGGTGACCATGAGGCGCAGGTGGAGATTCGGGAGGCGGCGATCGGGCTGGAGCAGGAGCCGCGCGCCATTGGGCAGCCGGGCTTCGGAAAAATCGGCCGGGGCCGCGGACGACGAAAGCTGGGCGGTTTTGGCCGAGGCCGCGCCGGCGGGATTGAGGGAAATCGTCGTGAGGCGTTCGGATGCGAGATACGCTTTCAACACGCGGCGCAGATCGCCCGGCGTGATGTCGCGGAGACGTTCGAAATAGGAGCGGCTGTAGTCGAGGTCGCCGACGACGACCTCGGCGGCGCCGAGGCGCGACGCCTGGCCGCTCATGGTCTTGCGCGTGTTGATCTCGCCGACGACGAGCTGGCGAAGCGCCTTCCGGAGCTGCGCGGCCGTGAAGCCGCGGGCGGCACAGCGCGCGAGCGAGCGAGCGATGGCGGCGGTGGCGGGCTCGCGTTTCGCGGCGTCACTCGTGAAGGAGACGCAAAAAAGTCCGCTCGAGCCGGGATTCCACGCGGAGGCGTCGATGGTGTGAACGAGGCCGGTTTTCTCGCGGATGTCCTGCCAGAGCACGGAGCTGTCGCCGGAACCGAGCACCATCGCGAGCAGGTCAAGCACGGGCGCGTCGGGATGCCCGAGACCGGGGATGGGCCAGGCGAGCGCGGCGCGCGTGACCTCGACATCCTCGAAGCGGTGCTCGGCGCGCGGGGCGAGTTGCAGCGGCTCCGCCGGCACGAGGACCGGCGCGAGGCTCGCGCGCGGCGCCGCGCCGAAGTGCTGCGCGACCGCGGCGCGCGCGGCGGCGACGTCGATGTCGCCGACGATGACAACGACGAGGTTGTTCGGCACGTAGCGGGCGCGGTAGTAGGCGGCGAGATCGTCGCGCGTGACCGCGGAGAAAACGTCGCGGTGCCCGATGATCGGCTGGCGGTAGGGATGCTCGCGAAAAGCGGTCGAAAAAAGCGTGTCCCAGAGCCGGTTGTCGGGATCGTCCTTCGTCATCGCAATTTCGCGGAGGATGACGTCCTTCTCCTTCGCGGCCTCGTCGGCGGGCAGGGTCGAGTTGAGCACGGCGTCGGCAAGCAGGTCGACAGCGACGGCAGTGTGTTCGCTCGGAAGGTCGATGTAGTAGACCGTGCGATCAAAGGTCGTGTAAGCGTTGATGTAGCCGCCGTGGGCCTGGACCGTTGCGGAGATGTCGCGGCCGGCACGGCGCGCGGTGCCCTTGAAGAGCATGTGCTCGACGTAGTGCGAGAGACCGGCGCCGAGGTGCGCACCCTCGTGGATGCTGCCGGTCTTCACCCAGACCTGCACGGAAGCCAACGCGGCGGAGCGGTCGGGCTTGAGGATGAGGGTGAGGCCATTGGGCAGCACCGTGCGCTCGACGGGCTCGCGCCAAAATGGATCGAGCAAACGAAGATCGGCGGCGGCGGAAGACAATTTGGCCATGAAATGAAAGGGCCGGCGCGCGGTGAGTCGCGGCCGAAGAAAACTACGCCGCGCCGAAGGCCTCGGTCGCCGACGGACCGGTCGCGCGCGGAGACTTCGCCGGCTGGAAGGGTTTCACGAACGCATCGTCGAAATCGTAAATGTCGGAAAAATCCTCGCGCCGGTCCTTGTCGGTTTTGGAAAAAACGTTGTATTCGATCAGATTGAAAACGATGTCGCCGAAGTCGCGGCACCGCCGGACGCGCCAGGCGTTGAGCACGGTCTTGGTCAGCGGCCCGAACTGTTCGAGCGCATAGACGCGCAGCCCGTCCAGCAATTCGGGCCCGGTGACGTGGGCCGAGCGTTCGGCGCGAGTGGCGTCCTTCTTGCGCAACTCCTTGACGGTGTGATCCAGGCCGAGGCGGACAAAGTCGTAGGCCTTGCGGTCGAAGCGCGGGTCTTCCTTGCAAATCAAAGTGACGATCTCGGCGAAATCCGGGTCTTGCATGGTTCGGTCCGGAGACGTTGGCACACGCGACGGCGGCGTGCAACCCTCGCGGCAGGGCATCGCCTTACGGTGTAATAGGGAACGACTATTAACTGGCAAAATCCGGCGGATTTGTCATTTTTTCGTCAAAAATGATCGCCTCCACCCAGACGAATCACCCCCTCGCCGGTGGCAAAACCGGCTCGAAAGCGCTCACCCCGATCGAATTTGCGACTGCGAAGTTGAAATCGGCGGGTCTGAGAATCACCCAACCGCGCCTCGCGATCCTCGCGGGGCTGAGCAAGCGCGCGCAGCCGACCAGCATCGAACAATTGCACGAGGAGCTCGGCGCGAGCGCGTGCGATCTGGTGACGGTTTACCGCTGCATGGCCGCATTCGAGGAGATCGGCCTCGTGCGCCGCGCCTTTTTCCACAACGGCACCGCGCTCTACGAGATCAACCTCGGCCAGCCCACGCGCTATCACGTCGTCTGCAAGGCGACCGACCGCGTCGAGGAACTGGACGCGGAGACTTCCGCGGAATTGAACCGCACGCTGACGCAGATCGAAGAGAAGTTGCGCGCGCGCGGCTATGCCGAGCTGGGCCACATCGTGGAATTTTTCGGCGTCGCGCCCCATGGCGGTCGCGTCGGCGCGCATGCCACGCATGCCGCGCACGCCCCGGTTCCACCGGCGAGATAGCCGGACTTCGGCGGGAGCACCGCGCGGGCTTCGCCCGCGCTTTTTCATTTTCGCACGGGCGCGCGCTCACTTCGGCTCGCCGCCGAGCCGGATGCGCGGGTCGAGCCAGAGCAGCAGCAGGTCGCTGACGAAGGTGCCGACGACGCCGAGCAGACTCAGCAGCATGAGCAACGAGGCCGCGAGATAGACGTCCTCGGCGAGCAGCGCGTCGACCAGCGCGGGGCCGAGCAGGGGCAGGCTGAGCACCATCGCCACGATCGCGCCGCCCGAAACGAGCTGGGGGAAATATCCGCCAAGCGCCGAAACCAGCGGGTTGAGCGCGAGCCGGACCGGGTATTTCAGGAGCAGGCGCAGCGGCCGCACGCCCTTCGCGCGCGCGGTGGTGACGTAGGGTTTTTTCAACTCGTCGAGCAGGTTGGCGCGCATCACGCGCATCATGCCCGCGGCGGAGCCGAGCCCGAGCACGACCACCGGCAGCCAGAGATGCTCCAGCAGATCCGCGAGCTTGGCCCAGTTCCAGCCGGGCATCGTCGCGAACTCCGGCGAGAACAGCCCCGCGATGTTCAGCCCGAGCCAGCGATGCGCGAGATACATGAACACGAGCGCGAGCAGGAACGACGGCACGGACATGCCGAGAAACGCGAGCAGGGTCAGGCCGTAGTCGCCCGCCGAGTATTGGCGCACGGCGGAGTAGATGCCCGCCGGCAGCGCGATGGCCCAGGTGAACAGCACAGTCGCAAGCGACACGAGCACCGTCAGCACGATGCGGTCGCCAATGACGTCGGCGACGGGCTTCTCGTGTTCCATCGAGAGACCGAGGTTACCCTGCAGCAAACCGCTGTCGGCCGGGCGAAACGTCGTGAACCAGACAAAACCCATCCAGCGCGCGTAACGCTTCGCCATGGGTTCATCGAGGTGGTAGTTTTTCCGGAGGTCGGCGGCGAGCTGGTCGTTGTCGGCCGTGCCCTGCATCTCGAGGCGCGCGATCCGCGTCTGGACGTAGTCGCCCGGTGGCAGTTGCACGAGCGTGAAGACGACAAGGGAAACGAGGAGCATCGTCGGGACCAGCAGCAGGAGGCGCCGGCCGACGAACGGATGCCGCACGGCCGCGACGACGAGCGCCGCCAACGCGCCGGCCGCGAGCAGCCACCACGCGGAGCGATTCGACGCAGCCGGGACCGTGGCGAGCATTTCGTCTTCCGAGTCGGGCACCAGGAATCCCGGCGGCGGCGTGACCGTGACGACCGCCTGCTTCGTCTGCGCGAAGACGGCCGGATCGTTGACGGGGTGCTCCCAGAAATAGGTTTCGATCCCGGTGTTCGCGGGCGACTGCAAGTTGGCACCGAAGAGCGCCGTGCGGGGGACGTTGCGCAGGCCGTCCTTCACCACGACGAGTTGTGGCGGCGCGGAGGAGACACTGATCGTCCAGACGTTTTGCGCGTCGATTTCCTCGATGTCGCTGAAGCGCGCGATGCGGGCCGCTTCGGAGGGTTGGACGTTGATTTCGTCAAGCAGCTCCATCGCCGTGCGCAGCGGGTGGCCGGCTGGCGGAGCGATGGCGTTGGGCCGGTGCGAGGCAGGATCGCCGTGGAGGCCGCCGTATTGATACCAGGTGCCGTAGCCGGGCGCGTAGAACGACTCGAGATACGTCGGCACGAAGTTGCGCGGTTCGACCAGCGGGTAGAATTCGCTGTCGCCCGTCCATACGGTGAAGTCGTGCTCGTAGGTGAGTTTTTCCTGCTCGAAGAGCCGGCGCGCCCGCGAGCGCAGCAGCACGCGCACGCCCACGCGCGCCCAGTCTCCGACCACGAACTGGGCCGGGCCCTCGCCGGTGTAGTCGGTGAAATTCAGAGTGAACGTCATCCGCGTGCCGTCGGGAAACGTGCGGTAGCCCTCGCGGTCGCGCCCGGTCAGGTTGAGTTCGTCGAGCAGGCGGTCGGCGCGCGCGGGATCGAAGTCGGTGAACGCGTGCCGCAGGTGCGCGTTGTAATACGGCGAGTCGGGCGGCGGCGAATTTTGCGCGGGCTCGGTCTGGCCGTTGAATTCCGCCTCGATGATGTCGCGGCGGTTGATCGCGAGCGAGAGCGCCTGGCGGAAACGCGCCTCGTTGAGCAAGGTGTGCTTCCATTGCGTGTCGGGGCGCGACGAGTCGACGCGGCGGTTGAGGTTCGGGAAAATCGTGAAGAGCGACTGCGTGCTGGGTTTCCAGTGGTAGACCTCGTAGCCGCTGCGCGCCGCGCTGCCGAGGAGCAGGATGTGATCCTCGTAGCGGATGTGGCGGTCCTGCATCGAGGGCTCGCCGTTCGCGGCGGCGACGGCGATGAGGTTGTTGTTCTTCACCTCCATCACGAGGCGGTCGAGGTAGGGCAGCTGGTTGCCGTGCGTGTCGACCGCGTAGTAGTAGGGGTTGCGCACGAAGGTCTGCGGCGTCGTCGGCTCGTAGGTGTGCAACACCCAGGGCCAGAGCCGCGGATGCTCGGGGTTCAGGTAATGCTTCATCTGCTTGTAGACCGCGACGGGGCTCGCGAGCTTGAGCGCGTCCATCGTGCGGCGGATCAGCGCCGGGTCGCCGAGCGCGGGATGATACTGCCGCAGATAATGCGCCGGCACGATGTGGTCCGAGTAGTCCTCGTAGTTCATGCTCGTCGACGCCAGCCGCTCGAGGAAAAGCGGATTGGGCTGGTCGAACACGAACCGCACGCGCAGGTCGTCGATTTTTTCGACGCGGCCCATCGTCGCACCGGAACGCAGCAGGAAGCGCGGCTGGACGTGAAAATAGAGAATCTCGTTTTGATACCAGTAAACGAGATCGTCGCTCGTCAGCGGGTAGCCGTCGGACCAGCGCACGCCGCGGCGCAGCGTGAACGTGTAGACGCGGTAGTCGGGCGAAATCTCCCATGACTTCGCGAGGTGCGGCACGATCGGATAACCCTGCGGCGACCAGCGCACGAGGTTGGACGCCGAGAGCCGCCAGTAAATCGTGCTGAAATCCGCCACCGAATTGACGAGCCGCAGCCACGTGCCGCCGTAGCGACCGACGCCGTCCACGCCCTCCATCACGATCGGCTCCGGGCCGGTGCGCTCCGCGACCGGCGGCAACCGGCCCTCGCGCACCAGATCGGCGAGCATCGGCGCCTCGCCCCGCGGCCGCCAAGCGGCGCGCGCCTCCGCCGCGTAGTCGACGACGCGCGTGAGGACGGGCGGATGCGCGAGATCGAGGAGGCGCGCGTTCTGGCGCGCGGCCACGACCGCAGCGAGCGCGGCGGCCGGCGGCGGGGGGGGCGGCGTGACCACGTCCGGGCGCAGCGCCGCGCCAAAAACGTAGAGCAGCGCGGTGAAGCCCAGCGTGGCGGCGGCAAACCCGGCAAGGAGGAACAGAAGGCGCTTTTTCACGGGCGGGGCGAACGCGACGAAAATCGCCGCGCCGCGCGAACGCAACGCTCTTCACCCGGGCCGGCCGCCGTGCGCGCTTGCCAAATTCACGCTGCAGCGCGAGCGTCGCGCCGTTGCCCATGCCCTCCCCCTCCCCGATTTCCCGACGCACCGCGCTGCGTTCGCTCGCGGGCGCGGCCGCGCTCGCCACCCTCGCGCGTGGCCGCGCCGCCGACGAAAAATCTCCCGCCCTCATGCCGACTTCCACCGCCGCCCGCCCCGAGTCTGTCGAAGGAATTCACCACTCGGTCTGCAAGTGGTGCTACCCGAAAATCTCCCTCGAAGATCTGGCCCAGGCCGCGCCGGGCCTCGGCCTCGAGTCGATCGAGCTGGTGAACCCGGAGGACTTTCCGACGCTCCAACGCCACGGCCTGGTGTGCGCGATGGTCAATTTCCCCACGGGCAAGACGCCCCAGGGCGTGACCGTCGGCGGGATTCCGAAGGCGTTCAACCGGCTCGAACACCACGACACACTCGTCGAGCTCTACGAGCAGCGTATCCGCGAGACGGCGGAGGCGGGCTTCACCAATCTCATCTGCTTTTCGGGCAATCGCGAAAAGCTCGACGACGAACAGGGTCTGGAAAATTGCGCCGTCGGCCTCAAGCGCATTCTCGCGCTCGCCGAAAAGAGCAAAGTCACGATCTGCATGGAGCTCCTCAACTCGAAGGTGAACCATAAGGACTACATGTGCGATCACACCGCGTGGGGCGTCGACCTCGTGCAGCGCGCGGGCTCCGAGCGGTTCAAGCTCCTCTACGACATCTACCACATGCAGATCATGGAGGGCGACGTCATCCGCACGATCCAGGACCACCATGCCGCCATCGCCCACTACCACACCGGCGGCAACCCGGGGCGGCACGAGATCGACGAGACGCAGGAGCTCCACTACCCCGCGATCATGCGCGCCATCAAGGCGACCGGCTACCGCGGTTTCGTGGCGCAGGAGTTTGTGCCGGTGCGCGACCCTCTGACGTCGCTCGGCGCCGCGGTGAAACTTTGCACCGTGTGAGCGCCGAGCCCCTGCCGAAAAAACTGCTGCGCTTCGCTCTCATCGGCGCCGGCGGGTCGGCGGTCGTTTCCGCGGTGATCGGCATCATCAGCGCCTACCAGCTCATCGAGCCAAGCGACGAACAGTCGGTCGGCATCACCCCGGGGGATTTTGTGGGGCTTTACGTCCTGATGCTCCTGGTCGGCGCGGCGATGATTTTCTTCGGGCTGCGGCTGCGCCCCAAAAAATAACAGATCGCAGTCCGCGCGGCCGGTCACATCGCCGCGAGCAGGCGGCGCAGCGTCTCGTCGACGAGCTTCGGGTTGGCGTTGCCCTTGGCCGCTTTCATCACGGGGCCCTTGAACGCGTTGATCGCAGAATCCTTGCCGGCCTTGAACTCGGCGACCGCCTTGGCGTTGGCCGCGATGGAGTCGCGGCACCACTGCTCGAGTTCGCCGGCATCGGTCGGCGCGGCTTTCAGGCCGCGGCGGTCCGCGACAACCTCGGGCAAATCGCCGGTGGCGGACATCTCGATGAAAATCTCCTTCGCGGCGTTCGTGAGGATTGTGCCGGCGTCGACGAGCTTCACGAGGGCCGCGATGTGCGCGGGGCGGACTTTTGCATCGGCGAGCGCGAGTTTCGCGGCGCCGAGCTCGCGGAGAAGGTCGTTGACGATCCAATTGCCCGCGGCCTGCGGCTTGCCGCTGAGCTTCGCCGACTCCTCGAAGTAGTCGGCGAGCGCGCGGTCCCACACGAGCACGGAGGTGAGCGTGTAGGGCAATTGGTAGTCTTTGAAAAAACGCTCCTGCTTCGCGAACGGCAACTCCGGGCACTCGGCGCGGAGTTGTCGTTTCCACACGTCGTCCACTTTCACGGGCATCAGGTCGGGGTCGGGAAAGTAGCGGTAGTCGTGCGCCATTTCCTTCGAGCGCAGCGACTGCGAGGTGCCGGTCTGGCCGTCATAGTCGCGCGTCTCCTGCACGAGCGTGC
>Ga0265314_10006268_pt1 | contig 10551 bp, 8 predicted proteins | sample 4126metaG_FD_203106 | JGI IMG/M metagenome (GOLD analysis project Ga0265314, IMG submission 203106) | Rhizosphere microbial communities from Carex aquatilis grown in University of Washington, Seatle, WA, United States - 4-1-26 metaG | ecosystem: Host-associated > Plants > Roots > Rhizosphere >... | reverse complement strand
GCAGCAGGTACCGATACCCACGATCGATCGCGATCGCTGCGGCGATCAGTGCGATCGCGATCCCGATCACGCGCCACGGCGAAGGAGATTCGTGCTCGCCGTCTCGGCTGACGCGCGTCCCGGAGCTCGTGTCCGAGCCGCCGAGCCAGCGACCGAGCGAGCGCGCGAGATCGCGCTGCGAGCGCAGATCGTAGCCGATGATCCACTCTTGCCAGCGCGCGCGCATCGCATCGCTCAGCGCGCGCATTTCCGACAGCAGCGAGCTCGACGCGCCCATCGCATCGCCCCGCGGCGTCGGATCGAACGTCACCCAGCCCTCGCGCGGCAGGTAGACCTCGACCCAAGCATGCGCATCGCCGCTCCGCACCGACCAGTACCGGCCGTAGGCGTTGTAGTGCGCGCCGGAGAAGCCCGTCACGTTGCGCGTCGGCACGCCGACCTCGCGCAGCAGGATCGCCATCGCGCTCGCGTAGTACTCGCAGTGCCCGCTGTGGCTCGTCTCGAGGAAATAGTCGAGCGGTGGAGCCGTCCCCGGATCGGCCATGTCGAGCGAGTAGACGAAGGGCGGCCGAGCGAGGTGCTGCATGACGAGACGAGCGCGCTCACGATCGCTCGTGGCGCCCGCCGTCCACGCGCGCGCGATGGCACCGAGCCGAGCGTCGTCCGGCGGCAGCGCGAGGTAGCGGCGCAGATCGTCCTCGCCGAGGTGATCGATCGGCATCTCGCTCGCGGGTGCGGTCCACGCGACGTAGCGCAGGCCGAGCTCGTCCGGATCCTCGTAGCGCAGATCGAGCCCTGGATAGAGCGTCAGATCGCGCCCGATGTCGACGCCCGACGAGAAGCGCGGTGGCACGTCGACCGCGACGGTGTTCGGCGGAAGGAACACCACCGGCTGATCGATGTGCTCGAGCACGATGCTCCACGCCGTGCCCTCGCGATGCTCCGCCATTCCCGTGAGCAAGAACTCGTCGCCGTAGCGACGGAGGCGCTCGCCGCCGGTGTGCGTGCGTGACCAGCGTCGTCCGTCGTACGCGTCGAACGACGTGCCGCGCAGGCGCACCGCGAGATCGCCGTGGCTGCGCTCGGCGATCGCGACGGGCGGGGTGATGCGCATGATGACGGTCGGGTCGTCGCGCAAGAGGCCCACGTCGCCGAGCGTCACGTCGCCTCCGAAGCCGGCGACGTGCGTGCCCGGCGAGTCGCCGAACGCGAGGAAGCCCAGCCCCACGCGTGGGAACGCCGCGAACAAGAGCGCCGTGATGAGGAAGAGAGGGATCGAGAGCGCCGCAGTACCGCCGAGGAACGACGCGCCGACGAGACGACGCGAAGCGAGCACGCGCTGCAAGATCGCGTCGCGCTCCGCGGGTGGCGCGCTCGGCGGCGCGAAGTGGCCTTCGATCTCGGCGCGCAGATGCGTGAGCGCGAGCATCCACGGGATCAGCACGACGAATCCGAAGAAGAGGACGCCGTACACGATCTCGGTCGAGAGCACCGTCGCGGCACAGAGATGGAGGAACGCGAGGATCGCGATCTGCTGGTGCTCCGCTGCGCGTCGTCGATTGGCCAAGCGCGAGACCTGCAGCGCCGCCGTCGTCTCGAGCGCGATCGGCAAGAGCGGCTCACCGAGCAGACCGCGTACGAGCTGTAGGCCGAGCAGGACGACCAGCGCCACGTTCCATCCGCGCTGCCAACGCGGGTCGTCGATGCGCGGCGACTCGATCCACCAGGACGCGATCGTCGTGACGGCGATCAGTGCGAGCGAGACGCTCGAGAGCTCGCCACCGAGCGAGAGCGCGAGCAATCCGAGCGACGCGAGCGCGTACGTGACGAGCTTGTGCAGGCGCGCGAAGCTCATCCGCTCACCACGACGTCGGCGCGCGACGTGTCGAGCGGCGGGCTCGCTTCGGGGGCGGGCGCGAGCAGTGCGAGGTAGCGCAACAGCGGATCGAGGCTTGCTTCCGGCGTGATCCTCGGTGAGCTCGATCGGCGGCCGACGATCGCGACGGTGGCGCCGCGCGCGTGCGCGTCGACTGCGATGCCCGCGGCGCGCGAGATGCGAGCCTCGAGCCGTGTGAGGGACGACGTGTCCGATCCCACGCAGCTCTCGTCGAGCGCGATCACGACCGTGCGATTCGATTCGCGCTCCCGCTCCCGTACGACGAGCCGCCCGAGCGCAGCACTGCGCCGACCGTGGAGGCTGCGCGCCTCGTCGCCGACGCGATAGTCGCGCAGGCCCGCCGGCTCGATTCCCGGGCCGCGCACGATGCGATCGGCGGCGCCCTCCCCGCCGATCGAGACCTCGGGCGCGCGCGCGGTGGGGTCGACGAACGGGAACACGACGAGCTCGGACGTCGCCGGCAGGATCCGCCACTTGTCGAAGAGACCGAACGGATAGCGCGTCGAGACGCGCAGTGACGTGAAGCGCATTCGCCCGCGGTGCGTGAGCTCGCGTCGGTACGTCGCGCGCTGCTCGCCCGCGGGCTCGACCTTGAGGAAGTAACACCGTCGATCGGTCAGCGTACCGTCGGCCTGATCCTCCACCTCGAGCGAGAAGCTCGGCAGGCGCGTCTTGTCGTTTCGCAGCGCGACCTCGATCAATGCGGGGCCGCCCGCGAACGCGCGCGACGGGAGCACGCGCTGCCCGGTGATCTGCAGGAGCACCAGATCGCTGAGCACGCCCGAGACGAGGATCAGGCTCAGCATCAGACCGAGCACGAGATAGAGGAGGTTGTTACCCGTGTTCACCGCAGCCGCGCCGACGCCGAGCGTGACGAACACGAACACGCGTCCCTCGCGCGTGAAGCGCAGTCCTCGAGAGAACCGGGGCGAGGCCGGACGTAGAGTGACCGTCTCGGCGCCGGCGTCCGCCATCAGATCGGGACCGGGATCGCGTCGATGACTTCTTGCACCGCGCGCGCCGCGATCTCGCGCTCGGCGGCGCGATCACCGGGCATCTCGCGCGGTCGTACGCGATGCGCGAGCGCCGAGACGGCGAGCGCCTTCACGTCGTCGGGCGTCGCGTACGTTCGCCCGAGCACGAGCGCATGGGCGCGGATGCCGCGTGCGAGCGCGAGCGCAGCCCGTGTGGATGCGCCGAGCGAGAGCAGCGGGCTCGTGCGCGTTCCGAGGATGATCTCGTGCACGTAGTCGAGCACGACGTCGTCGACGCGGATCGCATCGACCTCGCGCTGCGTCGCGAGCAGCTCGTCCTTCGTGATGACGGCTTGGATCGTGTCGACGGGCGAGTCGCCGCTGCGCTCGCGCAGCAGCTTGCGCTCGATCGCGCGCGGCGGATGGCCGATCGAGACGCGCAAGAGGAAGCGATCGAGCTGCGACTCGGGCAGCGGATACGTTCCGTGGAACTCGTCGGGGTTCTGCGTCGCGACGACGAAGAAGGGCTCGGGCAGCGCGCGCGTCTCGCCTTCGATCGACACGGCGCGCTCGTCCATCGCTTCGAGCAGTGCCGACTGCGTGCGCGGCGTCGTGCGGTTCACTTCGTCGGCGAGCAGGACGGAGGTGAAGATGGGGCCGGGGCGGAACTCGAGCGCGCCCGTCTTCGGATCGTAGAGCGAGCCGCCGAGCACGTCCGCCGGCAGCAGATCGCTGGTGAACTGCACGCGTCGGAACGGCACGCCGACCGATCGCGCCAGCGCGCGCGCGAGCGTGGTCTTGCCGACGCCGGGGACGTCCTCGACGAGCAGATGGCCGCGTGCGAGCAGCGCCGTCACCGCGAGCGTCACGACGTCTCGCTTGCCCTCGATCGCTCTCTCGATCTCGGTGACCAGTCGCTCGGCGACCAACCTCGCACTCTTCGTCACTGCGATCGAGAAGCTACCACGCGGATGCGCCCCACGGGCCCCTCGGTGATGGAGCCGACGACCGCCGCGATCGGCGTGTTGCGGGATCGCAGTGCCGAGAGAAGCGCTTCGAGCCGATCGGGCGCGACGGCGATCAAGAGCCCACCGGACGTCTGCGCGTCGCAGAGCAAGAGCTGCGCGTCCTTCGTGATCGTCTCGTCCCAGTCGACGTGCGCCGCCAGGAAGCGCGCGTTCGCGTGCGTGCCGCCGGGGACGATCCCGCGCGCGACGTAGCGACGCGCAGCATCGATCACGGGAACCGCGTCGAGGGCGATCGTGGCTCCGACACGGCTCGCGCTCACCACGTTGCGCAGGTGCCCGAGCAGACCGAAGCCCGTCACGTCGGTGACCGCGTGCACGCCGACCTCGATCATCGCCTCGCACGCGGCATGGTTCAGCGTCTTCATCAGCGCGATGGCCTCCCCGATCGCGCCCTCGTCGTCTTCGTCGCGCTTGGAGGCGGTCGTGAGGATGCCGAGGCCGAGCGGCTTGGTGAGCACGAGCGCATCGCCCACGCGCGCGCCCGCATTCGTGATCACGCGCGACGGATGAACGGTGCCGGTGACCGCGAGCCCGTAGATGGGCTCGTCGGTCTGGATCGTGTGGCCGCCGACGATCTCGATGCCCGCCTCGCGCGCGACGTCGGCGCCGCCCTCGAGGATGCGCACGAGCACCTCGACGTCGAGCGTGTCGGAAGGGAAGCCCACGAGGTTGAGCGCGGAGATCGGCGTGCCGCCCATCGCGTACACGTCGCTCAGCGCGTTGGCCGCCGCGATCGCGCCGAAGTCGTACGGGTCGTCGACGATCGGCGTGAAGAAGTCGGTCGTCATCACGAGCGCGATCTCCGGCGTGAGCGCGAACACCGCCGCATCGTCGGCCGTGCTCGAGCCGACGAGCACGCGCGGATCTCGGCTCGCCGGCAGGCGCCCGAGCAGAGGAAGGAGGTATCCCGGGGGATGTTTCGCGGCGCAGCCGGCGCGCTTGGCGAGCTTGGTGAGGCGAATGGTCATCGCGGATCTCGTCTTACCCGCGGACGCGCGTCTCGCCACGTCGACGTGTGACCCCCTGGCGGTCGAGCCACTCGAGCATCGCGATCGCGTTCTTGCGCGTGAGGCCCGTGAGCGTCTTGAAGTCGCCGGGCGAGAGCGTCTCGTTCGTGTCGAAGTGAGCACGCACGCGCGCGATCAGATCGTCGAGCGCGGCGCGAGCCACGTGCACACCGGTCGCGATGCGCGCGATGCGATCGGTCCGCACGAGCTCGGCCACGACGTCGCGGAACGTCCGCTCGGGAAGGCCGCAGCGCTCGCGCGCGATCTCTTCGGTGATCGGATCGAGCCCTGCAGCGCGGAAGATCTCGGCGACGCCGTCGGCGAGCGCGTGGGCATCGTGACCGACGGCCGCCACGCGATCACCGCCCGCGATCCCACCTTCGCGCACGAGCGCCGCGGTCGCGATCGGCACGAGTGGGCGCCACGGTCCGGGCACGGCGCCCGCGAGATCTCCGACCGTCGCGCCGGAGGCGGCCGGATGGGCGCGATGGAACGCGACGAGCGCCGTGCGGACCTCGGTCTTGGCGCGATCGAGCTCGCGGGCCGCGACCCAGCGAACGCCGTCCTCGCTCTTCACCTCGAGGATCGCGCGCTCGCGCACGAGCGCATCGAGGATGGCCTTCACGCGCGTCTCGGGTGCGAGACGTTCGGCGAGCTGGGACATCGAGACTCCGGCCGCGCGCTCGCTCACGAGGGTCACGACGCGCGTCCTCGCATCCTCTCTCGCATATGGGTCGCTCACCTTCTTCGCGCGCGCGAGCGTCGGATGTGGATCGATCACCTCGCCGCCTCCGATCGTGCGATCGGTCTCGAGCTCGGGGCGACGTAGTACGAATCGATCGCCGGCGTACGTCGCAAACGGCGTCGCGCTCGTCAGACGCACGAGCCCGCCCGCACGGTGCGCGCGTACCGTGACGTGTGTCGCGCCGACGTGGAGCACGTGATCTCGCCCCGACGCGAGCGTGTCCGTTCCTTGGAAGAGCACGTCGATCGAGGTCGTCGTGCGCTGCCAGCCAGGTGTCGCGAGCACCATGCCGCGCGTGATCGCGGCGGCCTCGATGCCACGCAGCTGTACGGCGAGCCGAGTCGCCGCCGACGCTCGCTCTCGCTCGCCGCCGTGCACGCTCAGACCTCGGACGACGGCGCTCGTGTCGGCACCGAGCAGCGCGAGCGTCTCGCCCACCGCGATCGTTCCGCGCACGAGCGTGCCGGTCACGATCGTGCCGTGACCGTGCTTGGTGAATGCGCGATCGATCGGCAGCCACACCGGCCCCTCGGCGCGCACGGGTCGAGGCCGCTCCATCACGCGGCTCACGGCCTCTCGCAGCGCTTCGAGGCCGACGCCGGTCTTCGCCGAGCAACGCACCACCTCGGCGCGCTCGAGGAAGGTGCCGCGCACCGTCTCGCGCACGTCCTGCTCCACGAGCTCGACCATGCTCTCGTCGGCCGCATCGATCTTGGTGATCGCGATCACGCCGCGCGCGATCCCGAGCTGCGTGCAGATGGTGATGTGCTCGCGCGTCTGCGGCATCACACCGTCGTCGGCAGCCACGACGAGCAGCACGGCGTCGATCCCCGCTGCGCCCGCGACCATGGTGCCGACGAATCGCTCGTGGCCCGGGACGTCGATCACGCTCAGCGACATGCCGGGCGCTTCCCAGCGCGCGAAGCCGAGGTCGATCGTGATGCCGCGCTTCTTCTCTTCCGGTAGGCGATCGCCGTCGACGCCCGTCAGGGCGCGCACGAGTGTCGTCTTGCCGTGATCGACGTGGCCGGCCGTGCCGAGCACTCCGTGGACGATCGTCATGAGCGCAGCGCGAGGCCGAGCGCGTGCGCGAGCTCGATGTCTCGCTCGGGCGCGACGCACCGCAGATCGATCCAGACGGCGTCGTCCTCGATGCGCGACACGATCGCGGGCTCGCCGCGACGCAGCGCGGCCGCGAGAGCATCGGGAGCGGCGCCCGCGATCCGGATCGCGACGCTCGGCAGCTCGACCGAGGGCGCCGCGCCGCCGCCGATTCGCCCGACGGACGGCGCGATCGAGAGACGCGCGTCGCCGACCTCCTCGATCACCGCGCGCGATCGCGCTTCGAGTGTCTCGGGCGACGTGCGCAGCATGGCGACGATCGGCAGCGCGTTCGGACGATCGCGCCACAGCGACAGCGTCGCGCCGAGCGCCGCGAGCGTGAGTTTGCCCGGGCGCAGCGCGCGATAGAGCGGATGGCGTCGCATCGCTTCGATCGGCGCGCGCCGACCGACGACGATCCCGGCCTGCGGCCCACCGAGCAGCTTGTCGCCCGAGAAGCACACGACGTCGGCGCCCATCGCCACGTGCTCGCGCACCGACCTCTCGCGCACGAGCGCCGCAATCGCGTCCATGCATCCCGAGCCGGCGTCGTCGATCACCGTCAGGCCACGCGCGTGCGCGATCGCAGCGAGCGCCGGCAGCTCCACTTCGGCGACGAAGCCGGTGATCTCGAAGTTCGAGCGATGCACCTTCAAGATCACCGCGGCGCTCGCATCGATCGCGCGCTCGTAGTCCGCCGCATGCGTGCGGTTCGTCGTGCCGACCTCGAGCAAGCGCGCGCCCGACTGCGAGACGACATCCGGAATGCGGAAGCCGCCGCCGATCTCGACGAGCTCGCCGCGGCTCACGATCGCGTTGCGCCCGCTCGCCGTCGCCGCGAGCGCGAGCAGCATCGCCGCCGCGTTGTTGTTCACGACGAGCGCGTCCTCGGCGCCCGTCAGCTCGATCAGCACGTCGCGGACGTGCACGTGACGATGCCCGCGCTGGCCCTCGTCGAGATCGTACTCGAGCGTGGAGTAGTCGCTCGCCACGCGATCGATCGCATCGAGCGCCGCTCGAGCGAGCGGCACGCGTCCGAGGTTGGTGTGCACGATCACGCCCGTCGCGTTGATCACGCCCGCGAGCGACTCGCGCGCCAGCTCGCGCACGCGCGCCGCGACGATCTCGTCCGTGACGGCCGAGGCCGATCCCGATCGCCGGATCTCGTTGCGCGCGGCATCGATCACTTCGCGCACGGCACGCGTGACACGCGCGGGCCCGTGCGCTTCGATCAGAGACACCACGCCGGGCCGGGTCAGCACCGCGCTCACGGAAGGCAGCTCTCGCAGTCCCTGCATTCCTGCCTACATTCTCGAACGGAAACGCACGGGAATCGAACCCGCCCAGGGCGCGGAACGCGTCCTACGTCGGTTTTGAAGACCGAGAGCAGCACCAGCTCGCCTCGCGCTTCCGCCGATCAACCTCTCACGATTCATCGCCACCGGCAACGCGCACTCCTGCAGAGATGCGCGCGAGGAGCATCGCCTTCTCCTTGGCGTTGCGCGCCAGCGTCGCGGCACGCGCGAGCTCGGCCTGGGCCTCGTCTTCGCGACCGAGACGGCGTAGCAGATCCGCGCGGACGCTCGGCAAGAGGTGATAGCTCGCCATCGCGGGCTCGCGCGCCAGCGCATCCACGATCGGCAGCGCGGCCTCGGGGCCGAACGCCATCGACACCGCGACGGCGCGATTGAGCTCGACGATCGGCGACGGCGCGACGCCCGCGAGCACGGCATAGAGCGCAGCGATGCGCACCCAGTCCGTCTCCTCGGCGACCCTTGCGCGGGCGTGGCATGCGCTGATCGCGGCCTGCAGGACGTAGACGCCCGCGCCGTCGAGCTTCTCGGCGCGCTCGAGCGCCGCGAGGCCGCGCGCGACCAGCATCCGATCCCACTGGGCGCGGTTCTGCGCGAGCAGGAGCACCGGCTCTCCTTTCGCGTCGATGCGTGCGTGCATGCGCGAGCCCTGCAGCTCCATCAGCGCCACCAAGCCCAGCACCTCCGCTTCGTCCGGCAAGAGCTGCGCGAGCGTGCGCCCGAGATGGAGCGCGTCTTCGCAGAGCGCCGGCCGCATCCAGTCGTCGCCCGCCGTTGCCGCGTATCCTTCGTTGAACACGAGGTAGATCACCTCGAGCACCGCATCGAGCCGCGCCTGGCGCTCGCTCGCCGCCGGCAGCTCGAATGCTGCGTTCTCCTCGGCGAGCGTCTTCTTCGCGCGCACGATGCGCTGCGCGATGGTGGGCTCGGACACGAGGAACGCGCGCGCGATCTCGTGCGTGGTGAGGCCCGTGACGAGCCGCAGCGTGAGCGCGACCTGCGCCTCGCGCGAGAGCGACGGATGGCACGCGATGAAGATCAGCCGGAGCAAGTCGTCACCGACGTCGTCGAGCTGCTCGGCGTAGTCCGGCGCGAGGTTCGTCTCGTCGAGCTCGCGCGCGATCGCTTGGTGCTTGGGCGCGAGGTTCCGGCGACGACGCACGACGTCGATCGCGCGATGGCGGGCAGTCGTCATGAGCCACGCGCCGGGGCTCTTCGGCACGCCCGAGGTGGGCCACGTCTCGAGCGCGGCCACCAACGCATCGTGCGCGAGCTCTTCGGCAGTGCCGACGTCGCGCACGACGCGCGCGAGACGCGCGATCAGGCGCGCGTGCTCGATGCGGTAGACGGCTTCGATCGACGCTCGTGTCTCGGGAGATCCCCCCACCGGGGTGATCCTACTCGATCACTTCAGCGGTTGACCGGCGGCGCGCTGCACGTCTTCGGGGAAGTCGCTCAGCTCGAAGATCTGTCGGACCTCGATCACGTTGCCCTCGTCGCCCGGGCACTTGCGCGCCCACGCCTTGGCTTCGTCGAGGGACTTCACCTGGATGATCCAGTAACCGCCGATCACTTCCTTCGCTTCGGCGAACGGGCCGTCGGTCACGCTCACCTTCCCGCTCGCGCCGAACGTGACGCGCGCGCCCTTCTCGGGCGGCTGCAGACCGTCGAGCGCGAGCAGCGCGCCCGCCTTGCTGAGCTCGTCGTTGTAGCGGGACATGGCCGCGACGGCCTCGGCGCTGGGCATCCAGCCACCGGGGCGGTCCTGCTTGATGTTCGGGATCATGAGCATGAGGAAGCGCATCTTCTGTCTCTTGGTTCTCGGGCCGAGACCTTCGGCTCTACCTGGACGACGAACGAAGAGCGCGAGAATCGACACGGGCCGAGAAAAAATCCGACGGGGCTCCCGCGTAATTGTCTTTCGCGCGCTCAGCTCATCGGAATGCGCTCGACCGTTCCCTCGACCAGCTTGCCGCCGATCGTCAGGTACAACGTCCCGCCGCTGACCGAGAGATCCCACTTGTTGTTCCGGTCGAGCTTGGCCGCGATGCGGTCGAGGAATGCTCCGTCGAACGCGAGCACATTCAGCTCTTCGGCGCGATGCGCCTCGAACTCGCGCACCGAGCGCGCCAGCTCGTTCATACGGTTCCATCCGTAGACCGCCACGCGATCGGTCGCCTTCAGCGCGCGATGCAATCGCTCGGGCGTCGGCGCGCCGATCTCGATCCACGCCTGCAGATCTCCGCGTAGATCCTTCTTCCAGATCGCCGGCTCGTCCGACGACGAGAGACCTTTCGTGAAGTCGACGCCCTCGTCGTGCTCGAGCGCGCGCGCGAGCACGCGCGTCACGAGATAGCGGTCCGTCTCCGAGGGATGCTGCGCCACGCGCAGCTCCAGCTGTTCGTACACGCCGCGGTCCGAGTCCGAGAGCGCGATCTCGAACTTCCTCATCGTCGCGGTCAGCGTCATCGAGCTCTCCAGGAGTC
>Ga0265314_10006267_pt1 | contig 10553 bp, 11 predicted proteins | sample 4126metaG_FD_203106 | JGI IMG/M metagenome (GOLD analysis project Ga0265314, IMG submission 203106) | Rhizosphere microbial communities from Carex aquatilis grown in University of Washington, Seatle, WA, United States - 4-1-26 metaG | ecosystem: Host-associated > Plants > Roots > Rhizosphere >... | reverse complement strand
CAAATGCCTCGATTGCGGCGCCCGCATGGAGATCGCAGACATCCGCGCCTATTACGACAGGCACGGCGAGCCGCCGGCCTGTCCGTTCTGCGGCGGCATCGTGAAGACCGCGACGATCTCCTTCGGCCAGGCGATGCCGGAAAAGGAGATGGACCTCGCGCGTCGCGCCACGCTCGCCTGCGACCTGATGCTGGTTCTGGGCTCCTCGCTGGTGGTCTATCCCGCGGCCGGGTTCCCGCTGCTCGCCAAACGCGCTGGCGCCAAGTTCGCCATCGTCAACCGCGAGGAGACCGACCAGGACGCCTATGCCGACCTCGTCCTGCACACGGAGATCGGCCCGACCATGAGCGCTGCGCTGAAGGCGCTTCCAACCGCCTGAATCCGCGAAAACCTCTGGAAAAATAAGGCTTTTTGCCGCTGTTAACGCCCCGAAAGGACGTGGACGCTAGCTTGCGCGGGGGTAGTATGCGCCCCAGATTCGAACCGTTTCAGGAGTAGCAAAATTGCGCCGCCTCGACGAAGAAGACGAAGACGAGAAGAACGACAAGAAGGCGCCCGACCCGCAGTCGTCGCCGGTGGTGAACGCGCTATTCAAGTCGCGCACCGTGCTGATCTTTGGCGAAGTCGACATGAAGATGGCGGAGCGCGTGAGCGCCCAGCTTCTCGCCTTCGCGGCGGAAGGCGATGGCGACATCCGCGTCATCGTCAATTCGCCGGGCGGGCATGTGGAGTCGGGCGACACGATCCACGACATGATCCGGTTCGTCGGTCCGCGCATCAAGATGATCGGCACGGGCTGGGTCGCCTCCGCCGGCGCGCACATATTCCTGGGCGCCAAGAAGGAGAACCGCTTCTGCCTTCCGTTCACCCGCTTCCTGCTGCACCAGCCGCTGGGCGGCGTGCGCGGCCAGGCGTCGGACATCTCGATCGAGGCCGAAGAGATCATCAAGATGCGCGAGCGTTTGATCCGCGAGATCGCGTCCGAGACCGGCCAGACTTACGAGCGGGTGGTCAAGGACACGGAGCGCAACTTCTGGATGGGCGCCGAAGAGGCGGTGAAATACGGCCTCGTGTCCAAGGTCGTCGCTCGCGCGAGCGAAGTCTGACATGACGGCGCCGTGGTGGCGCGGCGCCGTTATCTATCAGGTCTATATCCGCAGCTTCTGCGACGCCAATGGCGACGGCCATGGCGATTTCGCCGGGCTGATGTCGAAGCTCGACTACATCCAAAGCCTCGGCGTCGATGCGATCTGGCTGTCGCCGATCCATCCGTCGCCCAACCGCGACTGGGGCTACGACGTCAGCGACTATGACGGCGTGCATCCGGATTATGGCTCGCTCGCCGACTTCGAGGCGCTGCTGAAGGCGGCGCATGGCCGCGGCCTCAAGATCATCCTGGACGAAGTGCTCTGCCACACCTCCGACGAGCATGCCTGGTTCCAGGCCAGCCTCGACGCCGCGAACCCGAAGAAGGATTGGTATGTCTGGGCCGATGCGAAGGACGACGGCACGGTGCCGAACAACTGGCTGGCCGTGTTCGGCGGCCCCGGCTGGGCCTACCGGCCGGAGCGGCGGCAGTACTACCACCACAAATTCCTGCGCCAGCAGCCGAAGCTGAACTGGACCCAGCCGGCGGCGAAGCGCGCCGCGCTCGAGGTTCTGGAGCTCTGGCTGAAGCGCGGTGTCGACGGCTTCCGCCTCGACGTCGCCAACGCCTATCTCCACGACGCCGCGCTGACGGACAATCCGCCGGTCCCGCCGGCCCAGCGCACCGCCTACAACTGGTCGCACGCAGCGAATATGCAGCACCACCTGCACGACTCGAACCTGATCGAGAACCGCGCCGAGCTCAAAATCATCCGCCGCACGGTGGAGAAGTTCGACGACCGCTTCGTGTTCGGTGAATTCTCCGAAGAGTTCGAACGCTCCGGCGCCTATCTGCCGCCCGAGGAAGGCCTCCACGCCGGCTACACCTTCGGCCTCTTGATCGCGAGCAAGTTGTCGCCGACCTATTTCCGCAAATATTTCGAGGATCTCGCGCGCTTCCCGCGCCACTGGCCCTGCGTCTCGCTCTCCAACCACGACGTGACGCGCACCGTGACCCGCTTCGGCGGCGGACCGCAGGGCGATCCGGCGCTGGCCAAACTGCTCTTCGCGCTGCTGTGTTCGCTGCGCGGCACGACGCTGATCTATCAGGGCGAGGAGCTGGGCCTGCCGGAGGTCGATCTCAACCGCGACCAGCTCAAGGATCCGGTCGGCGACCTCTACTTTCCCATCGCCAAGGGCCGCGACGGTTGCCGCACGCCGATGCCCTGGGAGGCGGACGCGAAGAATCTCGGCTTCTCGAACGGCACGCCCTGGTTGCCGATGGGCCCTGCACACAAGGCGCTAGCGGTGTCCGAACAGGTCGGCAACGCGGACTCACCGCTGGAATTCGCCCGTCACTTCCTCGCAGGCCGCAAGGCGAGCGCGGCGCTGCGGCTGGGAGACCTGGCCTTCCTCGACGCGGAAAAGCCCGTCCTCGCCTTCACCCGGACCTGCGGCGACGAACGCATGCTGTGTGTCTTCAATCTCAGCCGTGAGGATGCGGCCTTCACCCATCCGCTGGTCGCGCAGGGCAGGGTCCAGGGGCTGGGCTGCGGCAATTCGATGGACCGCGGCGACACGCTCCATCTCGGCCCGCTAGCCAGCCGCTTCGCCGCCCTCTGAGGCCGCGAGCGCCGCCAGCACCGCCTCGATCGGTAGCAGCACGCATTTGTGCCGGTTCTTGTGGTCGGCCACGCCGTCGAACACCGCGAAGGAGTCGAACGGCGCATGCGGCGCCGGCCCGCCCTCCAGCATGGCGCTGACCGCCGCGTGCAGCACTTCGACCTCGTCGCGGCTCATCCCGGTCGCGTCGGCGCCCAGGATCGCCGCCGAAGCCTGGGTCAGCACGCAGGCCATGGTGTGATGCGCCAAGGCCGCGATGCGTCCATCGTCCACGATCACGTCCATCACCACCTTGTCGCCGCAGGTCGGATTGTGGGCGGTGGCCGTGCCGCAAGGATCCGCAAGCCGGCCCGACCCGGTGGCGTTGGCCGCGAGGCGGAGCAGGTCGCGCTTGTAGAGGGGGTCGCTCATTTTACTGGCCTATCGCCTCGCTACTTGAGGCCCTGTACGCCTTCAGCTCGTCCGGCGTATCGATATCCGTCAGTGGGGCGTCGTCGGAAGCTTCGACTTCGCACACCAGCTCCGCATAGTGACCGATCAGTTGGCGGGCGCCAACATCGCCCTCGATCGCCAGCATTTCCGGGAAAAACCGCCGCGCCCACAGCACGGGATTGCCGCGCTTGCCATGCCGTGTCGCGATGCTGATGGCGCGGTCCTCTGCCGGGTCGAAGGACGCGATCAGCTTATCGATCAGCCCCGACGAGACGCCCGGCATGTCGCCCAGAAGCACGACGGCGCCGTCGCAATCTTCCGGCAGGTTTCTCAGCCCGCACTTCAGCGATGCACTCAAACCCTTTGAAAAATCAGGATTGTCTACAAAACGGGGCGCGAGAGGCGATACCGCCTGCCGCACCTTATCCCCCGCATTGCCGGTAACGACCAGGACCGGCGACGCCGCGCTGCCCAGCGCCGCTTCCACGACGTGGCGGATCAAGGGCTTGCCGTCCACTTCTGCCAGAAGCTTGTTGCTGCCCATGCGTGTCGACATGCCGGCCGCCAGCACGATCGCCGCGATCCTGGGCAGGCGCGAAATCTCGGCAGGCCGTTCATCGCGCGGCTGCGGCCGCGTAGGTATCTCCGTCAGAAGGCCGCCGACGCCCATCGCTGCGAGCTCGCGGCGCCCGACTGGCAGCCCGGCCAGCACGCGCCACAGGACGAAGTCGAAGCCATTCAGTTTGGGCGAGCGGGCGCAACTCGGCAGTCCGATCACGCGCCGGCCCCGAAGGTCGCCCATCAGCAACAGGTTCCCCGGATCGACCGGCATGCCGAAATGGGTGACCGTGCCGCCCGCGGCTTCGATCGCCGCCGGGATGACGTCGCGGCGGTCGGTGATGGCGCTGGCGCCGAACACCAGGATGGGGTCGGCGCCTGCCGCGGCGACCTCCGCGATGGCGGCCGCCAGGGCGCCCGTCTCATGCGCCACCCGCCGTTCCCGGGCCAGCGTCGAGCCCAGCTCCGTCAGCCGGTCGCCTATGGCGCTGCGGTTCTTGTCGAGCAGCGACGGCTTGGCGCCCGGAAGGATCGTCGAGATCAGCGCGGCCTGGTGGGCTGTGAAGGGATGGATGCGAACCGGCGGCTCGCCGCCGCGCAAGAGACGTTCGACGGCTTCGACCGCCCGGGCCGGCGCGGCGAAGGGGATGATCTTGACCGTTCCAACCATCTGACCCTTCGCGACCCGGGCGAAGGGTGCGACGGTCGCCAGCGTCACCGCCTCGTCGATTGCGTTGAGGCCCTCCACCGCGGCGGCGTCCACCGTCGCCACGCCATCGCTCAGGGCGTAGAGGTTCACTCGCCCCGTGAAGGCCGCGCCGATCCGCACGCCGGCTCCGGCCGTCCCCGCCGCGATCCGCGACGCCGCCTCGTCTTCGCCGACATCGCCGGGATCGAGCCGCGCCACCGCGACCGTCGCGATCCCGGCCTGCGCGATCGCATCGAGATCCACGGCGGAAAGGACGCGGCCTTTGCGCAGCCGCTGCTCGCCCGCGCGCACGCCATGCGCGAGGATGGCGCCCTCGGCTTCCGCCACGGGGATAAAAGCAAACTGCATGGCGGGAGCTTAGCCCCACTCGCTGTCTAAGAGGGAGTGGGTGCGCAAGCGCCCATCATATCGCGCGGCAAGGTGAGACGGGCGCGCAGCCCACCTTCGCTGCGGTTCTCCAGCGTGACGCTGCCGCTATGGCCGTGCGCGATCGCTTTGACGAGGGTCAGGCCGAGGCCGGTCCCGCCGGTGTCGGTGTTGCGCGACGATTCCAGCCGCACGAACGGCTCGAACACCCGCGCCCGATCGTCGTCGGGGATGCCCGGACCTTCGTCCTCCACCACGATCTCGAACGCGGCGGGCGTCTCGTTGATCTGCACCTCGGCGCGCCGGCCATAAGCGACGGCGTTTTCCACCAGGTTGCGCACCGCGCGGCGGATCTCGTCCGGCCGGCAGGCCAGCGGCGCCGGACCATGCGCCTGCCAGGTCACCGGCTCTCCCAGATCGTCGAGATCGGCGCACAGGCTCTCGACCAGCGCCGACAGGTCGATATTGCGCTTGGTTTCGCCCCCGGCGCCGCGCGCCGCCGACAGCACGGATTCGGTCAGGGCCTGCAACTCCGCCAGATTGGTTTCCAGCCGCTCGCGCAGTTCGTCGTCGGCGATGAATTCCAGGTTGATCCGCATTGCGGTGATCGGGGTGCGCAAGTCGTGGCCGACGGCCGACAGCAATTGGCGCTGGCTGTCCATTGTGCGCGTCACGCGGTCGGTCATGGCATTGAAGGCGATGGCGGCGTTGCGCACGTCGTCTGGGCCTTCTTCCGGCACGCGCGGCGCCTTGCCACCACCGGCCGCGACCGAGGCCGCCGCTGCGAGCGCGGTCAACGGCCGCGCCACGCGGCTGGAAATATAAGCCGCCGCCGCCGAGGCGACCACGATCGCCATGCCGGCCGCGATGATGATCTCGGTCGGCCAGGGCGGCTGCGGCAAATGGTAGAATGTCGCGACCAGCTGCGTGCCTCTGACGACCGGCAGGGTGAACTGGGTCGCAAGTCCCGGCGGACGATGCGGACGCGCGCGTCCATCGTCGGGCGGCGCAGCGATGATCTGCTTCACGGAGACCGGCAGCGCCGCCTTGTCGTCGGGCAGCATGCCGCGCAGGCGGTTGGCGAGCTTGGTCTCGTCATCGTCCATCGCGAGCTGCACGGCCTTGCCGTGCTTGAGCACGAAGGTCCAGTTGCCGGAGCTCAGGGCGTTGGCGGCGCTTTCGCGCGCCTTTGCCGGAATGGCCGCGAGCAGCGTCGAGGTCGAGGCCGTGCGGTCGATCAGCCGCTCGCTCAGATCGCTCGCGCTCATGCGTTCGCTGCCGAGCTGGAACCAGGCCGCGACCGCGAGATTGGAAATCAGCACCGCCGCCGCGGTGACGACGATAAGCTGGACGCCAAGCGTACGAGGCCAGAACTTCATTGCACTTCCGGATCCAGGGCGAAAATGTATCCGCCTCCCCACACCGTTTTAATATAGCGCGGATTTTTCGGATCGGGCTCGATCTTCTTGCGCAGCCGGCTGACATGGTTGTCGATCGAGCGGTCGAACAAATCGGCGTCGCGCCCCTTGGTCAGGTCGAGAAGCTGGTTGCGCGTCAGCGCGATCTTGGGCCGCTCGAGAAGCGCCGTGAGCAGGCGAAACTCGCCGCTGGAGAGCGGCAGGGCCAACCCGTCGCCGCCGATCAACTCGCGCTGCCCGGTATCGAGCATCCAGTCGCCAAAGCGAATGCGCTCGGCCGCCGGCGGTTTCTGACGCGGGGGCAGGGCCTGGGTGCGGCGCAGCACGGCCGCGACGCGGGCGATCAACTCGCGCGGCGAGAACGGCTTGGGGATATAGTCATCGGCGCCCATTTCGAGGCCGATGATGCGGTCCACCTCCTCGCCGCGGGCCGTCAGGAGAATCACCGGAATCTGGGAGGTCTCGCGGATCGAGCGGCACAGCGACAGCCCGTCCTCGCCCGGCATCATGATATCGAGCACGACGAGATCGATGGCCGAGCCCTTCATAACCTTGCGCGCGGCGATGGCGTCGGCCGCCGTGGTGGCGCGGTAGCCCTGGTCGCGCAGATAGCGCGCCAGCGGCTCGCGGATGTCGCGCGCGTCTTCCACCACGAGGATGTGCGGTTTGGTCTCTTCTTTGATCATTTTTCCAATCTGGTCTTTCGCACCGGCACCTGCAAACCGCCCTATGGCAAAGTTTACACGCCAATGTAGGCGGTATACTTTGCGACGATCACGTTTTGTTCTGGTATAGTTTGGGGAAGCCAACAAGGTTAGCTGCGGCCACCGATTTGGAGAGACCCCGATATGACCAGGAACACCAAGATTGCGCTTCTTCTGGGCGCCGCCGTCGTCATTGGCGGATCGACGCTGGCTTTCGCCCATATGGACGGGCCCACGCCGCCGGACGGCCCGATGCAGGGCCTGCTCCATCGCAACAAGCTGGCCGACCGGCTCCTCGGCGAGTTCGACGCCAACAAGGACGGTCAGATCACCCGCGCCGAGTTCAACAATATGATCGGAACCCGCTTCGCCGCTGCCACGCATGGCGGCAAGACGATGGCCGAGGACCAGTTCATCGCCATCCATCAGGGCGAATTCCAGCAGCATGCGGCCGAGATGTTCCGCCGCGCCGATTGGAACGGCGACGGCAAGCTGTCGCTGGAGGAGTTCGAGGCGCCGCAACGGGCGCACTTCCAGATGATGGATCACGACGGCACCGGCACGGTCTCCTGCAATCCGGTGATGCACGCCGATTTCCGTGCCAACCCGCCGCCGCCCGATGCGCCGCCGCCGCCGGCCGGCGATGACCGCCAGCATGGCGGCTGGGGCCGCTTCGGCGAGCGCGGGCATGGTTTCGGTCACCGTTTCAGTGGTCACGGGTTCGGCGGCCGCGGCGGCTTCGGGCGTGCGGCCTTCTGCAGCGAGGCCGATATGAGCCGCGACGGCAAGGTCACCCGCGCCGAATTCGACACGATCATGACGCAGCATTTCCAGGCCGCGTCCGGTGGGTCGCCCTACATGACTCTCACCCAGTTCACCGCCGATCTCTCGGCCCACTACCGCGAAATGAACGACAAGATGTTCAAGCGGCTCGACAAGGATGGCGACGGCAAGCTGACGATGGCCGAATTTGCAGCGCCGCCACTCAAGATGTTCGACCGCCTGGACCGCAACCATGACGGCGTCATCAGCGCCGACGAAATGCGGCCCCATTTCCACGGCCGTGGTGGCTGGGGCAGGGGGCATGGGCGCGGCGATCACGGCGACGACCGCGCTCCCCCGCCGCAGGGTGGCGACGAGTAGTTCAAAAATCGCGCCGCGGTTTTTCGGGCAGGGGACGGTGTGCGGCGCTCAGCGCCGCTCGCCGCGCAGCACCTGCGTCATCTCCGCCAGGATCGACACGGCAATCTCCGCTGGGCTCCTGGCGCCGATGTCCAATCCGACAGGGCCGTGGATACGGGCGAGCGCCGCATCGTCGAAACCGGCGGCCTTCATCCGCGCCGTGCGCGCAGCCTGGGTCTTCTTCGAACCCAGCGTGCCGATATAGAAGCAATCCGACCTGAGCGCCGCAATCAAACCCGGATCGTCGATCTTGGGATCGTGGCTCAAGAACACGATGGCAGAACGCGGCCCCAGCGGCGATTTTTGCAGCGCCTCGTCGGGATAATCGTGGCTGATCGGCACGCCGGGAAAGCGCGCCGGCGTCGCGAATGCCGTGCGCGGGTCGACGATGCGCACGCCGTAACCGGTTTCCTGCGCCATGACCACGAGCGGCTGGGCAATATGCGCCGCGCCGACGATGACGAGATCGAGCGGTGGGTTGAACACGGCGAGGAACCAGCTCCGCCCATCGATCTGTGCAGGTCCCGACGTGTCGGCTCGCGCCGCGCCGGCGGCAGCCAGGCCGAGTGGCGAGGTGTCTGTCGCCGGATCGATCAACCTCTCCTCGCCGCGTTCGAGATCGATCGCGCGCACGACGGCGCGGCCCGCCCGCCGGGCCTCGTTGATCGCCTGGAGCGTCTCGCCTTTCACAGCACCGGTTCGACGAAGATCTCGATGCGGCCGCCGCAGGCGAGGCCGACCGACCAGGCCGTCTCGTCGCTCACGCCGAATTCGAGATTGCGCACCTTACCGTCTTCCATCGCGGCAATCGCTTCCTCGATCACCGCGCCCTCGATGCAGCCGCCCGAGACCGAGCCGACGAACGCGCCGTCGTCGCGCACCGCGATCTGGCTCCCCGCTTGGCGCGGCGCAGAGCCCCAAGTCTTGACCACGGTGGCCAGCGCGACTTTTCGCCCAGCTCCCAGCCATTGCGCGGCGGCGTCCAAAGGTTCGATCGGCGAGTGCTGCGCGACGTTCGGCATGGCCTAAGCCGCCTCCGCCACCGCGCGCTTGGCCATCACGGTCACCAGATTGGCGCGATATTCCGCCGATCCGTGGATATCGGAATTCAGGCCATCCGCGCTTACCGCGATCTTCGCCACCGCATCCGGCGTGAAGCTCTTGGCCAGCGCCGCTTCCATTTCCGGCACGCGGAACACGCAAGGGCCAGCGCCCGTTACCGCGACGCGGATGCCGTCGGCGAATTTCGCCACGAACACGCCGGCCATCGCATAGCGCGAGGCGGGATTGGCGAATTTCTTATAGGCGGCCTTCTGCGGCACCGGGAACGAGATCTCGGTGACGATCTCGCCCTCTTCGAGCGCGGTCGCGAACATGCCCTGGAAGAAATCATCGGCAGCGATGCTGCGCCGGTTGGTCTTCACCGTGGCACCGAGGCCGAGAACCGCAGCGGGGTAATCCGCCGCCGGATCGTTGTTGGCGACCGAGCCGCCGAGCGTTCCCTTGTGCCGCACGGCCGGATCGCCGATCACGCTCGCGACATGGGCCAGCGCCGGAATCGCCTTCGCGATCTCTTTCGAGGTCGAGACCTCGAAATGCGTGGTCGCCGCGCCGATGGCGACCGCGCCGGCGCCGCCACGGATGTAGCTCAATTCCTTGATGCCGGAGATGTCGATCAGATCCGACGGATTGGCGAGCCGCATCTTCATCGCCGCGATCAGCGTCTGTCCGCCGGCGAGCAGCTTGCCGTCCGGCGACGCGCTGAGCAGCGCCACAGCCTCGTCGACCGATTTCGCCCGCTTGTAGGTGAAGGGATAGGTGATCATGCCGCCTTCTCCCCGTTCATCCGCTTGGCTGCATCCTCGATCGCCGAGACGATGTTCACATAGCCGGTGCACCGGCAGATATTGCCTTCGAGCTCATGACGGATCGTCTCGCGGTCCATCACGCCCTTGCGGCGGATCATGTCGACCGCGGTCATGATCATGCCTGGCGTACAGAAACCGCATTGCAGACCGTGATTGTCGCGGAAGGCCTCCTGCACCGGATGCAGCTTGCCGTCCTGGGCGAGGCCCTCGATGGTCGTGACCTGCGACCCTTCTGCCTGCACCGCGAAGACGGAGCAGGATTTTACCGCCTTGCCGTCGACATGCACGACGCAGGCGCCGCACTGGCTGGTGTCGCAGCCGATATGCGTGCCGGTGAGACGAAGCTGCTCGCGCAGGAAATAGACGAGCAGGGTGCGGTCCTCGGTTTCCGCCGAAACCGGCTTTCCGTTCACCGTCATGGACACAACGGTCATGGCTTTTCCTTGAAGTTGGATGGCAGAACCGCGAGTCTCGGGCGTGCGGCGGGCGGCGTCAAGCGCTGCTATAGTGGGACGGGATCGGGAGTCTCACATGCCCTTCATATCCGTCCATATCGCCGCCGGCCGTCCGCTGGAGAAGCGGCGCCGGCTGGTGCAGGCCATCACCG
>Ga0265314_10006266_pt1 | contig 10554 bp, 12 predicted proteins | sample 4126metaG_FD_203106 | JGI IMG/M metagenome (GOLD analysis project Ga0265314, IMG submission 203106) | Rhizosphere microbial communities from Carex aquatilis grown in University of Washington, Seatle, WA, United States - 4-1-26 metaG | ecosystem: Host-associated > Plants > Roots > Rhizosphere >... | reverse complement strand
GTGCTTCTCTCCAAGGGCTATCGGGTGGATCGCGAAGCGCCGGAGGCGATGGCGGAGGTCCGCCGCTTCCTAGCCGATTGGTGCAAGATCATGCATCCCGTCTATATGGCGTGCTCACTGCCCGACACGTTCCAATACCCGGAAGACAGCGTCCGCGCCCGCCTGCTGACGGAAGCCGTCTTGCCGCTGTGCCGCGACCTCGATCTCCCCATGTCGCTGATGATCGGCGTGCGCTACCAGGTGAACCCGGCGCTGCGGCTCGCGGGCGATGGCGCCGGCAAAGCGGACCTCGGTTCCGTCGAGCGCCTGTGCGCGGCCTTCCCCGACAACCGTTTCCTGGTCAGCGTGCTCAGCCGCGAGAACCAGCACGAGTTCTGCGTCTACGCCCGCAAGTTCGCCAACCTGATGCCGTTCGGCTGCTGGTGGTTCCTCAACAACCCGTCGGTGGTCGAAGAGATCACGCGTGAGCGCCTGGAAATGCTGGGGACAACGTTCATCCCGCAACACTCCGACGCGCGCATCCTGGAGCAGGTCATTTACAAGTGGCGCAACACGCGCCGCACCATCGCGCCGATCCTGGCGAATACTTTCCGCCTGCTGGCCGAGGACGGCCGCCCCGTCACGCGCGACGACATCCGCCGCGACATCCGCCGCCTCTTCCGCTCGAACTTTCAGAACTGGGTTGGGCTGCCGGTTGATAGCGGGGAGTGAGCGACGTTCACTCGTTTCGTTCCGTCGGCGCCGCCATCTTTCGGAACGAAGTGCCGCCCGATCAGTTATCCTTCCGGTAAAGTTGGCCGTGCCAGTCCGCCATGGCCCTGCCTTTGAAGATCTCTATCGCCTTGGTAGCGCTATCCACCTCGACCAGCGCGGCAGGCGTCTGGACCATGCAGCCACCGTTCGCCAGTGCCCCGAAGACCTCGATGCCCGTGGTGTCGGAGTTCCACCGCCAGAGTTCCTTTCCGCCGACAACGTCGAAGGCGATCAGCGAACTGCCACGGGTCGCGAAGCCAAGGCCGTCCTGCCCAAGCACCATTTCGTCGTGCAGCGGGCCGAGGGACCGCGGCAGCAACATCTTATATAGCACCTCACCATTCTCGGCGATGCGGTAGATCATTTCGTCGGGCTGACCATGCACGTCCGCCACGAGGGAATCGTGCGACCAGCGCACGGAAAGGAGTACGCCTCCCAACCCGTCCGGAATGATGCCGCCGGTGGGCGAAGGCGCGCTGACGGATTCGGAGACCGGACGGCTGCCTTGGTACTGGGCAACGATGGTGCTGCGAAATGTTCCGTCGGGATGAACCTGCCAGAGCACGACCCGCTCGTCGCGGACGAAGCTCACACTGCGCGCATCGATCACCGCTCCCGGGGTGCACTCCGCGGCCTTCAGCGTCCACTCGTTCTGGGTGAACGCAAGATAAGCCAGCCCGTCGATGTTCACAAACAGTCGGCTGGCGAGAGTGCGCGTAGGTGTGGAGCTGACCCCCGACCCGCACAGAATCTTCGCCCCCTGCCTCTGCACGCGGCTCTGTGTTTGATGAGACGCGGGGAGCGTAAGTTCGAACATCTGCTCCCCGGATACTTCGTTGATTGCAGTCAGTTTGGTCACGGCTCCGTCGCGCGACTGGCTGAGGATATGGGCCAGGTGCTCCAGATTGTAGGCGTGTCCCTTTCGGAGACCGTCCAAGGTGCGTTGCCAGCGTAACTTGCCATCCTTGCCGACGGTGTACAGCGTGAAGGAGCCGGCGTGGTTAGCGCTGATGAGCGCGCCGCCCAGCCAGTCGCCACAGACTAACTCCACATCCTGAGTTTTTTCGGGCATGAGCCAGGCCCAGACCTGGATGCCCTCGTCCGTGATGCCGCGCAGATAGGTGCTGCCGTCAGCGGTCTGCTCCAGGGAGAAGTGGTTCGGACCGTCCTCGGTGGGCACGGCGGCCAGGTCCCGAATGTCGCGGCCGAGGGAGTGCGTTCCCCAGCGCGTCGTTCCCAAAGGCATCGCTGCCTCCCCGGGCCAGATTGCGATGTCGCTAACTCTCGCATCGCCGCCGAGCTTGGCGGTCACCCGCACTATGCCGTCCGCCTTTGCACGCAAGACTGCGCGGCCATCTTGCTGCCGAATCTCCGCCAGATCGGGCTTGTCCACGGACCACACCGCGCCGCTGAGTTCCTGCGCCGAGTCGTCGAGCAGCTGCAAGGGACGGTCGGCTCCGACCGCCATGTTGATACGCTCGGGAGAAATACGCCAACCGGTGTCCTCCTGCGCGGTGAGAGGCAAGGAAGAAAGCGCCAGGAAACTCAACGCGAGGGCCGCGATTCCTGGGTGGCAAAACACCAAAGTCGGGATTTCCATTTTGGATTTCAAGCTCCCGTTCAGTATACTCCGGCGGCAATTCTTACTCGGACGGATAGGTGCTGTTTCCAGATTCAATTTCGCGGCGTCCGGAAAAACGTCCTGGAGAGCGCTCTCGCGCGCGCCGATGAGGCCCTCTCGGACCGGCGGACCTTCGGTCTGAATGCCGCGCAATGGAAAGCATTCCTGGCTGCGCTCGATGCGCCACCGCGCCGCCTGCCCCGCCTGGAGGCCCTCCTGAGTGAGCCCGGATTCTTCGAGGCCGGGCGAAAGCGGTGAGCGGTGCCCGCCTGGTCGAAAAACTACGACCCAATCATCCGATTGAAAGCTTCGACTGCGGCCGCGAAGAGTTGAACCGATATCTTCTGCGATACGCGTGGGCGAATCAGCAGGCAGGTGCCGCCCAGACGTACGTCGGTCTCGCCGACGGTACCGTCGTTGGATACTACACCCTCGCCGTGGGGCACGTGACCCGAGAGGAAGCACCCGAGCGTTTGACCAAAGGGCTGGCGCCCCACCCGGTGCCGATCATGCTGCTCGCACGCTTAGCCGTCGATCATCGATGGCAGGGGCAGGGCGTCGGAAAGTCACTTCTGAAGGACGCGATGGAACGCACCTTGCAAGCTTCCGACATCGCCGGCATCCGCGCATTTGCGGTCCACGCAAAAGATGCACAGGCCAGGGCCTTCTACGAGAAGTTCGATTTCATTCCTTCTCCTAGCGACCCGATGCACCTGTTCGTGCTGTTGAAGGATGTGCGGCGGATGGTTTCCGGGCAATAAGCCAGTGCGGCGAATTCCGAATCGTTACTAACCAAGGGTTGGCTCGAAACCGAAGAGTTCCGCGAAAAACAATTTAGTCGCCGTCCAGGAGCGGGCGTCGGCCTGGGCATTGTATGCGACGCCGGAGATCTTGCTGGTGGCCGCGTCCTCGTGAGTAAAACCATGCATTGCGCCGCCATACACAATAAGTTGCCAGTCGGCCGCGGCGCCGCTCATTTCCTCCATGAACGCTGTGACGTCGCTCATCGGGACATGCGGGTCCAGGGCGCCGTGGCAGACGAGAACCCTCGCCTTCACCTGCGACGGCTGAGATGGCCGGGTCGATTTAAGGGTCCCGTGAACGCTTACCACACCATCGAGGAGGGCACCCGCCCGAGCGAGTTGGAGTACGGTCATGCCACCGAAGCAATAGCCCAGCGCTCCAGCACGGCCGTCCACTTTTGGATGTGCCCGCAACAAGTCGATAGCCGCCTGCGCTCGCCGGCAGAGTCGTTCTGGATCGTCGCGCAGTCCCCTGGCACACGCCATGACGCGTTGACGGTCACCCGCAACACCATCGCCGTACATGTCGCAAGCGAGCGCGACATAACCGAGTTCAGCGAGGCGCCGCGCACGTTGCCTGGCGTGGTCGTCGAGGCCTGCGCCTCCATGGACGACCAGAACGCCTGGACGCTGACCGCTTCTCGTTTCATCGAAGGCGAATTGACCAGTGAGGAGCGTTTCCTCATCGCGATAGGCTATGGGCTCGGTGATCATGATCTCGTCCCTGGGTGAGCCTACCGCTCGACAGCCGGGCGTCAGGGCTCCTCGTTCGTTTCGTCGAACCAATTCTCGGGATGCGGCGGGGGCTTGAACCCGTCCGTGTTGAAGATGCGAAGCGGTTCGCCGGGGCCCGCTACCTTGAGCACCAGGGCCACCTGGAACCTGGGCCCCTGGAAATACGACACCCGAATCCGGTGGATGCCGCTCGCCAGGCGGATGCTGCCAGTCCTCTGCTCGGGCTCATGCAGCCCGTCGTTATCGACGAACAGTTGGTCGTCGAGATAGACCCGGGCGCCGTCGTCGGAAGTCAGCACGAAAGTGTACAGGCCGGGCTTGTCGACCCAGAATCTGCCCGTGTAGTCGATCGCGAACCACTCGAAGCGATCGGTCACGCCGGGGAAGCCGTCATGGAAGTTCTGCGGTGGAATGTTGAGCGACGAGGTGTAGATCGATCCCACCGCTTTCAACTTGTCAAAGTCGGGGAGCCGGCGCGTACCCTTCGGGATGTAGTAGATGAAACCTCGCAGGCCGCCCGGGATTACGACGGTGGTCCCGAACTTCGGCACGGCTTGCAAGGCCAGCGCCAGCAGGCAGACTAACGCAAATGCCGGCATGTGGCGCTAGCGCGGCCCTCTGTCCTCCAGCATAAGCCGCAGCCGTTTGATCTCTTGCGTGAGCTTGCGCTCGCGGGCGGCCAGCATGACGACGAAGGCGAGCAGGACCAGCCACGCCGTCAGCAGGCCGTAGAAGAGGAACGCGAAGTTGTTCTTGTACTGTTCGGGAGTGAACCCGGCGGTCTGAATCAGCATTGCGAGCATCGTCATCTCCGTTCTCTTTCTGCGCCGGAGGCGCCCTGCCGCGCGGTTAGCGCTTAGAAGGCGTGCACTTCGCGGCGGAGTGCGTCGATTTCACGGCCGGTCTGCTCCTGCCGCATGCGGAGCAGCAATAGCACCACTCCCAGCAGGAGGATCGGAATCCAGTTGAGGAAAAGCATGTACCAATATCCGGGGCTCAGGAATCCGCCGCCGTAGACCACCGGCTGCGGATGCTGTGTGCGCCACCATTTGATGGACCAGAAGATGATGGGCACGTCGGCGAAGGCGAGGATCGAAACCACGGCGGACATGCGGGCGCGCTCGGTGGGCTCTTCGATGGCGCGGCGCAGCATCACGTAGCCGGCATAGATGATCCAGCCCACCAGCATCGAGGTCAGCCGCGCGTCCCAGGTCCACCAGATGCCCCAGATGATGCGGCCCCAGATCATCCCGGTGAGCAGGTTGGCGGCGCCGAAGGCCAGGCCCACTTCCGTTGCGGCGGCGGCGAAGGAATCGTACTTGAAATCCTTGCGCACCAGGAACAGGATGCTCGAGACCATGGCGGCGAAGAAGAGCACGAACGCCGTCCACGCCACCGGCACGTGGAAGAAGATGATGCGGAAGATGGGGCCCTGGGAGACCTCGTCCGGCAGCACCAGCAGAATGATGGCCAGGTTGCCCGCGAACATCACCGCCGCGAGCCAGGAAAGCACCATGATCGTCTTGTCCCGCATATCTTCACCTCACCATAACGGTTTCGATCAGCGCCAGCGAGAGCGCGCTGAAAATGACGTCGAAAGCAACCAGCAGCCGCAGCATTTGGGAGAGCTCGGCCGTATACGGATCTCCCATCACCAGCGGAGCGGTCAACTGCATCGCCGCGAGCAGGCACGGAATCAGGATCGGATAGACCAGCATCGGCAGCATCAGCTCGCGCAGCCGCAGGTTCACGGTCAGCGCGCTGAAGACCGTGCCCACCACCGTCAATCCCCACGTGCCGAGCGCGATGACGCCTGCGAGCGGCCAGAACTGGTGCGTCCAGCTCACGTTGTAGAGCACGCCGAAGACCGGCAGGCAGACGAACTCCACCGCCGAGAGCAGCAGGAAGTTGGCGACCGTTTTGCCGAGGAACAGCGCGGCGCCGGACATCGGCGCGGCGATCAGCGCGTCGAGGCAGTCGTTGGCCAGCTCGCGCGCGAAGCTGCGGTTGAGGATCAGCGCGCCGGCGAAGGCAAAGACCAGCCACAGCAGGCCGCCCGAGATCTGCCGCGTCTCGTCCTCGGTGGGCTCGAAGGCGATGCTGAACAGCAGCAGAATGACCAGCGCGAAAGCGAACGACGCGTTGAGCGCTTCCTTGGTGCGCAGCTCGGAACGCAGGTCCTTCCAGGCCACCGTGGAGGCCTGGCGGAAAAAGCTCAGGCGCGGCGGCTTCATGGGCGGCCTGGCCGGAGGGTTCATGCCGTCACGGATTGGGGCTCGCCGTACTGCCGGTACAGCCATCCCGTATCCTCCAGCATTTCCCCGGTGCGAGGGCCGGTGTACGCCAGCCGCCCGCGCACCAGCAACGCCACGTGCGTCGCCAGGTCGAGCGCTTCGCGCAGTTGATGTGTGGAAAGCACAACAGTGCGGCCTTCGGCGATCGCGTCGCGCAGCAGCGATTGAAGCAGCGCGATGGCGCGGTCGTCCAGGGCCGTGAAAGGCTCGTCCAGAAGCAGTACCGAGGGCGAGTGCAGGAACGCGCGGGCGACCGCCAGGCGCTGCCGCATGCCGCGCGAGAACTCGCGCACCAGCCCGTCCCGAACTTTCTCGAGACCGGTGCGTTCCAGCCATTCCGAAGCCGCGGCATCCGGGTCCTCGACGCCGTAGATGCGCGCGAAAAGGCGCAGGTTCTCGACGGCGGAGAGCTCCTCGTAAAGCGAAATGCCGTGCCCCAGAATGCCGATCGAGCGGCGCGTCAAGCGGTCGCGCGCGTCCGTGCCGCAGATGCGGATGGTGCCGCGGCCGGGGCGCGAAAGGCCGGCCAGCATGCGCAGCAGCGTGGTCTTGCCCGCGCCGTTGCGGCCGAGCAGCGCCATCGACGCGCCGGGCTCCACGTCGAAGCTGATGTCTCGCAGGGCAGGGAAGTCACCGTAGAACTTCCAGACGCCCGCGATCTCCACTGGCTTCATGCGCCGCTCTTGCCCCTGGCGGCCGCCGCCTGTCCCTTCCGATAGAGCAGGACGAAACCCAGCGCGAGCGCGGTGAGCGCGATGGCGAGAATCGTCACGCGGCGGTCTTCAAAGCTGGGCGGCAGAATGGTGCGGAGAGTCGCGCCGGAATCGTCCGTGTTGTCCGACGCGGCCGCGCCATCGCCTCCGCCGGCGTTCTGGGCGCCGCGCAGAGTGCCGGTCCCTTGCACCGTGACCTCGAACGCCGGTGCCGAGATCTCGTACAGGTTGGCCTGCGTCTGCGGCTCCGCCCCCAGCGAGTTCAGGCCTTCGCCCTGGAGCGCAACGCCCGAAGGGACCACCAGCCGCGTGGGCGCTCCCGGATAATAGGTCTGGCTCGCGAACTTCGCGGGGTCGGTGGCCGGCATCGTGAAGTTGATGTCGATACGCGTCTCACCCGGCTTAATGGGGAAGGAAATCGAGTAGGTGCCCTTCTGCTTGCTTTCGGTGGGCGCCTGCTCGAGCGCCATGCCGCGCGGCTCGGTCGCGTTCACCTTGATGCTGTCCTTGGCGGCCGCGGGCGGGACGAAGAAGCGCAGCGTGCCATTGGGATCGTCATACGTGGTCTTGCTCGCATTGTTGAAGAAGTAGGTCTCGGTGACGCCGAGCTGCTGGCCGCTGGGCTCGAGAAACACGATATGCTGCGAGACGGGCGCCGTGCCTGGGTCCTTCGAGGAATCGTAGACGTCCAGTTGCAGATCGGTGGAGGGCCGGCCCGGCGGCACCATGGTGTTGTAGGTGATTCCGCCGTGCTGCACCTCGATCAGGTGGGGTCCCATTTCGAGCGTCTTGTTGATGGAGAAGTGGCCGTTGGCGTCGGATTTCGCGCTGTCGAGCAGCTCGGGACCGCTCTGAGAGAGGTTGAAGACGCTGACATCGGCGCCGGGCTCGGGGCGGCCCGTGGTCTGGTTGACGACGGTGCCGCTAACGGCGGCGAGCATCGTGGCGGCGGCGGCGAAGAGAAGGACCAGGGACTTCATTTCGTGGCCTCCACTGGGATCGGTTTGCCACACTCGCCGCAGAACTTCATGGGATTCGGGAAGGTGGCGCCGCAGTGGGGACAGAGGATCGCTCCCTCACGGTTGCGGTTCGGTGCGGGCGGCGCGGCCGGTGGGCGGGCAGCGGCAACGGCGGCTTCGGCCGCGGGCGCAGTAGGCGCGGGGACCGCTCCCTGGCGGTCGCGGCTCGGTACGGAAGGGGCGGCAGAAGGGGCTACCACGCCGACCACTTTGTCGATCTCGGCCAGGACGGAGGCGAGCTGGCGCTGCAGATCCGTCTTGGTTCGGGCGTAGTCGTTTTCGGACAGCTTCCCGACGCGGTACTCGAACTGCAAGTCGCGCAGGTTTTCGTAGATAGTCGCCTTGCGCTCCTCCAGGTGTTTCACCGGCGAGACGGGCTCGGGCTCGGGCAGATCCTTGGGGCGCACGGACAGCGTGAACACAAGTACGCCGATGACTAGCAGGGCGGCAACAAAAATCATCATCGATCCAGTTTTTCCAGGTCCTTTTCGATTTGCGCCTGGTAGCTGGCGTACGCGGCGTCATCGATCTCCGGGCCCCCGGCCACGGCCAGCGGCTTCCGGAAACGCTTGATGACATACCAGACGAACGCCAGGCCGAGCGCGATGCCGATGAACGGCACGATATAGCCCAGCAGGTTGAATCCCTGCGCGGGCGGCTTGGCCAGAATCTCGACCCCGTTCTCTTGCACAAACGTGGCCAGGATGGCGGAATCCGACTCGCCCGAATTCACCATCGCCAGCAATCTCTCGCGCGCCGGCTTGGAATGCGAGCAGCCGAGCATGTTGCAGGAGGTGATGGTCGCGCCGCACCCGCACAGGCACATGAGCTGGTCGCCCAGCCGGCGAACGCGCGGGTTCGCCAGCGGGGTAACGGTAGTGGACTGGGCCAGGCAGACAGCGGCCATCGCCAGAGCCAGCAGACTACTTTTCAGCCGGCGCATAAACCTTCTTTTTGACACCGAGGACCTGAGTCCTCGCGTACTGCAATCGTACTTTACTCGGCACCAGGCAGGCCAGCGTCCCCGCGAGCAGCACGTAGTAGCCGATCCAGATCCACGAAACCAGCGGGTTCACGTAGGCCTGAATCACGGCGCGTTGGTTATCGTCGGACATGCCGGCGAAGTTGAGATAGAGATCCTCGTTGAGGCGGCGACGTATGGCGACCTCGGAAGTAGCCTGACGCTCGCCGGACTTGTAGAACCGGCGCTCGGGATAGAACAACCCCAGCGGCGTTCCGTCCTTCGTGACGTCGATGGCGGCGCGGTTCCAGGCGTAGTTGTCGTTGTCGCCGCTGGTCAGGTCGGCGACGCGGAGCTGGTAGTGGCCCAGGCTGAACGCGTCGCCCTTGTTGACCTCGACGGTCGAATCCAGGTTGAATGCCGAGCCGGCGAAGCCGACGAACATGACCACGATGCCCATGTGCACGATGTATCCACCGTAGCGGCGCTGGTTGCGGCGCGTGAGCTCGTAGGCGCCGCCCAGCAGGTTGCCGCCGGTCTTGGCGCTGACGGCGCGCGCCCCCTTGTAGAACTCGGCGACGATGGTCCACGCAACGAAGAGGCACAGGCCGAAGGCGGTCAACGCGAAGGGTGCGCGCATTCCGGCGGCGATCAGGCCGGCCACCAGTACCAGACCTGCGATGAGCGGCCACTGGAAGTTCCGGCGCAGGCTATCGAGCGAAGTGCGGCGCCACGCAAACAGCGGACCGACCCCGGTCAGGAACAACAGGAACAGGAAGATGGGAATATTGATGCGGTTGAAGAACGGCTTGCCCACGCTGATCTTCTCGCCCGTGGCCCACTCCGAGATCACCGGAAACAGCGTGCCCCACAGGATGGAGAAGCAGGCCGCCACCAGGATCAGGTTGTTGAACATGAAACTGGACTCGCGCGAAATCACGCTCTCCAGGCGGGACTCCGTCTTGAGGTAGTCCAGGCGGTCCAGGATCAGATACAGCGTGCCCGCCACCATGATGGCCAGGAAGCCGACGAACCACGGCCCGATGGAGGACTGCGCGAAGGCGTGCACCGAGCTGACCACACCGCTGCGGGTGAGGAACGTCCCGAAGATGCACAGGAAGAAGGTGCCCGAAACCAGCACCATGTTCCAGACCTTCATCATCCCCTTCTTCTCCTGCATCATGACCGAGTGCAGGAAAGCGGTGGCGCTCAGCCAGGGCAGGAACGATGCGTTCTCCACCGGGTCCCAGGCCCAGTAGCCGCCCCATCCGAGGACGGCGTAGGCCCAGCCGGCGCCGAGCAGGATGCCGGTGCTCTGGAACAGCCACGTCACGAGTGCCCAGCGGCGGGTCGTGTAGATCCACTCGTCACCGGGCTGCCGCGTGATCAGCGATCCGATGGCGAAGGCGAAGGGCACCACGAAGCCCACATAGCCCAGGTAAAGCATCGGCGGGTGGATCGCCATGGCAGGATACTGCAACAGCGGATTCAACCCGTTCCCATCCGCCACGGACTGGATGGTGCGCCCGACCGCCAGCATCTTGAACGGCGAGGCGACGAAGGTGTTCATGATGAGGAAGAAGCACTGCGTCATCATGAGCACCCCGATGACGTAGGGCATCATGGAGCGGTGTCGGCGGCGATTGGTGAAGACG
>Ga0265314_10006265_pt1 | contig 10557 bp, 12 predicted proteins | sample 4126metaG_FD_203106 | JGI IMG/M metagenome (GOLD analysis project Ga0265314, IMG submission 203106) | Rhizosphere microbial communities from Carex aquatilis grown in University of Washington, Seatle, WA, United States - 4-1-26 metaG | ecosystem: Host-associated > Plants > Roots > Rhizosphere >... | reverse complement strand
AGGTCGCGTCTTCCGCCATGTTGTCCACGGCGGTGTCGAAGGCGAAGATGGCCATGTCGGCGATCTGCTCGTTGCTGGGACGGCCGCCGGTAAGGATCGTGCCCAGGCCACCCGCGACATTGTTGATCTTGCTGAAGAATCCGCCGCCGTCATCATCGCTGGAGCTCTTGTCGCTCTTGGCGGCGTATTTGGCGGCTTTCGCCGCGCGTGCGGCTTCCGCTTCCTGTTCGGCAAGCTTGTCCATCACCGCCAGCGGCGCTTCGGGGTCATAGCCTGCACGCACCATGAGATCGAAGCCGAGCGCATCGGCGGCGTCTTCCTGGCCACGCTCCATCTGCGGCATCAGCACATTGGCGCTGAGCTTGGCCAGATGTTGCGCCACGTCGACGCCGCGGCCGATATTGCCGCCCAGCGAGCCGCCGAGGCTGAGCGCCGCACCTTGCGCGACGGTATCGACGGCAACGCCGTTTATCACCGCGTAATATTGCGATTTCCTGTACCAGTCCGGCGCTTCATGGCGGTAGATCGCATGCGCAAGCTCATGACCGAGCACGAAGGCCAATTCGTCTTCGGTCTCCAACTGCTCCAGCAAACCCACCGTGATGATCAGCGTTCCGTCCGGCGTGCACTCGCCGGCGAATTCCGGTGCGGCCAGGACATGCACTTCGGGATGGAAGCTCGGCGGCAGCGTCACGCCTTTCAGCAGGCGCATCATCACGCCGGTGACATAGGCATTCATCTCCGGCGACGGCACGAAGCCTTGTCCGCGCGTGCGCATGATGCCCAGTGCAAGCGGACGGCCCTTCACCGCTTCGCTGTAATCGGAAGCAGGCTGCAGAACGTCGATGGCCTTGCCGCGGCCCGGATAACCGTCGCCTTGGCTCGCGATCGCAAGGGAAGGAACGGCCGCGGCAAATGCCGTCGTAAGAAGAAGTGCGCGCAGGGTTCGCATCAATGCGCTCCCGCTTTTGGACAGCCTTCGCCAAGGCCGCGCGTGGCGCCTGCCTTTTCCTGGTTGGAGCCAAGCGCGAGGTTGCGGCACACCGCCGGAAGTTTTCCGGCGAAGCGATACTTCACCATATGCGGCGGCACCCAGTATTTGGCGCCGTTCATCTGCACCTGCAGCATCATGTTCGGCGAGCGTCCGGTGATCGGCGTGCAGGATGGAAACTTGGCGGCCTCCAGCGTCATCGCCTTCTGCGTGCCCGCAGCGTCGTTGAAGAGATCGACCTCCGGCGTGCGCGCCTGCATCGCGACATCGCCCGTCGCCGAAGCGCAGGTTTCTTCTGATGCCGATGCGGATACGCCGCTTAATACGAGAAACGCCGCGATTGCGACGGCAATGCCATGATGATACATGTGCGTTCTCCCCTAGGCGGGGTCGTCCGCAACGCCTCCTGCGACGTGGTGCAGATAACCCCAAAGCGAATCCGGCACGCCGACCAGCAGCATCGCCGCAAGTTCCACCGACACGAACACGACTTCCACCCAGTTGGCGGTGGAAAGGCCCACCGCCAGCGCCAAAAGCAGGCCTATGCCCAGCGCCAGCGCGAAGGCAAAGTAATGCCACACGGTTTCAATTGTCTTATCGAGCACATATTCGAAAGTGACGCCGTGCTCTTGAATCCCGCTGCGGGCGCGCTTACGCCGCATCCGGCGCATGTGAATCAGGGCCAGGATCAGGATGACGGGAATGATCGCCATCATCTGCGCAGGGTTGCTCGGGATGGTGTGGCCGAAGGCGGTGATGACGTTCTGCTCCGGCTTGCCCCGGAACGTGATGAGATTGTCCAGCGCCATGGCGTGAACGTAAACGCTCGGCAGGAGCCCATTCACCGGCGTGTAGGTTTTGTCCTGAGCGCCTTCCAGCGAGCCGCCGTAAAAGACGACGCGGTTTTTGATCAGATCTGGAATGTCTTTGTCGTCGCTGCCCTCCATGAGCGACACAACGGGGACCTGCGCATTGTAGGGGCAGGGGTTCTGCACCGCGCTTGGATCGAAGAAAGCCAGATAGAAGCGCCGCAACGGTCCGATGTCGGAATTGCAGGAGCGCTTGGTGCCGTCTTCGTTGGTGACGCTGATCCATTTGGCATTGTGCGGATCGGTGCGCGTGCCCCACACCAGCTCCATCATGCCGTTGAGCGGTTCCAGCTTGTATTGCGGGTAGGTGTCCTGAAAAACCTCCAGCGCCAGCGAATAGCAGGCGCCTTTCGCGACGCCGCGCGTGTCGAAGCACTTGCCGTTCACATTGTATTGCCGCGCGATGCCGTCATAGACGGGGATGGTGGGATCGAGAATGCGTGCACCGGTGGCGGCAAGTTCGGGGCGCAACGGATATTCGCCATAGGGCAGATGTGTGCCGCCTTCGAAATAGAGCGGCACGCCGGCCTTCTTGTAACGCGCGATTTCATCGACGAGCTGCGGCAAGGTGGGATCCGGCCGTGTGTCCACGAACAAGAAGTCCACCACGACGGCCTTGGGATGATATTCGAGCAGCGCATCCAGCACGCGGGCATGCGCGCCATAGCTCCACGGCCACGGCATCTGCAGCGTCTGCAGGGCTTCTTCGTCGATGACGGCGGCGGAAACCGCCTTTTGTCCGGCATCGCCGTAGAGATAAGGACCTGTGACGAGCAGGTTGGAAATATCCTGCGCATAGCGTTGCGTCAGATCGCTGAAGCCGAACGGGTTGAGCATGATCTGGATGGCCGCGAAGGCGAACAGCGTCACGCACACGAACCAGTAAGGCACGCGCTGGCTGAGCGCCTCCATCTGTGCGCGATCGGGACGGCGGACACGCTGGATGATGCGGAGAAGGTGATCGCGGCGGCGAATTCCGGTTTCCGCCGCCGTGGTCATCGCGAGAACTTCTCGCTGAGCACGATGGACGATACGGTGCGCGCGACGCCATGCGCCTTGCCGATGCGGTCCAGCGCCGCGTCCATCTTGGCCGGCGTGTCGGCTTCCACCATCGCCATCATGTCGTAGGCGCCGGAAACCGCCGAGAGCGAACGCACCTCGGCCATCTTTTTGAGTTCTGCGCCGACGCGGTCGGCCTGTTTCGGATCGGCGGTGATCATCACCACGGCGCGCAGGCTTCGGGCGTCGGCTTCTTCGGCCAGCCGCACCGTGTAGCCCTTGATGGTCCGCTCGCGTTCCAGCCGGGCGATGCGTTCCTGCACGGTGGAGCGGGCAAGGCCCAGCTTGCGCGCCAGCGAGGCGGCCGGCTCGCGGGCATTGGCCTTCAAAAGCGCGATGAGTTTGATGTCGCTGTCCCGCGTCGGCATTTCGCCGGAATCCCCTGCGATTCGCCGGACCTTACCCCATTTCCCGGCGTTTCGCCGTCTCTTTTCCGTCGCGCGCAGGGTGTATCCAACCATCTGATTTCGCACGGAGATTTGGCGATGAAGAATGTAATGCTGGTGGGTGGCGGCAAGATCGGCGTGGCCATCACCGAATTTCTGAGCGGGACGAAGGATTACAGGGTCACCGTCGCCGATCGCGACAGCGCGAGCCTGGAGCGCATGCCGCGCAAGGACAATGTCGAACTGCGCAAGATCACCATCGAGAACCCGATCGCCTTCGCCAAGGAAGCGGAAGGCCAGGACATCGTTCTGATGGCCACGCCCTATCACCTGACGCCGATCATCGCCGATGGCGCCAAACGCGCCGGCGCGCATTATCTGGATCTCACCGAGGATGTGGAATCCACCCGCACGATCAGGAAGCTGGCCGAAGGCGCGGAAACCGCGTTCATTCCCCAATGCGGCCTGGCGCCGGGCTTCATCTCCATCGTCGCCTATGATCTGGCGCAGAAGTTCGAAAAGCTGCGCGATGTGCAGATGCGCGTGGGCGCACTGCCGGAATTTCCGCACAATGCGTTGAAGTACAATCTCACTTGGTCGACCGACGGCCTCATCAACGAATATTGCAATCCGTGCGAAGCGGTGCGCGACGGCAAGCGCATCGAAGTGCCGGCGCTGGAAGAACTCGAGCAGTTCACGCTGGATGGCGTGGAATACGAAGCCTTCAACACCTCCGGCGGCCTCGGCACCTTGTGCGACACGCTGGAAGGCAAGGTTGAGAACCTGAACTACAAGACCGCGCGTTATCCCGGCCACCGCGATATCGTGAAGCTGCTGGTGCGCGACCTGCATCTCGGCACGCGCCGCGACATCTTCAAGGACGTGCTCGAAACCGCCATCCCCATCACCTATCAGGACGTGGTGCTGGTGTTCGTCACCGTGTCGGGCTGGGTCGAAGGCCGCCTGACGCAGGAAAGCTATGCCAAGAAGATCTATGCGCAGAAGATCGGCGACCGGCTGATGAGCGCCATCCAGATCACCACCGCCACCGGCATCTGCGCGATGGTGGACCTGCTGGTCGAAGGCAAGCTGCCCAAGAGGGGTTTCGTGAAGCAGGAACAGGCGAAGCTGTCCGACTTCCTCGCCAACCGCTTCGGCAAGTATTACGTCTAGGCCTCACGGCACAGGGACCAGCATCATGAACGACATCCTCGCCCATTTCGGGATCAAATCTTCCGGCGACGTGATCGCCCGCTCGCCCATCGACGGCGCCGAACTGGCGCGCGTGGCTTACGACAACGCCGCGTCGGTGGAGAAGAAGATCGCGGCCAGCGTGGAAGCGTTCAAGGCGTGGCGCGACGTGCCCGCGCCGCGGCGCGGCGAGCTGGTGCGTCTGTTCGGCGAGGAACTGCGCGCGAACAAGGAACAGCTCGGCAAGCTGGTGACTCTGGAAGCCGGCAAGATCGTCCAGGAAGGCCTTGGCGAAGTGCAGGAGATGATCGACATCTGCGATTTTGCGGTCGGCCTCTCGCGCCAGCTCTACGGTTTGACGATCGCCTCCGAACGCCCCGGCCATCGCATGATGGAGACCTGGCATCCGGCCGGTCCCGTTGCCGTGATTTCCGCTTTCAATTTTCCGGTCGCGGTGTGGGCATGGAATGCAGCGCTGGCGCTGGTCTGCGGCGACAGCGTCATCTGGAAGCCCTCCGAAAAGACGCCGCTCACGGCGCTCGCGACGCAGGCGCTGTTCGAGCGCGCGGTGAAGGCGTTCGGCAACGCGCCGGCCAATCTTTCGCAGGTTGTTCTGGGCCTGCGCGATGTCGGCGAAATGCTGGCGAAGGACGCGCGCATTCCGGTGGTCAGCGCCACAGGTTCGACGCGCATGGGCCGCGAGCTCGCGCCGGTCGTCGCCGCGCGCTTCGGCAAATCCATTCTGGAACTGGGCGGCAACAACGCCATGATCGTGGCGCCTTCGGCGAAGCTCGATCTGGCGCAACGCGGCATCACCTTCGCCGCCGTCGGCACCGCCGGTCAGCGCTGCACCACGCTGCGCCGCCTCTTCGTGCATGAATCGATCTACGACACGCTCGTTCCTGCGCTGAAGAAGATCTATGCCGGGCTGCCCATCGGCAATCCGCTGGAGAAGGGTACGCTGGTCGGGCCGCTGATCGACAAGGCGGCGTTCGATGGCATGGAGCGCGCGCTGCACGCCGCGCGCGATGAAGGCGGCAAAGTCACCGGCGGCGGGCGCGCGCTGGCCGACAAATTCGCCGGCGCCTATTACGTCCATCCGGCGATCGTCGAAATGCCGGAGCAGACAAAGACCGTCTGCCATGAGACCTTCGCGCCGATCCTCTATGTGATGAAATATTCGAAGTTCGAAGACGCGCTGGCGAAGCACAACGCCGTGCCGCAGGGATTGTCCTCGTGCATCTTCACCACCGACATGCAGGAAGCCGAGCGCTTCATCGCGGCGTCGGGCTCCGATTGCGGCATCGCCAATGTGAACATCGGGCCAAGTGGCGCCGAAATCGGCGGCGCGTTCGGCGGCGAGAAGGAAACCGGTGGCGGGCGCGAAAGCGGCTCGGACAGCTGGAAGGCCTATATGCGCCGCCAGACCGCAACCATCAACTATTCGGATGCGCTGCCCCTGGCACAAGGCATAGAGTTCGCCGTCTGAACAGAACGGAGCGCAGCATGTGGCATGAGAAAATCCAGGAAGGTTTCGACGTCTTCCTGCATGACGGCGGTCACGCCTTCGGTGCGGTGCGCCAAGTCCATCCCACGGAGATCGTCGTTTATATCGAAAACGCCGGCGACTTCGCGATTCCCCTTTCCGCGGTGAAGGAAGTCGAGGCGGAGAAGGTCGTTCTTGATTCGGGCAAGCTTGCGCCGCGCCTGCGCGAAGCCATCGCTGCCGCCCATTCGCGTGAAGATCCGCGCATTCCCTGAGCCGCCGCGTTGGGCGGCCCGGCCGCCGGAAACTCGGCTATTAACCTTTCGTTAAACATCCGCTTCAATCGGGCGCGAACAAGCATAGGCTTGGCGCGTTGGGTTGGGGATTCGAAGGATGCCGAAAAACGTGGCGCAGTGGACGGGACTCGCGGTGACCGCGATCGTCGTGCTCGGATGCGATATGGACGTTGTCTATGCCGTGCCGCTGGGTGTTTTCGCGGGCGCTTTGGCGACCTTCTTTGCCAGTCTCGCCGATCAGTATGACAGGGCGCGCGAACCGGTGCGCGTGCGGCGCTAGCCCTTATCCGGCTGGATATTGTTGATCGCTTCTTCCATCTCCGCGAAGCTCGGCTGAGCTTCGCTCGGCACGCTGCCGCGCCCGATCTCGACCGAAATCTGCGCCGCATTGCCGTGCAGATGCGCAACCAGGATATCGCGAATGACGTGATAAAACTGGGCTTCCTCTTCCGCGATGAATTTCAGCCGCGTTGCGATTGGGCCGACGATGCCATAGGCGAGAAACACGCCGAGGAAGGTTCCCACAAGCGCCGAACCGATCATGCCGCCCAGCACCGGCGGCGGCTCGCTGATCGCGCCCATCGTCTTGATGACGCCGAGCACCGCGGCGACGATGCCGAGTGCGGGCAGACCGTCCGCCATCGTCTGCATGGCGTTGGCGGGGCCCATCGCTTCGTGATGGTGCTTCTCGAGCTGCTTTTCCATCGCCGTTTCGACCTGGTGCGGGTCTTCCAGGCTCATGGTCAGCATGCGCAGCGTGTCGCAGATGAAATCCAGCGCGAAATGATCCTTCGTGATGCGCGGATAGCGCTTGAAGATGGAAGATTCCGAAGGCTTCTCGATGTGCTGTTCCAGAGCGATCATGCCCTTGGTCTTCATCGTCTTGGTGACGAGGAAGAGCAGGCAGAGAAGATCGGTATAGTCGCTGTGCTTCCATTTTGGGCCGGAGACAATTTTGCCGAGCTCGCCCCCGATCTGCTTGAGCGACCCCATCGTGCTGCCGATCAGAAGGGCGGCCAGCGCCGCGCCGAAGATCGTCAGCATCTCGTGCGGCAGGGCTTCGAACACCACGCCCAGCGAACCGCCCGACATGAGAAAGCCGCCGAACACGCAGGCGAAGAGAACACCGATGCCAGCCAATTGAAGCATGAACAGATCCGCGCGCGAGAGGTGCGGGAAGGCCCCGATCCCTGGGGGCAGTATTAACGGGAGGGCTTAAAGAGCAATGAACACACGCGGCCCCGCGGGCTTTGAAAGGTGAATGCGTTCAGCCCGATTTGGTTTTCGACCGGTTAATCGCCTGCAATTTGCGGGTGACCAGCGCGTTCAGTTCGGCGGCCACTGCTTCGCCATAGGCCTTGGCTTCGTTGGCCGCGGTGGAGGCGCGCGCGATGGCATTGATGTGGAGCACAATCACGTCGGAATCGACGGGCGCCTCGAGGCGCATCGCCGTGTCGATGTATTTGTAGAGTCCGTCAGCGAGACGCCCGACCGCTTCGAGGCCGGCGTTGGCGGCCAGGCCGCGGATCTCGTGCGCCTGCTCAATCATCGTCTTGAGGTCGCTACCCTTGACGGCTTTCTCCAGCACCTCGATGTAGCCGCGCACGGCATGGGAAATCTGCGCGCGCTTGGTTTCGAGCGCGCCGTTTGCCCGCTTGGAAGTGTCGCGCAGGGACAGCTCCACCAGAAACGCTTCCGCGGCTTCCGCGCCGAGCATCGCTGGATATTGATCGGTATCGATGATTTCCGCCTCGGGCGGTTTTTTCGATTTCGTCATGCTCAGCGAACCTCTACATCTTCGCTCGTGTCGTCGTGGCGCCGCCATGGACCTGTGAAGTCCTTCGTCTTGCGGCGCCGGCGGTCGGGACCGAAATAGGATTCGCATTTCACGAAAGGCCTTGGCCGTTCCACGATCTCGGCCAGGCGTGCGATCAGATTGTTGACCGTGATCGGCTTGGCGAGGAATTCGGTCACTCCGGCGTCGCGCGCGGCTTCCACGCGCAGCCGCTCGGTATGGCCCGTCACCATGATGATGGGCACGTAAGGGTTGGGACTCTCCTGGGACGTGCGTACCTGGCGTGTGAATTCGATGCCGTCGGTCGGGACCATCGACAGATCGGTCAGGATCAGGTCGGGCGTGTGGTTGCGCATCTCCCGCAGGCCCGCGTCGCCGTCCGATGCTTCCGAAATGTTCTTGATGCCCAGCGCATGGAGTAGTGAGCGCAACAGCGCGCGCATATGCACGTTGTCTTCGACAACAAGCGCGTGCAGATGCTCATACGCCGAAGCCGGCATCTCAGCGGCCTCGCCCGGCGAGGCAATGACAGGTAAGCTGCGAATTCAAAGTCGGAACGCCCATTAACGACTTGAACACCAAGCCTAGGATGGTTTGGTTAGGATAGTATTACCGGAGTCTCCCATTCCAGTGCCCGGCAAATGTTCGATTCTTTTCACTTTGTCTATTCTGGCCAAAGCGATCGCCAGTCCTTCTGTCTTTGGCGCGAGCGCAGTCGTTGAGGACGGCCAGGGCCGCGTCCTTTTGGTCCGGCACAGCTATGTTGGCGGCTGGCAGCTTCCCGGCGGCGGTGTCAGTGGCGGCGAGCCGCCGGAATTGACGATCGTTCGCGAATTGGAAGAGGAAGTCGGGCTGGCCGAATCCACGGCGCCGGAATTCGTCGCACTCTACGCGCGCAAGATTCTGTGGGTCGCGAACGTGATCGCGCTTTATCGCCTGCGCAACGCGCGTATCGATTTCAAGCCCAACATGGAAGTGCGCGAGGCGAAGTTCTTCGATCCCGCAGCGCTGCCCGACGGCACCACAGCGGCGACGCGGCGGCGCCTTGCCGAAATTTCCGGCAAGGTGCCGCGCACGCCCTATTGGTAGTTACACCGGCTCCCAGCCGAATACGCTGACGGTCGCGCCCAGATCGTGGAAGCTGGGCTTCAGCGCCGGCATGCAATGATTGGCGATGGTCTCCGGCGTCCAGCCTTCGATTTTGGCCATGCCGCGCAATGGGCGCGGCTGGCTCATCAGGAAGATTTCGTTGCCCCGCGCCACGAAGATCTGCCCCGAGACGTCCTTGCAGGCGTTCGACGCCAGCGAGACCGCCAGCTGCGCCACCTGATCGGCGCGCATGTAATTCTTCATGCGCTCGACGCGCTTGGCGGAGGCTTCGTCCTTGATCGGGATGGTTGCGATCATGCGCGACCACGCGAACGGCGCAATCACGTTGGAGCGCACATTCTTCTGCGCCCCTTCCATCGCGATGATGCGCGACAGTCCCACGATGCCCATCTTCGCCGCGGCATAGTTCGCCTGGCCGACATTGCCGATGATGCCCGAAGTGGAGGTGAAGAGAACGAAGGAGCCTTCCTCCTGTTCGCGGAAATGATTGATGGCGGCGTGGGTGACGTTGTAGCTGCCGTTCAAATGCACATCGACGACGATGTCCCACTCTTCGTCCGTCATCTTGTGGAACATCTTGTCGCGCAGGATGCCCGCCGGATTGATCACCGCGTGCAGGCCTTTGTAGGTGTCGAGCGACTGCTCGAACATGCGCGCCACGCCGGCGCGGCTCGTCACGCTGTCGGAATTGGACACGGCTTGGCCGCCGGCCTTCCTGATTTCTTCGGCCACGGCCTCGGCAGGCCCCGCCGATCCGGCGTCGCCGCCCGCCGCGCCGCCGCCCAGATCGTTGACCACGACCTTGGCGCCTTCGCGCGCGGCCAGCAGCGCGCATTCCTTGCCGATGCCGTTCGCGCCGCCCGTGACCAGAACGACCTTGCCATCCAGCACGCCCATGAGATTACCTCCGTCTGTTTTTCTGGCGCGGAGCGTAGCGGCGTGGCCGATGCGGTTAAAGAGGCGGCGGGTTGGGAAATCCGGCATGAGCGGCCGGACGATGCGCCGTTTGTCGATGCGTTGAACGCGGCAAGCTTCGGGCCCGGACGTTACGCGAAGTCCGCCTATCGTTTGCGCGAAGGCGTCGATGCCGTAGCGGAACTTTCTTTCGTCGCCGTCGAGGACGGCGCGTTGCGCGGATCGGTGCGCTTCTGGCCGGTGATGATCGGCGCGGAGAAAGTGCTGCTGCTGGGACCGCTGGCGGTGCGATCCGACCAGCGCGGACGCGGCATCGGCATTGCGCTGATGAACAACGGCATCGAAGAGGCGCGCACGCTCGGCTATGGCGCGATCATTCTTGTCGGCGACGAACCCTATTATGGGCGCGTCGGTTTCACGCGCCTGCCGCCGGGCCGCATCCGGTTTCCGGGCCCGGTC
>Ga0265314_10006264_pt1 | contig 10557 bp, 5 predicted proteins | sample 4126metaG_FD_203106 | JGI IMG/M metagenome (GOLD analysis project Ga0265314, IMG submission 203106) | Rhizosphere microbial communities from Carex aquatilis grown in University of Washington, Seatle, WA, United States - 4-1-26 metaG | ecosystem: Host-associated > Plants > Roots > Rhizosphere >... | reverse complement strand
ACGCCACCGCCGCCATCCTCGCGCGCTCCATGCTCCCCCGCGGCACAAAAAAACCCGCCATCGTCACCACCCTCCACGGCACCGACACTACCTATCTCGCCCGCGATGCTGCCTATGCCCCCGCAATCCGCCACGCGCTCCATGAGTCCGACGCCGTGACCGCCGTCTCGCATTTTCTAAAAGAGCAGACGCACCATCTCCTCCGCACGCGCATCCCCATTCACGTCATCCACAATTTCTACGAGCCAGGCACGCCGGCAAAATCCCGCGCCTTCGTCCGCCGCGAGCTTGGCCTCAAGAAAAACGAATCGCTCATCCTCCATATCTCCAACCTCCGCCCCGTCAAACGCATCGACCTCCTCCTCGAAACCGCCGCCCGAATCAATCCAAAGAAAACCCCCTTCAAACTACTCATCCTCGCCGGCGAATCCTTCGCCCCCTTCCTCCCCGAAGTCCATCGCCTCGGCCTCGAAGACCGCCTCGTCGTCCGCGAACGCACCGACCGCATCGAAGACTTCCTCGCCGCCGCCGACCTCGGCCTCTTCACTTCCGAATCCGAATCCTTCTGCCTCGCCATCCTCGAACTCATGCGCTTCGGAAAACCCAGCATCACCACCAAAGTCGGCGGCATCCCCGACGTCGTCACCCACAACAAAACCGGCCTCCTCATCCCCTCCGCCAACCCCGAAACCCTCGCCGCCGCCGCCGAATCCCTCCTCCAAAACCCCCGCCAGCGCGAGCAAATCGGCCGCGCCGCCCAGAAATCCGCCGTCAAAAACTTCAGCGCCCGCGCCATCGTCCCCCAATACGAACGCCTCTATCGCTCGCTCTTGTAGCGCGTGTAGCGGCGTCGCATCGCGACGGGGCTACTAACGAATTTCCGCTCCGTCGGGATTCCTTCGCGGCCCTCAAGTACCCGGCGGGGAGCCGCGTCTTGCTCGACGACACTGCCCCTCACTCATGGGTCACGATCCATTGCGGTAGACGACTGACGCGAGCCACATCTGTGGGCTCGAACCCTCCGCCCATACCCAAACGGGCGATTGGAACCATGGTGTCGGGACGGGAGGCCGGTTGTGCGTTACCGGGACCTCCAACTTCGTTGGAAGTGCCTGCGCGGCGATCTTCTTCCACTCCTCGCTCTCGCTCATTGCGCATTCGAGTAAGGCTGCGTCGAGGCTCTGTAGATCGCCAATTCGCGGATCTTTCTCGCCCTCAAAGAAATATCGCCATTTGACAAACGAATCTCGAGTCCGGTTAAGAAGCGACTCTAGCGGCTCAACACCGTCCAGCCATCCCTGCTCCTTTGCGTATCCCACTGCGGGCGGACCCCGGCGCGAAATGCACGGGCAAACGGGGAGTTCGACGCCACCCTCCGGTAGGCTTCCTCTACCTTGACGGCCCTACCCTCACTTAAGTCGTCAAATAAACAATCTAGTAGGTGCGATTTGAGGAAACTCCCGTTATCGAGTTGTTGGAACGCTTTGAGCCAAAGCTCGACTGCAAGCGACACGTTGACTATCGAGGGAATCGCAGTTGGCAAATCCGCTGGGCCGCCATCGATCGACGCAATCGCTCGCGCTACCAACGCATGGCGCAGCATGCCCGCTGCGTGGGAGGCGCTCGCCGCCGCACGGAGTAGATCCTTTATGTCACGTGCAACGCACCGCTCTTTATCTGATTGATTCTTCGGCATGCCTCCGAGCATAAGCGTCGGGACCGAAGCGCCAATCAACCGGCACCTGGATCGAAGAGATCAAACAACTTGCAAAGGACTTGCACGCCGGATCTAAATCCCGTCACGAATGAAGTTCTTCAAAACACCTGCAAAAACTCCCGCCCCTCCGCTTCATCCAGTCGCCGCGCCAATTCCGGCAAATGACACGTCGGCACCGCCGGAAACAAGTGATGCTCCAGATGATAAAACATGCTGTAGCTCACAAAATTCTTCAACCACCCCCGCTGCGTCCGGGCCACACTCGTTTCATCGCATCCGTGGTGCACGGTCCAGACCGCAAAGAAGCCCGTGAAGCATTCCCCCACCAGCATCGCCGCGACGTGCCACCGCAAAAACCCCGGCAGCAGACCCGCTAACCCCGCCGCCGCGATCACGCTCGCAAGCAGAATTTCCGCCACAATCCACGCCCGCTTCTGCCCGCCCGCCATCTCCAGCGCCGCCCTGTGAATCCGCAACACATGCAAAGGCCCCTGCAAAAGCACCCTCCACCACCGCTCATTGGCGTGCCCCGCCTCCACATCCTCTTCCCCCAGGCAGTGCCGGTGATGGTGCAAATGCGTCGCCTGCACCGCATGCATGCTCGTGAGCATCAGCCCACTGAGCGCCGCGAGCACCAGGTCCTGCCATATCCGCGGAATGCCCAGCGCGTAATGCTGCGCATTGTGCGACTGCCGCAGTCCCGTCAAAAAGAAAAAGAACGACGCCGCCGCGCCCGCCAAAATCCACCCCTCCCGATAGCACCACCAACTCCCCAAAAGCCACGGCAAACTCAGCGTCAGCTCCCAACCCTTCTCCCACCACCGCAGCGCCACCAGGTCCCGCCAAGCCACGCGCCCCCGCGCTTTCCGCACATCCGCCAACTCCTCCAGAGCCGTCATCGTCTCTCCTTCCCATGAACACCAGAACGATCGTATTCCTTATCATTTGGAATATTCTGTAAAAACAGAAACTAAGGAAATGTGGCCGGCTTGTCAAGTGCGTGCAACGCGCCACCCTGCGTATGAGGGGGAGGCACGGGTTGTGGTGGTGCGTGGGGGAGGAAGCGCAGCCAGTCACGAGTCCCGCAAGGGGACCGTGCCTGGCCTCAATATCTTGTAAAAAAAATGCTCGCGCGCCGGCCGAGTTACTTCTTCAACCCGTAAACTTCCGCCGTCCCCGGCTCGATCTTTACGCTCACAATCTTCGGCTTCGCGCCCGATACCGTGCCGTTTTCATCCGAAGTAGGCGTCTTGGCAATCGCATCAACGATGTCCATCCCCGCCACAACATCGCCGAACGCTGAATAGCTGTTGTCGAGGCTCGCCGTCCGTGCGTGCATGATGAAGAACTGCGACCCCGCGGAATCCGGGCTGCTCGCACGGGCCATGCTCAGCGTCCCACGTTCATGCTTCTTGTCCGAAAACTCGTGCATGATCTCATACCCCGGCCCGCCCGTGCCCGCCTTGCCATCCGTATACGCATCCCCGCCCTGGATCATGAATCCCGAAATAATCCGGTGAAACGTCGACCCGTCATAAAAACCCTGCCGCGACAGCGAAATAAAATTGTCCACCGTGTGCGGCGCAACATCATATGCAAACTTCGCCCGGATCACGCCCTTGTCCGTTGTGATCACCGCCACCTCGGCCAGTTCCACATGCGTGACCACCGGGGCATACTCCGCGAGCCGCTGCGACTTCTGCGGATCGGGCAGCATCTCAATCTGCGATTTGATCCGGTCCAGCTCCGCCTTGCCCCGGCCCGGGTTGTACAGCGTCTCAATCACCAGCGGCGTCGCATCCTTCCACACCAGAAACCACGTCCCGCCATTTTTCAGATCGGGGCAGGCCGCCGAAAGGTCGACCGTTCCATCCGCCGCGGGCGTGACGCTGGAGACCTTCACTTCCTTGCCGTCAGCGCTGTAAAGCTTGAACGCCGCCGTACCGCCGCTCGCGATATCCGCCGAAGCCGCCGGTGTGAAGAGCCAATCCAGCTTCCCGGCCGAGACGCCCAGCGCCGCCACGGCCTTCTTCCCCTCATCCCCCTTCTCATTCAAGAACTTCACGACCACAGGCTGGTCCGGCTTCGTATACGCGCTCACCGGAAGCACCACCGCCGCCTGTACCTGACCAGCCGCCAGGGCCATCGCACTCAAAAAAGCAAAAAGACCGCATCGTTTCAACATAAATCCTCCGCATTTCGAATCAAGAGCGGGAGATTGTAGCGGCGGAGTCGCGCGGTGCCAAAGGAATCAAGCCGCCCGAATCTCTCCTCAATAGAACGGCCGCCCTCCTCCCACGCTGGGCGGGGGAAGGGCGGCCGAGGAGGAAGCGTCGGCGATCTATTAAAAATAAAAAGTCAGGGGCGGTCCCGTCTGCCGGGAGCCGCCCCTTTCGTGGGGTGGCCTGCGAGAACCATAACAATGGGAAGATGAAGAGAAGATGATGCGGCAAACCCAATTTTCTCCACACTCCATCCACACCCCTCCCACTATTCTTGTGGCCACCACCGCTTGTATGGTATCCTCTGCCAAATTCCACGGATGGTAGCGGAGCTGCTCAACGGTGGCCCATTCCATGCCTGAGTGGAACTGACACGGAGGTCCGCCCTTGAAGCTCGAACGCCTCGAACTTTCCGGATTCAAATCCTTCGCCGACTACACCGAATTCCTCTTCGATGACGGCATCACCGCCATCGTCGGACCCAACGGCTGCGGCAAATCCAACGTCGTCGACGCCGTCAAATGGGTCCTCGGCGAAATGTCCGCCAAGTCCCTCCGCGGTGACGCCATGCTCGACGTCATCTTCAATGGCTCGGGCACCCGCAAACCCATGGGCATGGCCGAAGTCTCCCTCACCTTCACCAACGACGACTCCGGCAACGGCCGACGCCTCCCCGTCGACGCCGATCACGTCAAAATCACCCGCCGCCTCTACCGCGACGCCACCAGTGAATACCTGATCAACAATCAGACCTCCCGCCTCAAGGACATCCGTGAGCTTTTCCTCGATACCGGCGTCGGCGTCGATGCCTATTCCCTCATCGAGCAGGGCCGCGTCGCCTCCTTCCTCGATGCCAACTCCGTCGACCGCCGCGAAATTTTCGAAGAGGCCGCCGGCATCTCCCGCTTCAAGCAACGCAAAAAAGAAGCCCAGCGCAAGCTCGAAAAAACCGATCAGAACCTCGCCCAGAGCCAGCTCGTCGTCGAGGAGGTCGAAAAGCAGCTCCGCAGCGTCAAAATGCAGGCCGGCCGCGCCCGCAATTACCAGGAATACGCCACCCGCCTCAAAGAATTGCGCTCCCAATATGTCATGCGCGAATACGATGGCCTCCACCAGAAACGCGTCGCCCTCTCCGATCAGCTCGACGCCGTCATCGATGAACTCGCCAGCCTCCGCCGCGAACTCGACGAAAAACGCACCCGCCAGTCCGAACTCCAGATGGAATTGGAAAGCGCCCAGGAAGCCGCCCGAAAATCCGAGCGCGAACTCCTCTCCGCGCAAAGTGAACAATCCAGCCTCCGCCAGCGAAGTGATTTCGCCCGCTCGCAGATCCAGCAGTTCACCGAACAGCGAGAACTGCTCGCCGCCCGTGAAAAGGACCTCGCCGATCGCCTCGAGCGCCAGCGCACCGACGTCTCCCGTCACGAAGCCGCCCTCGCCGAGGTCGATCAGAAGCTCCGCGAGCACGAGGCCGAAGTCGCCGAAGCCGCCCTCGCCCAGGAGCAGGCCGCCAAAGCCATCGCCGGCCTCAACCGCACCCTCGATGAACAAAAAAGCAAAGCCATCGACCTCATGCGCCAGCTCGCCCGCCTCCACAACGACATCAACGGCCTCACCATCAACCAGGAAAATCTCGGCAACCAAAAAGCCCGCCTCGAAACCCGCCGCGCCGAAATCGAAAAACAAATCGCCGAGCTCCGCACCCGCGCCGCAGAACTCGATGATCGCAAGGGCCTCCTCACCTCCGAAATCACCCGGATGCAGGAGCAGGCCACCACCATCCGCGATGAACAGCAGGCCAATTCCCGCGAACTCGCCGGCCTATCCCAGGAACTCTCCGGCAAGCGCGAGCACCGCTCCGCACTCGTCAGCCGCCGCAACGTCCTCAACGATCTCCAGAACAAGCGCGAAGGCGTTTCCGAGGCGGTCCGCGGAATCCTCCAGGCACGCGAAAAGGGGCAGGGATTCGACTATGTCCGCGGCCTGCTCTCCGACATCGTCAGCGCCGATCTCGAACACGCCGGCGTCATCGAAGCCGCCCTCGGCGATCTGCAAAATGCCCTCATCGTCACCGATTCGGCCGCCCTCGCCGCCGACCGCGACCGCTGGGCAAAACTCGCCGGCCGCGTCACCGTCATCGCCGCCGATCGCATGATCGCCTGTCAGCCCGCCGAAAAAATCGAAGGCGCCGCCCCGCTCATCGACCTCATCACCGCGCCCGCCGCCGATGCCCTGCTGGTGCATCAGCTCCTCGGCCGCACGTTCATCACCGAAACCCTCCACACGGCGCTCGAGCTCGCAGAGACCTCCGGCCGCGACTTCCGGTATGTCACCCGCGCCGGCGAAGTCGTCGAAAGCGCCGCGGTTCCCACCGTCGTCATGGGCGACATGAGCAAACGCGGCGGCATGATTTCCCGCCGTGCCGAGGTCGCCCGCCTCGCCTGGGAATTGGAAGAACTCGAAGCCGACATCGCCCGCCTCAGCGAGCGCATGAGCCACTGCGACAAAAAAAACCGCGAGATGGACGCCCAGCAGCAGGACCTCCGCCAGAAAATCTTCGCCGCCGAATCCGAGCGCGCCGAAAAGAGCGCCCAGGCCCAGCAGGTCGCCTCCCAGTTGCAGCGCGCCACCGCCGAGGCCCCGCTCCTCGCCGGCGAAATCGAAAGCCTCGCCACCCAGATCGAATCCGCCGCCAGGCGCAAAGCCGATCTCGAAACCCAGGCCAAAACCCTCGAGGAAACCCAGAAGCAGGTCGAAGGCCAGGTCCGCCAGCTCTCCGCCGAATTGCTCGTCCGCCAGCACGAAATGGCCGAGCGCGCCGAGGCCGTCACCCGCGCCCGCGTCGCCATGGGCCAGGTCCAGGAGCAGCGCAGCGGCATCTCCCGCGAACTCGCCACCGCCCGCAGCGCCGTCAATCAGGCCCAGATGGAACTCCAGCGCGTCAAGGGCGAAGCCGAGGGTGTCGCCGCCCGCATCGCCGATGCCGAGCTCACCATCACCCAGGCCCAGGAAAAACTCGTCGGCTGGGAGGAAAAAATCTCCGCATCGCAGGCCGATTTCGCGGCCCATCAGTCCCGGGCGGGCGCGTTCAAGGAAGAAGCCGGAGTGCTCGCCGGTTCCGTGGAACGCATGCAGGGCCAGATCGACACCGAAGGCCGCCGCGAGCACGAACTCTCGCTCGCCAAAAATGAACTCTCCGTCCGCATCGAAACCCTCATCGAGCACACCATGGAGGAACTTCAGATCAATCTCCACGAGGCCTACGCCGCCAATCCCCCCGCCGAAATGGCCGACGCCGATTGGGAAAACCTGAGCAACGAAATCAACGAGCTTAAAGGCAAAATCTCCCGCCTCGGCAACGTCAACCTCGACGCCATCACCGAGCAATCCACCCTCGAAGAACGCCTCGCCACGTTGCAGGGCCAGCTCGCCGACATCTTCAACGCCAAGCAGCAGCTCGAAGAACTCATCGGAAAAATCAACGAAGATTCCCGCCAGCGATTCGCCGAAAGCTTCGAGGCCGTCCGCGCCGAATTCCACGACATGTTCCGCCGCCTCTTCGGTGGCGGAAAAGCCGACCTCATCATGGAAAACCCCGACGACCTCCTCGAGAGTGGCATCGAAATCGTCGCCCGCCCCCCCGGCAAGGAACCCCAGAGCATGTCCCTCCTCTCCGGCGGCGAAAAGACCATGACCGCCGTCGCCCTCGTCATGAGCATCTTCAAGTCCAAACCCTCCCCTTTCTGCATCTTGGACGAAGTCGACGCCGCCCTCGATGAAGCCAACACCCAGCGCTTCGCCGGCATCATCCAGGACTTCCTCGCCCACTCCCAGTTCATCGTCATCACCCACAACAAACGCACCATGAGCGTCGCCACCACCCTCTACGGCGTCACCATGCAGGAACAAGGCATCAGCAAACGCGTCGCCGTAAAATTCGACGGCCAAGCCGCCGCCAACGTCCCCGCCCGAACCACCGAATCCGCCGCCGCCTGAAACTCCACACCCCTCTAGCCTTGCGTGGCAACGCAAGGCCCTTCGCGCGCGCAACGCGACGGCGACCCGCATCCCCTTCACTTCCCGTGCAACACCACCATCACCAATAAGTCATACACCGTATGCGCACCCACCGCGATCCCAAACCCCCGGTACACGTACACCCCCGCCAGATAAACCCCCATCGCCGTCCGAAACGCAAACTTCCCCGCATCAAACGTCTCCTGCCCCATCAGGTGATACGCCGCAAACAACAGCGCCGACCCCAGTATCACCAGCGGTATCCCCAGCGCCGGCTTAACCTCAAACGCATCCATAAAAAGCATGCTCAGCAGGTTGATCGCGATCAGCCGGAACAGCAGCTCCTCATAAACCCCAGCGCCCACCGACAGCACCGTCTCAATTTTCCAGTCCAGGCTCGTCGCCTCACGCCCCCATCCAAACACCGCCAGTCCGATCACCACAAACGGTATCCCCCACAGAATCGATTCAATCCCCATCCCCAGGTACAGCCCCGGCTCAAAATCCCACGGATCCTTCCGCGCCAAATGCCAGAACAGCAGAATCGCGATCACCGCCAGCAGCGGCAGCACATTCCCCGCCGCGCCGAAAAATTCAAAAAACCGCAGCATCAGCAGAAACGCAATGACGTGCCAGTTCGACTTCTCCCCCGTCGCCCCGCCCACAATCTGCGGCTGAAAAATCACCGACCCGATCTGATAAAACAGCAGCAGCGGCACAATGAACACAAGACACTGCAGCGGCCGATGCACCCGGTGAAAATAGCTCTTGCCCGAGCCAATCTGCAGCCAATCCGTTCGCTTGCGCGCCATGTGATCTCAAAGTTGTGCCAGTACCGCGACTATCCTACCGACCCCCGCCGCACGATGTAAGGGCGGCGGGGAGATATGGGGCGCCACGGGTGACATCCCCCCTCAAATCCGCGTCTTGATCCCCATCGCCCGCATCGCACACCATTTCTTGCGTGACTCATAAAGGGCAAACCCGCCCGCCAGCGCGCAGCACCCCGCGATCACCCACAGCCCCCACATCCCCGTCCACGCCGCAAGTCCCGACAGCATCCCCGCCATAATCAACACCATGAAGCCCCACGCGCGCCGAAACCGCACGCCTTTCTCATCAATGTTGCATTCCATCCGATGCCGCCTTTCACTTCGCCGCAGTGCTTAAGAACGCATATGCCAGCCCAGGAAGATTTTCCGTCGATAGCCGGATATCACAAAATCGTTCCATACATTTCTTGCCCCACCATGTCCGAGCGAGTATTTTCTAATGCTGGCGGGCCGATTGTAACAGCTTCAGCGAGGGCGAATCCACTTCCTTCGCGGATTCGGGAGTCCCAGTGACCTATTCCGCACCCGATTCCTCCACACCCCGCCACCCCGCGCCCCTGCTCCATTTCGGCCACCCCGATTCGCATATCCCCTTTTATGCGGCCCCTGAAACCCCTTCCGCCGCTCCAAAGAAAACAGCCATCCTCCTTTTCCTGGTCTGCAGCATTGTCGCCGCCTTCCTCGGCCAGCTCTTCGAAAAAATCGGCAGCGCCGCCGTCACCCCCGATGTCCCGCTTCGCTGGGTCCTTCCCTTCGTGCTCCTGCTCGCCGGTATCGCCACCATGCCCTTCCTGGCCAGGCATTTCTGGGAGAAGCACTATCACCACGTCGCCATCCTCCTGGCCTTGGTAGTCTCCTTCTATTACGTGTGTTTCCTGCGTGTCAACGCGCCCGCCGGCGCACCATTTTTCCCCTCTCACGCCGGCCGTTCCATTGCCCGTTCCTTCTCCGATTACATCTCCTTCATCTTCCTTCTCGGCTCGCTTTTCACCGTTTCCGGCGGCATTTTGATCCGCGTCCGCCGCAAGGCCACCCCCGCCGTCAACGCCAGCCTCCTGCTTACCGGCGCAGTGCTCGCCAATGCCTTCGGCACCACCGGCGCGGCCATGCTCCTCATCCGCCCTTATCTGCGAATCAACAAAGGCCATATCCGCCCATTTCACATCATCTTCTTTATCTTTATCATTGCCAACGTCGGCGGTTGCCTCACGCCCATCGGAGATCCCCCGCTTTTCCTGGGTTTTTTGAAAGGCGTCCCCTTCTGGTGGGTGCTCGAAAAATGCTGGCCTATGTGGCTGCTCGCCATCGGTCTTCTCCTGGGTGTGTTTATCGTTTTGGACGTCCGCGCGCATCGCGGCCAGGAACGCTCCCACCACGATCCCCACGACCTCGGGCCAGCCGTCTCCGTCTTCGGCGCGGCCAACCTTCTCCTGGTATTTGCGATTCTCGCCGGCGTGCTCCTCCATGAGTCCTTTAACACCTGGTTTGAAGCGCTTCACGTCCCGCACCTCCAACACCTGCCCCTGCGCGAGCTCATCATGGCCGCCGCCATCGCGGTTTCGCTCTGGACCACCCCGCATCGCATCCACATCGAAAATGTCTTCAATTTCGCCCCCATCCGAGAAGTCGCTTTCCTTTTCATCGGCATCTTCGCCACCATGGTCCCCGCGCTGAATTATCTCTCCTCCCACGCCGTTGATGGCCCTTTCCGCGATGCACTCAACACCCCGGGTCAATTGTATTTCTCATCGGGCGCCCTCTCCTCCGT
>Ga0265314_10006263_pt1 | contig 10561 bp, 7 predicted proteins | sample 4126metaG_FD_203106 | JGI IMG/M metagenome (GOLD analysis project Ga0265314, IMG submission 203106) | Rhizosphere microbial communities from Carex aquatilis grown in University of Washington, Seatle, WA, United States - 4-1-26 metaG | ecosystem: Host-associated > Plants > Roots > Rhizosphere >... | reverse complement strand
CGGCTCACCAGCAAGGTTGGCTTACCAAGAGACTTTGCAGTGATCTGCCCCCATGGATAGAAGATCAAAGCAGCTCCGATTACTGAAAGAAACAATGCCGCCAGCCGTCTTTTGCTGCACCAAATTTGATACCACTGAGAATTTAAGGGCGCCATACAAAGCCACTCGCTAAACACCAGCGCAACGATGATAGCCGTTACAACAAGCACAAAGACCGGCTTGGCAAGCGTGACTCCTGCAATCAACAGTCCGAAAATCACAGCCGTTATGGAGAGGACAGCCAGCGGCAACCTGCTTACGCGAGCAAAAAGTGCGCAAGACAGAAGTGCCAGCAAAAGAAAGTAGGCAAACGGTTCACTGTAGGCCCTCTCCAGATTTATCATGGCGGCGGGATAGAAAGCAAAGATGAGAGCCGCCACTGCACCTATTTTGCGACCAAAGGCGCGACTGCCCAGGAAATAAATCAACAAGCAACAGCACGCATCTATAAAGGAATTGGCCAGGCTTACCTGAAGGGCATAGTCATTGAACTGCAGCTTCACCTGCGCAGCAAAGCCGCAAACTGAAGCAACAAGAGCCAGATAGCCTGGATAAATAGGACCATCGAGAACCAGTCGCATAGGCAGCTTCTCTGACAGGAATGCACTGGTATCATCCGGTGAAAGCGGCACACTCGAGGTCATTTGTTGAAGCAATGCCGGCCAGTCGGTGGACGTGGCAATTGCCTTAGCCAGAACCGTACCGGTCGTCAGGTAGTAAAAAGCATCTCCAAATTGCAAAACGCGATGCTCGGACTGCATCAAATAGACGACTCTCACCCCTAAAGCAACCGCAAAGAGGAGAATTGGGAAAATGTTCGGTTGTGTAAACAGGGCTGAGCATGACGTAAACAGCGCCCCTGCCTGTCTGCGAAACTTCGCCAGGTCTTGTCTCAACTAGTAAACCTCTCGATTCCTTTGGCTCGATATGTGAATGGTAGAAATCAGTGTTCTTGACACGCAGTCACGGTGGTTGATACGATGGGCTTTCGCTCGCTGTGCGTCCGTAGCTCAGCTGGTAGAGCACTCGGCTTTTAACCGATTGGTCGTGCGTTCGAGTCGCACCGGACGCAAATTACTAAACATGACAGCTATCTAAACCACTGGTTACCAGGGGAAGTTGACGCGAAAGAACAGCGGAACGCCGCCTGTAGTCAGCCCTTGAGTGAAATCAAGCACGCCTACTTGCACGCCTCTGTCGTCAAAGGAATTGGGATACAGATAGAGAGCAGCAGAAAATTGGCTTACAGAGCCACGCGGCGACTCACCAGGTCCAAGCGAGAAAACCGCTTCCAAGCCGCGGGGAGAGCGAATCGGAGCGCTGAGCTCGAAATACTTCTCCAAAAGGACCTCATCGCCATAGGGCGGCGGCTCGTCGTAATCGATAGGCTCTCTGTGCGTGGTCCATTGCCAGAGCACATCGTCCGTCCCTGAGCGCTTCAAAGTGACATTCAGCCTGGGAAACCAGTGGTCAGCGCCATCTGATTCGCGATAGACACTCAGCCGTCCGCGCGTCAGCAAAGGTCGGTCGATCAGCAATTGCCTTCCTTGGGCGTCAATCTCATCCATCTCCAGTCTCCAAATCTTTGTTCAGCCTGATGGGACGATTACTTACATAAGACTATCGCCCAGAGCTATTAGAATCTTGCCTTGGAGATGTAGCATAGCACTCAGCACATTTCTTAGACGACATTTACTAATAGAAACAGGAATTTCAAGTGCTCGTTCTTATGGAAAGCACAAATGCTGACGTCTGACAAAATTTCCAGGACATCTTTGAAACAGATTTTTGAGATTCAATTTTTTCTTGCAAAGTTTTTTGCTCCAACATATCGGATAATTTATCGATGACCGAAGAGAGAACTATTCGCTTTCCGCATCGCCGCTCTATCGGCACTCTTTTTGTTGCGCCCCAGAGCCAACCGGAGGAGTGGGAGCTTCTGACGGTGGTTCGCGGTCTGGTTGTCTCCCCGGAAAATAACCCCATCAAGTGGGAAGTTCTGGATGAAGCACGCGGCACTGTAAAAATCCCGGCTCATACCAAACTCAAGTTGAAAGCCGCTCCGCGCGGCTCATCGCTGGCCCCGCTTGCCGATATGCGTCCTGACGACTTCCATACGCTCGACCTTTCGCACTCTGATTTGTCCGATCTCAGTCTTTTGCACATTGAAAAACTTTCCGGACTGAAAGTCCTGGAATTGACTTCCACTGATGTAAGCGACCGAGGCATGACTCACATCGCCCTTTTGTCCAACCTGACCTCACTTGGGCTCAGCCACAGCCGCATCAGTGACGACGGGCTGCAGATTCTCTCCAAGCTGAAGAATCTGAGAGAACTCTGGCTCAGCTCTACCGACATCGACGATAACGGTCTGGCTGGACTGAGCTTGCCTCCGGATCTTGTCCAATTGGGATTGTCCGGCACCAAGATCTCGGATCATGGTTTGCACGCTCTTGAGCCTCTTACGGGATTGATTCGCGTTTATCTGTTCAACACCAAAGTAAGCAAAGAAGGTATCGACTCGCTCAAAGAGAAGTTGCCCGGTTGCCGCATCAAATGGCTGCCCCCAAAGAGCATGGACGATATGAGCGACGAAGAATTGTTCGGCTCTCTGGATTCGCAAGAAGACGCAGAAACCATCAGAAAGCTCTCAGAAGACTTTCCTATCCTCGATTTCTCCGCCCCCAGTCAGACTCTTGACGAAAACAAATTCTGGGAAATCATCGCCCTTCTGGATTGGGATCAGCTCGGCGACGATGAAAGAGTAATCGAACCGGCCATCGAAGAATTGGCGACCATGTCTACACAAGACGTCATGCAATTCCAGGACATTCTCTCGGAAAAACTCTATGCACTCGATGGAGAGCCATTTGCCAGAGAGATTGGCGATGCCGCATTCGACGGCAACAAAAACAATTTTTCAAAAGACTGGTTTCTGGGAGTGCGCTGCTGCGCAGTCGCCAATGGCAAAGATCCTTATGAAGAGGTTCTTAAAAACCCCAGGGAAATGCCCAAGGATGTTGAATTCCAGGCTTTGACCAGAATCGCCACTGAGGCCTACAGAAGAAAAACCAACAAACGGATGACTTACACGACTGCCTATGACTGGCAAACCTTCAGCAACCGCAAAGGTTGGCTTCTTTACGATGCCGACGCTCACGACATGAGCGCCTGAGAGCGCCCGTCTGTCATCAAGAGGGAATCCGGAAATGAATAGAGACTCGGCACCTGTTTATTTTTGCCTCTTCGACACTGAGCTCGGCGTGGCGGCAATCGCCTGGACTGGTAAAGGCATCTGCGGTCATCAGTTGCCGGAGAAAAACTCCGACGCCACTGACAAGAAGATGAGAAGCGCATTTCCTGATGCTATTGAAAGCAAGCCCCCGGATGAGATTGTCATGCTGATGAGAAGAATTCGTAAGCATCTCAGTGGCGACGGGCAAGATTTTTCCAATGTCAGACTGGATCTAACAGGCGTGCCTCCCTTTCACACCAAGATCTATCAAGCTTTGCAAAAGCTTCCTCTGGGCAGAACCGTCAGCTACAACGACCTGGCTGTCATGGCCGGGTCGCCGGGCGCAGGCAGGGCAGTCGGCCAGGCGATGGCGAAAAACCCGCTATCTCTGCTCGTACCCTGCCACAGAGTGGTGAACGCATCCGGCAGCCTGGGCGGATTTTCAGCATACGGCGGCAGCGAGACAAAACGCCGATTGCTGCAAAACGAAAATGCCTTGCCTGCAAAATGCGCACTGACAATATAAATCCTGATTATGGCACCAAAGAAAAAGCTGTCGGCATTTGAACAAGAACTTGTCCTTGCCACCGAGCACGTGCAAAAGCGCGACAAAAAATTAGGCAAAATCATCGAGCAAGTCGGCCCGTGCTTGCTCAAATTGGAAGAAATGCACAGCCCTTTTGCCTCCCTGGCCGAAGCGATAATCTACCAGCAACTGTCAGGCAAAGCGGCAGCCACGATCAGCCAGCGAGTGAAAAATTTGTTTTTGGAAGACAGCGTCAAACAAGAGGCCTTCAAACAAAAGATCGCCTGCGTTCCACGCAATCGAGTGAAAGCCGAAGTAAAACCGAAGGGCGGCAAATCAAATAAAGAAACAACAACAACAACAACAACAACAACAACAACAACAATCATCCAGGCGACGACATTTCCTCAGCCCTATCGTTTTTTGGAAACAACAGACGAGCTTCTACGTTCTGCAGGTTTGTCTCGGGCCAAAACAGCAGCGATCAAAGACCTGGCTCTGAAAGCAACGCAAGGTCATGTTCCTACTCTGGAAGAAATGCATACGTTGAGCGATGAAGAGCTGGTTGAACAGCTCAGCGCCATTCGCGGCATCGGCAAATGGACAGTGGAAATGCTCTTGATCTTCCGCCTGGGCCGATTGAATATTTTGCCTGCCACCGATTACGGTGTGCGCAAAGGTTTTGCTTACACTTATAAAACAGGAGATCTGCCCTCGCCGTCGGCTATTATCGAATTCGGTGAAAAGTGGCAGCCCTACCGTACAATCGCATCCTGGTATCTCTGGCGCGCCGCCGGCATGGCTAAGATTTAGCTTCCTACAAAATGATCGTTTCTTGCGGTGAATTTAGATTTTTCTGCCAGCGTGTCAGAAAGTCCTGCAATTTTTGTCCGCTCATATCGGGACGACCAAACTTGTCTACGGTCAATGTTTCCATCTCGCCTTTTGCATTAGGCTGAGTGATCTTGAAGTTGCCGCTTTGCTCGTCGTATCTGGCATCGACATTCTTCGAGGAAAATTCATCACCCAATGCTCCCAGCATGCCCTGCAAGTCTTTGGCTTCCTTTCTCTCTTTTTCTCCAGCTGCGCCCGGCTTTATGCTATGAATCTTGTCGCCGATTTCTTTGAGTGTGTCGGTCAGACCTTTTAGATCGTTTTTCCTCAATCCATCCTCGACTGAATCCAGCCTCTGAATTGTTTTGTCCGACATCGGATTGCCCAAATTTGTATCTTTGCCGACGATGTATTCCTGAAGATTCTTCTGGAAGTCTCTTAAATCATTACCCTCCAGACTGGTGCGTCCGTATTTATCAATAGTCAGCGACTTTCCATCCTTTCCAGGCATGGTCAAGGTCAGTTCGCCATTGACTAACTTCGTATCTATATGCATGCCGTCCAAGAACTTTATCATTCGCTTCATCCCGGTCTGCATGTCCTTTCCTTTGGCCGGATCCCAGAACATGGCGCTATTCATGTCGCGAACGTATAACTGCAGAGCCCTGGTATCTCCCTTTTCCAGACCCTGAAATGAATCGACCAAGCGCTTGCCGGTTTGCTCTGACACGCGCGTGTCGGCGCCGTCGGGCGTGGTTGTGCCCAGAGAGGCGACAATCACATCGCCAGCCGAGTTTGCTCCTGGCGCATAAATATTCTTCTCTGCTAAATCGATGCTGGTAAGACCCGGGTTCTGTCCGCGATCGGCGGCTGTCTGCATGTCTTTCTGATCGCTTCTTGTCGATGTGGCAGATTGGCGAGACCAGGCACTCAGACCGGCATCAGTTATTCCGGCAGGAACAACTAAGTCTGCCTGTGATTTGCCATGAACGGCCTGATCAGATCCTGCTTGGGTCATGTTTAGACGACCGGAGAGATATAGTGCTTGGGGTGGACTCTACTATGGCAAAACAAGCGTGATTTGATCGTGATTTTTATCCCCGACCGAACCCAGGACCTTAAATCGGGGCTATTTCGACATCAGACCACCAGGGTCCCCGGGTTTTTCCGAGCAGAGCCGCCCAATACCAGGAAGAAATATCGGTCCAGCTTTGACCTTCACGGTCATATATGCGCTCCGTCACCTCCACCGTCCGGCCCTCCTTTTCGGCATTAAACCGAGACCAGCGCCTCCTATTGCTGTCGGTGAGAAGTGGCTGCCAGCTCACTTTATAGCCCAGCCCGCGGAAGCAGTCCGAGGAGGGGTGCAACTGCCTGGTCGGCTTGGCCACCCAGCGCATGACGATTCTCTTTTTGCCCTGAGAGACGCACTGAATCTTTCCAGGAAACTCTCGATAAAATGCGGCATCCGCCTTGCTGGCAGGCACCGGCTGGTAGGGTAGCCCATTATATTGGCCTGGCCAACCAGGAAAATCGCCGTCACTTATTGGCGCGCTTTCACTTCTTGTGAAGACGCAAGGGGTTAGGGCGGCAATCAGGGCTGCGCATAAAAACGCCAACAAACGTTTGTTGGCCAGGAATTTTTGTTTGCCCACGGGCTCGCCTTTTTCTTCGAGCGCTGGCGCTGTTTTATCTTCAGTTTCCTTTCTCGACAGGCGCAGGGCAAAAACTACAGTCAGCCCGGCCGCAATTGCGAAGGCTACGGTTCCGACTGCCTGATGGACGAAGCTGTCCAGTGATTGATCTATCTTCAAGATGCCGGTTTCGACAAAAAACAAAGAAGTAATCCGCAAAACATTGCCGAGCAAAGAGGCAATCACAGAAGCAGCCAGGACCACGGCACTGCGCACAAGACTCAGCTTTAAAACGCAGGTAAGCACGGCGCCAATGAAAAGAGCAAACCAGAGCATTTTTATGCCGCTGCAGGGAGCATCAATCTGCACCATCTGCTGCCCCCAGATAAGAGTGGTCCCATCCGCAATCGTTGGAAAGCCGACCATCGAAATGAGCGGTGCGGCTATCTTTCCGACCACCAGTCGAAGCGGGTAGCCGCTGTAAAAATTGAGCGATGACACTATGGGCAGTGAAAAGAGAAGCAATAACCAGCCGCCCAGATCCGGCCTGTGTCCGTGGCCGCCTCTGTGAGCGCCTATCACGCAGCCGATCGCCAGCACAGCAAATATTGCGCTCAGCAACTTGGGAGCAAATGGCCAGGTAACAATGTATGCAATTATGCAAATGATTGCTGAAATAGGCACAGCAAAATTAGTGAGCTTGATGCTGTTTGCATTTTTGCTGCGCCTGCTCAGAGTGATAGCAAGAAAAGCAATCAGGCTGATTATTCCGAGCGGCTCGTCCGACTTGTCTAGAAGTCTTTCCACATACCAGATAGAAACAGGCCAAAAGACGCAAAGCAAAAGCGCCAGCAAGCCTGGAATGGTCATGCCTTTTTGACTTTCCTGCCGGTCTTGAGAGCAAATGCCAAAACAAGCATGCCGACGCCGAAAAGAAGGTAAGTGTCCGATTCAGGCACCACAGGCGACGCGGTTTCGCCGCTCTTGTCGGCAGGGGCACTGGCAACAATTTCATCGCCGCCTTGAGTGTCCACTTCATCATCGTTGAACTGATCGCCGGACGCGTCACTGTCTTTTTTAAGTGCCGCTTGTTTTTTCTCGCTCACTTCTTCTTTGCCGGCAAATTTATTGCTGCCAACATCAGACCTGCTTGTAGGCTCCTCTCTAAAATCGGCCGCACCGGAATCATTTGCAGCCTTCATTTTGGCCATTAGCCGGCCTTGAACACCGGCGGAAGAAAAACTCAGGTCTTTGGCGGATCCACCGCCGCCTGCAGGCACACCAAATTGCGCCGCGGCCGGCGAGGCTGGTGCAGCTGTGGGTGCGGAGACCGGAGCATTATTCACAAAGGGTTGATTTGATGACTCTGCAGCAGCGCTGGAGAATTGATCGCCCTGGCTCGGCCCTAAAGTACCGTTGGTAGAACCCTGCAACAGGGGTGCGCGTCTGCTGTAGAACACCTGTTTTTCAGCATCGCGGGAGCCGGACAGTGAATCGACTTGCAATTGCTTCAGTTGCATTGATGATTGCCTGCTTTCCTGCATCATCATCGGTGCCATACTGCTGAAATTCGGCAGCTGAGGCAGTTTTAAAGAGCCGCTACTGTGTGCGTCGCCCATATTCTTTTGCAAATAAGGAGAATCGGGAGAGACAGAAGACAGCATCAAAGGCTTTCTTTCCGGAACCACCTTTTGCACAACATCCTTGCGCGGAATCGGCTCGGTGATGATGGCACTGGAGAAGGAAGTAACCAGATGATACTTGTTGGCCAGAGCCACAGCCTGACGAGCAAATTTGCATCTGTGGCCGCTGTGGATTCTCTGAATATCAGAGATCTCATTGAAGGCCACAAGTTTTTCCAGGGCCGCATCGACTTTATTAATGCTTAGATCTTTTGTTGCGCTGCGGCTGTACTCGATGCCGCCTAAAGGTGCATTGGCAGTTGAGTGGCGCCACTCTTCAAACAGACGGTGCAAATCGGACTGCACATTGCCGCCGCGATCAACGCGCACCAGAGCCGGACAAGCATACAGTCCGGACAACACTTCATTGGGTCCGGCAGCGACTGCAAAATCATAGAGCAGGGGTCTGGGCAGGCGGCGCAAAGTCTGCTCCAATACTCTGCCTAGAGTACCGGAAATAGGCTGGGCAGCGTGCAACCACAAGACGGCCGAGTCTTGTTGGTTTATCGCCTCAACGATTTCTTTTTTCAAAATCGGCAAATTGATTTGTCCACCGGTGCAAGAAGTCCTGGCGATTTCCTGCAAATATTTGCTGCGCAAATCGGGCTGATTGGCTGGAAGATTGGCACCCTGATCAAAAAGACCATCTTTAATAAACACCAGCCTGACAGCCATATCGCCAGGCAGTTTCTCGAGTTCTTTCAAAACCGCAGCAAAGTGCTGAGACATTCCGTTTGATCCATCGATCACAACCGTCAAATGATTGGGACGAGGGTAAGTTTTCTTTTTGATGGTCTCCTTTACCAGCGTAGTGCCATCCAGTCCGCTCAAAGAAGTGCAGGCCGGATCCCTTTCCACTGCCACAACACAAGCAAATCTTGCCAGCTCCGGAGTGGAAAGAGAGCCTTCAAGAACATTTGGCGCTGACCCTGCCACTTTCAGATCTTTGGTTGTGGAAGCCAGATGTTGCCCTGATTTCAGATTAATAGCTGTGGGGATATCAACTTGAAAGTTGCGCTCTTCAAATGTAGGCAATGCCAACTCGGCCTTGTTAATCTCCGTCACAGCCAGAGGAGAAACGATATTCAAGCGAACGCCAATTTTGCTTTCTGGTTGAACCGGATATAGCTGTAAAAGAACCGTATCGGCACCGCAAGTGCTGACCAGCAACGGATCCTTTTTCTCGGCAACAGCGGCGCGATAGCGGCTGCGCGCCAGGTTGCGACCCATCACTTTTGCTTCTCTTTCGGTGCCGTCGACGATCAAGAAAGCATTTGTGATCACGGCTCCGGGCGGCAATAAAATCTTCGATCTGACCTCGCGATCGTATTTGGATGTGTTGCCGAAAGTGACACTCCAAAAAAGATTGGCGATGCCGGAATTGCCATCGATAGAGCCCGTCAGTTTGGATTCGTTCATCGTCAATCCGCGCGCCACGCCACTTACAGCTTCACCGGCAATATCGGGATCCTGGTCGAATTCGTCGTCTACATTCGGTTCTTCCGATTCACCGTCCGACAATAATCCCTGGTTCTGCCTGGTCGCCCGCAAGGCTGCCGGCAAGGGCACACTGTTGAATGGTTTGCCTGTGACTTGATAGAAAATCCGGCGCGCCTCTTCCACACTGGTCGGATTTTTCACCTCATAGAGCGAGCCCAGGATATCGGTTGCTCTGCCTGAGCGTTCATAGCAAGCTCTCAGCATTACTTCCTGGCTGCCGAAGGCGCGCAGCCATTCGATAGCCGCTACCGGTTTGGGCGAATGCGCTGCTTCGCCAATATGCATGCGGGTCATCGTCGATGGCAGTTCGACGGCAATGACTGTGCACAATATAATCAGGTGACCGATGTGTTCGAGCTGGTGCCCGTCGAAATAAGTCTTGTGGCTGTGCGACAGGTGGACAGCATATCTGCCGGCCTTCCAGAGAGCAGGAATGGCAAGCAGCGGTGAAAGAGCCAGAAGGCCAAAACCAAACCAGAGAATAGCCACTATAGACAGTGGCACAAGCGGCAGGAACATAAGCGCATAAAGAATGGCTACGCCCATGGCCATGCCGGTGCCGAGCGTGAGCATGCCGAGCATGTCGGTGAGATTGCGGCGACCGGCTACCCAGACCATAAAATTAGACAGGGGAATCAGTGCAAATAACAAAACGTGCGCGGCAGTAGGCAGCGGATCAAAGAAACTCTTGGCGCACATATGAGTGGTGAGTTCTACGCCGAGTGCTGCAACTGGAAGGATCACTCCGAATAAAAGCAGAAAGATTCCGGGCTTATTGGGTGGTTTGCCCGGGGGTTTTTTAGGTTTGAAACCGGAGATCGGATTTACGGCCGGCTTGGCATAGTCCGGTATGGAAGTCGAGCCGGATTTAGGTTTTGAACTGCCAAAAACATATTGGAAGGTCGAACTGGATGAAGATTGGCTATCAGGCTTTGAGGCTGTAGCCTGAGCACCCGCTTTGCCTTTTCCATTGCCCGACGCGCTTGGGCCTTCTGGTTTGGCACTGACGGGTCTGCCTTCCGGATAATCTGAAGTCCATACCATAGAAAGACAGCTCTCCTCAACACCTAGTGTCTAGTCGGACTTCCCTGGCGCGCGCCCGGATAATTAA
>Ga0265314_10006261_pt1 | contig 10562 bp, 12 predicted proteins | sample 4126metaG_FD_203106 | JGI IMG/M metagenome (GOLD analysis project Ga0265314, IMG submission 203106) | Rhizosphere microbial communities from Carex aquatilis grown in University of Washington, Seatle, WA, United States - 4-1-26 metaG | ecosystem: Host-associated > Plants > Roots > Rhizosphere >... | reverse complement strand
TTGCGTCCGCAAAGCGACGCAAAGGTGGTGATCACGCGCGCCGACGGCTCGAAGCTGGAGATCGTGGCCACGCTGCGCATCGACACGCCGATCGAGGTGGACTACTACCGCCACGGCGGCATCTTGCCCTTTGTGCTGCGGCAACTGTTGTCCGGCGCGTAAGCATCCTTGAAGTCGCGGACGTGACAAGTTCCGGGCCGGGCTGGCCCGGAGCGTGCTGATCCTGCGCATGGAGCCTTGTAAGATATGCGTAAGGTGCATGGCTCCTGTCGCTGGATTGCATTGGACGCCATGTCATCGAATCGAAATAATTCCGAGCCATACAGCGCGCCTTCGGGCGCGCTCTATCTTCCAAACTCCCGAGTTCGTCCCGCAATGAGCGTCACTCGCGTCCTGCGAGCCAGCATGTCCTGTGTCAGCGGTTCCGTGATGTCGGAGCTGTTCGCTGCGCGCGAACGTGCCTTGACCGAGCCGATCGAGGGTTTGCACGCATCGATGCTTTATTCGAGCGGCTGGTTCCTGCTGTGGCTCGAAGGCAGCGACGAAGCGGTGGACATCGTTCTGAAGCGCACCACCAAGCGCCTTCGTATCCACACGGCGCCGCGCGTCATTCATCGCAGCAAGGGCGCGCCCACGCTGAAAGAGCCGCTGACGCTCCTGTCGACGCAATGGCCCGAGACCCAAACAGAGTTCGGCCGCCGGATCGAATCCGTCGAGCACATGAAGCCGCCGCTCGAGCCGCGCGACATGTGGCGCCTGCTGGCCGAGCCGTGCGCGCTGCCCAACGTCCAGTCCGTAGGTGACCCGATACGGCGCGTCGCACTGGTCGGCGCCGACGACACGCGCTCGATCGACCTTGTGCGCAAGCTCGCCGACAGTTTCGGCGTGCCGATGGTGTACCAGCGCTTCGCCAATTCCGATGCAGGCACGCGCGATGTCGGTGCGGCGTATGTCGACCTGTCGATCGACGGTGCACCCACACGGGTGCAGGTGCTGTCGCGCCGCGCTCTGGGGCATCGCATGGTGCGCGAATCGCTCAAGGGCATCGACAAGCTCGCGGTGCTGCTGGGCTCGCGCCCCGGCTCGGCGATCGAGCTGGCCGACAGCGTCGCGGGTTTCGTGCATGCATCGCGCCACTTGCCTCACATCGATCTCGTGGGCGAATCGCAGGAAACAGCGCGCAGCCTGACCGAATACCTCACCGGCAAATCAAGCCGCATCGCGCCCAGTCGCGTGTCGCACGCCACCGAAGCGCATCTCTTCGAAGTGCTCTTCGCGCCCGTACTGCAGGCCGCGTAGGCGGTTGCATAGCCGACAGCGGAAACGTCGCGTTCCCGCGCGCGGGCAGAATCCGCTTCCATGTCATTGAAGCTAGCCATCGCCGGGGGCGGAATCGGCGGCCTTGCCGCGGCGCTTGCGTGCGCACGCGCCGGCTGCGACGTGCACGTGATCGAACAGTCCGATGTGTTCAGCGCCGTCGGCGCGGGCATCCAGCTCGGCCCGAACGTCACGCGCATCCTGGAGCGCTGGTCGCTCGGCGAAACCTTGCACCGCTGGGCCGCGCGGCCCGATTCGCTCATTGTTCGCGATGCGGGCAACGGTCGCGAACTGGCGCGGCTCGCGTTCGACGCGCGTTTTACCGAACGCTACGGCGCGCCTTACCTCACGCTTCACCGCGCGGACTTGCAGCAGTTGCTGCTCGACGCCGCGCGCAGCGCGGGCATTACGCTCGACACGGGCGTGCGCTTCGCGCTTGAAGACTCCGTGAACGTCAACGCCGATGCGCTCGTCGTGGCCGATGGCGTGTGGAGCTCGTTGCGGGAGCTCGTGGTCAAGGACGGCCCGGCGCGCGATACGGACCACGTCGCGTTTCGGGCGATCGCGATTCAATCGTCGCTGCCGCAGCTGCTCCGAAGCACGAGCGTCACGCTGTGGCTCGGCCCGCACATGCATGTCGTTAGCTATCCCGTGCGCGGCGGCGACCAGCTCAATGTGGTTGCGCTGGTCGAGTCGCCGGTTCACCCCGCGATCAACGGGTGGGATTCGCCCGGCGCCGAATCGGACCTGACTCGCGCGCTGGCTCACGCATGCCGCGAGTTGCACCAGCTCGCGGAAGCGATGCCGGGCTGGGGTGTTTGGGCGTTGCATGACCGCCCGCCCGTGTCCAGCGCGCGAGAGATGGCGCGCGGGCGCGTCGCGCTGCTCGGCGATGCAGCGCATCCGATGCTGCCTTACCTTGCGCAGGGCGCCGGCATGGCGATCGAGGACGCGGACGTGCTTGCGTCAGTTCTCGCCGGTGCGGGCGTGGCAACAGTGGCGTCGGCGTTCGAGCGATATGCCGGCGCAAGATGGCGGCGCTGCGCGCAAGTGCAGTCGCGGGCGCGGCGCAATGCCGCGGTCTTCCATGCGAGCGGCGCGATGCAATTCGCGCGCGATGCGGCACTGCGTGTGTTCGGCGAACGTTTGCTCGATCAGCCCTGGTTGTATGGGCGATAGGCGACAGACGATAGCGATTGAACGCTACAGGCTCGTGCGCAGTGTCCAGACCTCGGGGAACAGCACCACGTCGAGCATCTTGCGCAAGTAACTCACACCGCCGGTGCCGCCGGTGCCGCGCTTGAAGCCGATGATGCGCTCCACGGTCGTCACATGGCGGAAGCGCCATTGGCGGAAGGCATCTTCAAGATCCGTGAGTTCCTCGCCGAGCTGGTAGAGGTCGAAGTACTTTTCGTTTTCGCGGTACACGGTGAGCCACGCCTGTTCGACTTGCTCGCTCTCGACGTAAGGCTGTGTCCAATCGCGCTGCGTATGCGACGCGGGAACCGGCAAGCCGCGCGCGGCCAGAAGCCGCAGCGATTCGTCATAGAGCGACGGCGATTCGTAGAACGATGCCACCATCGAAAGCAAATCGGACCGATGCTCGTGCGGCTTGAGCATCGCGGCGTTCTTGTTGCCCAGCGCGAATTCGATGCAGCGATACTGCGCGCTCTGGAAGCCGCTCGATTGCCCGAGATAAGGGCGGATCGCGCTGTACTCGGGCGGCGTCATCGTCGCGAGCACGTCCCACGCGTGCACCAGCTGCTCCATGATTCGAGAGACGCGCGCGAGCATCTTGAACGCGCTGCCCAGCTCGTCGCGAGCGACGCTCGAAATCGCGGCACGCAGCTCGTGCAGCATCAGCTTCATCCAGAGCTCGCTGGTCTGGTGCTGCACGATGAAGAGCATCTCGTTGTGGTCGGGCGAAAGCGGCTGTTGCGCAGAGAGAATCTTGTCCAGCTGCAGATAGTCGCCATAGCTCATCGACTGGCTGAAGTCGGTGAGCGCTTTTTCTTCGCGCACGATGTCCTCGGGTCTTCCAGGTCTTCGCGTCATCAGGTCACCGCGTTCTTCATGTTGAATTCGGGCCGGCGCCATTCACCCCGGTCCATCACCTGCGCAAGATGCTCGGAGGCATTCCAGACGTCTTCGAACGACGTGTACATCGGCGTGAAGCCGAAGCGCGCGATGTCGGGTGCGCGAAAGTCGCCGATCACGCCGCGCGCGATCATCGCCTGCACGATCGCGTAACTACCTTCATCGCGTGACAGGCACACTTGCGACCCGCGCAGCGCATGATCGCGCGGCGTGACGATCTTGAACGCGCCGGCACAGCGCTCTTCGACGAGCCGCATGAAAAGATCGGTGAGAGCGAGCGACTTGCGCCGCAACGCCTCGATGCCACCGAGCTTCTGCGCTTCGACGAACGTGTCGAGCCCGCACTCCAGCGCCGTCATCGACAGCACCGGCTGTGTGCCGCACAGATAGCGCGCAATGCCCGGCGCAGGGCGATATTCATGCGTGAACTCGAACGGCGCGGCGTGACTCCACCAACCTGCGAGCGGTTGTTCGAACTTTTCGCGATGGCGCGGATGCACCCAGACAAATGCCGGTGCGCCCGGCCCACCATTGAGAAACTTGTAGCCGCATCCGATCGCGAAGTCGGCAGCGGCCGCATGCAAGTCCACGGGCACCGCGCCCGCGCTATGGCACAAGTCCCAGACGGTGAGCGCGCCGGCCTCATGTGCTGCACGCGTGAGCGCGGCCATGCCCAGCATTGCGCCTGTTCTGTAGTTCACGTGCGTGAGCATCAGCACCGCGACGTCCTTCTGCAGCGCGGGTGCGATCGCGGTTTCGTCCGCAATGTCGTCGATCAAGCGCAATTCGCAGCCGCGCTCCTTGCACAGCGCCTGCGCAATGTAGAGATCGGTCGGAAAGTTGCTGCGCTCGCTGACAATCACGCGGCGCGACTTGTCGTTCGCAAGCGCGATCGTGATCGCCGCGCTCAGCACCTTGTACACATTGATCGACGTCGTGTCGGTCGCGACGACTTCGCCCGCCCGCGCGCCGATCAGCGCTGCGATCTTGTCGCCGAGGCGCTGCGGCATCTCGTACCAGCCCGCGCTGTTCCACGAACGGATCAGCCCTTCGCCCCATTCATGATTCACGGCGTGCGCGATGCGGCCGGGCACGGACTTCGGCATCGCGCCGAGCGAGTTGCCGTCGAGATAGATCACGCCCTGCGGAATGACGTAGAGATCGCGCAGCGATCGCAATGGGTCGTTCGCGTCGAGCGCGCGGCAGTCATCGAGGGTTGTCATCATGCGGCTTCAGACCTCTCGCAAGATTGCACGCACAGGCGATGCATCGGCGGTCATGAGTTTGAGGGGCAGGGCGATCAGTTCGTAGTCGCCTTCGGGCACATTGTCGAGCACAAGATTTTCGAGAACGCGAATGTCGAGGCGGCGGATCACCTGGTGGCTGTGGAGCGTCTTGCTCGATGCGGGGTCGATGCTGGCGGTGTCGATGCCGATGAGCTTCACGCCGCGCTCTGCGAGCCGCTCGATGGTTGACGGTGCGTATGCGGCGAGGTCATCGTCGAAGCGATCGACGGGCATGCGCTCGTAGGTGCGCACGAGCACGCGCGGCGGCAAGTCTTGCAACGCGTGTTCGATGTGATGCCATTCGATGAGCGGCCCGCAGTTGATCGCATGGATGACACGGCACGGCCCGAGATACGGATCGAGATCGACATCGCCGATTGCGCGGCCGCTTTCGTCGTAGTGCAGCGGCGCATCGGCGTGCGAGCCGACATGCGGCGACAACGTGATGCGGCTGACGTTCACGGGGCATCCGGGGCCAAGCGTTGCGCTCCATTCCTGCGAGTACGGCGTGTCGCCGGGGAACACGGGAGCGCCTGCCATCACCGGCGGCGAGATGTCCCAGATGCGTTTGCTTGTCGTCATATCGATCAATTGCAGGATGCGATGCGTCAACGCGTGCGCGGCCGTTTGCGTTGGAGGCTGGCTGTACGCGAATACAGCGCACTTGCAGCGCAGCTACAGCGATTATCAACAAGGAGGAATCTCGTATGGAAATCCAGGCCGCGCGCCAGATCATCGACACGCTTGCAAAAGGCATTCACCCGGTCACCGGCGAAGTCATGCCGGAGGACAGCCCCTACAACCTGCCGCCCGTGATTCGCGCGCTCTTCGCGGTGTCGCAAGCGTTGAGCGGCGCTTCGCATGCGGGCAAGCCGCGGCGCGAGGTGCCGCCCAACGCAGGCAAGCCGTGGACCGCGGATGAAGATTCGAGTCTTGAATCCGCATTCGCAGCCGGGCTCGATCCGCGCGACATCGCAACGCAACTCGGCCGCACAACATGGGCGGTGGAGGCGCGTCTTGCGAAGCTCGGAAAGATTGCGCCGAAGGCGGGGATGCGGATGTCCGCGCCTGCGGCGTAGGCAAGAGCTTGCCGCTACGTGGCAAGTCCCTGCTGGCTCGTCATGTGCTTGAGGTACACGCGGAATTCTTCGATGATGCGGCGGTGTTCAAGGACGTCGGCTTCGTCCTTCGAGAATATCGCGTGGGCCCTCGAAAACTCCGCGCCGGCAAGGCGCTCGCGAGTCTTTTTCGACAAAGGACGATCGGCTTTTTCGATCGACCCTCGGCTCTTTTGATCCTTCATCAAAACCTCGACGAGCTTGTGCGCTTGCTCGATCCGGTCACTCGTCGCCTGGAAGCGTTCCGCAAACTCTCGCTCTCGCTCCGGTCGTGTTGATTCCCACCGCGCCAATTCGTCGATGAAGTCGTGAATCGCGAGCATCTGCGGATGTGCCGGGGGCAACCGGCTGATGCACGCAATCACGTCATCAGTGAACAGGTTTTCGTCCAGCACGCACTTCGGCAGATGTTCCAGCCAACGCAGGGACACAGGCATTTCGCCGGGTTTGACGGGCGCGAGCGGCATCAAGGGGGCTGTTCGCAGAAAACCGGGGGGAGGCTTTTGCCCGTGTCGACCGAAGGTCAATGGGCCTTGCTGCGAACCCGCAGCGTTTTCGTCTGGCTTGGGGTCCGGCCGGGCGGACCCGGAAGAATCGCCGCGGACGTTTGAAGTTCGTCGCACTTGAGTTGTCCTCATTTGAATGAAAGGAGCGACAACATACGCAAGAGCTGCACGCACGCACACCTATACGGAAGTCTACGATCAGCTAGCGACTTTCCCCAGCAACAGAAACTCCATCAGCGCCTTCTGCACGTGCATGCGGTTTTCGGCTTCTTCCCACACGACGGATTGCGGGCCGTCCATCACGTCGGCCGCAACTTCTTCGCCGCGATGCGCGGGCAGGCAGTGCATGAAGAGTGCATCGGCCTTCGCGGCTTTCATCATGTCGGTGTCCACGCACCAATCCGCGAAGGCCTTGCGGCGCACTTCGTTTTCGGCTTCGTAGCCCATGCTGGTCCACACGTCGGTCGTGACGAGGTCTGCACCCGCGCATGCATCCATCGGGTCCTTGAAGACCTTGTAGCTTTGCGAGCTGCGAATGCCCGCCAGCGCCTGGTCGACCTCATAGCCGTGCGGCGTGGACACATGCACGGTGAACCCGAGCATGTCGGCCGCTTGCAGCCATGTGTTGGCCATGTTGTTGCCGTCGCCGACCCACGCGACGACGCGGCCCGCGATGGAGCCGCGATGTTCGATGTACGTGAAGATGTCCGCGAGCACCTGGCACGGATGGAATTCGTTCGTGAGGCCGTTGATCACCGGCACTCGCGAATGCTGTGCGAAGCGCTCGATCTTGTCCTGGCCGAAAGTGCGGATCATCACGAGGTCGACCATGCGGCTGATCACGCGCGCGGTGTCTTCGATCGGCTCGGCGCGGCCGAGCTGCGAATCGCCGGTGGTCAGGTGCACGACGCTGCCGCCCAGCTGGTACATGCCGGCTTCAAAACTCACGCGGGTGCGTGTCGATGCTTTCTCAAAGATCATCGCGAGCGTGCGGTCGACCAGCGGGTGGTATTTTTCGTAAGCCTTGAACTTGCGCTTGATCTCGGCCGCGCGCGCGAACACCCACGCGTATTCGTCGGCCGTGAAGTCCGAGAACTGCAGGTAATGCCTGATGGGCGGCTTCGTCATGCTTCGCTGAGGAATTGCTTCACCACCGGCGCCAGGCGAGCGACGATTTCGTCGGCTTCCACTTCGGTGAGGATCAGTGACGGCACGAGGCGGATCACATTGTCGGCGGTCACGCTGATCAGAAGGCCGTTGTCGCAAGCGCGCTGGGTGAGCACGCCGCAGGGCTTGGCAAGCTCGATGCCGATCATCAGGCCCTGGCCGCGAATGTCCGTCACGCCCTTGAGCCCTTCGAATTCGCGCGCAAGCGCTGCCTTCAGGTGCGCGCCGACACGCGCGGCGTTTTCGAGCAGGCCGTCTTCTTCGATGATGCGGATGGTTTCGACGCCCGCGCGCATCGCGAGCGGGTTGCCGCCGAACGTCGTGCCGTGATTGCCCGGCTGGAAAATGTTCGCGGCCTTCGGGCCCGCAACCACCGCGCCCACCGGCACGCCCGAGCCCAGGCCCTTCGCGAGCGGCATCACGTCGGGCACGATGCCGGCCCATTGATGCGCGAACCACTTGCCGGTGCGACCCATGCCGCATTGCACTTCGTCAATCATCAGCAGCCAGTCGCGCTGAGTGCAAAGCTCGCGCACTTGCTTGAGGTATTCGATGCGCATCGGGTTGATGCCGCCTTCGCCCTGGATCGTCTCGAAGAACACCGCGACGACGTTCTTGTTGCCTTCGGTGGCTTGCTTCAGCGCATTGATGTCATTCAGCGGCACGCGGATGAAGCCTTCCACCAGCGGCCCGAAACCCTTTTGCACTTTCTCGTTGCCGGTGGCCGAAAGCGTGGCGATGCTGCGGCCGTGGAAGGCCTTTTCATAGACGACGATCTGCGGCTTGTCGATGCCCTTGTCGTGGCCGAACTTGCGCGCGAGCTTGATCGCTGCCTCATTCGCTTCCAGCCCCGTGCTGCAGAAGAACACGTTGGTCATGCCCGAAAGCTCCACCAGCTTGGCCGCGAGCTTTTCCTGATTGGGCACGTGATAGTAGTTGGACGTGTGAATCAGCTTCGCGACCTGGTCCTGCAGCGCCGGCACGAGCTTCGGGTGCGCGTGGCCCAGCGTGTTGACCGCGATGCCTGCGAGCGCGTCGATATATTCGCGGCCGTTCACGTCCCACAGGCGCACTCCCCGGCCGTGCGACAGCGCAATCGGCAGCCGGCCGTAAGTGTTCATCGTGTGGGGGGAATCAGCTTCGATCATGGCGACGGGTCCTTTCAGTGCGAACCAATTGTAGGCACAGGGTCTGTGGCAGCAGGTTGAAGATTCCGCATCACTGCGATGAACATGCGCGACGATAGAATTGCCTCCACCGAATGGCCTCCATCAGCCCGAAACGCCTTTTCATCCGGGGCCGGACCCGGGACGGCAAGGTGTTTCGTCCGAGCGATTGGGCCGAGCGCCTTGCGGGCGTGATGAGCCCGTTCCGCCCGGGCGGCGCGCAGCCGGGCAGCCACCTCAGCTATTCGCCGTGGTGCGTGCCGACGGTGATCGAAGGCGTCAAGTGTGTGATCGTCAGCCCCGAGCTGCGCGATCACGACGTCATGGCGTGGGACTTCGTCGTGAACTTCGCGAAAGACAACAACCTCGAGATCGCCGAGGACTAGCGGCGGGCCGAAAACGAAAAAACCGCCCGAAGGCGGTTTCTCGTTTTGCTGGCAGCGCACCCGTTTCAAACGGCGCAGGCCTTGCGGCTTGCGGGCTGGTTGCCTGATTTGTCCGTCAGGCGGCGGCAGTTTCAGGCGGCAACCGCCAGGGTCTTCACCTTTGCAGCGAGGCGGCTCTTGTCGCGCGACGCCTTGTTCTTGTGGAAGATCTGCTTGTCGGCCACGGTGTCGATGATGCTTTGCGCCTTGGTGAAGGCATCGGTAGCCTTCGCCTTGTCGCCGGCCGCGACGGCCTTCTCGACGTTCTTCACCGCGGTGCGGTATTTGGAGCGCAGGGACGTGTTCGCCGAATTGAGCTTGACGTCCTGGCGCGTGCGCTTGCGTCCCGATGCGAGCCGCGGGTTTTTCTTCTTGGGTTTGGCAGTAGCCATATTGGAATTCCTTGGTGTCCGAGGATGTTGCCAGCGAAACCCTAGATTATAGCCCGCCCAAGATTTTCCTAAAGCTGCCGGAAGCTGCGTCCCAGCTGGGAGAAGTTCACCAGAACCCGCACGGCCTTGCCGTAGATTTCGCGCTGGTCCACAAAGCCGAACACCCGCGAATCGAGGGAGTTGTCGCGGTTGTCGCCCATCATCAGGTACTTGCCTTCGGGCACCTTGCATTCCCAGCGCAACGTGGACTCCACCGCGCAAGCGCCGGCCCATGCGCCGACCCATGCTTGCGGCGGCACGGCCGCGCCGGGCTGGCGGGCATCGAGCTTGATCGTGCGTTCGCGCCCGCTTTCGGTTTCGCGCACGAACACCTGGCCGCGGTCTTCGGGCTGCACGTCGGTGAATGCGTTGTCGATCTGCGCGCGGAAAGGCTCGTTGTTCACGCGCACGACGCCGTGGTCGTAACTCACCGCGTCGCCCGGCAAGCCGATCAATCGCTTGACGTACATGGTGGACACGTCGAGCGGGTAGCGGAAGACGACCACGTCTCCGCGCTGGGGCTTGCCGAGCTCGATGGCGGTGTTGGTGAACGGCAGGCGCGGGCCGTAGGCCAGCTTGTTCACGAGCAGGTAGTCGCCGACGCGTAGCGTAGGCTCCATCGAGCCGCTGGGCACCGTGGGCCAGTCGGCCAGCGCCACGCGCCCTCCGAGGATCAGCGCGAGCACGCCAAACAATTCCGCGCCCCACGCGACCCACAACGGCTTCTTTGTGCGCTCGGCCAGCTGCGCGCGCCGCCTCCAGGCGACGACCCAGCAGACGCCGCACACCGCCGTGGCGAGCGTGATGTACTCCATGACACCCACGCCGATCTCGTTCATCCGAATCCTTTCGTATGGCGCATGCGGCGCACTATAAACTCGCCCGCAGCCGATGAGCCTCTTCAAAGCCGCTTCCACCGTCTCGCTGCTCACGCTGGCATCGCGGATCACCGGGCTTGTGCGCGACCTGCTCATGGCCGCGACCTTCGGCGCCAGCGGTTTGACCGACGCCTTCAACGTTGCGTTCCGCATTCCCAATCTTTTTCGCCG
>Ga0265314_10006260_pt1 | contig 10564 bp, 3 predicted proteins | sample 4126metaG_FD_203106 | JGI IMG/M metagenome (GOLD analysis project Ga0265314, IMG submission 203106) | Rhizosphere microbial communities from Carex aquatilis grown in University of Washington, Seatle, WA, United States - 4-1-26 metaG | ecosystem: Host-associated > Plants > Roots > Rhizosphere >... | reverse complement strand
AAGTTCCCATCGGCCCCGATGGGCGCATCTCTTATCTCGAGGCGGAGAACGTCGCCGCCGCCGGTCTGACCGTGGACGAACTCCGCGACCACCTGAACGAGGAACTCGGAAAATTCCGCCGCGCGCCGCAGGCCTTCGTCACGCCGCTGTCCTACCACAGCAAGCGATACTACGTGCTGGGCACGGTCGTGCAGAAGGGCATATTTCCCCTCGACCGGCCGATCACCATCATCGAGGCGGTCGCCCGTGCGCGCGGCTTCGAGACCGGCGTCTCCCGCGGCAATCTGGTCGAGACGACCGATTTTTCCCACAGCTTCATCGGACGCGGCGGTCAGCGCCTGCCGGTGGATTTCGAAAAACTCTTCCTGCACGGCGACCTCACGCAAAACATCGCGCTGGAGCCGGGCGACTATCTTTATTTTCCGGCCGCCGCTTCCGGGGCCATCTACGTGCTCGGCGAAGTGCGCGCACCGGGCGCCGTGCCTTACGACTCCGCCACGAGCGTCCTGTCGGCGATCGCCACCCGGGGCGGATTCACCCCGCGCGCTTGGACGAAACACGTGCTCGTCGTGCGCGGTTCGCGCGATCATCCCGAGGCCTTCAAGGTCGACGCCCAGGGTGCCCTCCTGGGCAATGCGGCAAATCTCGCGCTGCAACCGGGCGATTTGGTCTACGTGAGCAACCGGCCTTGGATCCGGGCCGAGGAGTTGCTCGACCGCGCGACCTCGGCGTTCGTCGAGGCGGCCGTCATTTCCTGGACGGGCATCCACGTTGTGATCGGCGGCTCCAGCCCCGCCCCTGCCGCACCATGAAAACCTCCCCTCCCGTCCCTTTCGCCGTGGCTCTCGCCGCCTTCGCCTTCTCTTTTTCCGGCTGCGAAAATCTTCGGTTGCCCGTGGCCCGCGAGGGCACGCCCGCGACTCCGGTCCCGGCGTTCGCCGTCGTCCAGGCCGCTCCGACGGAGGCGCTCGATCCGGCATTGCTCGAGCCCGGCGAAACCCCCTTCCGCCTCGGACCCGGCGATCAGCTCGACCTCGAGGTGATCGGCGATTCCTCGACGCGGGCCAGCGCCACCGTGGGCCCGGACGGAAAAATCTACTACTACATGCTGCCCGGCTTGGACGTCTGGGGCCTCACGCTCCCCGAGGCGCGCGCACGCCTCGGCGAAGAGTTGAAAAAATACATCCGGGAAAAACCCGTCGTGTCGCTCACGTTGCGGGTGGTCGAGAGCCAGCGCGTCTGGGTGCTCGGCCGTGTGAACAGTCCCGGCATCTACACTCTGACCGGACCCACCACGCTGCTCGACGCCATCGCGCAGGCCGGCGGACTCTCGTCGTCCACCCCGTTCGCCTCCCTCGCCGCCAGCCTGGGGATCAACCGTCCGACCGACAACACGTCCGAGGCCGCCGACTTGTCGCGCAGCTTCATCATCCGGCATGGTCGCGTGCTGCCGGTCGATTTTCAACAACTGTTGCGGGACGGCGCCCTCTCGCAAAACGTCTATCTCCAGCCCGACGATTTCATTTTTCTGCCTTCCGCCCACGCCCCGCAGGTTCACATTCTGGGTGCGGTCGTCCAGCCGCACTCGGAAAAAATGACCGGCGCGCTGACGGTGGTTCAGGCCATCGCGTTGTCGGGCGGCACCGAGCGCGACGCCTGCCTTTCGAACGTCGCGATTCTGCGCGGTTCGCTCGCGCACCCGCAGATTGCGATCGTGGCCGTGGACGAAATCCTCCGCGGCCAGGCACCCGACGTCCGCCTCGAACCGAGCGATATCGTCTTCGTTCCTTATGTGCCCGAGCGGGTGCTGACGCGCTACGTCAATCTCATTCTCGACACGTTCGCCCGCACCGTCGGCGTGAACGCCGGCGCCCGCGCCGTCTCCGGCAACGCCACCCCCATCGGCATCGGCGTGAACGTCGCCCCGTAGCGACCGCCAGCGCGGTGGCGCGACACCAGTGGAACGGCGGGCGAAATCCCCGCCGTTTTTTTGCGTTCACCGTCGGCGGGTCGGGGTGCTCCCCGCCCGGGCCGCTGCTGGTTGTCAGACAAACCTCGACAAACCAACGGCCAAACATCTGACCCCATAATCAGAGTGACACGGCTACAAGACCTCCCGGCAACTCCGTATGCTGGGCGGTCTAATGAGCAAACTAATCGCGGTCGGGGTCGCTTCGGCGGCCATGTTCTGCCTCTTGACCGCTTTAAGCGCCCGGAGTTACGCCAGCGAAGTAATTTGGTCCGATGACAGCGTGCCGGCGGGAGCCGTGCAGCTCTCCGACGGGCGCGATGCGTGGAATTGGACCGCGAGCAACCCCGCGCCCGTTTCGGGCGCGCTGGCGCACCAGTCGAATCTGCTGCCGGGCCTCCACGAGCACTTCTTCAACTACGCCGGCACGCCACTCTCGGTCGACGCGGGCGAAGTGCTCTTCACCTACGTCTATCTCGACGCCGCCAATCCACCCAGCGAACTGATGCTCGCCTGGAACGCCGATGGCTGGGAGCACCGCGCCTATTGGGGCGCCAACGCGATCAACTACGGCACCGACGCCACCGTCAGCCGCCAGTTCATGGGCGCTCTGCCCGCCGCCGGCCAGTGGGTCCGCCTCGAGGTGCCCGCGAGCCAGGTCGGCCTCGAAGGCGCCGCGATCACCGGCATGGGCTTCTCCCTCTACGACGGTCGCGCCACCTGGGACAAGTCCGGCAAGGCCTACGCCGGCGCGATTCCTCCCGCCCACGCGACCGCGTCGAGCGCGAACGAAATCGCGTGGTTCGATGACGCTTTGCCGGCCGGCGCCGTGGCGTTTTCCAACGGACCCGACACTTGGAACTGGACCGCGCTCAACCCTGCGCCCGTTTCGGGCGCGCTCGCCCACCAGTCCAGTTTGTCGACGGGCCTGCACGAGCACTACTTCAACTTCGCCAGCGTGCCGTTTGCGGTCGCGGCCGGCGAAGTGCTCTTCACCTACGTTTTCATCGACCCCGCTCATCCGCCCAGCGAGATGATGCTCAGTTGGAATGCCAACGGTTGGGAGCACCGCGCCTATTGGGGCGTCAACGCGATCAACAACGGCACCGCCGGCACCGCCAGCCGCCATTTCATGGGCCCCGTGCCCGCCAATGGCCGGTGGATCCGTCTTGAGGTGGCCGCGAGCGACGTCGGCCTCGACGGCTCGATGATCACGGGCATGGGCTTCTCTCTCTTCGATGGTCGCGCCACCTGGGACAAGTCGGGCAAGACGTCATCCACCGCGACGCTCACTGCTACGGCCGTGACCGTCGTCGACGTCGTCTGGTCGGATGACGCCGCGCCGGATGGCGCCGTGCTGCTGACCGATGGACGCGATGCGTGGAATTGGACCGCGAGCAACCCCGCGCCCGTTTCGGGTGCGCTCGCCCACCAGTCGAACCTGCTGCCGGGCCTGCACGAGCATTTCTTCAACTACGCCAGCACGCCGCTTTCGGTCGCCGCCGGCGAAACGCTTTTTACCTACGTCTATCTCGACGCCGCCAATCCGCCCAGCGAACTGATGCTCGCGTGGAACGCCAATGGCTGGGAACACCGCGCCTATTGGGGCGCCAACGCGATCAACTACGGCACCGACGGCACCGCCGGCCGCCACTTCGTTGGCCCGCTGCCCGCCACCGGTCGCTGGGTCCGCCTCGAAGTGCCCGCGAGTCAGATCGGCCTCGAGGGCGCGGCGATCACCGGCATGGGCTTCTCCCTCTTCGATGGCCGCGCCACGTGGGACAAATCCGGCAAGGCGTCGCAAGTCACGGCCGCCAATGCATCCGGGAAAACGGCCACGACAACCGCCAGCACGCCGATTGCGACCCCCAGCACCGCCACCCCCGTGACGGCCGCCGTTTCCGCCCCGACTCCCGTGGTCGCGACCGGCAACGCTGCGCCAGCCGTGGCCCGCGGATATAATGTCGACTACACGGCACTCCAGCTCGCCAAACCCGGTGACAGCCTGCTCCACGTGTTGTCGCCCACGCTCCTCGAACTCAAACTGATCGACACGAAGCAACCCGGCTCCGGTCCACTCGCGAATTGGAATTTCGTGACTACGAGCGGCCAGATGACCACGCCTGCCACCACGAAATTCTCCGTGATGGTCGACGGGCACTCCGTGTCTGTGCAGACCGTTGGTTTCAAACGCCGCGTCCTCTACGCGCCGCTTCAGCAATACGACCTGCGCGTGGAAAACAGCCTCTACCTCCAGCTCTCGTCGTCGGTCGCCGACGGCCAGTTGGTGCAGGTCACCAATCCCGACGGTTCGCTCTGGTCAAACGTCACGCTGTTTCAAGCGCTCTGCGACGCGCAGCGCTACAGCCCGGCCATTCACGTCAACCAAGAAGGCTACGTGCCGGCGCTCCCGAAGAAAGCGATGATCGGCTACTTTCTCGGCGACCTGGGCGAGATGACGATCCCGGCTTCGTCCGGCTTCGCCCTCATCGATGCGCGCACCGGCGCGGCCGTCTACCACGGCAGTCTCTCGTCGCGTCTGGACGTCGGCTACAACACGACGCCGACTCCGTATCAGAAAGTGCTTATGGCCGACTTCAGCGACTTCACGACGCCCGGCGAGTATCAGCTGCAGGTAGCCGGACTCGGCGCCTCGCTGCCGTTCCTGATCGACGATGGCATCGCGATGGGCTTCACCCGCACCTACGCCCTCGGCCTCTATCACCAGCGCTCCGGCACGAGCAACGATCTGCCGTTCACGCGCTTCGTCCACGCCGCGGATCACACCGCACCTGCGCAGATTCCCGTGCAGTCCGATCCCCAGTTCGCGTTCACTTGGGCGACCATCGCCAGCTATGGCAGCGTGCAAGGTGCGGACAATCCCACCCAGACCGCCCCGCGGCTCACCAGCGAAGCCTCGCAGCTCTATCCCTTCGTCAAGCAGGGCACCGTCGACGTTGCGGGCGGCCATTTCGACGCCGGCGACTACAGCAAATACACGATCAACAGCGCCACGCTCGTCCACTATCTCATCTTCTCGGTGGATTCGATCCCCGGCGTCGCGGCGATGGACAACCTCGGCATTCCCGAGAGCGGCGACGGCATCAGCGACGTTCTCCAGGAAGCGAAATGGGAGGCCGACTACATCGCAAAGCTGCAGGATTCCGACGGCGGTTTCTATTTTCTGACCTATCCGAAGAATCACGAATACGAGTCCGGCGTCCAACCCGACCAAGGCGAATCGCAGGTCGTCTGGCCCAAGAACACCGCCGTCACCGCCGCCTCCGTCGCCGCCTTGGCCGAGTGCGCCTCCTCGCCGCAGTTCAAGCAGCATTATCCCGCGGTCGCGGCGAAATATCTTCAGCAGGCGAAGCTCGGCTGGCAGTTCCTTACGAACGCCATCGCCCGATACGGCAAGGCCGGCGCCTACCAGAAGATCACGTTCTACGGCGATCACTGGACCCACGACGACGAGCTCGCCTGGGCGGCCTGCGAAATGTATCTCGCGACCGGCGAGGCGCAGTATCAGCAGCAACTGTTCGCGTGGTTTCCCAATCCCTCCGACTCGGCGACGTTTCGCTGGGGCTGGTGGCGCATGTCGGAAAGCTGGGGCAACGCGATCCGCAGCTACGCTTTCGCCGCCCGTAGCGGCCGCCTGCCCGCGAGCGCGCTCAATGCCGCCTACCTCGCCAACTGCGAAACTCAGATCGTCGCGGCGGGTGACGACGTCCTCGACTGGTCGAAAAATAACGCCTACGCGACGCCCTTCCCGCTCGCCACCAAGAACGTGGGCGGCGCCGGTTGGTATTTCTCGCTCGATCAAGCCTCCGACATGGCGGTCGCCTACCAGATTAACGCGAAGCCCGCCTACATCGACGCCCTCGTCGGCGCGATGAACTACGAAGGCGGCACCAATCCCGTCAACGTCACCTACCTGACCGGTCTCGGCCTCAAGCGTCAGCGCGAGATCGTGAGCCAATACGCGCAAAGCGACCGCCGCGTCCTCCCACAATCTGGCATCCCGCTCGGCAACATCCAGGCCAGCTTCGACTATCTCCAAAAATACGGCTCCGAGTTAAGCAACCTGTCCTACCCTAGCGACAACGCGACTGCCGGACCGTATCCCTTCTACGACCGCTGGAGCGACACGTTCAACGTCACGACCGAACTCGTCACCGTGAATCAGGCGCGCAGCATCCTCGCGACGAGCTTCCTCGCCACCAAGACCGCGAGTGCGACCCGGGCGTGGACCTCCGCTCCCGCGCAGATCGCCGTGCCCATGACCGTCGCATTGCTCAACGCGCCCGTCACGCTCACCGTGCAGGTTCCCGGCCAGGACATCGGCAGTGCCCGCATTGTCTGGGAGGCCCGCGATCAAGAGCCCGCCTTCGGCTCGACCTACACCATCTCGCCGAAAAACAACGGCGCGCAATGGGTCGAGGTCGAAATCGAATGGCCGGACGGCCGCCGCTCCTTTGCCGCCAGCACGTTCATGGCGAACAGTCCCGTTGTCACGTGGGTGGCCGGCGCGCTGCCCGTCGGCGCCAACCCCGGCGCGGACGGCGGCGATGGTTGGAACTGGTCCGCCTCCGCCAATCTCCCCGCCGGGCTGAGCGCGCTCTCCCATCAATCGAACATCGCCTCCGGTCTGCATGAACACTGGTTCACTGCCGCCGCTGCGACCCTCGAGGTCAGCACAGGCGACACGCTCTTCGCGTGGGTTTATCTCGACCCCGCCAATCCGCCCAAGGAAATCATGCTGATGTGGAACGACGGTTCCTCGTGGGAACACCGCGCCTTCTGGGGCGCCGACTCCATCACCTATGGCACCACCGGCACCACCGGTCGCTACTTCGCAGGCGCGCTTCCCGCGACGGGTCAATGGGTGAAACTCAGTGTCCCGGCCAAAGCCGTGGGCGTCGAGGGCGCGGTGCTCAGCGGCATGAGCTTCACGCAATCCGACGGTCGCGCGACGTGGAATGCCGCCGGCAAGGCCTCCGCCAGCTCCAACTAAATCCCCTTTCGTTCAACCGTCGGCGCCGGGGTCAAGGGGGTAAGCACCCCATGATCCCGGCGCTTTTTTTGTGGTCGAATGGAATCTCGTGCTGAATCGCTCCCTGCTCGCCTGCTTCATCGTGTGCGTCTTTCCGTCCGCGATGGCGCTGCGCGCTCAATCGCGGATGGATGTGGACCCTCGTTCCCTGAGTTTGCCAGCCGTGGGCGACTGCACGCTGCAGATCCTCTCTCCGTCGCTCCTTGAGTTCACCCAAATTTCCAGCAAGGAAAAAGATTCGGCGTGGGCGCAGGTGAAGAACGCGCTCGGTTTCAGCGTCAGCTCATCTTCGCCCACGGTTCCCTCCTTCCAAGTCACCGTCGCGGGTCGGCTGGTCCAAGCAACCGTGATTGGCTGGAAACGTCGCGTGCTCTACGCGCCCCTGGTCCGGCGCGACCTCCGGGTGGCCACGCAATTCTATCTCCGTCTCGCCGAGCCGATCGCTTCGGAAAGAACTTCCCCGACGGTGGAAATTCGCGAGGCCATCGCTACCCCGGGCCAGCCCGCCGTTTCAGTCGCTGCCATCTTCGATCCGGCCCGCTACAGTCCGGCCATCCACGTCAATCAGGAAGGTTACGTGCCGGCGTTGCCGAAAAGGGCGCTGATCGGATATTTTCTGGGCGATGCGGGCGAAATGGAAATCCCGGACGCCGCAGGTTTCCTCCTCGTCGATGTGCGCAGCGGAGAGCCGGTTTATCGCGGCCGTCTCACCTTACGGCCGGACGTTGGCTACAAAACCAAGCCGCTCCCGTATCAAAAAGTGCTCGCGGCCGACTTCAGCGATTTCACGACCCCCGGCGAGTATCGGCTCCAAGTGCCCGGTCTTGGCGCGTCGCTGCCTTTCCTCATCGACGACGGCATTGCGATGGGCTTCGCCCGCACCTACGCGCTCGGCCTCTATCATCAGCGCTGTGGCGCGAGCAATGATCTGCCCTTCACCCGCTTCGTGCACGATGCGTGTCACACCGCGCCAGCGCAGATTCCGTCGCCAGAGTCGGACGCCCAGTTCGCCTTTACCTGGACCACCCTTGCCCGCTCCGCCGCCAACGCCAACCCGGACAATCCGCCCCAAACTGCACCGTCGCTGACGGGCGAGGCCGCTCAGCTCTATCCGTTCGTCAACCACGGCAGCGTCGACGTCTCCGGCGGCCATCACGACGCCGGCGACTACAGCAAATACACCATCAACAGCGCCGAGCTGATCCATTATCTCGTCTTCACGGTGGACTCGATCCCCGGCGTCGCGGCGATGGACAACCTCGGCATTCCCGAGAGCGGCGACGGCATAAGCGACGTCCTGCAAGAGGCAAAATGGGAGGCGGACTACCTCGCCAAGCTTCAGGACGCCGACGGCGGTTTTTATTTCTTGGTCTATCCCAAGACGCGCGAATACGAGTCGAACGTCCTGCCCGAACGCGGCGACCCCCAGGTCGTCTGGCCGAAAAACACCGCCGTCACCGCCGCCGCCGTTGCCGCGCTCGCGCAATGCGCCTCCTCGCCCGAGTTCAAAAAACATTTTCCCGCGGTCGCCGCGCAATATCTGAAACAGGCTCGGCTCGGCTGGCAGTTCCTCACGCAGGCGATCGCCAAATATGGCAAAGCCGGCGCCTATCAAAAGATCACCTTTTACGGCGATCACTACACGCACGACGACGAACTCGCCTGGGCGGCGTGCGAACTTTTCCTCGCCACCGGCGACGCCGAATATCGCAAAAAACTTTTTACGTGGTTTCCCAACCCCGCCGACTACGCCACCTATCGCTGGGGCTGGTGGCGCATGTCGGAAAGCTGGGGCAACGCGATCCGCAGCTACGCCTTCGCGGCCCGCAGCGGCCGGCTGCCTGCGAGCGCACTCGATGCGCGCTACCTCCGCATCTGCGAGGGCGAGATCCTCGCGGCCGGTGACGACGCCGTCGACTGGTCGAAGAAGAGCGCCTACGCGACGCCCTTCCCCATCGCGACCAAGGCCGTGCGCGGCGCGGGTTGGTATTTTTCTCTCGATCAAGCTTCCGACATGGCGGTGGCCTACCAGATCGAGCCGAAGCCGGCCTACCTCGATGCCCTCGTCGGCGCCATGAACTACGAAGGCGGCACCAATCCCCTCAACGTCACCTACCTCACGGGCCTCGGCACGAGGCGCCAGCGCGAGATCGTTCACCAATACGCGCAAAACGACCGCCGCGTCCTGCCGCCTTCCGGCATCCCGCTCGGCAACATCCAGGCCGCGTTCCAACACATGCCGAACTACGGCTTCGAACTTCGCGAAGCGACCTATCCCGACGACAACGCCGCCACCGGCTCCTATCCATTCTATGATCGCTGGAGCGACGCCTACAACGTCACCACCGAGTTCATCGCGGTGAATCAGGCGCGCGGTCTCCTCGCCACCGCCTTTCTCGCCAGCCGAACACCCCGTGCCTCGCAGCGGTGGACGCCGATCCGGGCGGCTATCGTCGCGCCCACCACAAACGTGCAACTCCACCAACCCGTCACTTTCAGCCTGAACGTGCGCGGCCAGAACCTCACCAATGCTCGCGTCGTGTGGGAGGCCCGCGATCAAGCGCCGGCGTTCGGCCCCACCTACACCATTTTGCCGAAGAACAACGGCGCGCAATGGGTCGAAGCCGAAGTCGAATGGCCCGACGGCCGCCGGGCGTTTGACGCCATCACCTTCACGGCCGACAGCGCCGTCGTCGCCTGGGTGGACGACGCCCTTCCCGCCGATGCCAGCCCCGCCTCGAGCGGCGGCGATGGCTGGAACTGGATTGGGGCCGATCCCTCGCCCAACTCCGGCACTCGTGCGCATCAGTCCAATCTCGCGTCCGGCCTGCATGAGCACTGGTTCACCGGCGCGAGCGCCGCGCTCGCCATCGGCCCGGCCGATTCTCTTTTTGCCTGGGTCTACCTCGATCCGAAAAATCCCCCCTCGGAAATCATGTTGATGTGGAACGACGGCTCGTCGTGGGAACATCGCGCCTATTGGGGCGCCGACAAGATCACCTACGGCCAGGACCACTCGACTGGGCGCTACGCCGCCGGACCGCTGCCGCCCGCCGGCCGCTGGATTCGCCTCGCCGTGCCCGCCCACGCCGTCGGGCTCGAGCGCGCCACGGTCAACGGCATGGGCTTTGCCCAATTCGACGGCCGCGCCGCTTGGGACGCCGCCGGCCGCGCCCACGCCAGCGATCAACCGTAGAGGCCTTCGCCCACTCGCCTACGATCACCGTAGCACTACACCCCATGTTCGCGGTGTCCGGCCTGCGGTAGTCTATGGCATGGTCGCTTCCACCGCCTTCTCAAGCTCCGCTAAACCCGCGCGCCCGCCCACGGATCGCGCCGCCCGGGCCACCGACTCCCGCCAGGAAGCGCTGCACGACATTGCGCTGGTGCGACGTTTCAACGCCGGGGACGAAAGCGCCTTTGTGGAGATCGTCACGCGTTATCGCGAAAAAATGTTTGCCGTCGCATTCTCGCTGTTGCGAAACCGGGCCGACGCCGAGGAAATCGCCCAGGATACTTTTGTCCGCGCGCATCGCGGCCTC
>Ga0265314_10006259_pt1 | contig 10567 bp, 6 predicted proteins | sample 4126metaG_FD_203106 | JGI IMG/M metagenome (GOLD analysis project Ga0265314, IMG submission 203106) | Rhizosphere microbial communities from Carex aquatilis grown in University of Washington, Seatle, WA, United States - 4-1-26 metaG | ecosystem: Host-associated > Plants > Roots > Rhizosphere >... | reverse complement strand
ACCACCGGGTCGTCGGCCGGATTCAATCTCGCGTTCATTGCGGCCTTCGATGCCGGCGCCCGCATCGCGCTGCCGTCGCCCGGCTATCCTGCCTACCGCAATCTGGCAAAGGCCCTCGACCTCGATGTGGCGGAAATCGAGGTCACCGCCGAGACCGGTTACACGATCACCCCCGAGATGCTGGCGCAGGCACACTCCGAGAGGCCGCTTGCTGGCGTGCTGATAGCGAGCCCGGCGAACCCGACTGGAACAATCATGTCGCCGGCGTCACTTCGCGCGCTGATCGACGCTGCGGAGTCGCTCGGCATCGTCTTCATCTCGGACGAGATCTATCACCGGCTGGTTTACGCTGGCGCGGCCGCGAGCGCTTTGGAGTTCAGCGACCAGGCGATCGTCGTCAATTCGTTCTCCAAGTACTACTGCATGACCGGCTGGCGCGTCGGCTGGATGGTGCTGCCCGAGGCGCTGGTGCGGCCGGTCGAGCGGATCGCGCAGAACCTCGCGATTTGCGCGCCGACCATTTCGCAACGCGCCGCGATCGCCGCCTTCGACGCAACAGCCGAGCTGGACGCCGTACGCGATACCTACGCCGCCAGTCGCCGGCTGCTGCTGGAGCGGCTGCCGCAGATCGGTTTCGAGAGGCTGTATCCGGTCGACGGCGCATTCTACGCTTACGCATCGGTTCGCCGCTTCGCCAACGATTCAGGTCTGTTCGCTTCCCGCATGCTGGCAGAGACCGGGGTCGCGGCGACGCCCGGTGGCGATTTTGACAGTGAGCGCGGCCACGAGTTCATCCGGTTTTCCTTCGCCGGCAAAGAGGCCGACGTCGCGGAGGCGGTTGACCGGCTGGCGCATTGGCTCAAATAGCGTGAGTTGGTATCAGAACTGTCCGACTTCCCCGAAGGAGGCTTGCCGCTCGTGACCCCAGGCATGGTCAAGGCATTCACCGCGCTGGAAGCGCTGCGCACGGCAGCGATCGCGGTGCCGCTGCGGCGGCGTTTCGCCGACGATCCAGAACGCTTCAAGCGCTTCTCGCTGTCGTTCGGCAATTTCCTGCTCGACTATTCCAAAAACCTGATCGATGCCGACGTCATGCGTCAGTTGCTTGCGCTCGCCGAGTCCGCGGAGATCGAAAAGCATCGCGCCGCAATGTTCGCCGGCGAGCCGATCAACGTCACCGAGAACCGGCCCGTGTTGCACGTCGCGTTGCGTGCCGCGCCGGACGACGTCTATCGCGTCAACGGCAAGAACGTGGTGCCTGACGTGCTGGATGTGCTGGGGCGGATGGGCGAATTTGCCGATGGCGTGCGTTCCGGGTCAATCGCTGGCGCCGGCGGAAAGTTCACCGATGTCGTCAATATCGGCATCGGCGGTTCGGACCTCGGACCGGAAATGGCCACGCGCGCACTGAAGCCCTATCACGATGGGCCGCGCTGCCACTTCGTCTCTAATGTCGATGGCGCGCACATCCGCGACACGCTGGCCAATCTCAACCCGGCGACAACGCTGTTTCTGATCGCCTCGAAGACCTTCACCACGATCGAGACGATGACCAACGCGCAAACGGCGCGGCGCTGGATCGTCGCCGGGGTGGGCGAAGCCGGCGTCGGCGCGCATTTCGCGGCGATCTCGACGGCCCGGGAGAAGGTCGCGGATTTCGGCATCGGGCCGGAGCGCATGTTCGGCTTCTGGGATTGGGTGGGTGGCCGCTACTCGGTATGGTCGGCGATCGGCCTTTCCGTGATAATCGCGATCAGCCCGCAGCGGTTCCGCGAATTTCTCAACGGCGGGCGCGCCATGGACGATCACTTCCGCACCGCGCCGCTCAGCGCCAACATGCCGGTGATCCTCGGATTGATCGGGGTCTGGCACCGCAACGTCCTTGGCTTTCCTGTCCAGGCGATCCTGCCCTACGACCAGCGGCTGGCGCGCCTGCCGGCGTATCTCCAGCAGCTCGACATGGAGTCGAACGGCAAGCGTGTGAGGACAGTCGGCAATCAGGTCCGCGGCCAAACCGGGCCGATCGTCTTCGGCGAGCCGGGCACCAATGGGCAGCACGCGTTCTACCAGCTGCTGCATCAGGGCACCGACACCGTTCCGGCTGACTTCCTCGTGGGCGCGCTCTCGGACGTGGGCGAGGACGAACACCAGTCTCTGCTGCTCGCCAACTGCCTGGCGCAAAGCGAGGCGCTGATGCGGGGCAAGACGCTGGCCGAGGCCCAGGCGGAGCTGAAGGCACAAGGGCTCAGCGCCCGCGCCGTGGACAAGCTCGCGCCGCACAAGGTGTGCCCGGGCAATCGTCCGTCGAACACGATCCTCTATCGCCGCCTAGACCCCTACACGCTGGGGCTGATCGTCGCCCTCTACGAACACAAGATCTTCGTCGAGGGCGTGATCTGGGGGATCAACTCGTTCGACCAGTGGGGAGTCGAGCTTGGCAAGACGCTGGCGGTCGAGCTTCTCCCGTTGCTGGTGCGCGCCGACCCCGCGCGGCCACGCGATGCGTCGACCGAGGGCCTGATGTCGGCCATCCGCGAACTAAGAAACATGTGATTTTTCAATAGATTACATCTCCACCCTGCCATTAATGATGGGGCAAGAACTCTCCCCGTAGATTTGACAGTGCCTGCGGGAGGCAGGATTTCGCGCGGCCCCACTGCGCGAGAATCGCAAGACATACGGGTTCACGATGGCCGAGCGTCAAGCGCAGGATGCTGCGCAGGCGGAACTCGCATCCGCCGAACGGCAACTAAAGCATCTGGTTGCGCTCAACGCCGAGCTCGAGGCCAGCGTGGCCGAGCGTGTGAGCTCGGAGACGGCGTGGAACAACGAACGGCGCATCTGGCGCGCCATGATCGACCAAGTTCCTGACTATCTGTTCGTGAAGGACACGCAAAGCCGCTTCGTCATCGCCAACCGGGCGGTGGCTGCCGATCTCGGCCTGCAGCCGGACGCGATGATCGGCAAGACCGATTTCGATTTGCACCCGCTGACACAGGCCCGACAATTCTACGCCGACGAACAAAGCGTCATCACCACCGGCAAGCCAATGATCGACATCGACGAATTCATTGTCGATCACGACGGCCGGCAGAAGTGGCTTTCGACCAGCAAGGTGCCGCTGCGCGACGAGCACGGCAACATCATCGGGATGGTCGGCATCTGCCGCGACGTGACGGAGAGGAAGCGCGCGGAAGAACAGATTCACTTCATGGCGCATCACGACGTGCTGACGGGATTGCCAAACCGCAGCACGCTCATGCAGCGGTTCGCGGGCGCCATCGAGCAGGCCAAGCGGTCGGGTGGCTGCGTCGCTGTCATCTTCATCGATCTCGACCGCTTCAAGGTCGTGAACGACAGCATGGGACACGGCGCCGGCGACCGCCTGCTGAAGACAGTGGCCGATCGCATGATGCGGTGCGTGCGCGGCTCGGACACCGTTGTGCGCCTCGGCGGAGACGAGTTCGTCGTGCTTCTGAGCGGGCCGGATGAGCGCTCAGATCCGAAGTATGTTCTCAGCCGCCTGCGCTCGGCGATTGCCGAGCCCGTGGAAATCGAAGGCCAGCTGTTTCGGGTGACGAGCTCGATCGGCATTGCGCGCTACCCGGCCGATGGGGAGGATGCCGAGGCGCTGCTGCTAAATGCTGATGTGGCGATGTATCAAGCCAAGGAGCTCGGCCGCGACACCTTCCAGTTCTACACAGCCGAGATGAACGCCGCGGCGCGCGAGCGGCGCGTCCTGCAGGAGGGGTTGCGGCATGCGATCGCAATGCATCAGTTCGCACTGGTGTACCAACCGCAGGTCGATCTACGCACCGGGGTCATCTTCGCGGTCGAGGCGCTGGTCCGCTGGCACCACCCGGAGCTCGGGATCATCCAGCCGGCCAAGTTCATTCCGATGGCCGAAGAGAGTGGCCTCATCGTGCCGCTTGGCGATTGGGTGCTGCGCGAAGCGTGCCGACAGAACAAGGCCTGGCAGAACGCCGGGATGCCTCCGATCAGTGTCTGTGTGAACGTTTCAGCTCGACAGTTTCGCGAACGCACATGGGTCGCCCGCGTCGAGGATATCCTGAGGGAGACGGGACTGGCGCCGGAGTATCTCGAGCTGGAGCTGACCGAGAGCTTGCTCATGCATGATGTCGGCCAGGCGATCGCCACGATGCGCGAGCTGCAGGCGCTGGGCGTCCATTTCTCGATCGACGACTTCGGCACCGGCTATTCCAGTCTCAGCGCCCTCAAGAGCTTTCCCGTCGCACGGCTGAAGATCGACCAGTCATTCGTGAAGAACCTGCCGCGCGACGACAACGATCGCTCGATAGCCACCGCCGTCATTTCGCTCGGCCAGAAGCTGCACATGCGTGTCATCGCCGAGGGGGTGGAGACGCAGGAGCAGATGGACTTCCTGCGCAGCCATGACTGCGACGAGTTCCAGGGCTTTCATTTCTCGCGACCGGTCGAGCCAGCGGCGGTCGCCGAACTGCTGCGAAAGCAGGTCGCGGCCTGAGGCGATAGTCGCCGGTCGGGTGCTTGCCCGACTCCGCCAACTGTGGTGGGTTGGCGCCAGTCTCATGCCCACCTACACGTCGGCGCAGCCATTCCTGGGCATCGCGCTCAAGGTCGTCTCGACGATTGCCTTCACCGCGATGTCGACGCTGATCAAGCTGGTCAGCGACCGCTATCCGGTAGGCGAGATCGTATTCTTTCGGTCGGCGCTGGCACTGATCCCGGTCGCGGCGTGGGTCGGCTGGCGTGAGTTCCCATACATCTTTCGGACCTCGCGGTTCGGCGGCCACGTGGTCCGCTCTGTCGCGGGCTCGATTTCGATGTTCTGCAGCTTCAGCGCGTTGTCGTTGCTGCCGATAGCCGACGCTACGGCTATCAACTATGCCTCGCCGCTGCTCACGGTTGTATTCGCCGTCATTCTCCTGCACGAGAAGGTACACGCTTACCGCTGGTCGGCGGTGGCGGTCGGCCTCGGCGGCGTGCTTGTCATCCTCTCTGATTATTTTGGGCCGGAGGCCAGCGACGTGTCGCATGCCAGCACGCTCGGCGCGACGTTTGCCGTAGCCGGTGCCGTCGGCGGAGCGCTGGCCGCCACGCAGACGCGCAGCCTGACCCGCCTCGAAGCGGCGGCCACGATCGTCGTCTATTTTTCGTCGCTCACGGCCTTCTTCGCGCTTTTCACGCTGCCCTTCGGCTGGGTTGTGCCGCATGGGCTCGACATTGCCGCTCTCTTCGGCGCCGGCATCTTCGGCGGCGTCGGGCAGGTGCTGCTGACGCAGAGCTATCGCTTCGGCGATGCTTCGGTCATCGCGCCGTTCGACTATACTTCCATGATCTGGACGCTGATCGTCAGCCTGGCAATCTTTGGAACGTGGCCGAGCCCAATCGTGCTGCTGGGCGCGGCCATCGTTATTCTTGCCGGGTTGTTCGTGATCTGGCGGGAGCGGGCGCTCGGGATCGAGCGCAACCGCTCCAAACGCGCACAGACGCCGACCTGAGGCGGGCCAGCCTCAGGCCTTGTACTTGACCACCTTCTGGGTCTGCTCGCCGAGGCCGGCGATGCCGAGATGGATCTTTTCGCCGCCCTTGAGGAACACCGGCGGCTTCTGGCCCATGCCGACGCCGGGGGGCGTGCCGGTAGTGATGACGTCGCCGGGATCGAGCCGGAAGAACTGGCTGCAGTAGCTGACCAGGTGCGCGACGCCGAAGATCATGGTGCTGGTGCTGCCCGTCTGACGGCGTACGCCATCGACGTCGAGGAACATGTCGAGATTCTGCACGTCCTTGATCTCGTCGCGGGTGACGAACCAGGGACCGAGCGGGCCGAACGTCGGGCAGCCTTTGCCCTTGGTCCACTGGCCGCCGCGCTCCTGCTGGAACTCGCGCTCCGAGACGTCGTTGCAGAGGGCATAGCCGGCCACTGCGGCCAGCGCCTTGTCCTCGGGAATGTAGCTGCCGCCTCGGCCGATGATCACCGCGAGCTCGACCTCCCAATCGGTCTTCTTTGAGTTCTTGGGAATGACGACGTCGTCATTCGGACCGCTCAGGCAATTCGGAGCCTTGTTGAAGATGATCGGCTCCTTCGGGATCGGCGAGTTCGTTTCCTTGGCGTGATCGATGTAGTTCAGGCCGATCGCGATGAAGTTGTGGGTGTAGCCGATGCACGGCCCCAAGCGTGCCGACTTTGGCGCGGCGGGCAGATCGGCGATCTTTGCCTTCTTGATCTTGGCCAACGCGCCATCCGCGAGCGTCTCCGGTGTGATGTCCGGGACGATCCGCGAGAGATCGCGAACGATGCCGTTCTTGTCGAGAATGCCGGGCTTCTCACGGCCCTTTGGCCCAAAGCGGACGAGTTTCATGCGCTGCGATTCCCCCGTGGTACGGATGAGATGGACGCCGATGCGTGGCGGGAAAGTCCGACACAGGAGGTAGCGCAAATCGCGGCCTCGCCTCAAGCGACAAGTGTGTGGGTTCCACTCGTTGCACTGGAATTGGATGACAAAGGTCAATATCATTGACCTAATAACAAAGCGGACGGCCTTGGAAACGCTCCTCCCATTGCTCGGCTACGTCGTCGTTTCGACGTGCACGCCGGGGCCCAACAACCTCATGGTGCTCGCCTCCGGCGCCAACTTCGGCGTCCAGCGGACGCTGCCGCATATCCTCGGCATTGCGTTCGGCTTCCCGGTGATGATCGTCGCCGTCGGGCTCGGGCTTGGTTTCGTCTTCGACCAGTACCCGATCGTCCACGTCATTCTGAAATACGTGACCTTCGCCTATCTGCTGTGGCTGGCGTGGAAGATCGCCAATGCCGGGCGGCCCGATCCCGAGGGCGGGGCGATAAAGCCGATGACCTTTCTGCAGGCGGCCGCCTTCCAATGGGTCAATCCCAAAGGCTGGGCCATGTTCATCGGCGCCCTGGCGTTGTTCACGACGACCAGCGGAAACCGACCGCTGCAGGTTGCCCTGATCGCGGCGCTGTTTGGCCTGGCGTGCCTGCCGAACGGCGTCGCCTGGGCGCTGTTCGGGCGTTCGATTGCCGGCTACCTGCAGAACGACCGTGTACGGTTCTGGTTCAATCTCGTCATGGCGGCGTTGCTGATCGTATCGGTGGTGCCGACGCTTTTCGAATAGGCTCGGGCCGTGGACACCCTGCCAACGATTGCCGAGGTGCAGGCTGCCGCCAAGCGCATTGCCGGGCATGCCGTACGCACGCCGCTGCTCGCCAACCCGCTTCTCGATGAACTCGCCGGCGCGCGCGTGCTGCTGAAATGCGAAAGCCTGCAGCGCACCGGATCCTTCAAGTTTCGCGGCGCCTACAACGCGATTGCCGCGATGGAGCCGGCGGCACGCGAGCGGGGCATCGTTGCGGTGTCCTCCGGCAACCATGCGCAGGCCATTGCCGAGGCGGCGCGGCTGTTTGGCGTTCGGTCGACGATCGTCATGCCCGCCGACGCGCCCGCGCTGAAGCGGCAGCGCACGGAGCGGAGCGGCGGCCGGGTCATCACCTTTGACCGCAAGAGTGAGGATCGCGATGCCGTCGCGGCGCATGTCCTCGCCGAGCACGGTGGGATTCTGGTTCACCCCTACAACGATCCCAATGTGATCGCCGGGCAGGGGACCATCGGCCTCGAAATAGCCGAGCAGTGTGCCGAGCTGCGCCTTGTGCCGGATGCGGTGCTCGTGCCCTGCGGGGGCGGTGGACTGTCCGCCGGCGTCGGGCTTGCTGTCCGGAACGAGGTTCCCGGTGTCGGGATGTATCTCGTCGAGCCGGCAGGCTTCGACGATTACGGCCGTTCGCTCGCAGAGAGCACGGCCGTTTCCAACAAGGCGACCGCCGGCTCCGTCTGTGATGCCCTGTTGGCGCCTTCGCCCGGCGCGATCGGCTTCGCCATCAACCGCGCCAACCACGCCCACGGCATTGTCGTCAGCGACGAGGAGGCGCTGGCGGCGGTGGCGTTCGCTTTCCGCGAATTGAAGCTCGTGGTCGAACCGGGCGGCGCGGTCGGCCTTGCCGCAGTGCTGGCTGGGCGGCCGCCCGATCTCGCCGGCAGGACGGTTGTCGTGGTGCTGTCCGGCGGCAACATCGAAGCGGCAACGCTGCAACGCGCGCTGGCCGCGTAGCGCGGGCGCGAGCCAAACGAAAAGGGCGCATCCCTAGGGATGCGCCCTTTGTCCAATCCGTCCGGTCGATACCGTGCCTAGTCGAAGCGGCCGCTGGCGTGAGCGAGCATGGTGTAGACCTTGCCCGTATCCGATGTCAGGTAGGCCCCGCCGGCGGCGCGATCCTTGCCCGACTTGGTCACCTCGGCGAGCAGCTTCTCGAAATCGGCGACGTAGCGGTCCACGGCGGAGCGGAAGTCGGCGTCGCGCTGGTACTTCTTGCGGATCTCGTCGAACGTCTGCTGGCCGGAAAGCGTGTAGAGGCGGCGGGTGAAGAGGTTCTTCTCGCCCTTGTTATGCCGCGCCCACAGTTCCACTGCGGCGTCGTGGTCTATGGCGCGCGCGATGTCGGCCGAGATGGCGCCGAGCCCGCCGCCGTTGCCATTTGCCGGCGCTGCCGCGACTGCCACCGGAGCGGCCGCGACCGGCTCGGGCTGGTGACGCTCGACGGCCGGCGCTTCTTCTTCAGTGGAGGCGCGGCGCAGCAGGTCGGATACCCAGCCCTCTCCGGCCTCGTCGCCACCCTGCGTGGTGCGCAGCGCCGCCGGCGCCTGGCGCGGTACGGACCTTGGCGCGGACTTGGCCGCCGGCGGAGGCGCAGTCACGCCGTTGCCGCCTTGGCGGCGCGCCGGCTCGCTGTAACGGGCAGTTGCTGGCGCATCGAGCGCCAGCGGTGGCGGAGCCACCGGCAGGGGATCGGCGTTCACAGCTGCAGCCTCGACGCGGAAGCGCGGCTCGCCAAGAACCGGGCTCGAAACGTCCAGGTTCTTGCCGTGGCGGTTGATGATGTCCGATAGCTCGGTTAGCGCCTTGATCTGATCGCCAACCACGCGGCGCATGGCGTCGGCGCCTTCGCGCGCTTCCTCGGGAAGTTCGAGGACACCCTTGCGGAGTTCTTCGCGCGTCGAGTTGAGGTCGCGCTGCAGATCGGCGGTCGCCTGGCGCATCTCGCGGGCCGCCTCGCTGAAGCGCCGCGACAGCTCGGTCATTGACTGGCCCATGTCGGTGATCATGGCCTTGTTGGCTTCGCGTACGGCATCCGCGGCCTTGCGGCTTTCGGTGCCGGCGGTGCGGTTCATCGTCTCGAAGTGGTCGATGACGCCCTTGGTCGCTGTGGCCGTGTTCTCGGTCAGCATCCGGCTGACCGCGGTGGCGCGCTCCTCGGCCGTCTTCAGCGTCTCGGCGATGATGCGCGTGAACGACTTCATCAGGCCGTCGAGCTCTTCGCTCCGCTGCTTCAGGCCGGAGGTCAGGCTCTCCAGCGCCGGCCGCCGCTCCTCGACCGTGGTCTGGATCTGGCGGTTGACGTCGGCGAGGTTCTTGGTCGCGGAGGAGAGCGAGCTGCTCTGCTCCTCGAACCGCTTCACGACCGTGCCGACACCCTCGATGATGTCGCGCGACACGTCGCGGAGCTTGCTGACCTGGCCGCCGAGCTCGTTCGACGAAAGCTGCGTCGCCTCGACGGCGTGGCCGATGGCGGCGGTGAACTCGGTCGAGCGCTGGGCAAGCTGGGTCTCGATCTTGTCGAGGCTGGTGGCGGTCGTGCCGAGCAGCGTGTTCAGCATCTCGTTCGACTGGCGCAGCCGTTCGGCGATCTCCGTCACCTCGGTGCGCAGCGTATGGTTGGTCGCCACGAACGTGGATGCGACGCGCTCACCGCTCGCCATGAGGGTGCGGGCGGCTTCCTCGCTGCGGTTGGCGACGAGGTTGACCACCTGGGTGCCGGTCTGCTCGAGGGTGCGGACGAGCGCGTTGGAACGGCCATCGAGGAGGGCCGCGAGTTCACCGCTGCGCGAGGCGAGCACGTCGTTGAACTCGCGTGTGCGTTCCTCGAGTGCCTCGGTGACCGCGTTAGCGCGGGCGCCGAACATGCCTTCGATCTCGTTGATGGCGCGACCGAGCACCGACGATGCCTCGCCAGCGGACGCGCGGATAGAACGCGTGGCCTCGGCGGACTCGGTGACGAGCCGCTGGGTGACGTCGGACACCGCTTCGCGGACGGCCAGCGCCACGTCTTCGCTGCGCGCGGCGAGCGAGTCGGTGATCGAGTTGGCGCGGTCCGTCAGCGTTTCTGCGAGATTTTCGATACGCGAAGTAAGCTGACCGCCGACTTCGATCAGTCGGTCGTCGATCATCGAGGCAAAGTCGGTCTGCCCGGTGGTGAAGGTCTCGGCGATCTCGCGCGTGCGCTCGATCAGCGTCTGGTTGATCTGGCGCGAACGATGATCGAGGGCCTCGGCGATGCGATGCGCGTTCGACTCGAGCGCCTCCGAGACATCCTCGATCTTGAGGCGGATGCCGTCGCCAAACTGCGACAGCTTGCTCTGCAGCGCCGTCTCCATGGCGTGCGCCTGCTCGCTCAGTGCGGTTATTACTTCTGGGCCGCGCTGGGTCATCAGTT
>Ga0265314_10006258_pt1 | contig 10567 bp, 9 predicted proteins | sample 4126metaG_FD_203106 | JGI IMG/M metagenome (GOLD analysis project Ga0265314, IMG submission 203106) | Rhizosphere microbial communities from Carex aquatilis grown in University of Washington, Seatle, WA, United States - 4-1-26 metaG | ecosystem: Host-associated > Plants > Roots > Rhizosphere >... | reverse complement strand
TATTGTCGCGCGAGCCATCATCCACGACGATGATCTGAAGGTTCTGGTAATCGCTGTTCAGGATGCCGGCTACCGTCGAGGCGATGACCTTCTCTTCGTTGTAAGCGGGAATAATGACAGAGACCACAAGGTCAGCGGTTTCAGGTGGTGCGTGAAGGGCGCCGGGGCGCAAACGATTCCATAGGCTGAGCCCGGCCAGGAGCAACAAGCGGCCGATGCCGAGGAAGATCGCCCCCAGGAAGCAATAATACAGCAAGCTGCCGAGCCAGCTCAGTGTGAGAAACACCATTCTGTCGGCATACAGCTCGAAGCTCGGCGCCAGACGCGGCATCGCTTGATCGCGCGTCAGGCCGGCGAGCTGTGACACCGGTACGAAGCGATAGCCGCGCGCGCGCAAATCGTCGATCAGCGCTGGCAGCACGGCTACGGTGTGCGACCGGTCACCGCCCGAATCGTGCAACAGGATGACGTTGCCGCGCGTGTCGGGATTGGGATCGTTCACCGCCTTGAGCACACGCTGCACCATCTGCTCTGGTGTCGGCGATTGCCAGTCGAGCGGATCGACATGCACGCCGATGGTGATGTAGCCGAGATTCTGCGCGATCTCGACGGGAACGATTTCGTCCTCGGTCACCGGTTCGGCGTCGCCCAAATAGGGCGGACGGAACATGCGCATCGAACGGCCCGTTAGAGCTTCGAACAAACGCTGGGTCGCATTGAGTTCGACCCTGTCGGCTTCGCCGGAGGTCTCCGCGAGATTGGGATGGGTGAAGGTGTGGTTGCCGATCTCATGACCCTCGGCCAAGATGCGCTGGATGAGCCCGGGATGTCCCTCCGCATTGGCCCCGATGATGAAGAACGTCGCCTTGACGTTCTTCTCCTTCAAGATGTCGAGGATGTCCGGCGTCCATTGCGGGTCCGGTCCGTCGTCAAATGTCAGCGCAAGCGCCTTGGGCACCGAGCCGACGCGCCGAATGACATAGCTTGTCGGGAGCTTCGTGTAGGTTTCGTCGTCGATGTCGCCGCTCTGTGCGTCAGTTTCGAAGGTGCGGCTGCCTGTGGTCGGATCTGCCTCGACGCGCAGGATTTCTCCTTCGCCTTCGAAGTCCACGTCCTGATTGGTCGGAATGTGCGTCAGCTCGGCGGGCGCGGTAGCGCCGTAGCGGCGGCCGAACACCGACCACACCGAGGGATCCTCACTGCCCAGCCGCCACAGAGCATAGCCCGCCGGCTGAAAAACGTCGGCGGCGTGGATCTGATTGTAGGCCGTCACGCCATCCAGAAACCAGACGTCATGTTTCACGTTGTCGTTTTCGATATACGAGAAGTGCGGATTGTTGGTGTCGGGATCAAAATCGACACGCGCATCGGAATCGCGCGCGGCCACGACGGCTTCCTGGAAGCTGAGATCGTCTGCGGCTTCGCCGCCGTGCCAGTCATAGGCATAATTGCCGATCGCAATGATCGTACGGTTCGGCGCCAGTTCCTTCATCCGCTTGTCGAGCGTGTCTTCGAACCACGGTTCGCCGGCGATGGCGCCAGGCACGCCGGTTTCGTCATGTTGGTCGTACGCCATCAGCATCGTGTAATCGATGACTTTGGCGAAGGTCGCATAGGGCCAACCCGCGTCGGCGTAGGGCGCCGCCTCGACGACGATCCAGCCGTGCGGTGCGAAGCTGGCGGAAAGTTCGCCGAGGAACGTAGAAAGGTCCGCATAGGCAGCTTGCGGGACTTCCTCAAAATCGACGACAACGCCCTGCAGCTTGTTTGTCTCAAGAAATGACACGATTCCGTTTTCGAGCACCTTTCGGCGCGCGGGATCGGCCAGCAGATCTTGCAGGCCGGGGCCGTTCCAGGTGCCAGTCGCTTCATTCTGAATCACGGGCAAGATCGGGACAGTGGGCCGCTCTTCCCGCACGAGAGTCAGCGCCTTGTGGTCGAGCGTGATCTTGAGCGCCATCTGCGGCCCTTCGAGGGAGAGCCAACTTGGCAAAACCCAATCGAGTTTGGGCAATTCACGCTTCAGCGCAAAATAGCTGTTATCGTCCCAGTTCGCATAAAAACCCAGCGTCAAAGGCCGCCCCGGCACGGGACGCAGCGCGGCCGAAAGTGCTCGCGACGGAACATCATGCTCGCTCTTGAACTTCCATTGGCGCACAAGTTTTTCACGGGTCCGAGCCTCGGCGGCGAGCCGGCCTGCCGATTTCAGCAAGTCGGGATCTACCGCCTTGCGCACCAGCGCGTTGTTGGCCGTCATCCGGATGGGCAGTTCGGGACTGGCTACGCGTTGCGTGGCCAGGATGCTCGCCACGAACGCGACACCCAGAATCGTGCTCAGGATCGCGCCCGCCCAGCCCAGAACGGACAATCGGGCGGCACGCCGGCCGGAAGCGTCGAAGAAGATCTGTTTGTGGGACATATCTGGGGTACTAGGCCGCTCCGCCCCAATTGTACACGCGTTCGGTGCGGTCTTTTATTGAACCTCGGTAATACTGCCAACCCGGCCGCACAACTTAGGGCCGGCGCGGACGCCGTCCCTAAGTCATTTGTTGGTTGCGGGGACAGGATTTGAACCTGTGACCTTCAGGTTATGAGCCTGACGAGCTACCGGGCTGCTCCACCCCGCGTCATCGCCCTTTTTGCTTGGACTTTCGCCATCGAAGGGTGGGCGGATATAGGACATCGCTTTGGCCCTGTCCACCCCTGGACGCCGGCCGCTTCGGGGGCAGCTTTCCTGCCGAATTGGCAATCCTCAGCGTTCTGACCTGGTGGGCAGGATTGCGATCGAAGCACAAAGGCTTGCCCATTGCGCGACAGGCGAACCCGGCGGCGTGAACGCAGGTTTGCACCGGCCGTAGCGTCGCTGCGCAGCTGAGTCTGATTGCGGTCGGACGACGAGCGTTAGATGCCGGGATGTTTGCGGCGCCGTCGCATTCGATAGATTGAGCCCGCCCCGTTGCGTAAACCTTGATGCTCAATCGCCCGGCAATACTTAACCTGTTGATATCCGGTATTCTTTACTTTAACGCCGTCACGCAATTCCGATTGAAGCACACCGGAGAGGCCGCTATAACCCCGGCCCGTTCACCGGCTCACCTTGCGATGGGAGAGTACATGGGTACCCAACTTCCGCCTGGCTACAAGCCGTCGGAAAGCGAGCCCTTTATGAATGAGAAGCAGCGCGAGTATTTCCGTCGCAAGCTTCTCGGCTGGAAAGACGAGATTCTGCGCGAAAGCCGCGAGACGATCCAGAACCTGCAGGCCGAAACCGTGCCGCACGCCGATCTCGCCGACCGCGCCTCAACCGAGGCCGAGCGCCAGCTCGAACTTAGAACCCGCGACCGCCAGCGCAAGCTGATCGCCAAGATCGACGCGGCGCTGCGCCGGATCGAAGACGGTTCCTACGGCTTTTGCGAGGAAACCGGCGAACCGATTTCTCTCAAGCGCCTCGACGCGCGGCCGATCGCGACGTTGTCGATCGAAGCGCAGGAACGTCACGAGCGTCGCGAAAAAATCTATCGGGACGATTAGGGCAGATAGCGAGTAGTTTTTATTCGCTACTCGCTACTCGCTATTCGCTAGGCTTCACCACGGCATCAGGATGTCGAACAGCTGACTGCCGAGCCGCGGCTGCTGCACATCGCTGACCGTGCCGCGCCCGCCATAGGAGATACGCGCTTCCGCGATCTGGGTCAGATCGACCGTGTTGGAGCTGGTGATATCCTCGGTGCGCACGATGCCGGAAATCTGCAAATCGCGCAGTTCGCCGTTGACGCGCACCTGCTGATGGCCGCCGATCACCATATTGCCGTTGGGCAGAACCTGGGTGACTAGCGCAGCCAGGGTCAGATTGATGGTCTCCGAACGATCCACCGATCCCCCTCCGACGTTCGACGTGTCGGAGCCCATTTTCACCAGGCTCGCCGGATCCATCGACGAGGGCAAGGATTTCTCCAAGCCGAAGAAATTCGTCAGACTGGCATTGTCGCTATTGGTACGCGAGCGGCTGGTCGTGTTCGAGAACTTCGCGGCGTCGGCCACCGAAATGTTGACCGTCAGAATATCGCCGATGCGGCTGGCGCGCGGATCGTGAAAGAAACTGCGCGCGCCAGGCTGCCAGAGTGAAGCGGCTCCGCGCGGTTCCGTCGGGGGCTGCGGCATCGGCAGCGACACGGCCGGCTTGGGTGCTGGATCCGCGATCGGCGCGAGCTTGGGATCGCTTCCCAGTTCCGACAGCCGCTGATAGGAGCTGCAGCTTGCCAACAGGCCGGCAGCACCGAGCGCGAGGAAGAGATTGAGGCGGCGCGTGGTCATGTGTCGATTTCCCCGTTACGGCTGAAGGCTTGCCAGACGTGGCGTGAGTTTGGCGCCGGCGCTTTGTGCCCGCACCTCGCCGGGACCCGTCACGATGGCGCTGATCTGTCGGAAAGATGCCGGATTCTGAACCGTTACCGTGTCGCCAACGCCGCCTTCGCTCATAGCCCGGCCGACCGCGGTCAACGTGATTCCGGGCACTTCGAAGATCATGGTCACGGTCGAGCCCTTGGTGACCAACGTCGGCTTGCGCACGTCATCGAGGCGCACGCTTTCGCCGGCATGCAGCACGCGGCGCGATTGCAGGCCGACGAGATCGCTGGAGGACGTCGCGGTTCCCGACGGCACATTGTCTGCGGCCGTCCCGAAGGCGAGGTCCGACTGGGCGATCGTCGCTCCGCGCGCGATGTCGTGAGTGGGGACGACGATGCGAACGCCGGCGTCGGCAAACGCGGGCCAGCACAAAAGCAGTGCCCAAGCGAACAGCAAAAGGCGCGTCATTGTCAGCCTCCCAATTTGGCGGTTTCGGACAGCATCTCGTCGGCGGCTGTCACGACTTTCGAGTTCATTTCATAGGCGCGCTGCGCGGTGATCAGCGAGGTGATTTCCTGCACCGCATTGACGTTGGAGGTTTCGAGGAAGCCCTGCTGAATCGTGCCGTAGCCCGTGGAGCCGGGAACCCCCGATTGCGGCGCGCCCGACGAAGCGGTTTCGACAAACAAATTGTCGCCTTCCGCCTTGAGCCCGGCATCGTTGGGAAAGCGCGTCAGTTCGAGTTGACCGACGGTCTGTGGCGCGGTCTGACCGGGAACGGTGGCTTGAACCTGACCTTGTCCATTGACCGTGACCGCGGTGGCCGTGGCCGGAATCGCGATCCCCGGCGCGACGACATAGCCCTGCTGGGTCACAAGTTGGCCTTCCGGCGACAGCGCAAAATTGCCCGATCGCGAGTAGGCGTCCGTGCCATCCGGCATCTGGATACGAAAATAACCCGCGCCGTTGATCGCCAGATCGTAGGGATCGGATGTGGTCTGCATGTCTCCCTGGCCGGTCAGCCGGTAGACCGCTGCCGTGCGCACGCCTGCGCCGAGCTGGATGCCCGACGGAACGATGGTGCCGGAATCGGACGATTGGGCGCCCGCCTGTTCGACGTTTTGATACAGCAGGTCCTGGAACACGGCTCGCTGTTCCTTGAAGCCCGTCGTGTTCATGTTCGCCAGATTGTTGGCGATGACTTCGACGTTGGTCTGCTGCGCGAGCATTCCGGTGGCTGCGATGCTGAGGGCGCGCATGTGTTCTTCTCCTTGTTATTGAACAGTGCCGAGCTTGTCGATCGCCTGGCGCTTGAGGTCTTCTTCGCTTTGGCTGAGGGTGGCGGTCGCCTGGTAGGCGCGCATGACTTCGATCATGTGCGAAATCTCGATCACCGGCTCGACATTCGAGGATTCCAGCATGCCCTGGACTATCTTGGTGTTCGCCGCCGCGGTCGGGCTTTCGTCGGTGGCATACAGGCTGGCACCTTCTTTTTGCAGTGCCCGCTCGTTGGCGAAGTCGACGACCCGCAGTTTGCCGATCTGCCCCTTGGCGCCGCTGACCGTTCCGTCGGCGGCAATGTGGACATCGCCGTCATCCACCGTAATCGTGATCGGTCCGCCGTCGCCGAGGATGGGATCGCCCGTATCGGTGACGAGTTCGCCGTCCGCATTGAGCGCCAGATGGCCGTTACGGGTGTAACGCTCTCCGGCCGCCGTCTGCACAGCGAAATATCCTTTGCCGTTGATCGCGAGGTCGAACGGAGCCCGCGTCGTCTCCATCCGCCCTTCGCTGAGATCGCGCACCACGCCGGTATCCTTGACGAAGCTCACAGTCCGCGCGCCGGTCTGGTCCTCGGACGGCTGGACCTGCTGCACGAATTCCTCAAATTTCACCGCCTCACGCTTAAACGCCGGAGTGGACAGGTTCGCGAGGTTGTTCGCGATCACGTCCATCGAGCGATAGGCCGCAATCTGGTGTGAGAGGCTTACAAGAAGCGTATTGTCCATGGGGCAGGGATCCTTTCTGGTCCTTGGCCACTTCCTCGGTTGCAGGCCGTGTGCCATTCGCAATGTCCGCGGTTCCGCGGATTTTTGCGGACGTCCAACACCAGGCCCGGCAAAGTCTGCCGGGTGAAGTCTGCCGTTGACCGCATTGGAGGGACAATTTGAACCTCTTCTTAACCACGTCGGCATAACGTCGCCTGAGTTTCCCGCAGCGGACGCAGAAGGCGATGGCGAGCAAAGACAAGACGGCAGAAGCCGAAGACGGCGAAGAGAAGCCGGGGGGCGAGCAGGACGCCGCTCCAAAGCAAGGATTTGTTAAGAAAGTCCTCGGCAACAAAAAACTGCTGATGATCGGCGGCGGCGGTCTGCTTCTGCTGCTCATCGGAATCGGCGCCGGGCTCTATTTCTTTGTCTTCAGTGGCTCGGACGCGAGCGGCCAGGACAAGTCTGCCGCGGCGGCGCAAGGGCCGATCACGCCGCCCCAAGTCGCCTTCTACGACATGCCGGATCTGATCGTGAACATCCAGACGGCCGACGGCACGCCCGCCTATCTCAAGCTCTCGGTGGTGCTCGAACTCACCTCCGCCGACGAAAAAGCCGGCATGGACGTCTTGCGGCCGCGCATTGTCGATCAGTTCCAGGGCTATCTGCGCGAACTACGCGTCGACGACATCAAGGGTTCGGCCGGCATCATGCGGTTGAAAGAAGAATTGTTGCGCCGGATCAACGTCGCCGCCGTGCCCTATCGCGTGCGCGACGTCCTCCTCAAAGAGATGATTGTTCAGTAGGACCACAGAGAAAAGATGGCCGACAAAATCGAAAAATCCGAAGCTGAACAACCGGCTGCCGAACTGCCGGTCCCTGTCGAGACCGCTGAATCCGCCGCGGCAAGCGCTGGACCGGCGGAGCGCATCCTCAATCAGGAGGAAATCGACTCTCTTCTCGGCTTCGACGTCAACAGCGACCAGCTTCAGGACAAATCCGGCGTCCGCGCCATCATCAATTCGGCGCTGGTGTCCTATGAACGCCTGCCGATGCTGGAAATCGTCTTCGACCGGCTGGTCCGGTTGATGACGACGAGCCTGCGCAACTTCACGTCGGACAATGTGGAAGTAAGTCTCGACAATATCACATCGATCCGGTTCGGCGACTACCTGAACTCGATTCCGCTGCCGGCGATCCTCGCCGTGTTCCACGCTGAGCAATTGGACAATTACGGCCTGTTCACGGTGGATTCCAACCTGATCTATTCCATCGTCGACGTGCTGCTCGGCGGGCGGCGCGGCTCTTCCGCAATGCGCATCGAGGGACGGCCCTACACCACGATCGAGCGCACGCTCGTCCAGCGCATGATCGAAGTTATTCTGCAGGACATGAGCCAGGCTTTTGAACCCTTGGCGCCGGTCAATTTCCAGCTCGACCGCCTGGAGACCAATCCGCGCTTTGCAGCCATTGCGCGGCCGGCCAACGCGGCCATCCTGGTCAAGCTGCGGATCGACATGGAAGACCGCGGCGGGCGCACCGAACTGCTGCTGCCCTACGCCACGCTCGAGCCGATCCGCAAACTGCTGCTGCAACAGTTCATGGGCGAGAAATTCGGCCGCGATTCCATCTGGGAGAGCCATCTCGCCACTGAGCTGTGGTCCACCAGGGTCGAGATCGATGCCATTCTCGACGAACAGATCATGCCGCTTCAGAAGATCATGAACCTGGAGATCGGCCAGACCGTGATGCTCAACGCCAATCCCGATTCCAAAATCGAACTGCGCTGCCGCGGCGTGCCGCTACTGCGCGGCCGCATGGGACGCGCCGGATCCTCGGTCGCCGTGCGTGTCGAAGAAGCCATCGAGCGCACCGACGCGTCGCGCGCACTTTAAGGGGGAAACACCATGACCATCGCCTTCGCCCTCGAGCTAACCTTGACCGCTCTTTTGGCGGCAACGCTCGTCTATTGCATCGTGCTGGAACGTCGGCTTGCGGCCGTCCGCAAAGGCCAGGAAGGCCTGAAAACCATGATCGGTGAACTGGACGCGGCGATCTCGGGTGCAGGCGCCTCGTTGCGCGCGCTCAAATCGGCTGCCGCCCATGCCGCGGAAACCCTTGATGATCGCCTCAAACGCGGCCGCGCTCTGGCCGACGAGCTTTCGCTGATGACCTCGTCCGGCGAACGCATCGCCGAGCGTTTCGACCGTGCAGCCAAGCCCTCGCCCAATCTCCCCTCAGGCAGCGTCATGCACCGTCTCGAGGCGTTGAAAGCCGTACGATGAAATCTGCCCTGAAGTATATCCGGCTTTTGCCCGCGGTCATCGTCGTGACCGCCACGCTGCTCGCCTTGAAAGGCGAAATTCTGGTGCGCGAAGCCTGGGCGCAAGAACAGGCGCCAAGCGGCGGCGTCGCCGTCCTCGCACAGGACACCGCACCGCCGGCAAAGGACATCGCGGAAGACGAAAGCGAATCTTCCAGCGCCGCGGAAGTAGACGTGCTGACCAGCCTTTCCAAGCGCCGTGCCGCGCTCGATGCGCGCGAAGCCGACCTTGCCATGCGCGCCAACGTGCTGGCGGCTGCCGAAAGCCGCGTGGACGGCAAGATCGCCTCGCTCAAGCAGTTGCAGGACCAGATCGCGACGCTTCTGGGCCAGCGCGACGCCGAACAAGAAAAGCAGATAGCTTCGCTGGTGAAAACCTATTCCGCAATGAAGCCCAAGGATGCCGCCCGCATCTTCAACAGTTTGTCAGACGATGTTCTGGTTCCGGTTGCGCAGGCCCTGAAATCTGATGTCCTGGCGCCGATTCTCGCTGCCATGAACCCGGACGCCGCCCAGAAACTCACCGTCAAGTTGGCCGGCCGACTGAAGCTCCCCGACCTTGCGGCGCCAGCCGCTGCGTCCGCAGCGCCCGCGGCGCCCCCAGCGCAGACCGGACAAACGCAGGCCGCGGTGCCCCTACCTGCAAGCCAGAGCGCGACGCCGGCTCCGGTTGGCGCCACGCCGGGAGCAGGTGCCAATGGAAAAATTGGATAGGGTCCAGCGCACCGCTGCGGGGCGATAAAGGTCTGCTATGAAGGGACTAAGCGCACAGAAGCTCTTTCGTTCCGCCATCGTGGCGGTGGTTTTCGCGTGTGCCTTTCTTATGCGCCCGGCGGCTGCGGCCGATTCAGTCGCCGCCTCCACGGCAAACGGATATGCCCGGCTGTTGTTCGCATTGGACGGGGGCGCTCACGCCAGTGCGCAAGCCACCGGCACAGTCCTCACCATCGCCTTCGATCGCAAGGTCGCGATCGCGGCAGCGACAATCGCCCAGGCTTTGCCCGGTTACATCGCCAGCGCCCGGGCGGACGCCGACGGCAAGACTTTTCGTTTCGCCCTGAACCAGCCGGTACGCGTCCACAGCTCTTCCGCATTCGGCAAGATCGCCGTCGATCTCATGCCAGCAAGCTATCCCGGAACGCCGCCGGACTTGCCGCTGCCCCCACCGCCGGCCCCGAAAGCCGTCGATGTTGCCAAGCTGGAACCGCTCAAGGTGCGCGCGGGTGCCTATCAGAATTTTACGCGCATCGTGTTCGATTGGTCGCGCAACGTTCCCTACGCGGTGTTTCCGGGCGCGGGGCATCTGACGGTGCGTTTTGAAGCGCAAGTGAATCCGGATTTCTCCGCTCTTCAGCGCCAGGCGCCACCTTGGGTGAAGGCGGCCGGCTGGCGCATCGAGAACAAGGGAACTGTCGTCGAACTCGAAACCGATTCCGCTTCCGGCTTCCACGATTTTCGTGACGGCGCACATATCGTGGTCGATGTGCTGGCACCAAAGACTGACGCCGATGCCTACAAGCCGCCGGGAACCACAAAGCCGACCATCACGGCGCTGGCGCCGCGCGGCAAAGTCACCAGCGCCATCACCCCGGCGCAGGCGCAATCGATCGCAGCGACCGCGGCGAAGCTGAACACGCCAACGCCGGCGAAGTCTGCCACGGCTGCACCTGCCAAGCTGACCGAACCCAAGCCGCAGCAGACCGCCGCCACGGCGAAAAAGCCCGCGCCGCAGCAGTTGCCCACACCGCCACCCGCGGTTCCTCCCACTGGAATGCCGGCGCAAAGTACCGCCACGCCAGCCGCACAACCTGCGTCCACCCCGGACATCCAAGACGCCGACAGCAAGCTCATCCGTGATGGCGCCGCGCTGAATTTTCCCGGCGCCGGCCGGCGCGGTTCGGCGGTTTTC
>Ga0265314_10006256_pt1 | contig 10569 bp, 11 predicted proteins | sample 4126metaG_FD_203106 | JGI IMG/M metagenome (GOLD analysis project Ga0265314, IMG submission 203106) | Rhizosphere microbial communities from Carex aquatilis grown in University of Washington, Seatle, WA, United States - 4-1-26 metaG | ecosystem: Host-associated > Plants > Roots > Rhizosphere >... | reverse complement strand
CCGGCCGTGCCGGGGACAAGTTCGTCGACAAATAGAGGATCCGAGCTAGAGGAGACGCCATGGCAGACGCGCTGGGAATGATCGAGACCAAGGGATTCGTGGCGATGGTCGAGGCCGCCGACGCCATGGTGAAGGCCGCCAAGGTGGAGCTCGTCGGGTTCGAGAAGATCGGCGGCGGCTTCGTGACCGCCGTCGTGCGCGGGGACGTCGCCGCCGTGAAGGCGGCGACCGAGGCCGGCCAGCGCGCCGCCGAGCGGGTCGGCGAGCTCGTCGCCGTCCACATCATCCCGAGGCCGCACGTCAACGTCGACCAGGTGCTGCCGCTCGGGCGCACCAACGCGACCGGCGGCTAGTCGAAGAAGATCGTGAAGCGCACGCTCGTCTTGGTGGCGATCCTGGCCGCCATCTGCGGGCTCGCGTTCCTCGTGGCGCGGCCGAGCGCCGAGCCGCCGGCGGCGACGCCGTACGTGGGCCAGCGCGGCGCCTCGCGCGCGACGGCGTCGGGGCTGGCCGTGTCGATCCGACGCGCGGGCGAGGTGGACGCGCAGCCGCTCGCGCCGGGGACGCCCGTGCACGGGGGGGAGGTGCTGCGCTTCCGCGTGCGCGCCGAGCACCCGCGCTACCTGCTGGTCCGCCTGCGCGACGGGGCCGCCGCGGCGGCGACGATCTTTCCGTCGGCGGGCGCGACGGACGCGGCTCTGGTTCAACCGGGCGAGACGCTGCCCGTCGCGCCGGTGCTCGGTCCCGGAGCGGGGAAGGTCATCGTCACGGCCGTCTTCGCCGACCACGCGTTCTCCGTCGACGCGCGGGGGGCGGACGCCGAGGAGATCGATCTCGTCATGGAGAAGGAGTAGCGGGCGCGGGCGCTTCGGGCGGTGGGGCCTCGGGCGTTTCGGGCGCCGGCGGCGGGACCGCTGCCGGCGGAGGCGCAGGCAGATACGGCGCCGGCGGCCAGAGCGGAGGGGGCTCGCCATAGGGCATGACGCCGTAAGGGGGCGGCAGCCAGCGGGCGTGCATGGTCTCGGCGACGCGCAGCTCCTGCGCCGCGCGGCACTCGCCGACGGCGTGGTAGCCGTAGATCGCGCTCGCGACGTCGATGGCGGCGAACGCCACGGCGATGCCGGTCGAGACGTTGATGTCGTGCCGGGTCTGCACGGGGTCATTGCCCATGGCCGCGGCGTCGGAGACCGACTTCTCCTTCCCCGATTGCAGGCCCATCGCCGAGAGCGCGAGCAGGCCGGCGCCGACGCTGTCGAGGACGGGCGGCGCGTGGCTCTCGCCGCACAGGAACGTCGCGCGCTCGAGGTGGTCGTCGGGCGGACCCTCGCTGAAGATGAACGAGCAGCCTCCGACCGACGTGGCGGCCATGACGACGGTGGCGACGATCGCGAGCACGGACGCCGCTGTGGCGTTCGGCGAGCGCGTGTTGCTAAATGGTCGCCGGGCCATGTCCGACGCCGAGTTTAGTGTCCTCGCGCCCCGTCGGAAAGCGCCGAGGCACGGGATGGCGCTCGGGGTCGTCATCGCGGCGGCCGTCCTCGCGCTGGCACGCCCGGCGCGGGCCCAGATGGCCGAGCCCCCGCCCAGCGCCAGGGCCGCGCCCGTGCCCGCCGAGCTCCTCGCGCGCGCGGCCTCGCCCGAGGTCGAGACGCGGCAGGGCGCGATCGTCTCGCTGCGCGCGCTCGGCACGCCCGCAGCGGTCGACCTCGAGCTCGCGATGTTGCAGCGGGACATCGATCCGCGCGTGCGCGCCGCGGCCGCCGCCGCGCTGTCCGACTCTCACGACCCCGCGCTCGCGCCCGCGCTCGCGTACGCGGCGGTCGCCGACCCGGATCCGCTCGTGCGGGCCTTCGCCGCCCGCAGCCGCGCGGCCCTCGAGCCTCTCGCCAAGCGGCCCAAGCTGGCAGCGGGTTTCTCGGTGCTCTGCCCCGGTTGCGGGTACTTCTACCTCGGGCAGCCCGACCGCGCCGCCAGGTTCCTGATCGTGAGCGGTTGGCTACTGACCGCGGGCCTCATCCTCCAAGAGACCATTCCCCCCAACGTCGATCAGCAGGGAAGAATCGTGAGCCGCAATGACGGACGCGTCCAGCCGCTCTTGACCTCCTTTCAGGATCTCTGGTTCTACGGAATCTTTGCGAGCTACCGCGACGCGCGGCTCGCGCGCGGCGACTACGGCGCGCGGTTCCCCGTCGCGAAGGAGGGGCTCGGCGATCTGCTGATCGCGCCGTTCAACCCGCACGTCCTCAAGAGCCCGTGGGTGTGGGCGGGCCTGCCCGCGATGCTCGGCGCCGCCGTCGGCGCCAGCTACGTCATCTCGCGCGCGACCTCGAACCGCGCGTCGGTGGCGCTGCGCACGCTCTCCGACGGCAAGGGCGTGTCGTTCTTCGGCAACCACTACGGCACGGCCGAGGGCTTCGCGCTCGGCGAGGCCTACAACACGTCGATGTTCCTGCCCGTCGCCGTCGGCGAGGAGTCGCTCTTCCGCGGCGCCGTGCAGGCGGGCCTGTCCGAGTCGCTGGGCCTGTGGCAGGGGTGGGCGCTCGGCTCCGCGATCTTCGGCGCGGCGCACACGTTCAACTTCATCGGCGACGAGAACGGCGTGAAGGAGGCGGCCTTCGCCGTGCCGTACCTCATGGTGACGGGCAGCTACCTCGGCTACCTCTACATCAACTCGGACTTCTCGCTCCTGCGCGGCGTCGCCGTCCACTTCTGGTACGACTTTCTGCTCGCGACGATCGACTTCATCGAGGATCCGGATCACCAGCCGTTCGTGCTGCGCTTCGGGATGCCGTTCTGAGGATGGCAGCGACGAAGCTCGGGCGCAGGTAGAAGCCGCTCTTGCCGACGCGCGTGGGGTTGCCGCTCGCGTCGTAGCCGTCGCGCGTGTCGGCGGCGTTCTTGCCCTTGGGGCGGACCTGCAGCGCGGCGCCGAGGTGGCCCGTGATGTCGTCGGCCCGCCCGCGGCGGAAGAACCCGCGCACGAAGAGCTCGAAGTCGGCGCGCAGCGCGCGCTCCTGCTCGGCGTCGGGCGACCACAGGCACACGGCGGCCACGCGACGCTCGCCGACGGAGCGCGCGCGCGGCGGCACCTCGAGCGCGACGAACAGCACGCGCGCGAGCTTCTCGCGCACGTAGCTGCCCTCCCACGCCTCGGCGGCGATGGCGACGGGATCGATCTGGCAGACGGCGGTCGACTCGAGCGGGACGAGCTCGGGCGTCACGGGCACGGTCTTGAGCTCGACGCCCAGGGCCGCGAAGTCGGGGCCGCGCGCGCCGCCGGGCGCGACGCCCAGCTCGTGCTCGATGATCTGGCCCGACCAGCCCTTCGTGCGCACGAGGCCCGCGGGCACGGGCAGCCCGAGCCCGTCGGCGAGGTCGCCGAGCTCGACGCCCACGAGGGCGCGCGCGTGGGCGAGCAGGGCCTCGAGCGTGCGCTCGCGCGACGGCTCGAAACCCACCTCGTCGCCCGGGGTCTCCATGGCCCCTGACCCTGATTCAATTTCGGGTTAACGTCCAGGGCCGTGTGATGGACGAGGCGCGCATACAGGAGATCGTCGACCGCGTGGTCGCGCAGCTCGGTGAGCTGCCGGCGACGCCGATGGAGGCCGTGCGCAACCCGCCGCCGGGCTACGCCGCCGCGTCGTCGGCGCCTTCGTCCACTTCCTCGAAGCGCCGCGACGCCGACGTGCCGCGCGGCCGTCGCGGCGTGTTCCCCGACGTCGACGCGGCCGTGCGGGCCGCGCAGCAAGCGTTCGTGAAGAACGAGGCGGCGCCGCTCGAGAGCCGCCGCCGCTGGGTCGAGGCGATGCGCGCGGCGGCGCGCCAGCACGTGGGCGAGCTCGCGCGCTTCGCCGTCGAGGAGACGGGCTACGGGCGCGTCGAGGACAAGATCAAGAAGAACCTCCTCTGCGTCGACAAGACGCCGGGGCCGGAGCACCTCCGCCCGATCGCGTTCTCGGGCGACGACGGCCTCACGCTCGTCGAGCGCGCGCCCTACGGCGTCATCGGCTCGATCACGCCGACGACGAACCCCACCGAGACGATCATCAACAACGGCATCGGCATGGTCTCGGGCAGCAACGCCGTCGTCTACAACGTCCACCCGTACGCGGCGCGCACGTCGGCGTGGTTCATCCACATCCTCAACGAGGCGATCACGGGCGCGGGCGGGCCCGAGAACCTGCTCTCCTGCGTCGAGCGGCCGACCATCGAGAGCGCGCAGCTGCTCATGAAGCACCCGGGCGTGCGGCTGCTCGTCGTCACGGGCGGGCCCGCGGTGGTCAAGACGGCCATGAACAGCGGCAAGAAGGTCATCGCCGCCGGGCCGGGCAACCCGCCCGCCGTCGTCGACGCCACGGCCGATCTCGAGAACGCCGCGAAGAACATCGTGCTCGGCGCCTCGATCGACAACAACATCATCTGCACCGCCGAGAAGGAGGTCGTCGCCGTCGGGTCGATCGCCGACGCGCTGAAGGAGCGCCTGGCGGCGCACGGCGCCGTGTTCGTGAACGACAAGCAGCTCGGCGAGCTGGAGAAGCTCGTGCTCCACCAGGGGGAGGGCGGGCTTCACCCGAACAAGGACTGGATCGGCAAGGACGCGGGCCTCATCGCGCGCAAGCTCGGCATCCGCGGCGACGACGACCTGCGCCTCGTCATGGCCGAGGTCGACGAGAAGCACCCGTTCGTGCAGCTCGAGATGCTGATGCCGGTGGTGCCGCTCGTGCGCGTCGCCGACGCGGCCGAGGCCATCGCCTGCGCGAAGCGCGTCGAGCACGGCTTCGGGCACACGGCCGTCATGTACTCGCGCGACATCTCGCACCTGCACGCCATGGCGCGCACGATCAACACGTCCATCTTCGTGAAGAACGCCTCGAACCTGGCGGGCCTCGGCTACGGCGGCGAGGGCTACACGTCGTTCACGATCGCGTCGCCGACGGGCGAGGGCCTCACGACGGTGGCGAACTTCACGCGCGAGCGCCGCTGCACGCTCAAAGAATATTTTAGGATCGTATGACCAGCGGCCCTGACGAGCCGATCCGCTCGGCTGCGCCGAGCTTGGCTCTCGTCGAGGTCGCGTCGATCGCGCGCGGCCACCGCGTCGCCGACGCGATGGTGAAGCGCGCGCCCGTCGAGCTCCTGCGCTGCGACCCCGTGAGCCCCGGCAAGCTCCTCGTGCTCGTCGCGGGCGAGGTCGCCTCGGTCGACGAGGCGTTTCGCGCGGGCCTCGAGGTCGCGGGCGACGCGACGCTCGACAAGCTCTTCCTGCCGCAGGCGCACGAGCAGCTCCCGGGCGCGCTGCGCGGCGAGGCGCGCGCGGGCGACGCCGCGGGCGTCGCGGCGCTCGGCATCGTCGAGACGACGACGGTCGCGGCCACGATCCTCGCGGCCGACGCCGCCGTGAAGGCGGCGCGCGTGCGCCTCATCGAGATGCAGCTCGCGCGCGGCATCGGCGGCAAGGCCTACTTCGTCGTCACCGGCGCGCTCGACGAGGTCGAGGCCGCCGTCGAGGCCGCGGTCGGCGCCGTCGACGCCGCCGCCGTCTACGCCACCGAGATCATCGCCGCGCCCCACGCCGACCTCGTGGGCCGGCTGCGCTGACTACGGCTTGCCGTCGTCGGGGCGGCAGCGCTCGCCCGCGGGGTAGTCGGGGTGGTAGTGGTGCTTCTTGGGCCGCTGCACGCACTTGAGGCACTGGCCCCGCTCGCCCGCCTCCGCCGTGCCCGGCAGCCGCTCGCACTGCGCGACCGTCCTGGATTCGTGACCGTTGGAGTGGGCGGCCGCCAAAGAACCGACGAGCGTGGATGCAACGAGCGCAAGTCCGAGCGTCAACGTTCTCATCATGCAAATAGCGTCGGCGAGGATTTCGAAACTGTCAACGCAGGGCGCCGCCTGCCATTGCCAAAATGATTCGGCGCCGCCGAGCCGCGCGCCCAAACAACGGTCACAATGATCGGCGATGAAGATCCGAGCCTTTCGGCCCGAGGACTACTCCGCCGCGCGGGCGCTCTGGCTCGCCACCGAGGGCGTGGGGCTGAGCCCGGGCGACTCCGAAGACGAGGTGCACGCGTTCCTCGCGCGGAACGAGGGGCTCTCGCTCGTGGCGCACGAGGGCGACGGGCTCGTCGCGGCCGCGCTCTGCGGGCACGACGGGCGGCGCGGCTACATCTATCACCTCGCCGTCGCGCCGAGCCACCGGCGGCACGGGCTCGGGCGGGCGCTCGTCGCGCGCTGTCTCGACGGGCTCGCGGCGGCCGGGATACGCCGCGGCCAGGTCTCGGTCTTCGCGACGAACGCGCTCGCGCACCAGTTCTGGTCGAGCGTGGGCGGTCAACAGCGCTCGGACCTCGTCGTGTTCTCGATCCCCCTCGGCCTCGCCGCACGTTCGGGTTAGGCTTCGGACGCGAAGGCGCGGAGGCGGAACATGACGGCGAAACGTTTGTTGATGGTCGTCGGGGCGGTGATCGTGCTCGGCCACACCGGCCACGCGGCGGACAAGGCGGAGGCGGCCGCGACGAAGCAGGCCGAGGCGTGGCTCTCGCTCGTCGACGACGGGAAGTACGGGGAGAGCTGGGACGCGGCCTCGAAGCTGTTTCAGGGAGGGGTGACGCGTGCCGAGTGGGCGGAGAAGGTCGCGGGCGTGCGCGGGCCGCTCGGCAAGGTGGTCTCGCGGCGCGTGAAGTCCGAGCGCCCGACGACGCGGCTGCCCGGGGCGCCCGACGGCAAGTACGTCGTCATCCAGTTCGCGACGTCCTTCGAGCACAAGAAGCAGGCCGTCGAGACCGTGACGCCCATGCTCGAGCCAGACGGCTCGTGGAAGGTCGCGGGCTACTTCATCAAGTAGGCGCGCACTAGCTCTCGTCCGACTCTTCCGACCCGTCGTCCGTGTCGCCGTCGGCGCCCTTGCGGAACTTCTGCGGGCCGATGCCGAACTTCTTGATCCAGCGCCACACGGCGGCGCGGTGCTTGCCGAGCTCGCGCGAGACGTCGGCGACGTTGCCCTCGTAGCGGCGCAGCAGCTCCTCGAGCTGCGCCGGCGTGGGCGACGGGCCCGAGGCGCGGCGCTGGCCGGCCGCGGGCACGCTCTCGATGGCGCGCGCGATCGGCTCGGGCAGATCGCGCAGGCTGATGGGCTTCGCGCCCGCCGAGAGCACGGCCGCCGTCGTGACGATCTTCTCGAGCTCGCGCACGTTGAGCGGCCACGTGTGCAGGCACAAGGCGCGGAAGGCCGGCTGCTCGAAGGTCACGCCCGGCGTCCCGCGCAGGAAGTGAGCGACCAGCGCGCCCAGGTCCTCGATGCGGTTGCGCAGCGGCGGCAGGTGGATGGGCGCGGCGCCGAGGCGCGCGACGATGTCGTCGCGGAGGCCGCCCGGCCCGCGGCCCGCTCCCGTGAGGCCCTGCGTCCGGTTCGTCGCGGCGATGATGCGCACGTCCATGCGGCGCGGCCGCGTCGCGCCGAGCGGCGTGAGCTCGCGGTCCTGCAGGAACCGCAGCAGCTTGATCTGCGCCTCGGCCGTCATCTCGCCGATCTCGTCGAGGAACAGCGTGCCGCCCTCGGCCTCCTCGATGAGCCCCGGCTTCGCCGAGTGCGCCGTCGAGTGCGCGCCCTGGCGGTAGCCGAAGAGCTCGCTCTCGACGAGCTCGCGCGGGATCGCGGCGCAGTTGATGGCCATGAAGCGGCCCTTGCGCCCGCTCGCGCCGTGCACCGCGCGCGCGTACACCTCCTTGCCGACGCCCGTCTCGCCGACGATCAACAGCTCGCCCTCCGAGGCGGCGAGGCGTCGCAGCCGATCGCAGGCGACGGCCAGCGCCGGCGACACCGTCGCGACGGGGCCGAGCGGCGAGACGAGCTCGTTCTTCATCGCCTCGACCTCGATCGCCGAGGCCATTCGGAAGATGCCCACGTGGTTGCCGAAGAAGAGCAGCGCGCCGTCGCGCAGCTTCGTGCGCTCGGAGAGGCGCGCGTTGTCGAGCCAGGTGCCGTTCTTGCTGCCGAGGTCCTCGAGCTCGTAGCCGCCCGGGCCGCGCGTGAGGCGCGCGTGCTGGCCCGAGACGACGCCGTCGGCGAGCACGAGCGCGTGCGCGCCGGGTCGCGTCTCGTCGGGCGCGCGGCGGCCGATGACGAGGGACTCGCCGAGGAGCTGCAGGCGCGTGCGCGGCGGCAGCCCCGGCGTCTCGGCGGCGCCTACGAGCAGGAGCACCGCGCGGTCCTTCTGCTCGCCCTGCGCGAGCGGCGACTGGACGGCCGTGAGCGTCCGTTCGGCCTTCGTCATCGGCCGCAGGTTACCACCGGTCGCAAAAACGCTACCTACAATCGAGCCGCGCGAGCTGCGGCTTCGTCTGCACGAGCGCGTCACCGTCGCCGAGCTGCCCGGATGTGTTCGAGCCCCAGCACCAGACGGTGCCGTCGCCGCGGATCGCGCAGCTGTGCGCCGCGCCCGCCGCCACGCGCGTGACGTCCGTGAGACCGGGCACGGCGTTCGCCGTCGTCGGGAGGATCACGTGCTCCATGCCGAGCTGGCCCTGATCGTTGGCGCCCCAGCAGAACACCAGGTGATCGGAGGTGGCCGTGCACGTGTGCGCGCCTCCCGCCGAGACGTCGAGCGCGTTCTGGACGCCGACGCCGTTGGCCACGACGACGTCGTTCATGCCGCTCGCCGCGACCTGCCCGCTGGCGTTGCTCCCCCAGCAGGACACGCCGCCAGAGACGTCGAGCGCGCAGGTGTGCGCGCCTCCGGCGGTGACGCGCGCCGCGGGCGTGAGCACCTTCCCTCCGAGCAACGCCGCGACGGGGAGGGCGCTCGGCTTCTCATCGCCATCCCCGAGCTGTCCGTCCGCGTTGCGGCCCCAGCACAGCAGGCTGTTGGTCGCGAGGTGCGCGCAGGTGTGGCCCGCGCCCGCCGTCACGGCGTCGACGCCGCTGAGCGCGGAGACGGCCATGGGCGCGCTCCGGTCGACCATCGTTCCGTCGCCGAGCTGACCGTCGGCGTTCGCGCCCCAGCACGCCGCCGAGCCGTCGACGAGCGCGACGCAGGTGTGCGCGTCGCCCGCGGCGACGCTCGAGGCCGGGCCAGCGAGCGTCACCTCGATGGGCGTGGGCGTGTCGACCATGCGGCTCGTCCCGAGCTGTCCCGAATGGCCGCGGCCCCAGCAGAGGAGCGCGCCCCCGTCGGCGATCGCGCAGGTATGCGCCATCCCCGCGGCGACCTTCACGGCGTCGAAGCCGCCCTTCACGGGCGCCGCGCGGGCGCGATCGACGATCGTCGCGTCGCCGAGCTGACCGGCCTGATTCGCGCCCCAGCACGAGACGGTCCCGGGCCCGCCCGGTGGCGCCGACACGACGCAGGTGTGGCCCGCGCCCGCGGAGATGTCGACGGCGTCGCTCACGCCCGCGACGGGCACGGGCGCGGAGCGCGTGACGGCCCGACCCACGCCGAGCTCGCCGAAATGATCGTCGCCCCAGCAGAACAGCGCGCCGTGGCCGTCGATCGCGCACGAGAAGCTGCCGCCCCCGACGACGTCGGTCATGGCGCCCAGCCCGGCGACGGGCGCGGGGATGGGCAGGGCGCTCGTCGAGCCCTCGCCCAGCTGGCCGTCGGCGTTGGCGCCCCAGCACAGCGTGGCGCCGCCTTGTCGGATCGCGCATGTGTGCGACGCTCCGGCCGCGACGGCGATGGGGTTGCTCACGAGCCGAACGGGCAGGGGCGAGGGCTGTGCGCCCGCGGCCTCGCTGCCGAGCTGGCCGGCGCCGTTGTCGCCCCAGCAAAAGAGGCCCTCGGCGCGCGTCGCCGCGCACGTGTGCAGCAGGCCGGCCGCGACGCGCGTCACCGCGTCGAGCGACGGGACCCGGACCGGCTGCGGCCGATCGATGATCGAGCCGTCGCCGATCTGGCCCCCGCTGTTGTCGCCCCAGCACCAGAGCGTCTCGTCGTCGCGCACCGCGCAGGCGTGCTGCCACCCGGCCGAGAGCGAGCGGATGCCCCGGAGCCCGGAGACCGGCGTGGGCTTGCGGTTCGCCTGCACGGGACCGCCGTCGCCGAGCTGCCCGAGGCTGTTGTCGCCCCAGCAGACGATGGTGGTGTCGGCGAGGATCGCGCACGAGAACGCCTCGCCCGCGGCGACGGCGACCGCGGTGGAGATCCCCGCGACGGCGGCGGGCATCGCGCGCGCCGGGCCTCCGCCGTCGCCGAGCTGCCCGGCGTCGTCGGCGCCCCAGCAGAACACGGCGCCTCCAGGCGTCGCCGCGCAGGTGTGGCGCTGGCCCGCGGCGACCGAGATCGCGCCCGGGAAGCCCACGACGCCCACGTCGAGCGAGCGCGGCGTGTGCGTCGTGTCGCCGAGCTGTCCGAAGTCGTTCCGACCCCAGCACGACACCGAGTGATCGCGCCGCCACGCGCACGCGTGCTCGACGCCCGCCGTGACGCCGACGAGCGGGTTCGCCGCGCACGCGTCGCCCACGCACGCGTTCGACGAGGCGCCCTCGTCGGCGAGGTAGCGGCGGCCCGAGGGGCACTGGGGGTCGGCGGCGCTGCAGCGCCCGTCGACCTCGCAGAACGCCGCCTCGCCACACTG
>Ga0265314_10006255_pt1 | contig 10572 bp, 8 predicted proteins | sample 4126metaG_FD_203106 | JGI IMG/M metagenome (GOLD analysis project Ga0265314, IMG submission 203106) | Rhizosphere microbial communities from Carex aquatilis grown in University of Washington, Seatle, WA, United States - 4-1-26 metaG | ecosystem: Host-associated > Plants > Roots > Rhizosphere >... | reverse complement strand
CAACACATCGCTCTTAGCTTCGCCGGGTGATCACCTCATACCGAGTGTGAAGACTACTGGTCTCTCTTCTATTCAGAATCGCCCGCCTCCTGCCGCCTGATCCACTTCAGCTTCGATCAAAGTCCATGTTGACTTACTCTCTTGCAGCTGTTGCGCGCAGCAATGCGCGGATGCTGCTTCAGAGAGAAACTTGTTCCAAAATCCAGGCATTTTGGCAACGGCAACGCAGTTTGAAGGTGTCTGATCGTCGGGATGTTCAAAAGGCAAACGGGGGTGTAGGGAACATCATGAAAAGCAAAGCTATGGGATTAGTGGTGTGGCCGATAGCGCTGGCCGCAACTCTCGCCACAATTGGCTGCAAGAGCGATAACGTCAAGGCGGACACAGGAGCTCCCCCGCCGGCCAAGGTTATTTCAGGCGTGGATGTCTCCTTTTTCGCGGTCGAACATCCAGAGCTGTATCCAATCGTAACGGCGACCCAATATCAAGCCCCGTCGCAATTGTCGGTAACTGGCACTGTGTTTCCTGACATCTCGCGAACTGTTCCGGTAATTTCGCTTGCCTCCGGGCGCATTGTGGACATCCGCGTTCGCCTCGGCGACGCAGTCAGGAAAGGCCAGCTCTTGCTGCGTATTCGCAGCGATGATGTTTCAGGAGGATTCGACACCTACCACAAGGCCGTCTCCGATGAGCTGCTGGCGCGCAAGCAATTCGATCGAGCAAAGCTGTTGTACGAACACGGGGCAATATCGCAGGGAGATCTGGAGGTCGCGCAGAACGCAGAGGACGACGCCAAAACCACCCTCGATACCGCCACTGAACATCTTCACTTGCTTGGCAGCGACCCCGATAATCCGAAGGGAATTGTCGATATCGCAGCCCCGGTTTCAGGCGTCATCACCGATCAGGAAGTGACGAACGGGGCGGCCGTACAGGCCTACTCTTCGCCGACCCCATTCACTATTTCGGACTTGACCACCGTGTGGATCGTCTGTGATGTCTACGAAAACGACATGCCCAACGTGCGCATCGGGGAACCCGCAGACATTAAGTTGAATGCCTATCCGGACAAAGTTCTCAAGGGCACCATCAGCAACATCGGCTCGATTCTCGATCCGAATATCCGCACCGCGAAGGTTCGTATAGAAGTGGCAAATCCGGGCGAGATGATGCGGCCGGGCATGTATGCGACAGCCACATTGTTCGGCAAAGGAAAGCAGAATTACACGTCTGTCCCGGCGTCCGCGATTGTGCATCTGCACGACCGCGATTGGATCTACACCCCGGTGCAAGGGAAGTTCAAGCGAATTGAGGTTGTGGGTGGCGAACAGTTGCCAAACAACATGCAGGAGATTCTATCCGGGTTGCAGCCTGGCCAGCAGGTGGTGACAAACGCAATCAATCTCCAAAATGCGATCGACAACGAATAACGCACGCCCCGGCTCGAGGAAGAAAGAATGATTCGCAATCTTGTAGATTTTGCTCTCAATAATCGTTACGTAGTGCTGGCGATTGGATTGCTTTTCCTCGGCTGGGGGGCAGTGTCGTTTCATAACATGCCTGTCGAGGTCTATCCGGATATCGCGGATAACTACGTGAACATCATCAGCCAGTGGTCCGGGCATTCCGCCGAAGAAATGGAACAGCAAGTATCGGTTCCTGTCGAAATTCAGGTGTTTGGTATTCCGCATCTCACCACGGTGCGCTCGGAATCGATTTTTGGTCTTTCGCTGGTTACGTTGATATTCGACGATTCATCCGTCAACGACTGGAACCGCCAAAAGGTGCTCGAAAGGCTTACGCTGGCGAGTGTGCCGCCGGGTGTGCAGCCACAGATTGGAACGGATTGGAGCATGACGGGCCAGATCTTCTGGTACACAATCCGGAGCACGAATCCGGCGTACGACCTGATGAATTTGAGGAGCATCGAAGACTGGACTTTGTACAAGGAGTTCAGGAAAGTTCCAAACATCGTGGACGTGAGCGACTTTGGCGGCACCGCGCGTGAATACCAGGTGCGCGTCGACCCCAATAGGCTCATCACTTATGGCTTGAGCATTAGCCAGGTTGAGCAGCAGTTGGCCAACAATAACGTGAACGCCGGCGGTAGCTTCGTCGAGGAGGGTGCGCAGCAACTGAACGTCCGCGCACTCGGGCTTTACCGCAATGTGCAGGATATCGAAAATACCGTCCTGACGACTTCGAAAGGCGCTCCAGTTCGCATAAAGGACATCGCAGTCGTCGAATGGGGTCCCAAAATTCGGCTGGGACACATGGCCAGAGCCGATCATCGCGCGGACGGCGTCATTGTGGATGAGCCCGACGTCATTCAGGGCGGCGTGCTGATGCGCAAGGGGGCCGAAGAAGGCCCCACGCTCGATGCGATTCACCAGAAGGTGGACGATCTCAACAATCATATTTTGCCCGTGGGCGTGAAGGTCATCCCCATGCTTGACCGCAGCGACCTGCTTCATTACACGCTGAACACAGTCCTGCACAACCTCGGCGAGGGGATGATCCTGGTTACGATTATCCTGCTTCTTTTCCTCGGCAACATTCGCGCAGCCTTGATCGTTTCGGTGACAATTCCGTTTTCACTGTTGTTCGCCTCAATCTTTCTGAATTTGAGCCATATCCCCGCTAACCTGATTTCACTTGGCGCACTCGATTTTGGAATGGTCGTTGACGGCGCAGTGGTGATGGTGGAAAATATTGTGCGCCACTTGAGTCGCGAGTTTGGCTCCAACAGCCGCGGACAGCAAAGCAACGGGCACGAGAGCGGCCGACGAACGATTCCCAAACCCGTTTCGGCTGTGATTCGCGAAGCGTGTCATGAAGTGCAGCGCCCGGTCTTCTTCGCCATCGCAATCATCATCACCGCCTACATGCCGATCTTCACGCTGCAACGAGTGGAAGGCCGTTTGTTCCGGCCCATGGCCTGGACCGTTGCCTTCGCACTGCTCGGCGCAATGACATTCTCAATCCTGATCGCTCCAGTGCTGTGCGCCATCCTTTTCGGGAAAGGCGTTAAGGAGTGGCACAATCCGGTCCTGGTTTTTCTTACCAAACGCTACCGGAACAGCTTGCGCTGGGCTGTCGAAAACCGCGTGATTGTAGTCGGCCTTGGCCTCACTTCGTTGGCCCTCGCTGCTTTCCTGGCGTTCAGTGGAGTCATCGGTTCGGAGTTCCTGCCCCACTTGGACGAAGGCGCCATCTGGGCGCGTGGCGCGATGGCGAACAGCGTAGGCGAGACAGAAGGCACGCGCTTCGCCCAGCAAAACCGCTATATCTTCGCCTCATTCCCTGAGGTCACAAAGGTCGTTTCGCAAGCCGGAGCGCCCGACGATGGAACCGATACGGGTGGATTCGGCAACACGGAATACTTCATCGACTTGAAGCCCAAGGACCAATGGCGGCCCGTTTTTCATGAGAATAAACAGGAGTTGATCGCCGCGATGGATCGCGAAGTGGAGAAACACCCCGGAGCTTTCTGGAATTTCTCGCAGCCCATTGAGGACAACGTTGATGAAACGATGACCGGCACGAAAGGTGGATTATGCGCCAAGTTATACGGACCGGATCTGGACGTTCTCGAGGAAAAGGGCGAACAGATCAAGGATGTTATGGCCAATATTGACGGGGTCAAGGATTTGGGAATTCAACGCGATACGGGCCAGCCGAACATCGATCTCACCGTTGACCGTCAAGCGGCGGCGCGGTTCGGCATCAACGTCGCCGATATCCAGGATGCAATTCAGACCGCTGTTGGCGGTAATGCAGTCAGCCAGGTATTGCAGGGAGAGGCAGTCTACGACGTGGTCGTACGCTATCAGAAACCATATCGCGATACCAAAGAAGCCATCCAGAATATTCGACTGCTTTCTCCCTCCGGAGAGCGTGTGTCACTGGCGCAGGTGACCAAAGCCCAGGTTCGCGACGACGCTTACGACATTTATCGGGAAAACGGATCACGCTATGTGGCTATCCGCTTTGAGGTTCGCGGGCGCGATCTGGGCACCACGGTAAGAGAATCCATCGACAAAATTGCCAGGAATGTGCAGTTACCTCGTGGCTATCACCTCGAATGGTCGGGAGAATACGACAGCGAAAAGCGAGCGGAAAGCAGGCTGGCCCTCATCGTGCCCCTCACTATCTTCTTGATTTTCATCATTCTCTACACCATGTTTCGTTCGTTCAAATGGGCGCTGCTGATTCTTGCCAACGTGGCCATGGCCCCCGTTGGAGGCTTGCTAGCTCTCCTTGTAACTGGCACTTACTTCAGCGTGTCTTCCGGTGTCGGTTTCCTGGCGCTGTTCGGCGTCTCGGTGCAAACCGGCGTCATCATGCTTGAATACATCAACCAATTGAGAGCTCGTGGCTATACCGTTGCCGATGCCGCTGTCGAGGGCGCCGTCCTGCGGCTGCGGCCGATCATGATGACGATGCTGGTAGCAACCCTGGGACTTCTTCCGGCAGCGACATCCCACGCCATTGGTTCTGACTCACAGCGCCCATTTGCCATTGTCATTGTGGGGGGACTCGTGGCCGCTCTCGCGATGAGCGTCTTCCTGCTGCCAACGTTGTATGTCTGGTTCGCGCGAGAAGATGACACGTTGCCGGAGCCGGAAGGGGAGGCCTCCTTTGAACACTAAGCAGATCTTTCTACTTAACTGCATCCGTAACATGATGCGGACCTTCAAGGTAATTATTTGCGGATTGGCAATGGCACTGACGGTATTACCGGCAACTCTCGCCCAGCAACCCCTTGATTGGGACCAGCTCAGAGCGAAATTCATCGCCAATAACCCAGCCCTAAGAGCCGACGCGGACAATGTAGATGAAATGAAGGCCGAAGAAATTACCGCATATCTTCGCCCCAATCCGCAGTTCACCTTAGCAGTGGATGGCAACCAGGTCGCACCGCACAATGGAGTCTGGACTCCATTCAAGGGAACTACTGAGCAGCCGAACGTTAGTTACCTGCACGAACGCGAACACAAGCGCGAACTGCGGCTCGAGAGTGCGCAGGAAGGCACACGCATCACGCAATCGCAACACGAAGACCTGCAGCGCAACATGATCTTCGATCTGCGTGTGGCCTTCGTGGCCACGCTTCAGGCCAAGTTTGTACTGGATTTGGCAAAGGCAGACCTTGAGTACTACGACAAGATCATCGATATCAGCCGCAATCGCTTCAATGCTGGAGATCTCGCACGGATCGATCTTGATCGGATTGAACTGCAGCGAGTGCAATACGAGTCGGAGATTGAAACGGCGGTTGTGAACCTGCGCACGGCGAAGATTCAGCTTCTGCAGTTAATCAATGACCGCACGCCAGTCGACCAATTCGATGTTGCTGGCCCCTTCGACTTCAGCGATGCGCTGCAACCATTGGAGACTTACCGCGATGCCGCACTGGCCGCGCGCCCAGACTTGCAGGCGGCACTGCAAACCATTCGGCAGGCACAAACTAACCATAAGCTGGCCGTGGCAAACGGTTCCACTGATCCGACTTTTGCAGGATGGTTCACAAATAACTCTTCTACGAACAACCCCAATGGCCCAGACACAATCGGCGCCAGCGTGAGTATCCCGCTGCGCATCTTCGACAAGAACCAGGGCGAGAAGAAGCGAACTCAGATCGACATCGATCGCAGTCAACAGGCCAGCGATGCAGCGCGCGCCCAGGTGTTCAGCGACGTGGATACGGCTTTTGAAGTCGTACGCAGCAACATTGCTCTCCTCAAGCCGTATAAGGAGAAGTACAACGACCAGGCTCTGCGTGTCCGCGACACCGTAACCTTCGCCTACGAGCACGGCGGCGCATCCCTGATGGATTTTCTGAACGCGCAGAGCGACTATCGCCAGGTGCAGCTCGCGTATGCGCAGTTACTCGGCTCCTATCAAACGGCGATGGGCCAACTCAATCTCGCGGTCGGAATTGACACGCTTCCGTGAAGTACGCGCCGTAAACAAGGCGGACTCTTTCATTCTGTGAGTGAAACTTAGTAAGTAAAACTCCAATGAGGTCACGACAACTGTATGAATAGGGAAGACGCCAAGGCCCGCATTGAAGAAATCGGGATACTCCCAGGAATCCGTGTAAAAAGCGCGGATCAGGCTCTCTACGCGGCAGAAACACTTTTTCATGCCGGCATTCCCGTGGCTGAAATCACCATGACGGTTCCGGACGCCATCGAGGTTATTCGCAAACTTGCCCTTGGATTTCCGGACTTGGTTGTGGGCGCCGGAACAGTACTCGACAAAGAAACTGCCGAGCGCTGTCTCGACGCCGGCGCTCGATTCCTTACCAGTACGGGCCTTGTACTTGAGGTGGTTGAAGCCGCGCGCAAGGCCAATGCCGTGGCCATTCCCGGCGCTCTAACCCCTACCGAAGTGATTGCGGCATGGAAGGCTGGTGCGGATTTCGTAAAGATTTTCCCCACTGCCCCGGTTGGAGGTAATCTTTATATCCGCTCGTTGAAACTGCCGCTGCCGCAGGTAAAACTGATCGCCGCAGGCGGGGTCAACCAACAAACGGCCACAGGTTATATTGTGGCCGGAGCATCAGCCATTGGCGTGGGTGTTGAGCTGCTGCCGAGCGACGCGGTGCAAAGGCGACAAGATCATCGCATCCATGAGCTGGCGCGCAGATTTCTCGGCTTTGTCGCAGAGGCGAGATTAATTGAGTGACCTCATCTGGCCCTCTTACTCTTTTTCAACAACATAAAGAATATGGGCAGCGGCGGCAACCGGCGCGCAAGCTCCATCTATATCCGATTGCTGCCTGGTAGGTGCTCCGAATGACAAGAAGTCAAGTTAGGATGAGCTTCCATTTGCGAAAGACATAAGTAACTCATAAAGTGTCGGAACTAATCCATCATTCACCTCTGTAGCTTCATGCTTCCTTCACGTTCCAAGCCCGATTCTCTTAATGAAGGAGGATGTCCCGATGACTCGCACATTACAGGTTGCAGTCGCATTCGCAGCGCTGGTCCTGACCGCTGGTGTTGCCCACGCGCAGACACCCGCGACCGCAAAGGTCCATCATGCCCAACTGAAACATATGATTCGCACCGCTCACACTGCTGGGCAGTACCGGGAATTGGCCGACTATTACTCCTCACGCGAAGAGGACCTTAAGCAGCAGGCTCAAACAGAGAAACTCGATTGGGATCGCCTAAGCAGGCATGTCCCGGAGTTCTCTTTTGCAAAATACCCTCGGCCGGTGGACGCATCGCGAAACCGTTACTACTACCTCAGATATAAGGCGCAGCAGATGAACCAGAAGGCCGCACACTATGACGACCTTTCGGCGAGCGCCACGCAATAAACACGTCACAAAGGCCTTAAGCAGAACAAAGGCGGGGATAAAGGACTGGATCTAATCAACGATCCACTACTTATCCCCGCTATTTCTTTGTGAATTGTTTATGTTTTGTTGATGCCCTTTCCGCTACGCTTTTTCTACATACATGGGAGTGCTCCGAGCATTACGCGCAATAAAGATTGCGAACATCCTGGGAGCACAGCCGCGTTCTACCCGGCTTCACTTTCTTGGCGAGAGCCTGTTTGGAGCCTGGGTTGTCGGGCTTCTTACCTTTGCGGGTTATGTTCTGCACTTCAACGCTGCCCCGGTGGGTTTTCTTTTTCTTATCGTGGTTGTCTGCGTGGCAATTCTCTGCGGGTTCTGGCAGGCTTCGATTGTCTCCGTAATGGCCTGTGCCTGTTTGGACTACTTTTTTTATCCGCCACTCCTACAGTTCACCATTTCCGATCCGCAAAACTGGGTGGCACTCGGAGCATTTGAGATCAGCGCCCTGTTGGTAAGCCGGCTTTCGAGCCGCGAGCAATTGAAGTCCCGGGAAGTTACCCTGCAGCGTGCCTCAATGGAGCAGCTTTATGAATTGAGCCGAAGCACACTGCTTATCAATCTTCATCATGCTCCTGGACCGCAGTTGACGCATTTGATTCAGCGCATCTTCTCCGCCGAGGCTGTTGCCATCTTCGACGCGAATTCAAGCAAATGCGATATGGCAGGCGTTTGGAGCGAAGATGAGCGGGAATTGCCCAGAGAATGCTTTCTCGCCCAGATTGATGACGAAAACAGGTTAACTCGGACGTCACGGAGGCTGTTGCGGGTAGGAGGCGTTGCGATTGGCGCAATTGCTATTCGTGGCAATGTGGGGTCGCTGGTTATCGATGCACTGGCGTCGCTGACGGCAATTACTCTGGACCGATGTGTGGCATTTGAGAAAGAAAGTCTGATAGAGGCAGCGCACCAGAGCGAACGTCTGCGGGCCGCTGTGCTTGACTCATTGGCTCACGCTGTAAAGACACCGCTCACGGCAATTCAGGCGGCCAATGCAGGGCTGAGCGAGGTGGGAAGCCTCAATCCGACTCAGCACGAATTGGTGGCTCTCATCGGACACGAGGTAAGCCAACTTGGGCTGCTCAGCACGAGGCTCTTGCAGACGGCAAAGCTGGAAGCGCAAGAATTGACGATTATGGCAGAGGAAATTGCCGTTGAGGATCTTGTGACAAAGGCGCTGGCTGAACAACGGGCGCGCTTGGCTGGACATGCAGTGGAGATTGCAGTTCCGGATCCGTCTCTGGTTGTCCGCGGGGATCGCGATTTGCTTTCGATGGCATTGACACAGTATCTCGATAACGCAGCGAAATACTCATTTGTAGGGTCCACGGTGAGAGTGGCCGCATGGGAGAGTCACTCCGAGGTACTTATCTCGGTTCATAACTTTGGTCCCGCTATTCCTATTTCAGACAGGGATAAGATATTTCAACGTTTCTATCGAAGCGAAGGAACCAAGCACCTTGCCGGTGGAACAGGCATTGGGCTATCGACAGTGAAGATGGCAGCGGAGGCGCACCGCGGTCACGTGTGGGTAATCAGCAGCGCCGACGAAGGGACAACGTTTTTTCTTTCGTTGCCCCAGAACAGAAGGGGAGATCAGTGAATCAGGACTCAGCCAACCTGCTCATCGTTGACGACGAACGTTCAATCCGGTTGTCGTTGCGGACCATTCTAGCCAACTTCGGCTTTGACATTGTCGAGGCAGCGCGCGGAGAAGAGGCGCTGGCGCTTGTCCGGACTGCGCAATTCGATGCCGTGCTTCTCGACATCAACATGCCGGGAATGGGCGGGATCGACGTGTGCAGGGTTATGCGAAAGACTTCGCCCCGGCTGCCAATTCTAATGCTTACTGTGCAGGGAGGCGAAGACCGCAAGGTGGAAGCGCTTGACGCCGGAGCTGACGACTACATCACGAAGCCGTTCCAGTTGCGAGAACTGACTGCACGCCTCCGCGCCGCTGTCCGGCGCAATCGTTTACTGGAGGGCGCGGAAAAATCGATCATGATCGGCGACGTCCTTCTCGACACTGAACGCCACTTGGTGCAGAAGAATGGCCAACACGTCCACCTCACCCCCAAGCAATTCGAATTGCTCCACTATCTAATGGCCAATGCCGGCAGACCCATACCTCACGCCCGACTGCTCAGGTCAGTATGGGGACCCGAATATGGAAATGAGCTCGAGTATCTGAGAACGTTCATCCGTCAGATTCGCATAAAGATCGAAGACGATCCCGCTGACCCAAAATACCTTGTCACCGAATCGCATATTGGCTACCGCTTCGTTGAGGACCAATAGTGGTCCGTCCCTGTTTCGACCATGAACTGAGCGAATGGTTGATTTCAAGTCTTAGCACACGCTGGCTTCAATCCTCCACCCGGAAGCAATTCGCGGCTTTGACTCAGTCTTGATCAAAAGCAGTTTGTGGCTAGTCAGATGAAAGGTGCTTTCGCGTTCCACTCACGTCACTATATTGTCCGGTCAGGTTGGCAGAACAAGCGACAGCTGTTTTCTTTGCTCTTTGATGCCAGTGTCGCCACACTGCTCGATGTCTTTGCCGATCCGAAGCACCTGTGCACACAGACTGGCTTCTTGTCCATCCAGCACACTTGAGGACAGACGCTCACTCCACATCCGCAGATAAACTGCGTGGTGCGGCATCGATCAGCCGGAAAATCTCTTCCTGGCTGAGCACCGTCGGCAGCTTATGCCGCACCTTGGGAAAGATGAGATCGTCGAAGGCGAGATTTTTCCGCTTCAGTGTCCATTTGTATAGGAATCGCAATGCTAAGATGCGGATCTCGACAGTGCTGGGCGCAAGCTTCCTATTCCGTGGCAGGTATCGCTAATAGCGTCGCAGATGTTCTGGACCCAGTTGTTCCGGCGAGCGATGGAAGTACTCGGCAAACTGGCTGACGGCGTTGAGATAGCCGCGGATGGTGGATGGTGAGTAGTTGCGCTGCTGAAGTTCCTCAAGCATGCGCAGGCGAAGTGGCGTCATAGGAACCTCCTCCCTATGACCTCTCACGCTAACCCGGTGCGCCTCGCTGAGCTAACCACAACTCTAAGTCCGTCACCTCAGCGACTTCGTTCAAACTGGTTTCACGGACATATGACTCAGAATCCATTGCGGGCTTGCCCACCCCAAGTAGTGAACGATAATGGACGACGTTATCACTCGCTAGGTTGCCAAACCGCGA
>Ga0265314_10006254_pt1 | contig 10574 bp, 5 predicted proteins | sample 4126metaG_FD_203106 | JGI IMG/M metagenome (GOLD analysis project Ga0265314, IMG submission 203106) | Rhizosphere microbial communities from Carex aquatilis grown in University of Washington, Seatle, WA, United States - 4-1-26 metaG | ecosystem: Host-associated > Plants > Roots > Rhizosphere >... | reverse complement strand
GCTTCACTGGACTGCTGACCTGCGTTACTCTTCCGCTGGCTTTTTTGCTGGCGCCGTTTCAGCATGTCCATACGAGCGCGGATCACGATCATTCTTCGCTGGTCCACGCGCATTTCTATAGCGTCGCGCCGGTTCGTGCGAAGCAAACCGGTCCGGGGATTGACGACGTGGATGACGACCACGCGGCAGCTAGGTCGCTCGATACCTTCACGCTGGTTCTGACGGCGGGGCTGGCGCCTTTCGTTCCGGCTCGCGGATTGGTTCTTGCCTTCGTTCCCGCGGTGACCTTCGACCCGGTCGAACTGGTGGAGCAGCGCGGGCATGATCCGCCGTTGATCGACCGTTCGATCCCCAGAGCCCCTCCTTCCTAACTTTCCCCAAAACAACTGGCTATTCGTGTGTCCACGCGCGGGCGTTTCTTTTCGCCCGCCGCGGGCTCATTCTTTGTGAACGTTGGAGGGAGTTCCGTGAGAAGACAGTTCGCGTTTTTGGCGCTGCTGGCGGGTTTATGCCGGGCGCAGGTTGGTCTCAGCCAGGAGGAGGCGGTCAATCGGGCGCTGCGATCGAGGGCGTCGCTGAGAGCTGAAGGGGAGCGCATCGCGGCGGCGGACGGTCTGAAGAAACAAGCGGCGCTGCGGCCGAATCCGGAATTTCAATTTCAGAACGAAAATTTGCGGCCGGGGCAGACTTACGGCCGCGACGTGGATACGCTGGCGACGATCAATCAGCCGCTGGACGTATTGGGAAAGCGGCGGCTGCGAATCGCATGGGCGAGCGATGGCGTCGGCCGGACGCAGGCCGAGTACGAACTGGCTCGCTGGCAGATCGCGCAAGGCGTCAAGCTGGCCTACTGGACGGCGCGCGGGGCGCAGGAAGTGCGCGAAGTGCTGAGGTCCACGGTCGCGAATTTTCAAAAGACTATTGACTACCATGCGGCGCAGCTCAGTGCGGGTGCGATCGCAGAGCAGGATCTGCTGCGCGTGCGGCTGGAGGGCGAACGCTTGCAGATTTCCGCCAACCTGGCGGCGATCGAGGCGAATCGCACGCGGATCGAGTTATTGAAGCAGATGGGGCAAACGGATTTTGCTGAGGTTATTCTCACGGAGCCACTCGCGCTGGACGCTGCGGTAATGCCTGTTGGCGTGGAACAGGCTCTGGCGCAGCGGTTCGAAATAAAAGTGGCGCGAGCGGCGCTAGAGCAATCGAAGTCGAATGGCAAACTACAAGACATCTCGGCGCGGCCGGATTTGAATGTGACCTATGGTTACAAGCGGACGCAATTGCCGGATACGCAGCAGGGTGTCAACACAGCGATTGTGTCGTTGCGCGTCACGCTTCCGGCGGCGGATCGAAACCAAGGCAATAGGATTGCGGCGCAGGCTGAGATCCGTAGGCAACAAGAACTGCTGACGGCGGTAGAGGCGGAGGTGCGGGCGGAGTATTTCGGCGCGGTGCAGGAATACGAGGCGAGACGAGGGGAACTCATCAATAGTCTGCAACCGTTTCGTGAGCACGCGGCGAATATTTCCAGCATCGCGGCGGCGGCTTATGCAGAGGGCGGCACGGATCTGCTGCGCTTGTTGGATGCGGAACGCTCGCGACTCGACGCGGAAATGGCGTGGACGCGGGGTTTGGTGGAGTACCGGCAAAGCATCGTGAGATTGGAAGCCGCTGAAGGGGTGAATCAATGAGACGCGAACAATGGATTTTGGCGGCAGGGATTCTGTGCCTGGGCGCTTGCAGCAACCCGAAAGCTTCGACTGAAATTCCGGCGGCGAAGGAGGCCAAACCGAACGCAGACGAAGTGGTGCTGTCACCAAACCGGCAAGCGGCGGCGATGATTGAGATCCAACCCGTCGTGCTTTCGCAGGAGCCCGCGATGCTGCGGGTGAAGGGCCGCATTGCGCTGGCGGACGATCGGATCTGGAGAGTGGGTGTTCGCACCTTGGGCTCGGTCGTGGCGGTTTATGCGGGGCTGGGCGACTATGTTCACAAAGGACAGATCCTCGCGCGTTATCACGCGGACGAAGTGCGGGACTCGCGTGCGCAGTACCGGGCGGCGGTCTCCGAGCTCAATCGTGCCCAGGCGGCGGCACTGCAGGCCCAGCGCAATCGCGATAGGGCGCAGCGGTTGTTGGATTTGAAGGCTGGGTCGTTGCAACAGGTCGAACTGGCGCAGCAAGACGTGATGACCGCGCAGGCGGCGATCAAGAAGGCCGAGATCGAAGTGGACCGTGGACGCGATCTTCTGGAGGACGACTTGCGCGTTCCCGCCGATCCTCCGGCGGATCGCAAGGACGAGACTGAGGATAACGTTCCGATCATCGCTCCCGCCGACGGTTACATCATCGAGAAGAATGTTACGCCAGGCAAGACGGTGGAGCTCTCCGCAGTCACGTTCGTTATTGGGGATCTGTCGCGAGTGTGGATGTTCGCGGCGGTGCGCCAAGAAAATCTGGATAAGCTGCGCGTGGGCCAAGGAGCTTTCGTGACGCTGCCCGGTAGTGAGGGCTCGCGCTTCCCCGGGAAAATTACAAATCTGGGACAGCAATTCGATCCGGAGACGCGGGTGATGCAGGTGCGCATCGAATTGAATAATACGGCCAACCGGCTGCGTCCGGAAATGCTGGCGAACGCGGAGATTCCGGTCGGCGGCGGGAAACCGGCGCTGCTGGTGCCGTCGGATGCGGTGCAGCAAGTGAACGGTCAGGACGTGATTTTCGTGCGCAGCGCAGCGGACCGATTCGCGGCGCACCCGGTGAGCGTGGGCGAGACTGCGGGCGGCAAGACGCCGATTCTCGAAGGGATCAAAGCCGGGGATCAAATTGTTGTGCGCGGCAGCTTCATCTTGAAATCCCAAATTCTGAAGTCGACGCTGGAAAGCGAGTAGGCAGCATATGCTCAATCGAATTATCGATCTCACGCTGGCGTATCGCTGGCTGGTGCTCGCGGGCATTGTCGCGCTGCTGGGAGCAGGCGGTTACGCGCTCTATACGATTCCGGTGGAGGCGTTTCCCGATCTGACCAACAATCAGGTGGTGGTGGTTACGGACGCGCCCTCGCTGCCGCCGACGGAGGTGGAGCAACTGGTCACTTATCCGATCGAGCGGGTGATGCTTGGGCTGCCGAATAAGCTGGAGGTGCGGTCGCTCTCGAAGCTCGGGCTCTCTATGGTGACGGTGGTCTTCGACGATTCGGTGGCGATGTATTTCGCCCGTCAATTGGTGAGTGAAAGGCTGCAGCAAATTTCTTCGGTGTTGCCGCGCGGGATTCAGCCTACGCTGGGCCTGCCTGCCACGGCATTTGGTGAGCTTTACCAGTACACGCTTTCTGGACCCATGAGCGCCATGGAACTGAAGGACCTGCATGAGTGGGTTATCAAGCCGCAACTGCGAACGCTTCCGGGGGTAAGCGAAATCAATGCCTGGGGCGGCCAGACCAAGCAGTTCCAGATCGTGGTGGATCCGGCGGTGCTCGATCAGTACGGCCTGACTCTGCATGATGTAGCCAAGTGCGTGGAGGACAACAATACGAACTTCGGCGGCGGCTACATCGAGCATTCCGGGGAACAATATACGTTGCTGGGAACCGGGCGAACGGTCAGCACCGGTGACTTGGGCAATATCGTGCTGCTGTCGAACAAGGGGTCCTCCGTGCTGCTGCGTGATGTGGCTGACGTGCGCATTGGAGCCGCGCCGCCGGAAGGCGCCACGCTGCGGAACGGCGAGACGGTGTCGGGCATGGTGATCATGCTGAAGGGTGAAAACGGGAAGAAGCTGATCGAACGGGTGAAGGAGAGGATCGCGGGACTGAGGTTGCCTGCGGGAGTGAAGATTATTCCTTTTTACGATCAGTCGTTCGTGATCGACGGAACGATTCACACGGTGGAGAAGAATTTGTTTGAAGGGTTCATCCTGGTCACGTTTGTGCTGCTGCTGTTTCTCGGCAATGTACGGGCTGCGCTGATTACGGCGGCGGTGATTCCTTTTTCCATGCTGATTGGGTTTCTGGGGATGCGGCTGTTCGGCATCAGCGCGAACTTGATGAGCCTGGGGGCGATCGACTTCGGCATGATTGTCGATGGCGCGGTGGTAATGATGGAGAGCTCCGTGCACCGGCTGGAAGAGAGGCGCGAGGGCGAGTCGCCGCTGGATGCGGTGCGGGGTGCGGCTCACGAGGTGGCGCGTCCAATGACCTTCGCGGTGGTGATTATCATCGCCGTTTATTTGCCGATTCTGTTCCTGCAAGGTCTGGAAGGGCGGATGTTCCGGCCCATGGCTATTACGGTTTGCTCGGCCTTGGCGGGATCGCTGCTGCTGGCTCTGGCGCTGGTGCCGGTGCTGGCGGCCTTCAGTTTCCCCAAAGGAATCGGGCGCGTGGGGCGGATGCAAGCGGAGCATGGCTGGATCGTGAAGGTTGGGCGGGTCTACGTGCGGCTCCTTGAAGGTGCGATCAACCATCGCTTTCTAACGATCACTGCGGCGGTTTTGGTGCTGGCGGCCGCGCTGACTTCTCTCTTCTACCTCGGTACGGAGTTCATGCCGAAGCTCGATGAGGGCTCGATTTTGGTTGAGACCAGGAAGCTGCCGGGGGTGTCGCTGACAGAGTCGGTTGCGATCAGCAAGCGCATTGAACAACGTTTACGGCAGGTTCCGGAAATTGCCGATGTGGTGATTAAAATCGGTCGGCCGGACTTCGCAACCGAGGCCATGGGAATTAATGAAGGCGATACCTACCTACTGCTGCGGCCGCTGCAACAATGGAAGCGATTCCACACTAAGGAGGCGCTGATTGAAGCCGTGGCTAAAGAACTGGATGATATTCCGGGGATTGCCTACAGCTTCACGCAGCCCATGGCCATGCGCATCGATGAAACCATATCGGGGGTCAAGGCGGATCTGGCGATCAAGGTGTTTGGCGACGATTTTCGGCGGTTGGACGCGATTGGACAGCAGGTGCTGCGAGCCGTCGCTACTGTGAGTGGGGCGGCCGACGAACAGATGGAGATTACGTCGGGTGTCGCGGAGCTGTCGGTTCGGGTGGATCGCGCGGCTCTGGCACGCTATGGTTTGAACGTCAGCGACGTGGAAGAGGCGGTGGCGAGCGGCGGGTCGGGCGATCTGATTTCTGAAGTCATCGACGGGCAAAAACGTTATACGGTGGCCTTACGGCTGGCCGAAAACTATCGCAAAGATCCCGATGCCATGCGCAAGATCATGCTGCGTGCGCCGGGCGGCGAACAGGTCGCGTTAGAACAGGTGTCGCACGTGGAAGTACGGCGCGGGCCGGTGCTCATCAATAGGGAGCAAGGGCAGCGGCGGATTGTAGTGATGTCGAACGTCCGCAATCGCGATCTGGGGAGCTTTGTGGCAGAAGTGCGCTCTAAAATTGATCGTGACGTTGCGTTGCCTCCGGGCTACTTCGTTGAATACGGCGGACAGTTTGAGAACCAGGATCGGGCTACGCGGCGGCTGATCCTGATCGTGCCTATCGCTATTGCGCTGATATTTATTCTGCTGTATCTGACTTTTTCGTCCGTCAAGCTGGCGCTGCTGGTGGTGGGCAACATACCGTTCGCGCTGGTGGGCGGTATCGCGGCGCTGTGGCTGCGCGGGATGAATCTCAATCTGTCGGCGTCGGTCGGATTCATCGCGCTCTTCGGCGTGGCCATGCTGAACGGAGTGGTGATGGTGAGTTCCATCAACCAACTGCGGGAGTCGGGCGAGGCCACGCGCCAGGCGGTTGTCGGGGGTGCGCGGCGCAGGCTGCGGCCGGTATTGATCACTGCCTTCGTGGCGAGCTTTGGGTTTATTCCGATGGCGCTTTCGACATCAACGGGCGCGGAGGTGCAGCGGCCGCTCGCTAGCGTGGTGATCGGAGGCCTGGCGAGTTCCACACTACTTACGCTTTTCTTGTTGCCGGTTCTCTACGAATGGGCTGTTCGGAATTTGTTTAGTATTGAGGAGTAGATAAACGCCTAGCCCTTTCCCGCCGGCTGCGCGCCTCACTCCGTCACGAGATATGTCCCGGGCCATCAAGAGGTCGAACAAGTTATCAGGAAGTGTGCCGCCTGCCAAAAGCAATGCTGGATTCGCCGGCACCGGCACACTCTTGGATTTGGCGATCTGCGCCGGGCTGATTTTAGCGACGCTGGTTGTTTATTGGCAAGCCGCCAGTTTCGATTTTATAAATTACGACGATCCGGTGTACGTGTACCAAAATGCGCACGTGCAGTCGGGACTGACTCTGGCCAGCGTTAAATGGGCGTTCACATCGGTGGTGGATGGCAACTGGATCCCGGTGACACTGCTCTCGCACGTCTTAGACGGGCAGTTGTTTGGAATGCGGAGCGGGATGCACCACTTGGTGAATGTGGGGTTCCACGCGCTGTCGGCCGTGCTGCTGTTTCTGTCGCTGTGGCGGGCAATAGGGGCGCGAGGGTTAAGTGCATTTGTGGCCTTTATCTTTGCGCTGCATCCGCTGCATGTGGGATCGGTGGCCTGGGTTGCGGAGCGCAAGGACGTTCTCAGCACGTTCTTCTGGTTTCTCGCGCTGTATGCTTATGTGCGTTACACGGAGCGGCCGAGCCTCGGCCGGTATTTGGCGGTGGCCGTCCCGTACTGCCTTGGACTGCTGTCCAAGCCAATGCTGGTGACGTTTCCCTTTACGCTGTGGCTGCTCGATCTATGGCCGCTGCGGCGGCCTCAATGGCCCAGAACGATCGGAGAAAAGCTTCCGCTGATCGCGCTTTCGGCAGGGGCTTCCGTGGTGACTTACCTGGTTCAAGGGTCGGCTGGATTCGTGGCGTTAATTCCACTGGTGACGCGGATCGAAAATGTTTTCGTCTCGTACCTCACTTATATCGGACAAATGTTTTGGCCGACGCGGTTAGCGGTTTATCATCCATACCCACCGTCGATCGAGGCATGGCAGGCGGTAGCGTCGTTCGTGGTTCTTCTGGCGATCTCGGCCGGCGTGGTATGGGCGTGGCGGACGCGGCCGTATCTCGCGGTGGGCTGGTTTTGGTATTTGGGGACGCTGGTGCCGGTCATCGGATTGGTGCAGGTGGGCTCACAGGCGCATGCTGACCGCTACATGTACATCCCCATGGTTGGTTTGTCGATCATGCTGGCCTGGGGCGCGGCGGACGTTGCGGCGAAATGGCCGCGGACGAAGCCTGTGCTCGCAGCGGCGGCCGCCGTTTCCTGCGCGGCGTGCCTGGCGCTTGCGTGGCGCGAAGCCGGTTACTGGCGGAACAGCGAGACGCTGTTCGAGCGCGCCCTCGAAGTTACGCAAAATAATTCGGTAGCCGAGAACAATCTGGGCCTGCACCTGATGACGGTGGGGCGCAATCCCGACGCTATCCCTCACTTCGAGGCGGCGCTCGAAATCAATCCGAATTACGCGGACGCGCACAACAACCTGGGGTTTGTTCTTTCGCAGATTCCCGAGCGGATTCCCGATGCAGTCAAACAGTATGAGGCGGCGCTGCATCTTGAGCCAGACAGCGCCGAAGCGCATAACGGTCTGGGTGCGGCGCTCGTGAGGCGCGGGGACTGCGCGGCCGCGATACCGCATTTTGAGGCGGCGCTTCATTTCAAGCCCGATCAGACCGATGCGATCTATAACCTTGGCACTTGCCAGATGTCGGTGAAGAACTACACGGCGGCGGTCCCTTACTTTGAAGCTGCTATCCGCGCGCAGCCGGATTTTGCGGAGGCTCATTTTAGCCTGGCCGGTTGTTTGTCGAGGATTCCCGGGCGCGTACCCGAAGCCGTTAAGGAATACGAAGCCACGCTCGAACTGCGACCGAATGAGGGACTGGCTCGGCTGGCTCATGCCAAGCTAGGGATGTTGTTCGCGGACGAAGGCCGTACGCAAGAAGCGATCCAACATTTGGAAGTGGTGCAGCGCATCCAGCCTGATCCGTCGATCGCGAAAATCCTGGATCGCTTGCGGGAGAAAAAGCCCTGATGAAGAAGCCCGTCAAGACAGCGAACGCGAAAAAGCGTACCGGCAAGAATGAGAATCGTCCGGCGAGCCGCGTTGCGGTTCAACAGCCGGCCGAAGTGGAAACGCCGCGCGGGTCGATGATGTTCTTCTTTTGCTTCTTCCTCTTTTCAGGTTTTTGCAGCCTGGTGTATCAGGTGGTTTGGCTGCGGATGGCGATGGCCGATTTCGGGGTCACCACGGCGCAAGTGTCGATCGTGCTTTCGGTTTTCATGGCGGGTCTTGCGCTGGGGAGCTGGGGAGGCGGCAAACTGGTACAGCGATTCTCGGCGCGATCCGTCAGCTTCTTCATTGGTTTATATGCACTGAGCGAGTTGCTCATCGGAGTGTCCGGCCTGGCGGTGGCACCGCTGCTGCGCGCGGGGCGCGAGTTCCTCAACGTGCAAGCGGGGCACGCTGCCTGGGGATCGTCGGGATATTATCTGGCTTCGGGCGGGTGGATCGCATTGGTCATGCTGCCGTTCTGCTGCTGTATGGGCGCGACGTTTCCGCTGGCCATGGCTGGGATCAAATTGCAACGGTCATCGCCTTGGGCTTTCAGCTATCTTTATTTCGCCAATGTACTGGGAGCGATGGCGGGCGCTCTTGGCTCGGCTTTCGTGTTCATTGAGCTGTTGGGTTTTTCGACGACTCTGCTGGTGGCGGTGGGAGTGAACACGCTGGTGGCGCTCGGCGCGTTCGCTTTCGGAAAAAGCAGTGCAGCGGTTGGCGACGGGGTCACGGTAGCGGAAACAGGCGGCGCGCCCGTGGCCAACGAAGCGATCCTGTTACTTTTGCTCTTCACTTCTGGATTGCTGAGCCTGGGTATGGAAGTGGTTTGGACCCGGCAATTGGTGCCCTTGTTGGGTCCGGTAGTGTATTCATTCGCCATCATTCTGGCGGTGTACTTGTTCTTTACCGCGGTGGGCTCGCAGGTGTACCGCGTCCGAGTTCGCTTGCGGGGCGCTCCCGCTGAGACGGCATGGAGGCCACTGGTGATTTTGGCGGGATGCTTCGCGCTGGTGCCACTGGCTGCCGCCGACCCGCGCATTCATATGGGGCACGGACTGTCGAGCATGATCGTGCGGGTTGGCTGGGGCATCGGCGGGTTTTGTGCCGTGCTGGGTTTTCTGACACCGATGCTTGTCGACCGCTGGTCGGGGGGCGACGCCGGACGCGCCGGGCGCGCCTACGCGGTGAATGCCCTGGGCTGTATCGCGGGCCCGCTGCTGTCGGGATTCTTGCTCCTGCCTGCTGCCGGGGAGCGATGGTCGCTAGTCTTGTTAGCGCTTCCCTTCCTCGCGTTCGGGTTGTGGCCTTCGCCAAGATTGGGGTCAACGGCGTCCACCAAGAACTCGCGAGCGGCTTTTGCGGGATTGGTTATAGCGGCCATGGCGTCGTTCGTTTTGTTGATCGCGCAAACGCGCGACTACGAAACCTTGTATCCCGATGCGCAGGTGCGGCGGGATCATACGGCGACCGTGATTGCGGCGGGCGAGGGCATGAATAAGCGGCTGCTGGTGAACGGCATGGGCATCACCAACCTCACCCCCATCACGAAAATGATGGTGCATCTTCCACTGGCATTCCGCGGGACACAACCTCGCAACGTGCTGGTGCTGTGTTTTGGCATGGGAACTTCCTTCCGCTCGGCGATGTCGTGGGGCGTCCCGGTAACCGTAGTGGAACTGGTGCCGAGCGTTCCTGCGCTGTTCAGCTACTTCCACGCGGACGGCGATGAGTTGCTGCGTTCGCCTCGCGCGACGGTGGTGATCGACGATGCACGCCGCTACCTGGAGCGCGCCGGCGAGGATTTCGACGCGATCGTGATCGATCCTCCGCCACCAGTCGAGGCAGCGGCGTCGAGCCTGCTGTACTCTCCGGAATTTTACGAGCTCGCGCGCCACCACCTGCGCCCTGGCGGCATTCTGCAACAATGGCTGCCGCAGGCCGAGCCCGTGGTGGTTTCAGCCGTCGCCCAGGCTATTGCGAGAAGCTTCCCGTATGTTCGCTCGTACCGCTCCGTCGAAGGCTGGGGCCTGCATTTCCTGGCTAGCGCGACGCCCATTGTAGAGCGAACTGCGGGCGAGCTCGCGACAACCATGCCTCCCAGCGCGACGCGGGATTTGCTGGAGTGGGGGCCGTACAAAAGCGCGCAGGAACAATTCAAGGCAGTGACGGATAAGGAAGTGCCGATAGAAGGTGTCATCGGCCCACGTCCTGGTTCTCTCGAACTTACCGACGACCGGCCAATAAACGAATATTATTTCCTGCGGCGCCGTTAATGGTTGTAGACTAAACACTAATGGCAATGCGCCGCAGCAAGGCGGCTGCAGATAGCAAACCAGTTTCCTCAAGTTCCAGCGGTGTGTCCAAAAATAGCCGCCAGAAAAACGCTGGGGATTCTAGTGCAAATAAGACGTTGGCGTCTCCGATCATTCTCACGCTGTTAGTTCTGGTTTGCCTCACGCCGTTCCTAGGGAAAGCTTTTCATATCGACGATCCCTTATTCGTGTGGGCGGGAAAGCAGATCTCGCAGCATCCGGGGAATCCTTATGGATTCACCGTCACCTGGTACACGGAGC
>Ga0265314_10006253_pt1 | contig 10575 bp, 8 predicted proteins | sample 4126metaG_FD_203106 | JGI IMG/M metagenome (GOLD analysis project Ga0265314, IMG submission 203106) | Rhizosphere microbial communities from Carex aquatilis grown in University of Washington, Seatle, WA, United States - 4-1-26 metaG | ecosystem: Host-associated > Plants > Roots > Rhizosphere >... | reverse complement strand
GCCTTTTCCGCGCCAAGACTGGCTTTTGTTGAAAGAGATATCGTCGCCACAGAACTCGTTGCCGAAACAAAAACACTTGTCGATGTCGCCGACGGCAAAGAAATATTAGCCGCGCCCGCCGCCGCGACGACCATCGCGGCGGCGGGCCTAGGAAATGAGTTTAGAATCGCTGCCCACGGCTTTCCGAGCGCCGCCGGAATCGCGTAAGCTGTCGCCCAAATTCTCGTATTCGTATCTTCCGAAATTGCTCCGATCCCGCCATCGCTTTGCTCCAGACTCGAAAGATAGTCGTAGGGATTGTTTCCGCCGGAAATCCAATTTGTAGGTGACTCTCCCAAAGCAAAAATGGATTGGATCGCCCAACTCGTTGCGTCGCTTGAACCAAATCCCCCGTCAGACCGCTCCTCTGAAACCAAATATGTTCTTGCTTTGCTTATCGCTTGATATACGTTCGGCAAAGAAGACGTCATTTCCAAAGCTTGAATCGCCGCCGCCGTCATATCTACGCCTCCGACCCACGAACCGTCGGAATTTTGTTTCGATACGATATCGGCGACGACTTTTTTGATAATGTTGTCGCTCGAGGAATATCCCGCTTTGACGAGAGGAAAGATCGAAAAAATATCGTCGTTAGTCAAAGATGGGTCCCCAATCTGCGTTCCGTCGAATTCGCTTATGATTTTTTGAATATAGTTCGTGTCCGTTCCCGTGTAAGGATTTATTCCGAGCGATTCAAGAGCCATCGCATGGCGCTCGAAATCGGTCGCGCTAGTAAAATTATCCGGTGCGGATTTTTCGTAATTTGTTATTTTGTCTTTGTAAGAATTCTCGGGGCCGACCGCGAAAGCCATTGCCGCCCAATCTGTGTACATGTTCGAACCGAAAGAGCCGTCTTGCTTTTCATTGGCTTCAAGAAAATTTAATGCAGCGTTTACGTCGATGTTCTTGTGAACTAAACCTCCGCCGCCGCTGTTCGATTGCGTGTTGTCGCTTTCGGTGTCTTGCGCCGTATCGCCCGCGCTTACGTTTGTGTCGGTTGTCGAAGTTGAAACGTCTTCGGATGACGAAGCGGTGAGAGAACTTATATCTAGCGTAACTTTATATCCCAAGTCATTGTCGGAGAAATCGTGCAATTGGAGAGTTATCGTGTCGCCCAAGGAAACGGGCAAAATAGCAAGACCGACACTTGCGAAATCGCCGTTTTTGTAAAGAGCCCAGTATTGGCTTGACGGATCGGCAGAGACGCCGGCAAGGGCGGTAACAAAGAGTCCGAGTTCGGGATATTGATTCGATAATTCGGCGCTTGAAACGGAACTGCTTGCGATGGCGGCCTCCAGAGCGCATATGCCGAGATACGGGCCGGAAGAACTGGCTTCATATGTGTGAATGACAGCGTCAGTGTCGGTCGCTACGCAATTTGCCGGTACGTCAACCGACACTTCAATATTGAAAATCGGCGTGCTTGTTGCGTCATCGGCAAAGACCGGGTGATAGAAAAGAAAAAAAGAAAACGCGATAAAAAATATTTTTTTCATTTTATTTTTCGTATTTCCAGTCGACATCATCGCCTTGCGAAAGTTTATATGCGGATGCTCCGACATTCAAATATTCGCCGTTCACGTAAAGCGTCCAATAATATCCGCCGGAATTTTTCACGCCATTTATTTCTCTGACAAAATATCCGAGGCTCGGATACAAATCCGCTTTGAAAGAAAAATCCGCCGCCCTCGCAAGAATGTTCATTGCGTCGTATATCGTCGAACCGTCGGGAATCTTTAGGGAATAATCTTTTGCGCCAGCAACAAAATTAATTTTTATTTCGTTTGAATTCAAAACCTTCGTCGTTGTGGTTGAAAAAATCGAGGGAGAAGAAAAAGTTGCGGGTATTGGTGAAGCGTTCTCGTAATTTTTTACAAAAAAAACACACACCAAGATGATGGCGAGTGACAAACCGTAAAAGATGATTTTTTTATTCATTTCCTGCTCGGGAATAGCGTTACGTGATGACCGGACTTGTTCCGTTTTCGCGGACATTACCGTTGCGGCACAGTGGAGGAATTGAACCTCACTTCCAATCCGCTTCGAAGCGGATCCGAGAACGACTCGGCAAGTAACTTTAATATCTTAGAGCGGGCAATTTATAATTGCAATGTATGTAAACTACTTAACTAACAAAAAAAGTGGATAACTAAGAAACGAGTTGTCTGTGGCGAAGATTGTGAAGGATTTTGCAAGGTTCGACGATTCTCGGGTCAACGATCGAATAGAAGACATTGAGTCCCGAACGCCTGGTGTGGACCAAACCGCTGTGGCGGAGTAGTGCCAAGTGCTGGGAAAGGTTGGCTTTCGAGAGTTTGGTCACCTTGAGAATGTCTTCGACGCCGAGTTCGCCTCTTTTGAGCAGATTGAGCACTTCCAAACGCTTGGAGTTGGCCAGAATCTTGTAGATATTGGCGTTTTTGTGATAAGCCTCCTGCGGCAACGGCGATTTTAATTTCATAATTGCGATATTTAGGTGCCTTTAGTGTACCAAGTTCCGAAAAAATTTTCAAATCCAAATTGACATGAGCAAAAGCTTGATGCGGGGAGAAAAAAATCGGACTTTTCCACTTTGAATCGATGTCGGCGGTGCTATACTGGTTTCAAAATCAATTAATCACTTAACTAATCCCAATGGCGCCAAAAAAAATCTCGGTAACGGAAGAAATGTCGACAAGAAAAATACAAAAGAGGGACGGCTCGATTGTCCCTTTTGATATCGGTAAAATCGTCGGCGCCATTCTCAAAGCCATGAGTGCTTCGGGCGAAGGATCGGAGGAGGACGCCATGGTCGTGGCGAAAAGAGTCAGTGACGAGATAGTGTCCGCGAGCAAAAAGTACGGGAATTTCATTCCGACGGTCGAAGGCATCCAGGACGTCGTGGAAAAAGAGCTTATCCTAAGTGAGCACGTGAAAACCGCGAAAGCTTATATCCTTTACCGCGAGGAACGTTCGTGGCTACGCGTCCAAACGAAGCAAGTTTCTCCGGAATTGAAAAAACTCGTCGAAGAAAGTAAAAAATATTTCCGAAGTCCTTTGGGAGAGTTCGTCTACTATCGGACTTATTCGCGCTGGATAGAAAAAGAAAGTCGGCGCGAGACATGGATTGAAACAGTTGACCGGTATATTTCTTTCATGAAAGAAAATCTCGGAAACAAACTCGACGAAAACGAATACGCGGAGATTCGGGAAGGAATTCTGCGTCACGAAGCGATGCCCTCGATGAGACTCATGCAATTTTCCGGAGCCGCCGCCAGAAAGACGAACGTCTGCACTTACAATTGTTCTTATGTGGCGCCGGAATGTTTCCAAGACCTCGCGGAAATTATGTACATCTCGATGTGCGGCACGGGCGCCGGCTGGTCGGTCGAGAGTCAAAACGTCCAAAAATTTCCTCAAATAAAACTTCAATCCGGAAAAAAATTATCCACGCACGTCATTCCGGACAGCAAAGAGGGCTGGGCGGATGCCTTGGCGCTCGGTATGAGCACTTGGGCAGAAGGAGATGACATCGATTTCGATTATTCCCTGCTCCGGCCAGCCGGCACGAGACTCAAAACCATGGGCGGCAAAGCTTCCGGACCGGAACCCCTCAAACAGCTCCTCAATTTCACCAGAGAAAAGATGATTGCCAGACAAGGCAGGCGACTGCGCAACATCGATGTCCACGACATTATCTGCATGATTGGCGACTGCGTAGTTTCCGGCGGAGTGAGAAGGAGCGCCATGATTTCCCTCTCCGACCTCGACGACAACGATATCCGCGACTCCAAGCAAGGCGCCTTTTACACGAACGAGCCGCAGCGAATGCTCGCCAACAATTCCGCCGTTTACACTCAAAAACCTTCGAACGCGGAATTTCTGGAGGAATGGACGGCCTTGATGAAATCCGGATCGGGCGAACGGGGAATATTCAACCGCGGCTCTTTGGCGAAAATGCTTCCCGAGAGGAGAATAAAAGTTTTGAAAGAATACAAGGGCTACTTCGACCCTTCTGGCAAAAACATTATCGGACTCATCGGCACCAATCCTTGCGGAGAAATAATTTTACAATCGAAACAATTTTGCAATCTCTCCGAGGTCGTGGCCCGAGCGGATGACGACGAGAAATCATTGTTGCGAAAAATTCGTCTGGCGACGATTCTCGGCACTTATCAAGCGAGCCTCACCCACTTCCCTTATCTTTCAAAAGAATGGAGAGAGCGGTGCGAAAAAGAAAGGCTTCTCGGCGTTTCTCTTACCGGACAGTGGGATTCGAGAGTGGCTCGCAATCCGGAAGTTTTGAGGAAACTTCGAGACGAGGTTATAAAGATAAATGCCGTCTATGCGAAAAGATTCGGCATCAACGCTTCTACATGCACGACGGCGGTGAAGCCTTCAGGCACGCTTTCTCAAGTCGTCGATTGCGCCTCCGGCATGCACCCTCGCCACGCGCCTTACTATTTGAGAAGAATCAGAATTTCTGCCACTGACGCCCTTTTCAAAATGCTCAAAGACCAGGGCGTGCCGTATTATCCCGAAGTCGGTCAATCAGAAAGCGACGCCACGACTTATGTCCTCGAATTTCCGGTCAAAGCTCCGGAGGGTTCAATTTACAAAGACGATATTTCGGCCATCGACCAGCTCGAGCATTGGAAATTGGTGAAATTGAATTACACCGAACACAATCCTTCCGTGACAGTCTCTATCGGCGATGACGAATGGATAGAAGTCGCGAACTGGGTTTATAAAAACTGGGACATTGTCGGTGGCCTGTCTTTCCTGCCCCGCGACAATCACGTCTACCAACTCGCGCCATATGAAATAATCGACGAGAAAAAATATCTCGAGCTTTCCGAAGCTCTCAAAGACGTGGATTACTCCAAAATAATGACGTACGAAAAGGCTGACGAATTGGACGTAAAAAAAGAACTTGCTTGCGTCGCCGGAGTCTGCGAAATAGCATAAATGCTTATTATTTTCACGGGAAACGGTAAGGGGAAAACAACAGCGGCCCTAGGACAAGCCTTGCGCTCGGTCGGTGACGGAAAGAAAGTCCTGATGGTGGAGTTTATAAAAGGTCCGTGGAAGTCGGGCGAGGACGCGTCGTCGAAAAAATTCAAACCTAACTTCAAAATCGTAAAAAGCGGACTCGGCTTCGTCGGTATCGGAGGAGACAAACTCCCTCTGAAAGATCACGCGAGAGCCGCGGCCAATGGTCTTGAATACGCGAGAAAAGAAATCAGAAAGAAAAAATGGAACATTGTCATTCTCGACGAAGTCTGGAATGCCGTCCACCTGAAACTTCTCACAAAAAGACAAATCTCGGATTTTATAAAAGAGTCTCTACCTCATCTCGAACATTTGATTATGACGGGACGCGATTGTCCGAAAGAATTCGTCAAAATCGCCGACCTTGTGACGGAAATGATAGAAATCAAACATCCGTTCAAGAAAAATATCAAAGGAAAGAGGGGTCTGGAATACTAAACTATTTTATTTTTCGGGGTTTTGCCGTCGAAGAAATCTACAATGTTTTGGACGGCGATGACGGCCATATCGTTTCTGGCTTCGATGCTCGCCGAAGCGATGTGCGGAGTTAAAACGACGTTTGGAAGTTTGGAAAGTCCTGCCGAAAGCTTCGGTTCGAATTCAAAGACATCAAGTCCGGCGCCGGCTATCGTTTTGTTTCGCAAAGCAACAACGAGAGCTTTTTCGTCGACAACGGGACCGCGGGAAGTGTTTATGAGGAAAGCCGTTCGCTTCATAGTTTTGAGGCGATCTTCGTTTATTAAATGACGAGTTGAATCAAGGAGCGGGGTGTGGAGACTAACGACATCTGCTTTCGGCAAAAGTTCTTCGACCGAAGCGTAAAACACGGCGCCACACTCTTTCTCAAGTAGTTCGTTTCTCGCGACGTCGGTGTAAATGATGTTGAGACCGAGGCCTTTTGCGTAATGAGCCACGCGACCGCCGATGCGACCGACGCCGACGATTCCTAAAGTTTTTCCTAAAATATCCGTGCCGATAAAGCCCATGGGATTCCATCCTTTGTATTTATTTTTTCTCATGAATTCGTCGCCTTTGACGATTTGCGCTGCCAAAGCGAGCATCAAGGCTATGGCGTGTTCCGCCACAGCCTCCGACGCGATTTCCGAAGGGGCGTTCGTGACGGTTATTGATCTCTTTTTCGCTTCAACCGTGTCGATATTGTCGAAACCGGTGGCGTAGTTTGCGAATATTTTTACCGTGGATGCCGCGGAAAAAACGGAAGCGTCAATATTATCCGTGATAAGAGAAAGAACGCCGTCATAATTCCCTTTTTTCAAAATCTTAATGAGTTCTTTGTGCGGTAAAATCTCGTCTTTCGGATAGATATCGACTTCAAAACCTTTTTGCTTGAGCATATCAATACCGATCTGCGGAATCCTACGGGTTATAAAAATTTTTTTATTCATATTTTTAAGCGTTAACAGTCGACGGCACGGATTTGATTTCTTTATTAATCATATGGCCGTCGGAATCTAAATCGTAAATATAAACCGCGCCGAAAGGCATCTCTACGTCTTTGATTCCTTCGTCGGATATTTTTTCGACGTATTTCATCAAAGCCCGCAAAGAATTGCCGTGAGCGACAACGAGAACATTTTTTCCGTCCTTGAGAAGCGGCAGAATTTTTTCCATAAAAAAAGGTATAACGCGTTCGTAAACCATTTTCAAGGTCTCACCGTTCGGTATCGGATAATCCCAGTCGCGGCGAAGCCTGTCCCAGTTTTCTTGCCCGAGAGTTTTTTCCATTTCCCATTTATTTTTCGCCGTGTAGTCTCCATAGTCGCGTTCATCGAGAGCAGCAACATGTTCGGTGGGAACTTTATAATCCCCGACTTCTTCGAGCATCGATGACAAGGTCTCTATCGACCTGACCTCCATCGAAGCGAAAGCGTAATCGATGTGGATGTTTCTGATGCACTCGCCCATTTCGCTCGATTTTTGAAATCCATAATCGGTCAAATGCCGGTCGCGCATGCCCGTCCAGAACCCAAGCTTGTTCCATTCGGATTCGTGATGCCGAGCGATGATAAGCTCACCCATTTTTGTTTCGGCCATATATATAGATTACCACACGTCAACGCCGACCGCTTCGCTTATGTTTTTGAATCCATCGCGCGTAAGAAGCTCGACGAGCCCGCGATTGATTTCGCTCACGACTTGAGGTCCCTCGTATATCATTCCCGTAATCATCTGAACTAAAGAGGCGCCAAGCCTAATTTTCCTGTAAGCGTCGGCCGCCGAGAAAACTCCTCCCGTGCCGATGAGAATAAAACGCTTACCTGCCCTTTTATATATATACGAAAGAAGCTTGTCGGCTGATTCCTGAACCGGCTTGCCGGAAACACCGCCAACCGACGGCACGTTTTCGTCGATAATTTTTCTGTTGTCTTTTTTCTTCGTCAAATTCGTCGTGATGATGCCGTCGACTCGATGTTTCTTCATGACCACGAGAAGTTCGTCCGCTTCTTTGGGAGAAATGTCCGGAGATAACTTAACGAATACCGGTTTTTTCGTCGGGATTTCGTCGATAATATCCAGAAGGTAGTCGAGGCGATAGGGAACGGAAAACGGCTGGCCGCCTTCGGCATTGGGGCAACTTATATTGAGAGTAAAATAATCGCCAATGTCGGCGAATGATTTGAAGGCTTTGGCATAATCGGCGATGGCGGTATGAATGGAAAGATTGTCCTTGCAGTTTGTCATTGCGATATTCGTGCCGAAAACACCCGACGGATTTTCGTTTCTGAGTTTTCGGGAAATCGTCTCGCAGCCGTCATTCATGAGGCCGTAATTGACGACAATTCCCTTTGACTCCGGAAGTCGCCAGAGACGCGGTTTGGCATTGCCTTCGCATGGATAGCCGGTAATCGAACCGACTTCCTCAAATCCGAAACCGACGCTTTGAATAATTTCTAGGAGCTCTGCATTTTTGTCGAAACCTGCGGAAAGACCGATGGGGTTTTCGAAATTTATTCCGAGAATTTTCTGCTTTAGTTTTTCGTTCGAGTATCCGAAAAGAAATCTGGTTCCGGCGCGGGAGATCGCGTATCTTCCAAGACTTGCCCCGAACGAGAGCATTTTGTCGTGAACGGTTTCCGGATCGCGCTTAAAAAATATCGGTTTTATGATTGAACTATATATTCCGCGAGATATTGAATTGCGAAATTTTACGACATCGTCCTTTAGGGTCAACATAATAATTATAATCGCATGATTTCGAAATTACGCAATTATAATTATCGTCAACCGCAGTAAAAGCCTTATTTATAGCCTCCTTAAGAAAGAGCGTCGAAATGTATTTTGCCCTTCAAATGTTTCTCCGCTTCGAGAATTATTTTCTCCATCATGGCGACCGCTTCGACGGGATATTTCCCCGATGCCGTTTCTTCGGAAAGCATCACCGCGTCTGAGCCTTCCAAAATGGCGTTGGCCACGTCGGTGACTTCGGCGCGCGTCGGAAGAGGATTTTCGGTCATGGACAAAAGCATCTGCGTGGCGGTAATAACCGGTTTTCCCGCCGCTTTAGCCTTTTTTATTATTCGGTCTTGGATGAAAGGTATCTGCTCCAGAGGCACTTCGTTGCCCAAGTCACCTCTCGCGACCATCACCGCATCAGCGGCGGCGATAATTTCGTCTATGGAATCAACCGCGCGCTTTCTTTCGATTTTCGCGATGATTTTTTGCTTACCGCCGAAAGATTTTATTATTTCTCGGCAAAGTAATATGTCTTTTCCCGAACCGACGAAAGAAACCGCTATGTATTCGATGTCCTGCTCGACGCCAAACTTGATATACTCCCTGTCTTTTTCCGTGAGCGCCGAGACGGCTTCCCTGTCATACGTGTGAGAATTTTTCCCCTGAACGCGCGGACCTGGCAAATCTTCGATTATCGGAACATGTCTCCCGGCTCTTTTGGCTACCCTGCGAATCATTTCTATTTGGAGTTTCTTTTCCTTTAGGTCACCCCAAGAAAAATTAAGTCGCGCCACATCCATCTGGTGTTCGAGCATTGAAAAAAACACGTCGGTATTGACCGATGCCGGACCGATGGTGGCAATGATTTGGGCTTTGGAATTCATAATGCTCCCACAATTTTAGCATTTTTTCCCCAAGACATATAACGTTATTACCAAATATAAAATTTCTTTTATCTATTTTCCGAAAACTTTTAGAAGTGCCGCCCTCGTGGCAGGTCCGACGATGCCGTAGCCCGTGAGGCCCAAAAAATATGTTCCAGTGCGTTTTTCATAAAATTTTAGGACTATTGATTCCGTCACCAAATAATTTTGAACGACACAAAAATTATCAGGATTAGGAGAATTGAAGTGATGATTCCGTCGAGCAGTGTGCCGTATGAGCTTTGCAAAGCCAAGACTATTGTCTGGCCGAGAGACTGACTTATCGCGCCGTTTCCTGTAGGCGTTTGATACGACGAGACCGAGAGCGGCAAAACGAGATTGACTCCGGTGTTCGGGAGAATCGGATTATTCGCTAAATCCGAGTTGATTTTCGCCATGGTGAGCGGTCCGAAAACGCCCACCGGAGAAATGCCTACGGTTTTTTGATAGGAAGAAACCGCCGAACTCGTCAGCGCGCCAAAGTATCCGTTTACGATTCCGGACGGAAGAGAAAGTAGTCCTCTCTGCTCAAGAAAACTCTGAAGTTCGACGACCTGCTGACCAGTCGAACCGATGCTAAGCGACCGAGAAAAAATAATGGATGGAGAAGAAGTTGGGGTTGGAGTTGGGGTTGGGGTTGGGGTTGGAGACCCGATTGATACGGGAGCCGAAGTACCGGAAGTAATAAGGTCGGTAAATATCACGAGACGGTCGGGATAATTACCATTGATTTCGTTCCACGTGCCTTCGCAAGTGATTAGGTTTAAATGAGCGATGCCGTCATTCGAAGTGAAAACCGTAGTGGCGTCGGCATCGCGAGCAAACGACTTAATTGACCGGACAATGAACTCAATCGTATTGTCTTCGTCATTTATTATGTATATCTTGTCGCCGATTTTGAGCTTGTCCAGATTGTAAAAAACGAACGGCACACCGTTTTCGATACCATAGTGTCCTCCGATGACGGCACTGCCTTTTTTCCCCGGTTGTGGACCAAGGGCAAACCACGCCACGTCCACCGTGCCTGCAGGCACATCCATCCTGCCGTCTGACGTGATAAGAGCGTCTTCTATCGACGCGTTGACCCCGAGTGTCGGAATCTGGAGCGTGATTGGGAGTCCCGATGGTATACCTCCAGGGTCTGGGAGACTGGCGTACGCCAAGTCGTTGCCGGATGCCGAGCCGGTCGAAGGAAACTTGGTCGCCGACGACGGAAATTTCCAACCAAAGGACGAGTCGGCGACTATTGAGACGGTGTTATTTCGGCCGGGGAGAAACTTCGGCAGAAAATAATATCCGGTGACAAGAAGAGCGACGAAAAAAACCGAACTTGATATTATTATGGTTTTTTTTGTCATTTTTTTCGGTTTTTTTCGAAGAATTGGGG
>Ga0265314_10006246_pt1 | contig 10581 bp, 7 predicted proteins | sample 4126metaG_FD_203106 | JGI IMG/M metagenome (GOLD analysis project Ga0265314, IMG submission 203106) | Rhizosphere microbial communities from Carex aquatilis grown in University of Washington, Seatle, WA, United States - 4-1-26 metaG | ecosystem: Host-associated > Plants > Roots > Rhizosphere >... | reverse complement strand
CGCCATTGCGATCGTTGACTTCTATTCGTCCGACCCTGCCGTCGGCGTCGGGATAGAGTTTGATCGCGACATTGTTCGGATTATTGGCGGCAGCCCCCTCCGGCACCTCGACAAGGCCGGTGGTGCCGCGAATGCCCAGCGTCGCGGTCGGCGTCGATATCTTCATGTCGCCGGTGTGGGCGACCTCGGCCGCGACAAAGGCCACCGTGCCCTTGGCGATATCGAACAGCGCGGCGTTCTGCTTGCCGCCGTCCTGATAGATATAATTGTCGATCGTGATCGTCGCGTTGGCGGTGAGATTGAACGTGGTGGAATCATTGAAGGTGACGCCGAGCGTCGAATTCGCCGAGGTCTGCAGCACGTCGTTCAGGAAGATGTCGTCCTGCGCCTTGAGCGGCGTCGCGGTATTGTTACGGGTGACGGTCGCGGTGCCGGTCAAGGTCGCGACATTTCCGATCGGCTCGTCGTCGGCCGGTTGCGCGTCGGTGGGCGCTGCTGCCGCAGGGGGCGCTTGCGCCGGCTGCGCCTGCGCTACTCGCGTCAATTCGGCAGTTGCATTGTCGGCGACCGGAGTCTGTCCGGTTTCGACCAAAACGTCGGCGCGGGCCGCGCCACCCAGCATGAGAAACGTGAGCCAGATGACCAGCGAAAGCCGATGCTTCGTCACGTTCCCACCATGGATTGCCGGAGATATAAATGCGTTCCGGCAATTGGGACTTCGCCGGCTGAACACCGCATGAATGCAGACGGCGTTGCGATTGTATAGAGGCAAAACGATCAGGCGCCGCGCCCGTGTTCATTGGGTGCGACGCCCGATCTTCAAAATTAAGACGCTTTTATTAGCTGATGCGCTTCCAGGTCTGGCCGCCGCAGAACATGCCGCCGAATGCGCAACCCTGCACCTTCAGGGCACTCGTCCCCTTCATCGCGATCGTCGAGTCGTAATTGCTGCCCGAGTCCGGATCGTGAATCTGGCCGGTCCATTTCGAACCCTGCGGCTTCATGCTGATCAGGATCTTCTCGCCGGTCTTCACGGCATAGCCGCAGAGATTGGCGCCGCACGACTCGATGCGAACGTTGCCCTTGTTTTCTTCGGTGGCCCAGACGCCAAGCGGGCTGTTCGGGTCCGATGCGGGTACTGCCGCGACTGGAGCCGGCGGCGCGACAGGCGCTGCGGCGACGGGGGCGGGGACCGCGGCGGCGGCGACCGGCGCCGCTGTGTTGACAACAGGCGCCGGGGTCACTGTGGCAGCCGTCGCCGGAGCTACCGGAGTTGCGACCGGCGCCCCCAGCTGCGGCGCGGCGACCTGTGCGGCCGGCGCCGGCGCGGCGGTGATGTTCTGCGCCGGCGCGGGCGAATTGTCGGCGTAATCGTCGTCGTCATCGGCATGCTTGGACTTGAAGCCGAAATTGGAGCCGGACAGGCCGGGCGCTGAGATCTGCAAGCATGACAGTGAATTGCAGTTCCGGGGCACCGCGACGTGAATGTGGTGCCCTTCGATGTCGAACGAGATTGAATTGCCGGCGTGCGCGGCGGTGCTGGCCATCAGCAGCGCCGCGAGAATGTAGAGCTTCTTCATGTGAGCCTCCTGGGCAGCGTGTGAATTCGTTTGTGAACTTAGGCCCAAGGGAAATTCCATTCCGTGATGCGCGTCACACGACATCGCGCGGCGCCTCGCCGGCTGTCCGGCCGATAGCGGGGTGACTCTGGTCACATCGGGAATCGCTGCCCGCGACTAGTCTCAGCGGCGCGGAGAGATTTCAGATGAAGCGATTTTGCACCCTTGCCATCCTGATGCTGCTTGGTTCGCCGGCTCACGCGGGTGAGTCATTTTCGTTCGTGATCGGCGGACACCAAATCCATATCGAAGCATCGCGGCATTGTAATTCGACTTCCTGTGTTTCTGTTTCGATCCCGGGAATTTACGAAAAGCGCGCCCGCTTCTATCGCGATGATGACGACGCGCCCAATGCGCCGCCGCCCGCGCCGGTCGCAGCTTCGGTTGCCCCGCCGGCAGGTACGCCGCAGGCCCCTCCGGTCGCCTGCGCGCCCGCAGCCGTGCCGGTGCGTCCGGTCGCAGCACAAATCGTCACGGCGTCACAATCGCAAATCCAGCCGGCTCCGGTTCAACCGGCAACGATCGCGGTCCCGACGCCGCAGCAGCCGGCACCACCGGCCATCGCACCACCGCCGCCACCGCCGATCGCGCGGCCGGCGGAAGCCGGATTGCCGCCGCCGCCTGCCGCCGCGCCGCCGCGCATCTCAAAAGTCGTGCACCGGGTGGAGATCGAGCCCGATAGCCCGCTCGGTGACTGGCAGACCGAAGGACACAAGGGATTGGTGCGGATCGAGCCCTGCGGCCAGGCGCTGTGCGGCTATGTGCTCGATCCCTCGAGCAAAACCAAGGGCGAGACGGTGCTGATCGACATGAAGTCGAAGGCCGCGGCCGAATGGTCCGGCAATATCTACAGCCGCGACAGCGGCAACACCTATTACGCGACCATGACGCTGAAGGGACCGGATTCGCTGCAGGTCGAAGCCTGCGCGCTCGGCCGCTTCTTCTGCTCCGGCAACGCCTGGAGCCGGATCGCGAAACCCGATCGGCTGATCAGCTACCGGCAGATATCGACCGAGCCGCGATCGTAGAACTCCAACAGCTTCCGCCGGATTGTTGATGTGCAAGAGTTTCAAGATCGGCGGCATCACCGGATCGGACTGTTCAAATGTCTGGCCGGAAATTGAGCCGCTCTCGCGAAAACGCCCGGCGGCTGGAATGATCCATGCCGCCGGGCACCGAAATCGGTAACCGCTAAAACACTCCGAGCACGATCGCGCCGACAAACGCGAATGCAATGTACGCGGCAACAACGCTCAGCTTGCTGACGAAAGTCACAGGAAACCTCCCTGGTTCACGTCGCAGGTCGTTGTAACGCACAAGGCTAGCAAGCCGTTCCGAGCTGAAAAAGTCAGCGTTGCTGCTCTATCGCGTGCGCCGGTTCCCGCGCGGAACCGGCGACGTGGTTAAAGACTCGTGAAATCAACGCGTTGAAGAGTCCTTAAATAAATTGGTTGATGGTCGCGCGCATGACGCGCGGAGTTCGTTTGTATCTCGTCGGCTCCTTCGTCCTTGTCTCGTTAGCAGGTTGCGGCCGCGGGCTTTTTCAGGTCCAGGAGCGCGAACCGTGGCGGGCTGAGGCCGAAATCGCATGCCTGAAATCCGGCGCGGTCAAGGAGAATGCGGATCTGGTCCGGATCGATCCGATTTCGGGTCCTGGGGTTTGCGGTGCCGAGTTTCCGCTAAAGGTGGCCGCGCTCGGCGAGAGCAACAGCAGTTTTGGGTTTGCGGACGACGATCTTCGTCCGCCCGGCACGATCGGCAACCAGCCGCGCTGGCCGATCTCGCAGCCGCCTCCGCCGCAGCTTTCGTCCTATCCCGCGCGCCAGCCGGCCTATGCCGCGCCATCGAGCGGCCCGATCTCGCTGACCGCGCCGAACATTGCGCCGCAGGAAGACGAAATCGATTTGCCTTCCGAAGGTGAGCCGCCCTTGCAGCAACCCGGGGCTCGTCCCTATCCGGATGCACAGGCCTATCCGCCGCGCGACCGCTACGCCGCGCCGTATTCGCCGCGTCCTTATGCGACACCGGCCGATAATCTGCCGAGATTAGGCCCCGGACCCGCGCAGGGAAATCCCGTCAACGCATTCGGTCCGGTCGTAGTCAAGCCCACCGCGACGCTCGCCTGTCCGATTGTCTCGGTGCTCGATCACTGGCTGGCGGATTCCGTGCAGCCCGCCGCGATGCGCTGGTTCGGCGCCCGCGTGGTCGAGATCAAGCAGATCTCCGCCTATTCCTGCCGCGGCATGAACGGCAATGCCAATGCGCATATTTCCGAACACGCCTTCGGCAACGCGCTGGACATCGCAGCGTTTACGCTCGCCGATGGCCGGCGCATTTCAGTGGAGACCGGCTGGAAGGGCGTGCCGGAAGAGCAGGGGTTTTTGCACGACGTGCAGGCCTCGGCCTGCCGCGAATTCACCACCGTGCTGGCGCCAGGTTCCAACGTCTATCACTACAACCATATCCATGTGGACCTGATGCGCCGCGCCAGCCGGCCGATCATCTGCCAGCCCGCCGTTGTCTCGGGCGAGGAAGTCGCCGCGCGTGCCGCGGGACGCAATCCCTACGCTTCTTCTCGCGAACCGTTCGTGACGGGATCGCTCGGCAAGCCGTTGGCGAAGCACGCCAAGGCCAGGGAAGAAGACGACGACGATTGAGCGGGAAGGCTGAGTAGCGATCGGCAAGAAAGCCGAGGCCGCTCTTCTATTCGCTACTCGCCATGCTTTGGACGATACGCCGAAAGGAACATCCGCGTCGCGCTTTCGATCACTTGCTTGATTTTCTCTTCCGACGGCGCGGGCGCCGCTTGAAAAATGAATGGCAAAAACAGCGAGGCCTGGCACATCAGCATGAATTGGGATGCCGCGAGCGTGCAGTCGTCGATCGCTATTTCGCCGGCCTCGACATGCACCCTGAGATAGGCGGCGAGGCGGTCGATGGTCTTTTCCAGCACATGTTCATAATAGCGGCGGCCGACCTCGGGCATCCGTTCGGCAATCGCCATCACCGTACGGATCGCCGACCCACCACGGGGCCGGCACAGCAACTGCATGTAGGCCTGACCGAACTCCAGAAGCGTGGTCGGAACGTCGCGCCCGGGTTCGAAATTGAAGGCGATCCTGCCCTGTTCGATGCTTTCCTCTTCGACGATTGCTTCGAACAGCCGGTTCTTGTCGGCGAAGTAGACATACAGCGTCCCCTTGGAGACGCCGGCGGCGCGGGCGATTTCGCCCATGCTGGCGCCGTCGAAGCCGAGGTCCATGAAGACCTTTCTGGCGCCGTCGAGGATCTGGCGGCGCTTGGAACTGTCCTCGTCCCCGGCCAGCCTTAGTGTAGACGAATGAGCTGCAACCATTGGTTCAGGTTCTCTGCGAATATTGCGGCGCAAGCAACGCCATGGAAGCAAAAGGCGTCCTATGGTCGCCGCGGTTGCGGATATACCTTGACCGAACCGTTCGGTCAATGCTAATTGTTCAATATGCGAGGCGAGGGGCGGGTTTTGGCTCGCGCCTCGATCGCGTCAATGTGAGTGGAAGGAGGCCGCTAATGGCTGCAGCGAGAGACCAGGCCGCACGGATTGTTCGTGTCGAGCCGGACACGGCAGGGGACGAACCGTCGCACGACGCTGCGGCGATTCTCGCCGAGCAGCTGCGTGGCCATCTCGCCGACGAAACGGTCAGCCGCCGTCCGGCGGAAGCGCAAGACACCGTCGCCAAAACCATCACTGACAAGACTGTCGACAGGACCGTCACCGAGAAGCCGGCTGCCGCGCCCACGATGTCAGCCAATCCCGCCGCGCCGAAACCCGGCAAGCGCAAACTAGTGTTGCCGGGAATTCTCGGATTGGTGGCGCTCGCTGCCGCGGCCTATGGCGTGCATTATTTGCTGGTTGGACGTTTCTATATTTCCACCGACGACGCCTATGTCCGCGCCAACAACACCACGCTCGGCGCCCGGGTGTCGGGTCACCTTTCGGCGATCCTGGTTGGCGACAATTCGCGGGTGCGCGCCGGCGAGGTCGTCTTCAAGATCGACGATGGCGACTACCGTATCGCGGTGGATGCCGCGACCACCAAGATCGCGACCCAGCAGGCCACCATCGATCGTATCGGCCGTCAGATTGCCGCGCTGGAAAGCGCGGTCGATCAAGCCAAGGCGCAGGTGGTGTCCGCCGAAGCCGGCCTCAAACGCGCCGGGCTCGATTTCGATCGGCAGCAGAGCCTGAGCGACAAGGGATTTGCTTCCCGCGCCACTTTCGAAGTGTCGGAAGCCACGCGCGACCAGGGCGTCGCGGCGCTGAAGTCAGCGCAGGCGGCCTTTGACGCGGCGCGCGACAATGTCGACGTTGCCAAGGCGCAGCAGGTCGAAGCCCGCGCCCAGTTCGCCGAATTCCAGACCACGCTGGCAAAAGCCCAGCGCGACCTCGACTTTACCTCGGTGCGCGCGCCGGTCGACGGCACCTTCTCCAACCGCCTGGTCTCGACCGGCGATTACATCGTGGTCGGACAGCGGCTCGGCAATGTGGTGCCGCTCGACGATGTCTTCATCGATGCCAACTTCAAGGAAACCCAGCTCAAGCGGATTCGCCCGGGCCAGCCGGTGACCATCTCGGTCGACGCCTATGGCCACCGCAAGTTCGCAGGCATCGTCGACAGCATTTCGCCGGCGGCGGGTTCGGTGTTCACGCTGCTGCCGCCGGACAATGCCACCGGCAACTTCACCAAGATCGTGCAGCGGCTGCCGGTCCGGGTTCGCGTGCCCGGCGACGTGGCGCGGCAGAACCTGCTGCGCGCCGGCATGTCGGTGTATGCCACCGTCGACACCCGCGAGGGCGCCAGGGACGCCGACAGCGATACCGATCTCGACGCGCCGGCGGCGACCCATCCGCAGTAAGTCCTGCGCATCCGGCGTCGCGCGTGATTGGCGCGCCGCCCTGACACGATCACATCAGGCTGCCGATCATGGCTGACGCCACCACCGCTTCGCCTTCGATGATGAACGCTATGGCCGCGCCGTCGGAGCGCATCGCGCCGCGGCGGCTGTTTGCGTTTCTCATCATGGTGTTCGGGATGTTCATGTCGATCCTGGACATCCAGATCGTTTCGGCGTCGCTGACCGATATTCAGGCCGGCCTGTCCGCCAGTTCCACCGAAGTGTCGTGGGTGCAGACCGCGTACCTGATCGCCGAAGTGATCGCCATACCGCTGTCGGGTTTCCTGTCGCGCGCGCTCGGCACCCGGCTGTTGTTCGTGATTTCGGCCGCGGGCTTTACGGTCTCGAGCTTCCTGTGCGGATTTGCCTCCTCGATCGAGCAGATGATCCTGTGGCGCGCGATCCAGGGGTTTTTGGGCGCGGGCATGATCCCGACGGTGTTCGCATCCGCCTACACGGTGTTTCCGCGCAGCAAATTCCACATCGTCGGCCCGATCATCGGCCTGGTAGCGACGCTGGCCCCGACCATTGGGCCGACCGTCGGCGGCTACATCACCGATGCGCTGTCGTGGCACTGGCTGTTCTTCATCAACGTCATTCCCGGCGTCGGCATCATCATCGGGGTGTGGACGCTGGTCGATTTCGATCAGCCGGATTTCGAACTGCTCGACCATTTCGACTGGTTCGGCCTGATCGCGATGGCGGGCTTTCTCGGCGCGCTGGAATATGTGCTCGAGGAAGGCCCGCAATATGAATGGCTGCAGGACACCTCGGTCGCGATCTGCGCCGGCGTCTGCGCCGTCTCCGCGGTCGCCTTCTTCTATCGCGTGCTGACCGCGCGCGAGCCGATCGTCGACATCAGGGCTTTTGCCAACCGCAATTTCGGCGTCGGCTGCCTGATCTCGTTCTGCGTCGGCATCGGCCTGTACGGCCTGACCTACATTTACCCGCGCTATCTGGCGGAAGTGCGTGGCTACAGCGCGCTGATGATCGGCGAGACCATGTTCGTCTCCGGCGCCACCATGTTCCTGATGGCGCCGATCGTAGGCCGCCTGATGCTCAAGATCGACATGCGCTACATCATCGCGTTCGGCCTCGTCGTGTTCGCGCTCGGCTCCTACCAGATGACGTGGATGACCCGCGATTATGATTTCTACGAGCTGATGGTGCCGCAGATCCTGCGCGGCATCGGCATGATGTGCGCGATGGTGCCGACCAACAATATCGCGCTCGGTACGCTGCTGCCGGACCGGGTCAAGAACGCCTCGGGCCTGTTCAACCTGACACGCAACCTCGGCGGTGCGGTCGGGCTGGCGCTCATCAACGAGATCCTGAACGACCGCACCGACCTGCATATCTCGCGATTGCAGGACCGGGTGAACTGGGGCAACGCCACCGCGACCGAAACCCTCAACATGCTGACCCAGCGCATGCAGGGCCTCGGCGACGCCTCGATGATGGCGCTCAAGCAATTGTCGCAGATCGTTCACCGCCAGGCGGTGGTGATGGGATATAGCGACGCCTTCTTCATGCTGACGCTGTTCTATGTCAGCCTCAGCCTGCTGGTGATGCTGCTTAAAAAGCCCGCAGGCCCCAGCGCGGCGCCGGCGCATTAGCACCGCGTGTAGCCCCGACTTGTGACGCAAAGCCCCGGGTGCGTTGCAAAAATGATTCAGCCGCGCGCCTCGTTGGCGGCGTGCCCCCAGCCGAACGTTGCAAATCGGGCCTGATGCATTTATAAGCGCCCGCATTGTCACTCGAACCGGGGAGGATTTGCATGATTACGATCACTTCGCAGACTGCGCCCTCACGTTCGCAGTTGATGTCGGACGCCGGCATAGCCCGCTAAGGGCCTTTTCTGTCCGCATCGATCGGGCCTTTCGCCCAATCTCAAGCTTCCAAAATCTCTCAGGCTTTCTAGCAAGTTAGCTTCATTTTCAACGACGCGCGTGGCGGGCTTTTGCCTCTCACTGCAAGCGTCAACCAACGGAGCCGGTCTGCGCATAGCGCGTAGCCGGATGACGCCATGACCGCTCAAATCGATAAACGTCCGGCCGCCATCCGCGTGGTGCTGCCGTTCGCGTTCCGCCACTGGCTCAAGCAGCCGCTGCTCGCTTCGGCGACCGCCGGCGGCTTCGTCGGCGCGACCATTGCCGACCTGTTCATGCCGGTTTTCTCCGGCCGGCTGGTCGACGCGATGACATTGGGTGCGGCCGACCCCGCCGCGCGCCATGCCGCGTTGATGGCCTTCGTTGCGATCGTCGCGCTCGGGCTCGCCTCGATGATCGTGCGCCTGCTTGGATTCCGCACCATCGTGCCGTTCACACTGCGGATGATGTCCGACGTGGCGCGCGACGCGTTCGTGCGGGTGCAGCGCTTCTCGACCGACTGGCACGGCAACAGCTTTGCCGGCTCGACGGTGCGCAAGATCACCCGCGGCATGTGGGCGCTCGACTTGTTGAACGACACCATCGTCATGGCGTTGCTGCCCTCGCTATTGGTGCTGCTGGGCTCGATGATCCTGCTCGGGTTGCACTGGTCGTCGCTCGGCCTGGTCGTCGCTGTGGGCGCGGTGATCTATCTGCCGATGATCGTGTGGTTCTCGACGCGTTACATCGCGCCGGCGGCGCGCGTGTCCAATGCCTGGGACACCAAGGTCGGCGGCACGCTGGCCGATGCCTTGACCTGCAACGCGGTGGTCAAGTCGTTCGGCGCGGAAGCGCGCGAGGACGCGCGGCTGGCGCGCGTCGTCAGCCGCTGGCGGGTGCGCGTGCAACGGACCTGGCTGCGTTACAACAACACGGCGCTGGCGCAATTGTCGTTGCTGCTGTGCCTGCGCGCCGCGGTGATCGGCGGCGCGGTGCTGCTGTGGATCGCCGGGCGCGCCTCGCCCGGTGACGTCACCTATGTCTTGACCAGCTACTACATCATCCACGCTTACTTGCGCGATGTCGGCATGCACATCAACAATCTGCAGCGCTCGGTCAACGACATGGAGGAACTGGTCGCGATCCACGACGAGGCGATCGGCATCGTCGACGTCGCCGGCGCGCGGCCGATCGACATCCAGGGCGGCCGCATCGTGTTCGACGACGTCACGTTCCATTATGGCGGCCATCGCGTGCCGCTGTATGACGGCCTGTCGGTGGACATCCGTGCCGGCGAGCGGGTCGGCCTGGTCGGCCGCTCCGGCTCTGGCAAGACCACGTTCGTCAAGCTGGTGCAGCGGCTGTACGATGTCAGCGGCGGCAGCATCCTGATCGACGGCCAGGATATCGCCAGGGCCACGCAGCAGTCGCTGCGCAGCCAGATCGCGATCGTGCAGCAGGAGCCGATCCTGTTTCATCGCTCGCTGGCCGAGAATATCGCCTATGGCCGGCCCGGCGCCAGCATGGCGGCGATCGAGCAGGCGGCAAGGCTCGCCAACGCGCACGAGTTCATCCAGCGGCTGCCGAAAGGCTACGGCACCATGGTGGGCGAACGCGGCGTCAAGCTGTCGGGCGGCGAGCGGCAGCGCGTGGCGCTGGCGCGCGCGTTCCTGGCCGACGCACCGGTGCTGATCCTGGACGAGGCGACCTCGAGCCTCGACTCAGAGTCGGAAGCGCTGATTCAGCAGGCGATGGAGCGGCTGATGAAGGGGCGCACCTCGATCGTGATAGCGCATCGGCTGTCGACGGTGCGCAGCCTCGATCGCATCCTGGTGTTCGATCGCGGCGAGATCGTCGAGCAGGGCACCCATGCCATGCTGGCCAAACGATCGGGGGGAATTTATCGCGGGCTGTTCGAGCGGCAGGCGACGGAATTCGCTGCGATTTCGGCGGTGGAGTAACGAGCCTTGAATCTCAGCGGTGTCGCTGAGCGACAAAAGGTTCAAACTGAAATCTGAATCGATGCAAAATTTTTCGATCCTGTGACATCTCGGCTTCGTGGCATTTCTTGCTAACCGCTCTGGTGCCGGAATATATTTCCGGCACCGCAAGGGGCGTGTGCGATGCGTTGGTTTCAGAAGACTCAACAGCCTGATATCTGG
>Ga0265314_10006245_pt1 | contig 10581 bp, 8 predicted proteins | sample 4126metaG_FD_203106 | JGI IMG/M metagenome (GOLD analysis project Ga0265314, IMG submission 203106) | Rhizosphere microbial communities from Carex aquatilis grown in University of Washington, Seatle, WA, United States - 4-1-26 metaG | ecosystem: Host-associated > Plants > Roots > Rhizosphere >... | reverse complement strand
GCGCCCACGCCTCTGCTTTTTCGAATCTGGCCCAGCCGGTTTTCGACGCGAGTCTTCACAGCGGCTATTTCCTGAGTTGAACCACTTCGAGCTTGGTGAGCATACGGACCGAGCGGGCTCCAGGTTTGTCCTTGGGCACTACCAGCCGGAAGCGGCCCTGCGCGCCGAACAGCGGCTTGCCATTCGCAGTATCGGCCAGGAGAATTTCATTATCGATAAAAGCCGGATCGACTTCGCCCAGCGAGAACACGACCTGATAACCATCTTGGGCTTCGGCGAGCACATATCCCGCAAGCGCCTTGCCGCGCAGCTCGCCGCCCTGCGGAACACCCGCCATTTTCAAGACGTCATGCAGCCAAACGCCCTCATAAACGGTCTCCATTCCGGCGTTCGTAGTGCGAACCGAAGCGCGCGGCATCTTCGCCAGATCGTCGGCGAATAGCGTCAGCGCCTGCTTGACCGCGCCCGTCACCTGCACCGTTGGCGACGCGTCCTGCGCCGCGAGCAAGCCCGCCGCGAGAAGTCCCCAAACCAAAGAGCGTCGTGTATACATGACCTACTTCACCATAACAGTTTCAACCCGAATTGCATCTGCCGCGAGGGCGTTGATGTTGCCGTAATGAGCCCAGCAGTGGGCGAAAGCGCCGGCGTGAAAGTCACCGGATTCGGTGTGTTGAAATTGGCGCGGTTTAGCAGATTGTAGAACTCCGCGCGGAATTGCAGCGACACTCGCTCGCTGATTCTGGTGTCTTTCATGAGCGATAAGTCCCAGGTAGCCAAACCCGGCCCAATGAGCGTATTCCGTCCAAGATTCCCGTAGAAGCCGCTATTGGCGGGAGGCGCCAGAAACGCCGCCGGATTGAACCATTCATTGGGATTGCCCAGAATCACCGGTCCAGTAAACGCCGGATTCACGAACGGGCGCACCGGATTACGAGTGTCGCCGTTGTTCGAAGGATTGTAACTGAGTAACGGCGAGAACGGAAATCCGCTTTGCAGCGTGACGATCGAATTGACGGTCCAGCCTCCCGCTAATTTATTCGCGAACCCCCGCCCTTTTCCAAACGGCAACGCGTAGGATGCGCTGATCACCGCCGCATTGCGAACGTCAAAGCTAGCCAGTCCCTGGTCCGCGCGCGGGTTGAACGGATTCGAGAGCAGCGCAGGCTGATTGCCCGATGTCGTGGCGTTGAGCGAATCCCCATCGTCAATCGTCTTCGACCAGGTATATACGCCGCGCAGCACGAGTCCGCTGTTGAAGCGGCGATTGAAGTCTACCTGCAAAGCGTTGTACGTGCTTTCAGCTACTGAAGAGTATGTCCAAGTATTGTTGAGGTTGGGATTCGCTCTAACAGCAGTCGGAACGTAGTAGGTGCCGGGCGCTACCGGAGTGCCCGCAATGCCGGCCGGGAAAGCGGAGGAATATGTCGCTGGGCAGGGAGACGCCGGACAGATTACGGGAAACGGCTCGTTCGCATCGACGCCCGTAATCTCGTGATAGCCGTGCGAGCCCACGTAACCGACAGTGAGCGTCGTGTTAGCCGTGATTTCCTGCTGCACGCGGAAAGACCAGGAGGTCAAAGTCGGCATCTGCAGATCCGGCTGCACTCCTCCCGGAACCAGCTTGGAACCAGACGGCACCGACGAAATCGGAAAAGTGGAGACGTTGGTCGAAACGCTGTAAGTCGGATTGAACGGGGCGTTCTGATCCGTGCGATACCCCAACGCATCTTGCAGTTCGTTGTACATGCCGAACCCGGCGCGTACCACGGTCTTCGCTGACCCGAATGGGCTCCAGGCCACACCCATGCGCGGCTGCGGCAGGAACTTGGCATTGTTCACGGCATACACCGAAGACCCGATCGTTGGATTGGTGTTGATCACTCCGTTGGTGTACCCGTAATTCGACGCTCGCCCGCTCACTTCGTTCCAACCGTTGCTAAATTCGTCGCGGAATCCCAGAGTCACTTTGAGGTTGGGACCAAAACGAATCGAGTCCTCGACGTACCACGCTCCCATCCACGAACGCCAGCCCAAGGGAGTCGATTGGGGATCGAAGAGCAGACTGGCAGTTCCTTGCAGGAAGGTCTGCAAGCCCGGGAAAGTCGCTTGGCCGAATTGGCTCAGCGCGATATTTTCGTTGGATCGCAGCCGCTGAAACCACGCTCCGGCGCTTAACTGATGACGTCCTTTGGTGAGCGAAACGCGATCCTCGTAGGTAAATAAATTTCGCGCGATATGCAGGTTGCTTCCGTTGTTGCTGCCGGCGAGAGCGATTACCGCCGCCGGATTCGATGCCGCGCTGCCGCCCACCGACAACGCGCCGATCGGATGCCCCGCGAGGAATCCGGGAAGGCTGGCCGCAGGCGTGCCAGGCGTGGGTTCGCCGGTAAAGAAATAGAACGCGCGTGAGAACCCGGCGCGGGCCGTGTTCAGCAAGGAGGGCGAGAAAATGTGAGTTTCCTCGATGCTCGCCACTTGCTCGCGGAGGCTTTCCACATTGGTGCTGTAGGCATTGGTGCTGAGCGGAGTGAAATCGTTGCTGTCGTCAATGGTATAGATCACGCCCAGAGTATCCTTCGGCGAAAAGATATGGTCCACGCGCGCGGTTCCGAAATTATCGTGAATGATTTGTAGCGGATTGTTGAACGCCTCCGAAATCCCGCCGAAATCGGGAGCGCCCGGACTGGGCGCGGGCCAGGCGTTGATCAACGGCGAAACCTTCACAAACGCGACTCCCGACGCCGGACACGTCGAGGGCGTGGGCGAAATCAAATTGCAGGGCAGGAAGCCGTTTCGCATATTGGTATCGGGCACCAGATCCACCCCGGTTTGATGCAGGTTCTTGCGGAACCCTTCGAAGTTGGCGAAGAAAAACGTTTTGTCCTTCTGCAGCGGACCGCCTACCGAAGCTCCGTACTGATTCTGCGTAAATCCCGGCACCGAATTTCCATCGAAAAAATTGCGGGCGTCAAAGACGTTGTTCCGTATGAATTCATAAGCCGAGCCGTGAAATTGATTGGTGCCCGCTCGCGTCACAATCAATACCTGCGCGCCCGGCCGCTTGCCATATTCAGCTCCGTAGGAATCACGCAGCAAATTGAATTCCTGAACCGCGTCAACACCCAGCAATAACTGGCTGGTGCCCCCGGGTTGCATGTTGTTTTCCGCCGCTCCGGTAAATTCAATCCCGTTGAGCAGGAACAGATTCTGTTGCGGGCGATTGCCCGACACCGCAAAGTTATTTCCCACCGTCGAATTGGAGCCGCCGATACCGCCGAACTTCTCGAACGTGAAATTGACGACGCCGGGATTCAGCGTGAGCAGCAGATCGAAGCTGCGCCCGTTGAGCGGCAAATTCTCCACCTGCTGTTGGCCGACCAAGCCAGAAATATCAACGGTACTCACGCTGACCGGCGGAACGTCCGCATCCACCGTCAGATGCTGACTAACCTCTCCCAGGCTGAGTGCGAAATCGACAGTCGCGTCCTGTCCCACAACCAAATGGACGCCGGTCCGAATGGCTTCCGCGAATCCGCCCTTCGTGACATGAATCTCATAGCTGCCGACCGGCACAGAGACAACTTGATAGTACCCGGCGCTGTCAGTCGTCGTGCTGCGGACAGCCCCCGTATCGACATTCTTCACCGTTACGGTGGCGGCGGAAACCAGAGCATGCGTCGGATCCGTGACCGTCCCCGAAAGCGCTGCACCGACCTGCGCCCAGAGTGCAGATGTTGAAAACAGGCAGAGAGCTAAAGGGAATGCGAGCTTTCTGATGGCAACTAACATTTGTAAAGTATACACGATGGCGTAGCGCAAGAACACCTTGGTACGCGTCGCGTTCACGCGACGTCATATAATAGACGCAACAATAGATGCTCTTACGTAATACAGGATGGATTCTGTTTGGCGTCGCACTTCTGGGTTCGTGCAGCGCGCGGCGAGATCCTCAGCCAGAGGCTAAACTTACCATCGCCGCGGCGGCCAACCTGACAGATGTGTTCAGCGACATTGGACGTGGGTTCAAAACCAAAACCGGCGTGGACGTGGTCTTTAGCTACGGTCCAACCGCGGAGTTGGCCCAGCAAATCGAAAATGGCGCTCCCTTCGACCTTTTTGCCGCAGCCGATACCGAACATATTGATTCCCTGGTTGCAGCCCGCAAGCTTACAAGCGAGAGCCGCGCCGTCTATGCATTAGGTCAGCTCGCGCTGTGGATTCCTGACGGTGAGCGCAGCGGTATTCGAGAGTTGCAAGACCTCGCCAAGCAGCCCGTACGCTTCATCGCCGTAGCTCAGCCCCAATTAGCACCCTATGGTCAAGCGACCATCGAAGCACTGAAGAACGCAGATCTATGGGATGCGACGCAACCAAAGATCGTCTACGCCAACAGCATTAGCATGGCTAAGCAAATGGCGGCCACCGGAAATGCTGAAGCCGCCTTTACGGCCTATTCCTTGGTCTTACACGAGAAAGGGACAGTCCTGAAGATCGATCCACGGCTCTACAAACCGATCCAGCAAGCGCTCGGAATCGTCACCACTTCGGAACGGATCGCGGAAGCAACCGAGTTTCGGTCGTTTCTCCTCGGCCCCCAGGGCCGCGCGATTCTGACAAAGAGCGGATACCTGCTTCCCTGAGTGGTCAATATTCCGTTGCCTCCAGCCTGTTTAGGTGCTCGCGAGTCGGATCGAACACCCAGTTGAAGAACAACCCTAAAAACAGAAGTGCTGCAAATCCAGTCGCCAGGATGAATCCGTATTTGGGGTGCCCCATCGCGTCACTTACGGCACCCATCGCCAATGGCCCCAGCACAGCGGATAAGCAAGTGAAGAAAAGGATCACTCCGGCGACGGCGCCATGTTCCGATTTCGGGAAGCAGCTAATGCCTTTAGAGTTGATGCTGGGATAGATGACGGACATGAACAAACCGGATGCCGGTAACAGATAAACCGCAACGCCCGCTCCGCCGACTACGCTGGCCAGGAAGCAGATCAAGATCAGACCGCTAAAGAGCGCGAGCACGCTGGTCCAGTAAAAACGCTGCAACATCCAGGCACCGACGAAGCGCCCGGCGGCGCGGAGGATAAAAAAAATAGAAATGCTATAAGTGACCAGCGCGGCCGCGGAACCGTTATAATCCGCAAGCAGTGTCGGCATCCAGACATAGATGGCCGCTTCGGCCGCGACGTAGAGAAAACAACCCAGCGAAAATGCGAGAGCGTAAGGATTGTGCATCGCCGCAATGGAATGCCGCAGGCCTGAACCTCGATCGAGGTTCTCTTTTGACCTGACGGTTTGCGGATAGTTCGCCCGCGTTGCAATCACGATCAGCAAGAGACACATTGTGCCCGCAAGAAGGTAGAGTCCTTTCCAGGAGGCGCCGGTCGCGACAAGGCGCGAGAGGATGGCGGGCCCAATGATGGATCCGATGCCAAAGAACCCTTCGACGGTGTTCATCAAAGAGGTGTGTTCTTTCGAAGACCGCGAAAGGTCGCCAATCAAGGCGAGAGCTCCGGTCTTAAAGACTCCGATGCCGATCCCTCCAACACCCAGTAGAAGCGAAAAGTAGACGAACGAGTTGCCCCCTGCAAATAAGTAACTCGAGGCGCCGAACAGGGCCAACCCCACGAGTATGGTCCGTTTCCGGCCAAATGAATCGGCCAGTCCGCCCAGGAAGAAACCCGCAAGAGCAATCCCCGTCATAGTGGCGTATTGAAACGTGCCGGCAGCAGTCATGCTGAGCCCGAAAGTTTTGATGATTTGCGGAATGATGATGCCGACCGAATCCGTGGTCATGGCGAACATCAGGAACATGAGGAAGGTGAGGGCTCTGATCGCTCCTGTATTCTGCCGGCTCGTCGGGGCCTGTTGGATCATCGTTCCGCCCTCTTCACAACGGTCCCTCCCAGCGTCATCGATTGCTCCCCCGCTCGATCGGAATAGGAAATGATCGCACGCCGCATAACGAAATCGGCGTCGAGCCGGGCCCATTCGGAACCTTGCCTCCATTCCATGGTGAGCGCGGCGCTATCGCCACCGAGTTGAAAATCTCCATCGAACGCCGGATGGGCGTTGCGGAAGCGGATCAAGTCGAGCAGCGAGCACACAACGGGAACGCGAAGCTGGTTTTCCACTTCGTCTTTGGTGTAGTAATGACGATTGATATCGCGGCCCACGCCGGTCCGGCTCAACAATGCTAAATCGTTTGTTCCTGCAAGTAATCCGACGTAGTAAACCTGAGGGATTCCAGGAGCAAAGAATTGGACGGCCCGGGCAATCAAGTACTCGTCGTCCCGGCGCCCCAGTGCGTCATAGTAGGTGCAATTAACCTGGTAAAGATCCAGGTTGTTGGCCGCGGCGCCCGTCGCCTGACGGCTTTCCCCACGACTGCGCTGATAAATCGTCTCCACCAACCCGTCGATTTCCTGCGGAGCGAGCAGCCCCGGCGATGTCTGCGGATTCTTACGGTCCGGCCCGGCATCGATGACACCGATTCCATCGTGGGTATCGAGCACCGTGATCGCATTGCGTGGGCTGATTTCGAGCCATTGCCTCAAGCGTCTCGCGTCCCCCGTATAGAGCGCGTGCAGGATGAGCGGAGGAAGCGCAAAGTCGTAGACACGGTCGACATGCTTGGCGATCTCGATTTGCTCACGATAGTAACTGTGGATCTCCACCAAGACTTCGATTCCACGCGCTCGCGCTTGTGCGGTCAGCTCCCCGATAAACGCAAACGTTTCGGGAATCATGAAGCACGTGGTTCCCGGTTTCTTGATGGCGTAGCCGGCAGCATCCAGGCGGATCGCGTGGATGCCGGCCGCTTGAAATTGATCCAGAATCTGCTGCAAATAGCGTTTGCCCACGGGATCACGAACATCAATATCAATCTGCTCCGGCGTAAATGTGGTCCAAAGCAGGCGCTCGGTTCCATTCTCAAGGCGCAGCCTGGTAAACGGCAGAGCTGGGCGCGGCCTATAAATCTTGAGCAAGTCCGCTTCCGATGCGCCGTTAGGAAATATGCGGTCAAACGTTAGAAACATTCCCGCATACGCGGATGCGTCCCCGTGCTTCTGAAAATCGGCGAATGGAGGGGATTGACTCGATACATGGTTGACGATCAGATCCGCCATGATGTCCGTGTGCTTCGCAACGGCGCGCAGGTCGTCCCAAGTGCCTAAGCGAGGGTCAACCTGAGTGTGGTCGATCGGATCGAAGCCGGCATCGACTCCATCAATAGGATGGAAGAACGGCAGCAGATGAACCCCGCCAAAGAGGCCGCGGAACGGGCCTTCGAGCATTCCCAGAAGATCGCGAAGTCCGCCGCCTGAAAAACGGTCAACGTAGGCGATCAACTGGACTTGGTTCTTCATTTTCTGCGTTACAATGCCGCTGCTTCCGCCGGCGTCCACTCTGGTATAGCGCCAGGCTTACTCGCCACCACCGCACCAACGCGATTCGCAAAACGGGCAATTTCCACGGTGTTCCACTCTGAGGCCAAACCGTGCAGAAAAGCTGCAGCAAACGCATCCCCGGCTCCTACGGTGTCGGCAACTTTTATCGGGCGAGCGGGCTCCTCATGATACTGCCCGTTGGCGAAAAGCGCGCAGCCGCTCGATCCCAGCGTCACGCAAACGGCCCGCCATCCGAAGCGCTCCGCTGCCGATGCGCAGAACGCGTCCGTCTCCGCAGGCAATTCCAGATAGCGTTGGATAGAGCACATCTCGTCCTGATTCATTTTCACCACGTCTGCTTGTTCCAGCAGCTCGCGAACCAGCGCCGGGGACTCAAAGCCTGGGCGGAGATTTAAATCATAAAAGCGAAGCGCGTCGGGCACGAGCCGCAAGAGTTCGAGCAAGATCGCGCGGCCCTCCGGCCGGGAAGAAAACAGAGTACCGAAATAGAGCCAGTCCGGTGACCGGTCCCGCAGGGTTTGAATCTCGCCGTCGGAAAGCGTCAGCGCATCGTAAGCCGCGGGGCGCTCGATGCGGAAAGCGGCCTGTCCCTGCGCATCGAGGCTGACTGCGGCTCGTCCGGTCGGAAAGCGCTCCGTTCTTTGCAACAACGAAGTGTCGAGTCCCAGGGACTGAATCTCGCGCACTGCTTGCCGGCCCAAATCGTCGTTTCCGACCGCGCTGAACAGCAACGAGTCGTGGCCCATACGCCGCGCGTGAGCCGCAAAATTGAGAGGCGCTCCGCCCAGCCGCGCGGAATCCGGAAAGACGTCCCACAGCACCTCCCCAAGGACCAAGGGCCGTGCCGTCAAATGCAAGTTGGGCGGGGGCACACAAGATTACTAGCAGCATTCCGCGAGAGCTGTCAAATTCTTGTATATTGGCCCTTGCGCTTCTCGCCGCCCGGCCAGTCAGGAGATTCAGGATGTCGAATTTTGCGTTGAAGTTTCGCACGTTGCTCCTCGTCGTGGGAAGCCTTCTTTGTATAGCTACCGCCCGCGCTCAACTAGCCGACGAGTTTAACCCGCCACGCGCGAATTGCTGTCTGGCCACGTTTGCCAAAGGCCTTGCCGACCAGCTTCAGGACTGGAATCAGCTAGGCCGCTATCACCGCGCCAACCAAGAATTAATGCAGCAATCTTCCAATCCCAAGCGCGTGGTTTTTATGGGGGATTCCATCACTGATTTTTGGAAACTGGCGGAGTCATTTCCCGGCAAACCGTTCGTCAATCGCGGCATCGGCGGCCAAACCACGCCGCAAATGCTGGTCCGCATGTACCCTGACGTGATCGGCCTTAAGCCGGCAGCGATGGTCTTGCTGGCGGGCACGAATGATATCGCTCGGAACACCGGCCCCGCCACTGCGGAAATGATCGAGCAGAACATTATGGCCATCACCGAGCTTGCCCAACTTCATGGCATTAAGGTGATCCTATGCTCGATTCTTCCCATCAGCGACTATCCTTTTTTACGGCAGCAAAACGACGGCCCACCCCGGACCAAAATGACGGACGGGCGTCCACCCTCAGACATCCTAAAACTGAACGCCTGGATCAAGGATTACGCTGTGCGCGCCAACGCGACTTACGTGGATTACTTCACCCCGATGGTCGACGAAAAGGGCTGGCTGAAGGACACCTACTCGGGCGATGGCCTGCACCCTAATGCGGAAGGATACAAAGTAATGGCGCCGATCGTGGCTTCTGCGATTGAGAGGGCGTTGCCGTGATGAGTTCGAGAATCGCAGTCGCCATTCTGCTACTGCAGTGTTTTGCCGCCAGCGCGGCGGCTCAAGACAAGGAACATTGGGTGACTACCTGGGCGACAGCGCAACAATTGGCTCCGCAGCCACCGCTGCCCGGGCCTGGGCCAAAGGTTCCGGCGACGCTCAAGAACCAGACCGTGCGCATGGTCGCGCGCACCAGCATCGGCGGGCGGCGCGTTCGCATTCAGGTATCCAATGCCTTCGGGAGCAAGCCCTTGATGATTGGCAACGCCCACATTGCGCTGCGCGATAAAGGTGCCGCGATTGTCCCGACCTCCGACCGGGCGCTGACCTTCGGCGGCAGGTCAACGATGACCGTTCCTCCCGGAGCGTTGATCGTGAGCGATGCGGTGGACTTGGAAGTTCCCAAACTAACGGATCTTGCGATTTCCCTCTATCTACCCGAGGACACCGGAACGCCGTCGATTCATCCCATCGGCCTCCATACGAGTTACATCGCCGAGGGCGAAGTAACGGCCAAGACATCGCTCGACGCATCGTCGACCACCACCGCCTATCTTTGGCTGTCGAGCGTCGACGTTCTCGCGCCGGCCAACGCGGGCACGATTATTGCATTTGGCGATTCGATCACGGACGGTTTCAAGACGACCCTCGACAAAGATCAAGCATGGCCGACTTTGCTTGCGAAGCGACTCGCGGCGACCAAACCCACCGAGATGTTGGGTGTGCTTAACCTGGGCATCGCAGGGAATCGCGTGCTGCGCGATGGGGCTGGCGTCAGTGCCTTGGCGCGCTTCGATCGCGATGTACTCAGCCGTTCCGGCGTTCGCTGGATGACTTTGCTCGAAGGTATCAATGACATTACATTCTCGGCGTTGCCGGTTTTTGCTAAAGAAGTAGTGACCGCGGAGGACCTGATCGGCGGCTATCGGCAGATCATTGAAAGGGCGCACATGCACGGCATCAAGGTCGCAGGCGCCACTATCATGCCGGTGGGAGGCGTCTCGACTTATCGCGAGTCCGGCGAAGCCGTACGGCAAGCCGTGAACGAGTGGATTCGGAGCAGTGGCGCCTTTGATGCCGTGATCGATTTCGACGCCCTGATGAGAGATCCCGCGGATCCCAAGAGACTCCGCCCGGAATTCGATCCGGGCGATCATGTGCATCCTGACGATAAAGGAAATGAAAAAATGGCGGACGCGATTGATCTGGCCATTTTTTCTAAGTAGCAGGGGGGACGGCGAATGAGAGGTTTTTTTCTTTTATCGATGCTTCTCGCAGCGGGCCTGCCGCCGGCCGCTCTAGCGCAAGACATTCCCCCCTCGTCCTTCAGAGCGGGAGCCGCCAAGGTCGACGTGACACCGTCCGAGAAGGAGCTCCCGAAGAACTGGCGCGGCA